>Ga0187778_10000071_pt1 | contig 62212 bp, 51 predicted proteins | sample 1015_Q2_SP5_20_M_FD_132418 | JGI IMG/M metagenome (GOLD analysis project Ga0187778, IMG submission 132418) | Tropical peat soil microbial communities from peatlands in Department of Meta, Colombia - 1015_Q2_SP5_20_MG | ecosystem: Environmental > Terrestrial > Soil > Wetlands > Peat | place...
CCCGTGGCCGTCCCCGAGAAGGTCGGGAAAGCCGGTGCGGGAACGTTTTGCTGATTGATATGCAGGAACGGCAGCGTCACCCCGGTGGTGTAGCCTGCTATGCCGTTGTAGAGCGTGGTCGCGCCGGCGCTGTCGAACGTATCCATCACGATGCCGCCGTCGGCGAACAGCCCGACCAGCTGATTGGTGTCGCCCTTGGTGCCGCTGCTGATGTTGTGTTGCGCTTCGATGCCGATCCAGCCGGGACCGAACAATGTATTGGCGGCCACAGAACCCAAATTGACGAAGTTGCCGCACCCCGGCGCCGCGCAACCGGCGGCGAGCGCCACATGCGGGGCCGCGGCCCCAAGCACACCGTCCACGGCGGCACCGGGCGCGTCCACGTTCCACAGGCGATTGACCGTGGTCTTCGCCACGCCGTTCACCGTGTCGGTGCCCGGAGCGGCAATGATGCCCGCAGCGACGTCGACCTGGGATCCAAAGATGTTGCCGGTGGCGGTGTTGGTCACGTTGCCGCCCACCAGCAGAACATACTGGGCCGGAAAGTTGAGGATCGGATCGCCGTTGATGCTGCCGCTGATGGTGACCGCGGACTGGCCGGTGGTCACGTCAATGAACGACGTCGCCGCACCATTGTTCCTGACGAAATCGTACTTCGCGGTGGAATTGGTGAGATCCGCCCCGATCAGGCCGACGCCAGCCAACGAGATGATGCGCCCACCCGGGCCGAGCGTGATGCCGTTTGCATTCGCGAGGAAGAATGCCGTGGCGTTGGTCTGAACCGTTCCGAAAATGCTGGACTGGCTGCCGCTGGCGTCGATATTGAGCAACGCGCCGGTGCCGCCACCGGTGTTAGTGACCGTGAAGTTAGCGGCTTGGCCAACGTTGAAGCCCGGGGGGTTCAAAACCTCACCCAGGCCGCCGGTGCCGGCGCCACCCCATTGGATGACTGCCCTCGGACTGGCTGCACCACTCAAGGTGATAGTCCACGGCGGTGGGCCAGGCGGGGTAGGAGTGCCTATAAGGTTAACAACGCCTGTGCCGACACCGCCACCATTGACCGTTGCCCCGGTACTCACCGCCGTAACCAAGCCTGCGCCGGGCATTTGATTAGGAGTAACTGCTTCGGCAGTCACCGCAGAGAAGGCCAGCGCAATCGCCGCCACCACGGGCTTAACCGGGAAATTCTTAACTGCTGCGGTGTTCATAATGGTGTTTCTCCCATGCATGTTGATGACTCCTACGATTGTTGTAGCACCGGTGTGCCCGGCTTGAGCCACATGTGAATGCTACCGCGGTCCCGGCGCGCTGGCAACGTGCGCCGCTCAATCAGCCGAGCCTCTCCTGACGAATGGGCCCTCGCCGTATTTAACGATGCAAACACGAGGCTTGCAAGGATATTCGCACTGGAGAAAATATCCAAGAAGCATCTTTGTTGCTTCCGTGCAACATAGTGGACCCTGGCGGCTGGAAACACAAAAAATAGTCGCCGATGCCCGACACTTTCCGGACCTTAGGCGCTGCTTTTTCTTCTCGGGCTAAAACGATTGATTGAGGCTGAAGTACAAATAGGCCCGATTGTCAAGGAGGCTCCGGTTCACATTGTGCGATCCCCAGGGCCACGCATACGCGACAAGCAGGCTCGTGCCGCTCTTGAGGCTGCCCGAGAGGCTTATGCCGGCATCGTCGAGACCGCGTGAAACCGGGGTCCCGATCGGCGTGTAATAGGTGCGCACGGTCCCGGCCTCGACAAAAACGCTTCCCGCTACATTCAAGCCACCCAATTCCCAAGCTGGCGTCGCCACGCTGGCGCGAGTGAGCGTGCCGATATCGCCGACCATGACCGCCGGCAGCCAGGCGGTGAGGTTGCCATATCCTCCGAGCACCCACTGCTGGTTCTGGGGAAGGGTGGCATCGGCCCACTGGCCGCTCCAGCTCAATCCGGCGCTGTAGCCGTCGGGCAATGGCTGGGTGTAGCTCAGGCTTGCCTGGTAGAGCGTAAAGCGAGGATTGGGCACCCCGGGTAGAGCCGGGTCCAGACTGCCGGAGCGAGACGAGAGCCCTTGGGATACCGTCAAGCCACCGGCGAGACTCGCGTTTTCGCCAAGCACCGCAAGCGACCTGCTGAAGCTCGCCCCGACGCTGACAAAGTCGTAGTGCTGATCGGTGATCGTCGCGAGCCCCTGAAAACCGGTGACGACATTGCTCGTCCGGGTGAACGACTCGGTCAAGCCGATGCGTCCCGCCTCGTCCGCGTAGGCGAGCTGCGTACCGCTGATGCTCCCGACCTTGATGGTCCCGTCGGGATTCAGCGGCGCGGCTTTCTCGCCGATGTGGTAGTCGGTCTGGTAGTAAGTCGCCCCATAAACGCCCCAGGGGGTGATGGCCGTAGCGCCGACGCCACCGGTCTTGTAGAGGCTGCCAGCGCTGTCCGCCGAGAGGCCCGGCAGGCCCTGGCCGAAATTGGCACTCAGCTCCAGCCCTGCGCCAGGGCGCACTGCGCCGCTCGCCTGGGCAATATAGCGGCTGGAGTAGCGGCTCCCGAGGTTGCCGAAGTTAAGGCCGGCGTTCCACCACTTCGCGCCTTCGATCGGCTCTTCGGTCACCGTCATCTTGCTGCCGCCCACCTCCTCCGCCGGGGCAAAAGCGACTTTGGGTTTCATCCCCTCTCGCGCCGCGTACGACTCAGCCAAAGCCGATTTGCGGATCAGCGTGTTGCGCTGGAGGTCCTCGCGCCCCTCCATGCCTGCGTAGAACGGGACCAGCGACGGCTCGATGTCTTCCTCGGTGATGCGGCCATGGAAGACTCGGATTGAAACCGTCTGGAAGGCAACCTCGGCACGCAGCGCGGTCAAGAAATAACCAGCGTTCTGGTATGCCTGGTTGAGCGACTCAACGGCGGCCTTGGGAGTGTCGCCAGCCTCGAGACTCGAAGTAACGGCTTCCGCTGGGAGCAGCAGATTGCCGGTTACGACGTAATGGTAGCCATGGCTGTCAATGACAATCGGTTCGGCCGCCTGTTTCGCCGGAGCAATGATGGCGGCCTGGGGCGCTTCTACGGGTGGATTCGGGGGAAGATCGGATCCCATCAGGGATTGGTCCTCAAATGTAGCGAACGATCGGAGCTTCGACGAACGAGCGGGCCAAGTCTCGAGTTGAGTTGCCTCGCGCCCATCCGAATCTTGCTGTGCCACGACCCGCAGATTGCCTGCGCCGAGCACCTAGTTTGCGGAGCATGTCGCTGTCGGCACGCGCTCCTGATCCGCATGAAGGTCTGGGGCCGAGCCGTGGTACTCGGGCGAAAATGGCTTCGCATGCAAACTTTTTGATCATACCAAAAAATCTGCCACTGCTGCTAGCGGCAACCTGGGCCAACGAGCCCACGGCGTATTCCCCGTAAGAAGTGCGCGGGCGCCTTTGATGGAATGAGCCACGGTATTCACGAAGCAAATTGTGCAGACCTCGATGCGGGGCCTTAGTTCCTGTCTGCCCTGCGTCACACCGCCTGCTAAACTTCTCGCCGATCATGTCCGGCGCCAATCACTCCGACATCTCTCTGCCGACGTCCGATGCGGTCGGCCCGCGCTCGTCGCGGCGGGTCTTCGTGGTGGCGGGCATGCACCGCGCCGGCACGAGCATCTTGGGAAGGGCGTTGCAAGCCCTCGGGGTCGATCTTGGCGATCGCCTGATGGCGGCCGACGTGCGCATGAACGCGCGCGGATTCTACGAGGACCTCGATATCGTCAAGCTCGACGATGCCCTCCTCGATATTCTCGGCGCCGACTGGAAGAGCGTCGCGCTGCTGCACGGCATCGACTGGGATGAGCAAAGGTTCGTCGGGTTGCAAGCGGACGCCGAAGCCGTGCTCGGTGCCCGCTTTTCGCGGACTGCGACGTTCGGTTTCAAGGATCCGCGCATTCCGCGCATCTTGCCTTTCTGGCAGCGCGTCTTTGCACGGTTCGGCGCGGACGACGCGTACGTGATCGCCGTGAGGCACCCGTTGTCAGTGATCGACTCGCTTGTCGTCCGTGACCGGCTCGATGTGAGACGCAGCGGCTGGCTCTGGCTGACGCACCTGCTGTGCGCGCTTCGCTACACGATGGGCAAGAGGTGCGTCGTCGTCGATTACGATCGGATGCTCGACGCGCCCCGTGCCGAGCTCGAACGTATCGGCGCGGAATTGCGACTGGACGCAGCACCGGTTCCTGAGCGCGAGATCGATGTGTTCACCGCGCAGTTCTTGTCTACGGAGCTGCGTCACGCGTGGCATGCCGATGCCGAGATCGCGACACTGCCATCGCTCGTCCAGGACGCTTACCGGCTCGCCCAGCGACTCGCGAGGGGTGACGCGGGCGTCGGCAGTGAGGCGACGAAGGACGAAATCGGCGTCCTGTTTGCGCGATTGCTCGACTTCGCCCCGCTGCTCGATTACGCCGGAGGCGTAGAACGATTCGCCGACGAGGTCCCGCGTCTGGAGGCAGAACTCGCCTGGGCGCGCGACTCATTCGCCGAGTCCAAACGGCATTGCGAGAGCTTGGAACAGGGATTGCAGCGCTCCACGACCTATGTCAGCGACCTCGAGGCGACGCTCGCCCGCAAGGAAGCTGAACTCGTGGCCGCGCATGCGAAGCTAACGCAAGTGGCCGAGCACGTGCTCGGGCGATTTGTGCTGCGCGAAACAAAGGGTTGAGGGCCTTGGCTCCTAGGGAGGGCGGTTCTTCCAGCCGACCCAGGCGCGTCGAACAGCGCGAGCCGGCGAGTCTAACGATGTCGACACTCCCAAGAAACGCTGCGCGCGTTCATGCGCTACCGACCTCGGTTGCCCGCACCACCGCTACCTGCACCTCGAAGTCGACATAGCCCGACTGCTTGCCTGAGTTATCGGGCCGCACGCGAAACGCTACTGCGTCGACCAGCCGGTGAAGGTAGGTTTCCGTGCCATCGGCTTCGCCCACGACCCCTGCGTTTACGAAGTACATGCCGGTGAACAAGTGGCAGCGAAACTCGAAGCGTACGCTCAGCCGCGAGCCCGCGGGAATCTCGGCATCGAGCCCACCGGACTGCGGATACGTTCCGCCGCCGAGTTCCAAGCCGGTGGTGGTCTTGATCATCATCCCGAAGCGTACGCGTCGCGCCGCGGTGAGAAATTGCACGTCGTAAGAATAGGCGTAAACCTCTCCGCGCGTCAGCACATTGACGACGTCTCCAGTAGCGGTCGTGATGCGGGGGGCGAGAATACGCGCTCCGTGCGAAGCATATTCGACGGTACTCATCGAACGCAGATCCGGATCGAACCCGCCTGCGAGCCGAGATTCGTCCCCCTGCCCGCCCGCGCCGGGCGCCATGTCCGGCTGCGTGGTGTGCGAGGCAGCCGGCAGCGCCGTCGCAACGTCGCGGTCAAGCGCTGCCGTCCCCTCCGCCTTGATTCGCTTCCGCAGGCGCAGCGCGGCATCTGGCGCGGCATAGAGGATACGCTGATACTCAGGCACCACCCGCTTCGGCTCGTCGATGAGCAGCATCTCGCCACCGTCGAGCAGCAGGGCCACGTCGCAGAGCTCGAGGATCTGGAGCGGGGAATGCGAGACGAACAGCACCGCCGTGCCGGTTTCACGAATCTTCTCGATGCGCGCAAAGCACTTGCGCTGGAAGGCCTCGTCGCCGACCGCGAGCGCCTCGTCGACAATCAGGATGTGCGGAGCAACCGCTGTGGCCACCGCAAAGGCCAACCGCAGCGCCATCCCGCTCGAATAAGTCTTGACAGGACGGTCGACAAACTCGCCAATGTCGGCAAACGCCAATAGCTCCGGCATGAGCGCGCGCACTTCGGCGTGGCTGAGGCCGAGGATCGCGCCGTTGAGAAACACGTTCTCGCGACCGCTGAACTCTGGGTTGAAGCCGCTGCCCAGCTCGAGCAGCGCGGCTACGCGGCCGCGGGCTTCCACTTCGCCGGCCGTCGGCGTGAGAGTACCGGCGACGAGTTGTAGCAGCGTGGACTTGCCTGAGCCGTTGCGCCCTATTACACCGAGCGCCTGCCCTGGTGACAACGTAAAACCGACCTCGCGCAGCGCCCAAAACTCCCGATAGAACTGGCGCCGGCCGCGCCAGAGCGTCTGCTTGAGACGATCAACGGGGCGTTCGTATAGCTCGAAGCGCTTGGAGAGGGACCGGACTGAGAGAGCGGGCGCGACCATTGGAGTGCCGTCGGGTATTTGGGCTCAGGTGTTGCGACCCGCACTGGGGCCGGCTTTTCGGTACCAGTGACGAGTCAATTTAGTTTGTCACAAGACATCGGCAAAGCCCTTGCGCGTGCGCTGGAACCAGAAAAACCCGATCCACACCGTAGTGAGGCCTAAGACCCACACGCTCGCGAGCGAGCTTACGGCTGGCCAGGCGCCGAACAACAGCACGCCGCGGGTGAGTTCGATGAAAGTCGCGATTGGGTTCAACGCGATCACCCACTGCCACTCCTGCGGCACCGCCGAGACGGGGTAGAAGACCGGGCTTAGGAAGAGCAAGGTCATCGCGAAGAACCCCACTAGTTGCCCAAGGTCGCGCAGGTAGACTCCCAGCGCGGAAAATGCGTACGCGAACCCAAGTGCGACCAGTGCAAGCGGCAGGACGATCAGCGGCAGCGCAATAATCGCAGCTGGCAGAGCCGCAGTTTTCATCAGCACGACGAAAATGATTAGCGAGACGCCAACTAGAAAATGGAACGAGGCGACTACCAACACCGTCCAGGGCAGCACATGCAGCGGGAACACTACCTTCTTCACGAGGTTGCGATTCTCCACGATCAGCAACGGCGAGCGCATGATGCATTCGGCGAAGAAGCCATGGACGATCATCCCGGTGTAGATGACCAGCGCGAAACCTGTGCGATCAGAAATCGGCCCGTCCCAACGCATCCGGAACACGACGCTAAAGACGAACGTGTAGATCGCGAGCAGCAGCAAGGGGTTGAGCACCGCCCAGCCAAAGCCGATGAGCGAGCCGCGGTAACGCCCGGATATCTCACGTCGCGCGAATTGCCAGAGCAGGCTGCCGTACTCGAGCACGGCACCGAACAGCGCTTTGGGGCTCGCCGAGTGGCGAAGTTGGGTCACGCCGTTCTCTTGGTTCTCGGTGGCCACGCCAGCGCGTAGGCGTTGCCTTTCAGCGTCAGATTGGGGTTATACAGCGGATCGCGAGCGAGTTCCTGCTGCCACAGTTCCGCAAAACGCACTTCCTCGGTACGACATAGCTCCTCGTTGACCGGACCGTCCGCGTAGCCCCGCGAGGCGGATTCGCGGTGAATGAGTTCGGCGTGCGGCGTCACTAGATGGCGGCACCCGTCGCGAGTAAGGCGTAGGCACAAATCGAGGTCGTTGCACGATACCGCCAGCATTTCATTCATACCACCCGCGCCAAGGTAACGCTCGCGCGAGACGACGGCGCACGCGGTGATCATTGCGCTAACCTCACGCACGGCGCGGGCGCGGCCGTACGGGCCTGCGAAGCCCCTCGGCGTGCCGATCCAGGGCCGATCGCCTACGCCGTTCAAGCCGAGGACTACGCCGGCGTGCTGCAGCGTGCCATTCGGATAGTAGAGCGTCGCGCCGACGAGCCCTACACCCGGGCGCGCGGCGAGGCCAACGAGCTCATCGAGCCACCCGGGCGTGAGGACTTCGATGTCATTGTTGAGCAGGGCGATCATCGCACCACGCGCGTGCTGTACACCAAGGTTGCACTGTGCCGCATAGTTGAATGGCTTGACATATGGCACTACCCGCGCCTCGCCGGTGCGAGCGAGTTGGTCGAGATAGACCCTGGCTTGCGGTTCCTGCGAATCGTTGTCGACCACCACGATCTCGTAGGGGTGATAGCTTGTGCGCGCATGAATGGACGCGATGCACGAGCGCAGCAAATCGACCCGGTCACGCGTTGGGATCACGATCGACACCAGCGGCCGCGGGTTAGGCAAGCCGTACTCAATCCGCCAGCCACCTACGCCCAATCGGGGCTCGCCTGCTTCGCCGCGGCGGCGCAGCGTTTCAGTGATCACCCGCCGCTGCGCCGCGACGAGTTGCGGCTTCTCGAACATTGCCGCCGCCGTCGAACCTGGTAGCTCGCGCCAGTGGTAAAGCACCCGTGGCACGTGCCGGATCCCCGCACGGCCGGCGACTTCGGCCACGCGTAGCACCAGGTCCCAATCCTGCGCCCCGTCAATCCCGAGGGCCAGGCCACCAACGACGCGCAGTGTGCCCGTTAGCACCAGCAACAGATGCAGCACGCAGTTGGTTGTGCGGATCCACTCCCCGTCCCACTCCGGCTTGAAGAAGGGATTGGTGCGCTGCCCAGCCGCGTCGAGCTTATCCTCGTCGGAAAAGAACAGTACGGCGCGCGGACTTTCGGCTATTGCCTCAACCATCGATAGCAGCGCGTCCCGAGCCAGTGTGTCGTCCTGATCGAGGAACGCGCAATACTCGCCCTGGGCCAACGCAAGTGCGTCGTTCGTGGCCTGCGCGATGCCGCCATTGGAGGCACGGCGCCGCACGCGGATGCGGGGATCGCTGCCCGACTCGCGCTCGAGATGTTGGCCTACCCCGGCCGCAGTCGAGGCATCGTCGACGACGCACAATTCCCAGTCAGGATAGGCTTGCACTCGCACCGACGCGATCGCCTCGGCCAGAAACTGCGCCTGCGGGTTCCACACTGGTAATAAGATCGAGATCAACGGTCGGCGAGCGAGCGCTTCGATGCGGGGCGAGAAGTCGGTGGCTTCGGCCGGTTCGTAGCGGGCGCACCACGCGGCGTAGTTCGTGTACTGCGTTTGCTCGACCAGGTGGCGTTCTAATACGCCAGCGATCGCCCCCTCACGGGCAAGGCTCACCGCGCGGCGCGCCACCCAATACAGCTTCCTCGGATCTCGCCCAGCGTAGCGTAGGTGCCGCCGCAGGACGCGCAACCCGGCGCGAAGATGGGCAGGCCTGATTAGGCGCACACGTGGATCCTGTCGATGTCGCAGATTCCAAACGCGCCACGGTTCGACGCTGGCCTTGCGAATCGCTTCACCGAAGAACGCGCTGCGCTACCGTTTCGCAGAGGCAACTTCAAGACTTGTCATTCGAAAACGCTGCCATGATCTGCCCTCTTGGGTGGCCCCATACCCCAACCCGTTCCACCTTCATGCGCGCGGCTCCCGCCATCCATTGCACCTCTTCGAAGGCATAATGGTATGGGTCCGCGTCACAGTTGGTTACGATGTCCCCGGGGACATGTTGCAATGGGTCCAAGTACGCTTGGGTCGGAGCCTCGAAATAGCTGGCGAATAGACGCGCGTTCGGTCTAAGCGCCTTTCGTGCCTCGACGAGGCACCTGACAATGTGATTCATTGGCAGGTGCGTAAAGACCGACACCGCAACTGCATAGTCGAACATGGTGCCGAAGCGGCCGAGCTCAAACTTGTCGTTAACGAGTAAGTGCGGCATCTTGTGCTCCAGCTTCGCTTCTCCAAGCTCGCGCTTGCCGGCTTCGATGAGTGAGGCATTGATATCGATGCCATAGTAGTGCTCAGGATCCAAATAGCGTATAAAGTGCACGCCTCCTCGTAGCGCACCACAACCGACATCCATCAGTTGATGGTGGGGTTGCAGCCCTTGGTCCTTCAAGAAATTGAATTGAAGGATTCCAATCTCCTCCCACAGCCCCCCGACGAAGTTCCGGTGTTCCTTCCTGTCAATTTCTGCGCTCAGTAGCTGCCGCCCGTAGGCATTTACATCCATGAGAAGTGGCTCCGTGCGCGGCTCGGCATTCGACAGTTCACGTGACAGTTCACGTATAGGATGACTGCACGAAGCGATTGTGCCTGAGATGGGCATGATCTTGACGCCGAAGCGCGATGCCATGACGCAGCTCGGCGCGTCCACCGAGGTCGAGTCCTCTTAGGACCCCAAGACATCGAGTTGGCATTGCGTCGTCATCCGCGTTAGGCTGCAGTTGGCGCACCTTGCTTCTGAACGTGCATCGGCTGAAGCCAGCGACCAGGTCGTGCAGTTAGCGACTGTTTGATCACGGCGTTGCAAGGGCGGTGATCTCGAGGCCTGGAACATCGGGGGAACTTGACGGGAGCGTTCTATTGTACCGGTTCCGAGAGTGACTGGTCGGTGTCAGTCTTTTCCACGTGCGGTATAAGGCTGAATGCGCCGTGGTTCCAACGAGGCATGAATTTGAGGTAAGGCGCAGCCGGATGCGCTGGATCGATCATCAGGGGCACGGCGATCAACGTGAGCGAGCAGAGTGACACTGTCGCGGCCGCGTATGCCGACGCTTGGGCACAAGGGTCTATAATGCCCCACCGGTCTGCGCGCTGCCCGCGCAGCTCAGGTTGTCGGATCCACGCCCTCGCGCTTCCACCGAGCGACTGTGCCGATATTGTCTGGGCCATATAGTTTCGCCTAGAAGCAATCCTTGACGGAGCATGGATCTGGCTACAAGCCGCGAGCACGCAGCGACTTCGAGTCGAGCAGCGCGAAAAGCGTCCGGTTTCATGCCTTCGGCAGTGCTAGCTGTCACCCTCTTCCTACTCTCGGCAGATCTGCTGTTTGTGAATGTTGGAGGCATCAAGATCAAGTATGGCTACTTCTTGATCGCCAGTGTCTGGCTCCTCAAGCCGGCACAGATGTGGGAAGCTGCGAAGAGTGCCGTTGCCAGAACGCCAAGTTTCGTATGCTTACCGCTATTCCCACTCTCGGTGTCCATCGTCACCTCAGCCAACCTGAAGAGCTCCATCCTGTGGACTTGCTGGCTCGGCTTTGACGTGTTTACGGTGATCACCCTCTACTGCTTCCTGAAGGTCCACCAGTTTTCGACCGATCAGATTCAACGATCCGTTGCAGGAGCTTTGGCTCTCATAACGTCTGCGGGCATGCTTCAATTCGTATCCATCTATGGCTTCCATCACATCATTTTGCAACCGCAGAATCACTTCAACGTGTACCGTATTAACGGAATCTCGGGTTGGCCTCATTTTCTGAACATTTTTTCTTTCCTGCTGCTGCCGTTGGTCGTGACACAGGAAGAACTGCCGTCATGGGCCAAGTTGGTACTGGTAGCGCTGATGTTTGTCTTGGTTCAATCAACCGCTAAAACCGGTTGGGTCCTGTTCGCGGCGTTAGGCGCACTGCTTTTCTTGCTTAATCGACGAGTATTCTTGAAAAAGTATCTTCTCTTTCTGCTGCCCGTGACGCTCGCGGCGCTCCTGATCCCCACCCCAGCCTATGAAGGCAAAGGGGAAACAGTGCGCGGTGCAGAAAAGATCGCCGAATTCGCAGCCGACCTGGATGTTTCGCGCGACACGACCTCCGGGACCGATCGGCTATTGATAAACAAAATGGGGCTCACCGTGTGGGCGAAGCATCCCTGGTTTGGGGTAGGCCCCAGGGCGTATAACACCTATGTGTTCAGCCGCTTCGATCAGGAGCTCCCCGCTGCAAACAAATACGATGCGAACCATCAGGTCAATGCAAAAAATGAAAACATCTGGATCGAACTGCTATCTGAAACCGGTGCCCTATTCACGCTTGGCTTTGTCAGTATTCTGGTGTTCGCTCTATGGGTCCGTAGGTGGTACTTTGAAAACTCGCCGCATCTTGGTGCGTGGATGGCCTTGGTGCTTTATTTTCTTATTAGCGGACAGGTTTCCCAAAGCGGTCTGCTAACTATGGTCTACGCGGTGTTCGGAATCTTCTTCTACGCTCGGGACATAAGGGTAGAGTGCGCAGGCGGCTCAACTGCGGGTCTTCCACTCGGGGCGAGGGTTGGACAAGACTCTTTGCAACGCCATTGATGACACCTCGAAGGCGAATGTGAACCTGACCAGAGAGAAGATCGAGCGCGAGGTCAACCGTCTCTCGCCCTGGCATTATCAGTTTGAACTCTGTGGGGCGTTGACGCCAATACATGCGAAAGAATGGATTAATCGTCATCAGCAACGGAAACGGTATTTTTTCGACCCGCTGGTCAAGGCGAACCTGTTCAATGGGAAGCGAGTGCTCGATCTGGGTTGCAATGCCGGGTTTTGGGCATTGAATGCCATCGATGCCGGCTGCGAATATGTGTTAGGGATCGATGCGAGAGAAGTGCACATCGAGCAGGCGAATCTGGTTTTTCGGCTGATGGGTGTCCCGGCGCCGAGGTACAGATTCATACGTGACAACGTCTTCACGGAGAGTCGTGATTTATGGGGCGTCCAGTTCGATATCGTGCTCTGCCTTGGCCTGCTCTACCATGTGTGCAAGCCCGTAGAGTTGCTGGAGAAGATTAGTCGCGTGAATACCGATCTGCTTCTGATCGATTCGACCATATGCGACAACGACGGCAGTATTATCGAGCTGCGGGAAGAACCTCTCGACGATCCACGGATGTCGGCCGACTACGAACTGGTATTTTTGCCGTCGCCAAAGGCGGTGCATAAGATGGTCGCGGCAGTAGGGTATTGTTGTCACACGCTCGAGCCTGAGTTCGACAACTGGGAAGGTTGCGACGATTTTCGTGGCGGTGACAGGTACGCGTTTGCTTGCTCAAAGCAAACCGACTTAGCCGCGGTCTATGCCAATATAATTGCGTCCACCGTGCTTTAGCGCTGGTGTTTGCGTCCCCGGAAGGGCGGGGGAACTTTGATTGCAAGCCGCTCAAGGCGGCGTATACGAGCGGGCGCTACCGCGGTTTTCATGCGAGGCCACCTCCTCGGTGGCTGATCAGCGCTACAAGTTCAACTGGTCCCGGCGTGTGCTTGACAGCTCTCGGTTGAGAAATCTTCAATGGGTTCTCAAGAATGTCGAAGTGCTATTCCCCAACCCCGGCAAAGCCGAGGGATTTCGTTTGCTAGGCTAGTATGACCCGGCTCGTCATCGATGCCCGCATGGCTGGACATTCGGGCATCGGGGTATATCTAGAGCACATTCTGCCGCGGGTTGTTCCTCGTCTCGCCTCATGGCGTCCAGCAGTCCTCGCTCGGAGCACGATGCGGGCCGACTTGGCGTCGCGCTTGGGGCGTGAGGCCGACGTCATCGAATGGGACGTGGCACCGCTCAGCATGGCCAACGTGTGGAGTGTTCCTCCGGTCGGCAGGCGCAGTGACCTGCTTTGGACGCCCCACTTCAATGTCCCCCTCTTAAGCGTGGCGCCACTCGCGGTAACGCTTCATGATCTGCTACCGATCACTGCGCCACAACTAACCGGACGGGGCCAATCGCTACTGGTCCGGATGTGGCTTCGGAACATCCGCGTGAGGGCACGGATTGTCTTCTGCGTCTCGGAGTACACCCGCCGCGAAGCCATCGCTCGCGGTGCGCTCGACGCCGCGCGCCTGCTGGTAACCCCCCTGGGGGTGGCCCGCGAATGGTTTTCCGCTTCACCGGCCGTGCAGGATCCTGCCGTCCAAGGCGATGCGCTGCGGCCGACAATTCTCTTTGTCGGCTTGCTCAAACCTCACAAGAACGTCGTACGCCTGCTGCAAGCGTATGACCGGGTCAAGGCCCTCATCCCGCATCGACTGGTGCTGGTTGCGCGCCGAACCGGTGTGCGAAATATCGATCCGGAGGTGATGCCGTGGATCCAAGCCCTTGGCGATCGGGTTGAGCTGCTCGAAAGCCTCCCTCAGGCCGAACTTGCTGCCCGCATCCGATCAGCTGACTTCGTGGCGCTGCCATCGCTTCACGAGGGCTTCGGCCTGCCGGCCCTCGAGGCGATGGCCGCCGGTACCGCACTCCTTGTGGCACGCGCCGGCGCATTGCCCGAGGTCTGCGAGAATGCCGCTGCCTACTGCGATCCGCGGTCGGTGGACGACATCGCGCGCGGGCTGCTGTTGCTCGCCTCCGACTCGTCGTTGCGAAAACGCCTCGCGGCAGCGGGCGTTGCCCGCGCGGCGACGTTCACCTGGGAGCGCTGCGCATCCACAACTGCCGACGCGCTTGCTGCCGAACTGGGCAACCTAGGCGCCACCCCCCTGCAATGAGGCAACCCCGCATCGCCATAGTCCACGACTGGCTCGACCGCTGGCGGGGAGGCGAGAACGTGCTCGCGGAAATCGTGCACGTCTATCCGCAAGCCGATCTGTTTTCGCTGGTCGATTTCCTTGCGGATTCATCTCGCGCGCGGCTAGGCGGAAAGCGCGCACGTACCTCGTTCCTGCAGCGCTTGCCGGGCGCACGCTTCTACTTCCGAGCCATGCTGCCGCTGTTTCCGCGCGCGATCGAGTCCCTCGATGTGAGCGGCTACGATATCGTGATCTCCAGCTCGCACGCCGTCGCCAAGGGCGTGCGCAGCGCAAACAGTCAACTCCACATCTGCTACTGCCACACGCCGATGCGGTATGTCTGGGACCTACGCGAGCAATATCTTGGCCCGCTTGGGCTCGACTCAGGACTGCGCGGCAAGCTCATCCGGCGTGCGCTTGACCGGTTGCGCGACTGGGATCGGCGAAGCAGCGACCGAGTCACGCACTTTATCGCGAACTCCGAATACATACGCAGCCGTATCGCCCGCTGCTACGACCGCGATGCAACGGTCATCTACCCTCCGGTCGACGTGCGCTTCTTCAACCCGGGAGAAGTGGTCTGCGCGCCGGCGGCGCGCAACTACTATCTGACGGCCTCGCGGTGGGTCCCCTACAAGCGGGTGGATTTGATCGTCGCAGCTTTTCGCGAACTGCCAGAGCGGCGCCTCGTCGTAGTCGGGGCCGGACCCGAGGCGATCCGCGTGCGGGCCGCTGCCGGGCCGAATGTCGAGTTCACCGGCGAAGTAGCACCGGAGCGCCTGCGCGAACTGTTGCGCGGGGCACGCGGGTTTTTATTCGCTGCAGAGGAGGATTTCGGCATCCTGCCCGTCGAAGCTCAAGCCTGTGGAACACCCGTCATAGCATTCGGCCGCGGCGGGTCCTTGGAGACAGTGCGTGGTCCTGAGTGCGCACGGCGCACCGGGCTATTCTTTAGCGAGCAGAGCGCGTCTGCTATCGCCGCGGCGGTGCGAAAATACGAAGCCATCCGCGTTGACTTTGACCCGGTTGACTGCCGCACCAACGCCCAGCGGTTCGCGGTGGACCGCTTCCGAACCGAGCTTGGCGAATTCGTTGCTCGGGCTTGGCGTGAGTCCGCGGCGCAAGTGCGATAATCCGCGTCGTGGCCCGCCTCGTCCGCAAGCCGCAAACCACTCTGTTCGCCGTAGTGCTGCGGGTGTCGGATCTGGTCGCAACGGTCGTGGTCGGCCTTGCGGTATTCCGCTTCTACCTCGATGTGTTGCCGCCTCCGGAGCGCTACGTGCTCCTACTTGGCGGCGCCATGCTGGCCATCTCGGCCATCTTCCCGGCGTTCCAACTCTACGAACCGCAAAGGGGAGTTAGCGTGTCGGAAGAGCTGCGCGAACTCTTGCTAGCGTGGCTTTGGGTCGGTGCACTGGTTATCGGCACGTTGTTCGCGACCAAGAGCGCAGAAACCTTTTCGCGGGTCTGGATCGGGTCGTGGCTCACCGGTAGCCTGCTGTTGACGGCCGCGTTGCGCATCCTATTCCGCTCGGCGTTGCGGGCGATGCACCGCCACGGATTGATCGAGCGCCGGATAGTCATTGTGGGTGCCGGCGAGTTGGGACGGCTGGTCGCGGAGCGAATACGGGGGTCGGCAGGATCCGGGCTCACGGTGCTTGGCTTCTACGACGATGACCCGAAAAAGCAAAACAGTCTACTCGCCGGCTGCCCCGTGCTGGGCTCCCCCGATAGGCTCGTCATTGACGTCGTCGAGTCCGCGATCGACCAGGTCTGGATTGCGTTGCCGCTTCGAGCCGAGCTGCGCATACGCAGCGTTCTTGCGTTACTGCGCGAGCACCCCATTGAGGTTCGGTTTGTACCTGACATCTATGGGTTCCATCTACTCAACCATTCGCTGACCGATGTCGCCGGACTGCCTGTCATATCATTGACCGAAACTCCGATGTCTGGCATCAATCGCCTGGTCAAGGCGCTGGAGGACTATGGATTGGCTGCGGCCGGGTTGATTCTTTTCTCGCCGCTGCTCCTCCTAATTGCCGTTGGCGTCAAGCTGTCGTCCCCCGGACCGGTGTTCTACCGCCAGGATCGCGTAACCTGGAATGGCGAGCGCTTTACCATGTATAAATTTCGCACCATGCCAACGGATGCAGAAGCCACCAGTGGTCCCGTCTGGTCACGGCCGGGCGAATCCCGCGCGACGCCGTTCGGTGCACTGCTCCGGCGTTTGAGCCTCGACGAATTGCCGCAATTGCTCAACGTGCTGCGTGGCGAGATGTCACTCGTCGGCCCGCGCCCGGAGCGGCCGGAGTTTGTGTCGCAGTTCCGCCAACAGATCCCCGGCTACATGCAAAAGCATATCGTCAAGGCCGGCATCACCGGCTGGGCCCAAGTCCACGACTTGCGCGGCAGCAGCGACCTCAGCAAGCGCATACAATACGATTTGTACTACATTGACAACTGGTCGCTATGGTTCGATCTGCGGATTCTCGTCCTGACGCTGGGGCACCTGCTTCACAGCCGTAACGCGTATTGATCAAGCAGTCATGCCGCCTCGGTGGACCCGCTAACGCCAATCGCCGCAGAGGACGCAAGCACGAGCGCGCACCCGCCCCGCCCCTTCATCGTAGGTGCGTGGGCGTTGGCGATGAGCGTCGCCGTCTGCTTGCTCGTTTACCTGTACGTTACCGTGCCGGGGCCGTGGTTGAGCCATGCACAACCCGTGCACTGGGACGCGCGCGCCCTCAGCGTGCCGCGTGGCAGTGCACAGCCTAACGCAGACGGTCTTGCGTTGCTCGCACCCGACGCAAGCGGCTTGACGCTGGTCGCGGTCAGCACCTCGCTTCGTGCCAGCGACTATCCGCAGATCATCTGGGAAACCTCGCAGGTGTCCGATGGAGTAAAGGCGACTCTGATCTGGCGCAATGACTACCAGCCCGGGCGCATCTTTAGCCGGGAACTCGAAATCGTTGGTGGTCGCATCGCGGCGGGCCAACTGGCAAGGGATTCAAATTGGATCGGCAACATCAACGGGCTAGCGCTGGTGTTACGCGGTACTTTCACACCACCGATTCTTGTCCGCGGCGTGACGGCGAAGCCAATGACCGCGGCCGAAGTCCTGTTCGACCTGGTCGACGAATGGTTGACGTTTGAACCGTGGAGTGGGACCTCGATCAATAATCGAACTGGCGGGGTCGAGGTGCAGGAGGTCCCGCTAACGTTATTGCTAGCATTCGTCGTCGGCCTCGCTGCGACAACCTATGTGACGCTTACGCGCTGGCGCACGCGCTGGGTTGGGCCATTCCGGCCAGTCGTGATCGCCGGAATGTTTCTCGTTGCTTGGTTCATACTGGATGTCGTCTGGCAGTGGAACCTAATACGACAAATCGAGCTTACCGCTGCACAATACGCCGGGAAATCATGGCGCGAGCGGCACCTGGCAGCCGAAGACGGCCGCTTGTTTGATTTCATCGACAAGGTCCGGGCCGCATTGCCGCCGCCCCCAGCGCGGGTTTTCATGATCGCAGAGACGAATTTCTTGCGCGGCCGAGGGGCATACCACCTCTATCCGTATAACGTTTACTTCGATCCGTGGCAAAATACCGTACCGCCCGCGTCGGCGATGAGATCGGGCGACTACCTGGTAGTGTTTCAACGTAAGGGTGTGCAGTACGATGCCGCCCAGCAACGTCTGCGCTGGGACGGCGCGGCGCCGGTGAGCGCGGAGTTGCTCCTCGTTGATTCCGGCGCCGCGCTGTTCCGCATTCGGTAGGCATCCCCCAGCAGAGCCCGGCGGCTTCCTTGGCAGGTTAGAATGGAATACGTTGCGCTCGCGCTGGGTCTCGCGCTCCCCTGGGCACTGGGTATCGCCGTCCTCGCCGCGCTGCAATGGCCCGTGGGCGCGGCCAGCGCGAGCGAAGCTTGTGCGTTGCGCATCGGTTACGGGTACTGCATCGGCGCGTTGCTGCTCACGCTGTGGATGCGCGGCGTGAGCGCAATTGGACTTCGGTTCGGTTGGAGTTCGATCGCTGCGCCGCTGGCGGTGATCACGGTTGGCTTGTGTGTCTACGCGGTGCGGCGGGGCCAGCTCTCGTTCACGGCGATACCCGCCACCATCAGAAGCTTGCTACGTCCCGAACTACCCCGTTGGCAACAGTTGCTTTGGACATTCATCCTGTCGTGGCTGGCGTTGCGCTACGCCTTGCTCGCGGCCGAGATCGCATGGCGACCACTCTACCCCTGGGATGCGTGGATTCAATGGGCGACCAAGGCACGCGTATGGTACGAGTTGGGTTACATGGCTCCATTCGTGACTGGCGACAGGTGGCTCGCAGGCGCGCCTGGCGCTTTCTTTGACGCGTCGCCCAACTATCCGGCCACAGTGCCTTTGCTGCAGGTTTGGAGCTGCATTGCGCTTGGTCGCTGGGACGACACGGTGATGAATTGGCCGTGGCTGTTGCTGCTCATCGCACTTGTCGTGGCTGTCTATGGCGCGCTTCGCGGCGAGGTTGTCCGGCCATTGCCCGCCCTCCTGGGCGCGTACCTTGTGGCATCGTTGCCACTTCTCGATGTGCATGTCGCGCTAGCCGGCTACGCTGACCTGCCGATGGCCGCGACGTACACGCTAGCAGCACTCGCGCTTTATCGCTGGGCTTTGCGCCGCGACGTCCGCGACGCGATCGTGGCCTTGTTTCTCGCGCTATGCGGAGCACTGATCAAGACACCGGGGATCGTTTGGATGCTCACCTTGTTGCCAGGCGTAATCGTCGCGCTGCTGCCCCGGCGCGGGATGAGGATTGTTGGCGCCGCGTTCGCCATCACGGCGCTCTTGCTGCTGGTGCTAGCCCGCACTGACACAACGCTCCTAGGGTACCCTCTGCACCTAGACTTCCAGCTGTCGTGGCGCCCGCTTAGCGAGGGTCTATTCCTGTTTGGCAACTGGAACCTGCTTTGGTATGGCGCGATCGCGCTGGCCTTCTGCGCGTGGCGTCACCTGCGCGAACCAAAGCTCGCTCCTCTGGCGGTCATCGTTGCCGCGGGTCTCGGGTTCTTGCTGATGGTCGCTTGGTTTACGATCGCCTCGGCTTGGCTTGCCGAACAGACGACATTCAATCGCGCGACGCTTCACCTGGCGCCGCTTGTGATCTGCTTGAGCGTTCTACTTTGGCACGAGCTTGTCCAGCCCATGACGGCCATGGCCGGCAGCGCCCCCGGGCCCTCGCCCGACGATCCCTCGGCACGGGGCGGTGGGATGCCTGAAGCGTGACAGCACGCGGCGGCTGGGCTTTCCGGCGGCTGTTCGAGCACAAATATGGAACTCGCGCTGGTATGGAGACAGCTTCTGTCGCCCGATCGCCCTGGTGCTGATCGCCTTGGAGCGCATCAATTCAGTGCCGCAGACGCGTCTTTCGGCGCATTCTCGATGAGCCCGCTGCAAACGCTGCAGCGGCGGCCGGCCTCGGTGAACGATCGGCAAACGCCGGAGCGTTTCCGATGACCAACCGTAACGATCCATGCCCGTGCGGCAGCGGCAGGCGCTATAAGGACTGTCACGGCGAGCTCAAGCCAACTCTTAACTTGGTCGCCACTGTTTCGTCCGAAGTCAGCGCGCTGCTCGAGCGTGCCCGCAAGACGCTTGCGGCTGGTGACCTCGCTGGCGCCGAGTCGCTTTGGCGACAGGTGCTCGTTGCGGATCCGGACAACGCCGAGGCGAATTTCTATATCGCCAATCGGCGTCGCGAAGCGGGAGACGTGCAGGAAGCCATCGCTGGCTACGAGCGTGCGCTGCGCAGCGCACCACGCAACGCGGGCGTGCTCAACAACCTGGGACTGGCGCTCGAAGCCGCGGGCGAGGGCGAGCGCGCACTTGACTGCTACGAGCAAGTGCTCGCGGCCGAACCCGAGCATCCCGACGCGCTCGGGAACCTCGCCAACGCGCTCTACGATCGTGGCAAATTCGAGGCCTGTGCCAGCGCTTACGACAGACTGTTCGCGATCCGAAGCGCACTGCCGGTGCCCGTCCTCGTCCGCCGCGGTATTGCGTTGCAGAAGAGCCGGCGCCTCGAGGAGGCGGAGGCCTGCTTCGACGAAGCCGCGAGGCATTGGCCCGACGACGCGCAGGTGCTTACAAACCTGGGCTCGGTGCGCGTGGCATTGGCCCGTTACGGTGACGCCGACGCGCCGCTCGCGCGCGCGCACGAGCTGGACGCTGCCAACCCGTATACGTTGTCAATGCTAGCGCACACGAGAGCGCAGCTCTGTCAGTGGGACGGTATCGGCACCCTGTTCGCACAGCTTCGCGACCTGCTCGATGCCGAGTCCGCCCCGGGCGCGTGGAACGTCGCTCCTTTCCCTCTGGCGGCGATGCCACTGCCGGCATCAACGCTGTTGCGCGCCGCCCGCCGCTGGGCGCAGACGTTCCGCTCACCGAGCCCGGCACTGCGCCCAGCACCGCCGGCCGCTCCCGACGGGCGCTTGCGGGTCGGCTTCGTGTCCTCAGACTTTCGCTTCCACCCGGTGGCGACGCTGATGACGGAAGTCTGGGAGAAGATCGATCGCGATCGCATCGATACGTTCGCCTACGGCATACTCCCCGAGGACACGGGGCCGATCGGGCAGAGGATTCGCCGTTCATTTGAGCACTTCGCCGATGTCAGCGCGGATCCGGTCGAGTCGATCGCGGAGCGGATACGCACCGACGCGGTCCATATCCTCTTCGACCTTAACGGCTATACGCAGAACGCCAAGCCGAATCTTTTCGCGCTGCGCCCGGCGCCGCTGCAAATTAACAGCATGGGCTTTCCGGGAACGCTCGGTGCTGAATGGTACGACTACATCCACGTCGATCGCTTCGTCGCTCCGCCGGAAGCGCAGCCACATTACGTCGAGCGCTTCTTCCATATGCCGCACGCGTATGTCCCGAGCGACACCACCCGCGCGCCGCAGGGTCCACCACCGACGCGCGTCGAGTGCGGACTTCCTGCCGAAGCGTTCGTCTTCTGCTGCTTCAACAACGCCTTCAAGCTCCTGCCTGACATCTTTGCCGTCTGGCTGCGACTGCTCGCCGCAGTGCCGGGGAGCGTCCTGTGGATGCTCGATGCAAACCCCGACGCGCGGGCGAATCTCCGTCACGAGATGCAGCGCGGGGGCGTCGCGTCAGAGCGACTGATCTTCGCTCCCAGGGTGCCTAACGCTCAGCACGTCGCCCGCAATGCCGCAGCCGATCTTTTCCTCGACACCTCGCCCTACGGTGCGCACACGACTACAAACGACGCGCTTCTGGCCGGCCTGCCTGTGCTCACCTGCACCGGAGAGACCCTTGCCAGCCGCAACCCGGGGAGCCAGCTTCGCGCTATCGGCGTGCCCGAGCTTGTCACAACGAGCTTTACGGATTACGAGGCGAAGGCGCTCGCGCTCGCGGGCAATCCGCAAGCGCTCGCCGAGCTGCGCGACCGGCTCGCCCGCAACCGCTACACGCATCCGCTATTCGACATGGCACGCTATGCACGCGATTTCGAGGACGGGCTCCTTGAAATCTGGAAGGATTATGCGACCGCGTCGCGATAGAAGGCCTCGAGGGCGGCAATGGGCTCCGCGTCGTCGAACAGCCGCCCGCAGCGCTCGCGGATCCTCTTGGAGAGCGACGTCCGCCACGCTGTGTCGCCGCACAGGCGGCTCGCGATGCGCAGGTAATCGTCGGCATCGGCCGCGATCAGCTCCTCGACCCCAATGAGCCTGAGCATGCCGGCGCTCTGACGCCCGCGCATCATCGCCCCGGGAAGCGTGACGACGGGCAGGCCGCAGTCGAGCGCGTCGACGCTTGTCTGTCCGCCCGACCACCGCAGCGTGTCGAGCATGGCGTCACAAGCGAGGTTCACCGCGAGGTAGCCTTCGTGATCGAGCTGCGGCAGGACCCGTGTGCGCTCGCGGATCGCGACACCGTGGCCGTCGAAACACTTTTCGAGGCGACGCATGAACTGGTCGGTGATGGCCGGGTGACGGCCGGCGAAGAGCACGAGGATCGCATCGCGATTCGCCGCCAGCACCCTGGCGAGTAGCGCGTCGTTATCGGGATGGATCTTGAACAACGACTGCGGGCACAGCAGCAGGGTAGCGTCGCGTGGCAGGCTGAATGCCTCGCGATCGGCGGAGGGAGGCAAAGCGGGCCGAGCAAAACGAGTGCCGATCCCAGGCAGGCGAATCAGTCTCTCCGTATAGTGAGCCTGTGCATCGGCTGTCTCCATGGCGTCGCAACTGAAAAATGCGTCGATGGTATCGTGTCCCGTCGTCACCGGATGCCCCCACCCGGCGTACTGGCGCGGCGCAAGGCGCATCGCGGCAAGTGCGAAGCTGACCTGATCCATGCCCAATTCCGGGTACACCAGCACATCCAGACCCTCTTCGCGAATCACGGGCACGATTGTCGACGGGAACGCGTCGCCGCCTACGAAAGCGCGTACGCGATCCGCGCGACGACGAATGGCTTCTGTGACAGCGTCGAGGTTGTTTCCCAGCGGGTAGAAGCCTACCTCGAAGCGATCGCGATCGAGATCGGTAACCCAGCGCGCAAAATACTGCCCGACGGTGCCCTGGCGAAGAAGCGACGAGATGAAGCCGATGCGAATCCTGCGCCCGACGACCCGCTCGGTCGGCAGCGGCGCGCGCCAAGATGGATCCGTGCGGTCGAGAGCGCGCGCAACGAGCGCAGCGTAGCGAGCTTGCAGCTCGCGGTCGTTTTCGCCTTGGTATGCGAGAAAGAAGTTGCTCCAGATGAACGCGTCGGCGACCTGGGCCGAGCCAAGTCCCGCGATCCTGCCGTCGAGTTCGCGCTCGAGCATTTCCAGCCCCTGCACGTATTCCGCGCGAGCGCGCGCGAGGTGGCCGGTGTCGGCGTAGATCATGGGCAGGGTGAGGTTTATCGCCAGGGCCGCGCGAAGCGAGCGCGGGTTCATACGCAGGGCGTGGTTAAACGCCTTTCTCGCCTGCTCCGGGTCGCCTCGTTCGGTCAACACCAAGCCCAGGTCGAGCATCTCGCCCGAACTCGAATCGGGTGCGAGCTTAGCCGCGGCGAGGTAGAGCCGTGCCGCCTCGTCGAGTTCGCTGCGCGCGCGCAGAAGGTCGGCAAGCGCAGAGAACGCGGGACGATACGCGGTTTCCGGGGGGCGGCGCGCAATGCACGCGCGCAGAGTGGCTTCGGCCAGGTCGGAGCGACCCTGGTCGCGCTGGTTGACCGCGAGGTTGCACTCGGCGCGCGGAAAGTCGGGCTTGAGCTTGAGCGCCCGGCGGTACGCCCCTTCGGCGTCTAGGAGCCGGTTTGCGTGATGCAGGGCTGCCCCCAAGTTGTTCCAGCCGTCGGCGTTCTGCGGATCAAGGGCGACTGCACGCTCCAGGCTCGCCAGCGCCGCGTCAAGCTGTCCGAGATCGATCAGAAGCATGCCTAGGAAGCGATGCGATTGCGCCATCTTCGGATCGTGCTCGATCGCCCGGTGCAGGTGCTCCACGGCGGTCGCCTTGTCGCCCGATTCGTCGCAGCACACCGCGAGCGCGTAGTGCGCTAAAGCATCGCCGGGGGTGCCCGCCACGGCCGCCCTCGCGTGAGCCAGCCCGCTTTGCACGTCGCCGGCACGTCTGCTGCACTCGACGAGGATCAGCCTAGCGTCGGTAGCCTCCCGCGGGTCGACGGGCGCGACCAGGACCGCCTCGCACGCGCGGCGTGCACCCGCGATGTCCCCAGAGAAGTAAAGGTTTCGCGCGGCTTCGATGCGCTGGGTGGGGTTCATCGCCCAGACTCGACCAGCACGTTCGGGTCCCTTTGCGCGAGTGCATTCTCGTAGGCAGCCTCCAGAGCTCGCGTGTGCCGCGACATGTCGGTCAGCGCAGAGGATACAAGCCCCGCAGCGATCGCGCTCTTCACCTCCGCGCGGAACGTGGGATCGGTGGCAAGCCGCACGGCGACGGCGACGTATTCGGTACCGCTTTCGGTCACGGTTTGCGTAACGCCGAGGTTGGCGAGAATGCTGTGCGAGGTTCGCTCCCCGTGTTTGCGCCCGCACAGGGTCACCACGGGTACGCCCATGTCGAGAGCTTCCAGCGTGCTGTTAACCCCGCCGTACGGAAGCGGGTCGAGCGCGAAGTCAAGCACCGAGTAGCGCGCCCAACTCTCGGCGTCGTTGCGCCCTTGTGGGAGGACGACGACACGATCCTTTGGGATTCCAGCAGCGCCCAACAGTCGGCCGTACACGCCGCGCGCCTCGGGGGAAAGTGGCGAGATCGCCAGCACTGAGCGCGGAATCCGCTCGAGCACATCCCGCCAGAGCGACAAACACCTTCGCGAGAGCTTCAGCGGATTTACGAAAGCACCAAACACGACAGTATCCTGGGCGATGCCCAGCCGCTGGCGGCGGAACGGATGTTCGGCAGCCGGCACGACGTGGCGGAAGGGGTAGACGCAACCAGCCATTGGTAGCAGGGTCTCGATGAGATACGCCTGGTTCTCGCCGAGGTCGCAGAATGCGTCGGTAAGCTTGAAGTCGACCGCCGAAAGCCCCAAAGCGCCGCAGCTCGCGATGTGCGTGATCTGCACCCGTGCCGGCTTGAGCGCGAGGATGCCCGGCCTCGCGTTCTTGGTGTGCGTCGACAGGTCGACGAGGATGTCGAGATCGTCAGCCGCGATACGCAGCGCGGCGTCCCGCTCGGGCAAGTCGGCGACGACCTCGAAGCTGTCGGCGAAGCTGCGAAAGCGCTCGGTCCACTCGTCGCTCTCCGCTGTGAGCGAATAGCATCTGATGTCGAAGCGGTCGCGATCGTGGTGTCGAATCGCCTCCCACATCATCTTGCCCATGACGTGGTTGCGCAGGTCGCCCGACAGATAACCTACGCGGAGCCGACCCGGCCGGCGCGCTCCGCTGCGCAGCATTGGCTTTCCGTACACCCGCTTCGCCACGGCATCGTAAGCGCGATAGAACCCGAGCTGCGCTTCGGGCTCGAGATCGAAGTACAGCATTAGGAACAACAGCTGCTCGAGGCTGTCGGCGAGGTCGGTCTCGGTTTCCGGCTTGAACTCGTCCCGCCGCAGGCGGTCCAGGTAGCGATCAAGTCCCGCGAAGTCGCCGCGGTACTGGCAGACCTCGAGCGCTTGCACCGCTAGCGAAAGTGCTTTGGGGCAACTCGCCTCGAAGCGGCTGAACGCCAGTAGCCAGTCATCGATGCGTCGCACTGCAAGCAGCGTGTCGCCCAGCGCCTTGTGCGCCAGGACATGACGCGGCTCGCGCGCGAGCACTCTCTCGAAAGCGCCGACCGCAGCATCGGTTTGCCCCTGCTCCTGGAACACAACGCCGATGTTGAAGTCGGCGGCAATCATGTCGGGCGACAACGCGAGCGCGCGCTGGTAGGCGCGCAAAGCATCGTCGCGCCGGTGGAGAGTCTGCAATGCCACGCCCTGGTTGTAGTGGGTCAGAGCGTCGGTCGCGTCGAGCGCCAGCGCCCTGGTGAACGCGTCCAAGGCCACGGATGCATTCTGCCGGGCGAGTTCGGCAAGCCCGAGCGCGCGTCGTAGCGCCGCATCGTCGCGAGCGAGCGCCAAACCTTCGCGACAGAGCGTGGCAGCGCCGTCGGCGTCGCCAGCCTCGCGGCGGAGGTCAGCGAGCGCAACGCGCGCATCCACATACGCCGGTGCCGCTGCAAGCGCGGACGCGAGCTGCTCCTGCGCTTCGGCGGCACGCCCTTGATCGCGCAAGAGTGCCCCGTAGAGATATCGCGCAGGCGCGAAGTGGGGCTGCTCGGCGAGCACGCGCTCATAACCGACGAGCGCCGCATTGCTGTCGCGCCGTTGATGCGCTGCTACGGCACTGCGCCACAAGGCACTCATTGCCTTCGGCGACTGGCACGCCATTGCCTCGCGCGATACGGCGCGGCCGCAAGAGTCCAAAAGCGCAGCCTCGATAGCGGCGGCATGGGCCGATAGCGCCTGCGCATCGGCGCCTGCGGGCGGAGGGAGCGAATACGTAATCAGCGGCGCAACATGCGCCCCAGCGAGCCCGTTGACCGTCCAGACGTTGCGTGCGGGTCCCATCGCGAGCAACGGTCCGGTCGCCGCAGACATCCCGGCGAGATCGATGAGCGCATCGAAATCCTCTTCCGCGAGCGAGCGCGCGAGAGCCGGATCGGGTGCAGGGCCAAGGCGCGCAGCGCGTACTCCCTGCAGAGAAGGCGTGATCGCTGCACCGTCAACGGTGAGCATAACCGCTTCGAAACGCTCGCGCGGGTGCGCCGCGATGACGTGCTCGACGTACGCTGCTGGATCGACCTTCACACCGGAGAAGGCCAGAGGCCGTCCAAGTGCCCCGAGGTAGGCGATGCGCAGCGCAGCGCCCGCTGTCCGGCGCGGCCAGAGCAATGGAACGGGGCAAGCAAAGATCTCGATGCAGCGCATGGCGTAGCGCGCTGCCCAGGACGAGCCCGCGCCGATTGCATCGGCCACGAGTGCAAGGTGGCGCAACGCCTCCGCATCTTCCACGGGTGTGGCTACCGCGGCCGCGCGATCGACCAGTGCGCGAGCGCGCTCCGTCTCCTGCGCTACCGCGAGGTCCTCGGCCAGGAGCGCGAGCAACAGCACCGGCATGGCGTTCCCGCACGCCGCATCCATGCGCTCAAGCAGGGCCCGCCTTTGGGGTCCACGCGGCGCAGAGGCAATCAGGGGTGCGACCTCGTTCCACCCGTCGAATGCCCTGGGGTCCGCGGCGACTAGCGCTTCCAGCTCTGCGAGTGCCCCAGGGTTGCCTGCGCTCAGCGCTGCGAGCGCGAGACCGCTGCGCGCGCGCGTGTTTTCAGGCTCCGCGGAAAGCACTTGGCGATAGACGGCGGCAGCATCGGCGTTCGCGCCGGAGCGGCGCAGCAGCTCGGCCAGCGCCATGAGTGAGGGCACATGCCGGGGCTGCAGCGAGAGCGCGGCACGCCAGGCGGCAATCGCTTCGTCTCTCCGACCAAGGTCGCGCAATGCCTCGCCGAGGTTGAACTGAGCCTGAACGGCGTGCCGATTAATCTTGAGAGCCTGCCGATAGCAGAGCATGGCGTCGATCAGCAACCCAGCCTGCTGGTGTCCCTGGCCACGAGCGAGCCACTCGCCATAGGCCGCATCGATCATGACGGCAGGCGCGCCTTGAGGGCGGCAACCAGCGCCTTGGGCGCCAGCCGATAGAGCACACGTCCCGGGACCGTGTGGCGGATGCGCAGGGCGGCGCGGGCCAAGTGCGCAACCGCGCCGAGTTCTTCGGCAGGAACGCCCAGGACGGGGGCTGCGGCAGGCGGGGGTCGCCATGGCACATAGCCCAGCGCTGCCAGGCAGCGCTCGGCGGCGATCGGTGGCCGCATTCGGGTAAATGCCGAGTGCCGCAGCGCATCGCGGTAGATGGAGACCGTGCGCTGCGCCATCGCTGCGACCGTGGGCAGAAGCGCTACCCGTGCGCGCTTCGCCGCTGCTTCGAGCGCGCTACCGTTGTCCGTCATCACGAGCGCGGCGATACGATCGAGCATCCTCTCTTCCGACTGCCATTCCTTTTCGCTGATGACGAAGCCCGCTCCAGTCGCCGCGACTCGATCCGCCAGCGCCCCGACGGGCGGCACGACCACAGGCCGGCCCGCTGCCCAGGCTTCGGAAAGCGTGAAGCTGAACGTCTCCGGACACGCAGACGGATAGGCGACGAGTCGCACCCGGTAATACTCCAGCAGCTCCGGCAGTTCACGCGAATCGTACGGCCCGTGCATCGTGAAGACGGCATCGGCACTCTGCCAAGGTTCGCATCCTGTATCCAGGTAGCCGATGAGCACCCAGCGTAGCGGCAGGGCACGCTCGCGCGTGAGCTCGACCAGACGTTCCAGCCGCCGCGAGCCCTTGTCCGGCCCAACGGCCCCGAGCACGGCGATTACCGGCTGCCCGTTGTCGGGGAGCACGAAACGTTGCTTTACCGCGTCGGCCCGCGCCATGTCTGTCGAGCTACCGTGCGCGATCACCTCGACCGCTCGTCCCGGGAAATAGCGGAGTAGTGTCGCAGCTGCCCACGGGGAAGGAGCGATGACGAAAGCGGCGCCCTCGAGCATGGCTCCGTGCCTGTGGCGCCATTGAACGATGTCAACGCCGGCGAACTTCTGCTGCGCTCCCAAACATGCGTTGCACACCGCGGGTCGCGTCTCCGCGCCGCAGTAGCGGCCTTTCGCATCCAGAAAGGTGATCGTTGGACAGGCAAAGTTGAAGTCGTGAACCGTATAGCCGTAAGGGATGCCCACTTTGGCCAGCGCGCCGATCAGCCCATCGCGGCAGCCCGAGATGTTATGCAGGTGGACAAGATCGACGGAGAAGCGAGCGCAGATGCCACTGAGAAAATCACTCCACGATTCGCCCTCCCGGCGCCGGAAGTCGTATCCGCGCACGCAGCCATCTTCCTGCTCCTCTAGCCGCCAGTCCTCACCGATTGCGACCAGCAGATAGTGGCGGAAGGCTTCGCGAGATGCCGCCATCATCGTGCGCACGTGGTACTCCGTACCGCCGCCATGGCCGTGAACCACGTGCAAGATGCCTGGCAGGCCGTCGGTTATGATGCGGTAGTGCGTGGCCGCCAGTTCGCGCAGCGGCTTCAGTGGATCCGCGGCGATGAAGTCGCACACCAGTTCGAGATAGCGCGGGTGACGCGCGAGCAGGATGCGCATGTTGCGCTCGGCAAGATCGCGGCGTTTGTCGCCGAATGAGCTTCCTCCCAGGTGCAGCACGAAGGCATCTTCGCAAAGGACGTTGCGAAAGCCCGCCGCGGCGGCACGCATGCACAGATCGTTCTCCTCTCCGTAGCCAAGGCCGAAGACAGGATCGAAGGCGCCGATCGCATCGAGGAGTGCGCGGCGAACGTAAAGGCAGAATCCGACACCAGTTGGCAGATCGGGGTAGGTGGGCACCGCAGCAAGCTCGAGAGCGCGAGCAAGCGCGGCTGCGTCGCGCTCGGCAGGCCACGGGTTATTCTCGCAAAAGCGTGGCAGCGAGCATATCTCAGCGTTGTTCGAAAACGGCGTGATGGTGCCGATCGAAGGGTCGGATCGCGCACAGCGGGTGAGCGCCGCCATCCAGCCGGGCGTGACTACGGTGTCCGAGTTGAGCAGAACGACGTCGGCACCGGGGCGTGTCTTCTCAATACCCTGGTTAGCGGTCAGCGTGAAGCCTAGATTGACATCGTTGGCGAGAAGCGCGACGTGCGGCAGGCGCCGCGCCTCCATCTCGGCGAAGCAGGCGCGTACTCCGAGATCGGTCGAGGCATCGTCGATCAGCAGCAGCCGGTAGTCGCCCTGGGTATGTGCGAGCACGCTCTCCACGCAGCGTCTGAGCTCATCGGCCGCGTTGTGGATCGGGACGACAACGTCAATCGCGGGACCTGGCGCGGGCGACATCAGTGGGCGCGGGCGAGCCAAAGCCTGGTGCGCATCCACGGCAGCCGCAGCCGCCAGCGGTAGCTCTGGCGGCACGCGATGATCTGTTCTTGGGCATCGCGCGCGGTTTCGAGCCGGCTCTGCTCGGTGCGCATGGCCGCGCTGAACGCCCCTAGCTTTTCATCGAAGGCGCCTAACGCCTTTGCCTGCCGCGCAAGTTGCGCCTCGCGCTCGGCGACTTGCGCCTCAAGTTGCCGAGTGTGCTCCGCCTGGCGATGCGCCGCCGCGTCGATGTCGACACTGGTTGCAGTGGCCGCGACGGCGCCCAGGAGCGATGTTCCATGGCCGCCGCCGCAGGCCGCATCGAGAACAAAGCGATCCGTGCAGCAACGCCATGCGAAAGCGTAACGATGCCAGTGCTCGTACGCGATCGCGCCAGCGGATCCAGGCACGAAGCGCTCGCCGGTGAAGGTTAGTTCAGAGTCCATGCGGAACGGGCGCGGAAGCGCAGGCCGTGACCCCTGCGCGGCGTTAGCAAATTTTACCCGATCGAGCCAGGCTCGTCCCGGCGCCGGGTGCCCCAGTTGTGCTCGATGCGAGTCACGCCCAGCTCTCTCGTCTCGCCCTCGACGACGAACGAGCGCTCGACATGATCGAACAACCTCACGCCTTCAGGATCGAGCGCGTGCGCCCGCACGAAATACTTGCCCGGGAGCAGCGGCAGCCGCGGAAAGGTGAGCGAGAACGCATAGTGGCGCTCGGTCACACGTGCTGGCGGCACTCCGTCCATGTCGGTGGCGACGCCGTAGACCGGCGTGCCGTCAGCGCGAACCAAGCCCAGCAGGACGACAGGCACGCGATCGTCAGGGGAGAAAACCTCGCCCCAGACGGTAAGCGCGGCGCCACAGGGGATCGTCGACGGCGGGTCGACGCAAAGCGACTGGATGGCGTACACGCCTGACGCGGCCGCTTGTGGCAAGGCGATGGGCTGCCTGGCGCCAGCCGACTTCTCCTCGTGATAGGCGAGATACGCTTGACTCACGTCGGCAGCAGGGCCGTAGCGGACGACGCGTCCGTCCCTAAGCCAGAGAGCGCTCCGGCAGAGCTTGCGGACGTGGTACATGCTGTGCGAGCACAAAAGCAGCGTTCCGCCATCCGCCAAATAGCCCTTTATCCACGCAATGCATTTTTTCTGGAACGACTCGTCGCCGACCGCGAGCACCTCATCGGTGATCAGGATGTCGGGTCTGATGGCGGTCGCCACCGCAAAACCCAGCCGCACGACCATGCCTGACGAGTAGTGCTTGATCGGCTCGCGAATGTGCTCGCCGATGTCAGCGAAGGTGATGATCTCGTCGCGCTTGCTCGCGGTCTCGGCAGCAGTGAGGCCGAGCAGTGCCGCGGCCAGGTCGATGTTGTCCAGGCCCGAGTATTCGGGGTGGAAGCCCGACCCCAGCTCCAGAAGCGCGCCCACGCGCCCGCGGACGCTGACACGGCCGCGCGTTGGAGCGATGACGCCGGCGACAATCTTGAGCAGCGTCGACTTGCCGGCGCCGTTCTCGCCGATCACTGCCAGCGACTCGCCCGCCGCGAGCTCCAGCGAAACATCGTCGAGGGCGCGAAACACGTGCGCGGCGCCGCGCCCGCACAGTAGATCGCAGACGAGCCTGATGCGGCCGGCGTTAGCATCGACCCTGGCGTAGTCCTTGCCGACGCCCGAAAGCTCAAGCAGCGGCGATCCCATGACTACACGAAGTCCTCGAAAAAGGGGGAGAGGCGCAGGAACAGCCACCGTCCGGCAACGAAGATGGCAAGTGCGGCAATCAATGCAACTGCGTCGCCCCAGCCCAGCGCGAGCCGTCCGTCGAGCAACGCGTCTCGCAGCCGGTCGACCAGGTAGCCGAACGGGTTAGCCGCAACCCAGGGCTTCATGCCTTCGGGGACCATCGACAGCGGATACAGGATCGGCGTCAGGTACATCAGGATCATCAGCGCCGGCATGAGGACATGCTCGACGTCGCGGATGAACACTTGCAGCGCAGAGAGTGCGAGTGCGAGCCCCGTCACGGCGATCGCGAGCACGATCCATACCGGGATCGCCAGCACCAGGCCTTCCAGGCGCACGCCCTCTCCGAGAAGCGTCAGTGCGACGAGGACGGCAATGTAGCCAGCGAGCTGCAGCACCAGTGTCGCAGCCACTGACGCGTAGATGACGATTTCGTGGGGGAACGCAACCTTGCGGATCAGGCCCGCATACGCCCCGATCGCGACCGTGCCGCGCTGCAGCGCCTCCTGCGCAGCCAGCCATGGCCACAACGCGACTGCGACGAAGACTACGAAGCTCGTGCCGTTCATGGTTCCTGCGCGAAACACCGTCGCAAAAACGAACGCGTACACGGCGAGCAACGCCAGCGGGTGCACGAGCGCCCAAGCGAGGCCGGTGAACGTACCGAGATAGCGGGAGAAAAGCTCGCGTCGGAAGAAGTTCGCAAACAGCGCACGTTGCCGCGCGTGGCGCAGCGCGAATCCGGTCATGCCGCGCGCTGGCTGGCCGGGCGAAGGCGCCGAGAGCATGCGCGCAGGATAGCAGGCTTGCTACTTCGGCTGCACATTCTCGAGCGCCTTCTTGGTGCGCTCGGGACCGGACCCGACGACAAGCGCATCGACCGCGCTCTGATTGATCCTCGACATCGGATCGTCCCGAATTGCCACAATCGCCTCCTCCCGCTTCGCCTCGACGAACTTCGCGCGCTCCTCAGCGATAAGCGCCTCCTTGACTTCGTCGAAGCTCTTCACGCGGGGGGGCTTGCGCCCGTCGAGGCGGATCACGTGGTAGCCGAAGCTAGAAAGCACGGGCTCGCTCACGTCGCCCACATTCTTGAGCGCAAAGGCCGCGTTTGAGAAGGCTGGGTCCATCTGCCGCCTTTCGAAGTAGTCGATGTGCCCGCCGTTCTGCTGCGCCGAGGGGTCGTCGGAAAGCTGCCGAGCGAGCTCGCTCATATCGGCTCCTCCCACGATCCTGGCGCGCGTTTCCTGGGCGAGCTTGAGCGCTTCCTCTTTCGACCGCTTCTTGGTGTCGAATAGGATGTGCGACGCAGCAACTTCCTCGGCAACCCGATACTTTTCGCGGCCCGCGAGATACAGCTCCCTGGCACGTGCCTCGAACTGCGTCTTGCGAGCGTCGAATTCGCGGCCAGCGTCGTCCTCGATTTTCGCTAACAGCAGGCCTGCGTCGACGCGATCGAGCTCGAGCGCGCGCCGGCGCTGCGCCTCGAGGTCCTTGTACAGGTCACCGGCGCGCGCCTGAACGGCGAGCGACTTGGTCACCAACATGCGCACCAGCAGGTCCGTGACGCGCTTCCCATTGACCGCGAACCCACCGCGAATGTCCGTTGGCAGCCTCAGGAGTTCGGTCTCGTATTCGGCACGGGTGATTTTGGCCCAACGGTTCTCGACAAGGACCTCGTCGGGGCTGGGCGCGGGCTGCGCCTGCGCGGCGGGAGCCGCGCCCAGCGCAAGCGCAAGTGCAAGAACGCAGATCGGCAAATCGATCGAAGCCATGGGTTTCACCATCGGTGACTGCCTCGCGACAAAGAAAACGCCCCGCCGGAGCGGGGCGCGGAATCGAAGTGGTCGCTGCGCGGTTAGCCCGCGGTCACGGCGAAGCCGGCTGATCGTTCATGACGGCGTTGCACGCGGTCTGCCCGCAGGACCAGGAGTTCAAGTCGACTGACCAGTTGCGCACGCTGACGTAGTATGTGGTCCCGGCGGTCAGGTAAGCAATACCGCCGAAGAACTGCGGCGTTCCGACACCGTAATCGATCGTGGCCGTTGTCCCGTTGGATACCGACAGCGGGCCGGTAGCGCCCGTGTAATCCTTGGCCCGGAAGTCGCAGGGCAAGGTCGAGATGGTCATCTGCCGGAAGGTCGGCGGTCCACCGTATTCCGAAACCGCGAAGCGACCGAGCGTTGTGCTCGGGGCCGTCCCGGCCGGCGGCGTGATCTGGAACACCCATACCGAGGCGTCGCCAAAGTTGTTCGGGCTGGACGGCCAGTTGCCACCCCCGGCCCAGGACACATTGGTCTGACCACCCCCTAAAACGCTCATGCCCTGGTTGGTGCAGTTGCCGAGGCCGGCAGCACCGCCACCGCCGCCCCCGCCGCTGCTAACCGTAACGGTGACGGACTGAGTGTTTGCCTGCCCGGCCGAGTCCGTGGCGGTCGCAGCGAACGTGGTGGTTACCGAAATTGAATATGTGACGGATTGGGTAATATCCTTCAGTCCATTCCACTTGTAAGTGTAAGGCGGCGTCCCTCCACTGCAGTTCATAGCCACCGTGACGGTGCCACCGCCAGATGGAAGAGTGTTGTTTGGCACGTTGGTGGTGATGCCACAGGTCGGCGCCCCGGCTGGAGGGGGCGAGCCGTTGGGGGTGCAAGTCAACGTATCGTTCGGCGCGACGCCGCTCGACGTACACGTAACCCCCGAGACGCTTAACGTCGTCGCGTGCGCGGACATGGCGGAAAAAGAAAATGCCAGCGCGGCAGCTGCAAGCACGCCACCAGCCCTAAGAAACAGCGAACTGATCATCAGAAACCCCTTGCATGGCCGCAGCACGCGGCCGGTTTAGCGTCGGGCAAACGTCGGTGCCCGCGCGCGGAAATGACTTTGTCATTATAATACAAGATGCGAGCACCTCGCAAGGCTGCACGACCCGAAGCTGAGGCAGGATGAAAAAAAGGCGGAACCGAAGTTCCGCCTTTTTTGCCGCGTGTTGCACGCACGTTACTGGATTATTCGCGTGTACCTGTGCGCAAAGCTGCCGGCGTAGAAGGCCTGAACTCCCGTGCCTCCCGGGACGGTCAGCGTGCCGTTGTTGAAGTACTGGGCCGCGAAGCCGACCACCGGCAGGCCGAAGTAGGTCGCCGAAGTCTGCGTCGAGGAAAGCCCCGTCGCGGTGCTGGTGCGGATCGTCGGACCGCCGACCAGCTGGTGCGTCGTTCCCGTGACGGAACCCGGCAGGAAGTTCACGTTCCACCAGCCGTTCGCGAATGGCGTCGTCGGGTTGAAAGCGTTTGCCGACAGCAGCACGCCCGTGCCTCCGATGTTGAGGACGTTCGCTTCCCAGCAAAGGGCATCGACGAGCACCGGCGGCGGCGGCGAGAAGCTCGTCGACGATATCAGCGTCTGCTCCTCGCGGTTGTACTGGATGTCGAGCACGTCGTCGCACGCGCCACCCGCACGGAAGTTGCGCTGGAACAGCTTCGTGACGTTGTTGTTCGTGTAGTAGAAGTGCTTGGTCGGCATCGTTATGACCCAGCTGGTCTGGGAGGCGGTGACGGTATCCAGAACGAACTCGTTGTAGACGTTGTCGTGCATGAACACCGCGCTCACCGCGTCGACAGCATTGCTGGAGCCGGACCAGTCGGTGGTGACCACTTCGATGTTGTTGAACACGACCGAAGTCTTCGGGTTGACCTGCGACAGGTCTGGCTGGATCGAGGCCGGAGCCCCCCACAGCGTAGTCGCCGTGAAGCTCGTCAGCGCCGTTGCCGTGTAGGTCACATCCACGCCGGCAAACACGTTGACAAGAGAGATTCCGCCGAATAGGCCGCCCCTCCCGGGGACCAGGTCGGTCGGCGCGGTTGCGCCGCTCGCCAGGCCACTGCATGTCGGCTTTCCAGGAGGCGATGGTTGGACATGGGTAATCGCAGCGAGTGTGGCGCCGGTTACCTCGCCCATCTCGATGATTTCGACGTAGCCTTCCTTGGTCCGCGCCAGCGTCTGATCCTCGGGGTCGCCCACGTACGCGAAATTGACGAAGTTGGTCGGAGCCGCCGGGTTCGACGACACTACCGGTGTGGTGCAGGACAGATCGGTGGTGAAGATGCCAGCGCCCGCGCCCGACGCAATGACCGCCGTCGTCCACACGTCATGCGGCGAGAGCCAGAGGTTGAAGTCCAGCACTTCCTTCGAGCCCTTGCCTTCAAGGAAGCGCACCTTGACGACCTTGCCGCTGGCGGTCGAGTTGACGACCGACAGAAGCGAGTTGTACTGCGCGCTCGTGCCCTGGGTGGTGTAATACGGATAGACCAGTGCCTGGCCGAGGCCATCTGGGTTGATGTTCACCGCCTGCGCGGCGCCCGTCACGCCCAGAGCGCCTACACCCGCCAGCGCCGCGTACAGCGATTTTCTCTTGAACGTGTTCATGGTTGTTGACGACTCCTTCGTTTCGAGATTTAAAGTGATCACTTTAAGCCTACAGCAGGCGAATCTTACAGCAACTCCCTTACCCTTTACAATCATTCCACGGTCACATCGGTGGGAACCTGTGTGAATAGTGCAACGATCCTGGCTAGCCTTGGGGCCGGTAGATATACCACGCAGTCCCCTTTTCGATAATCCACTTTTCGGTGAGCGGCGTTTGGACGTCCTTCATCAGCCGGTGATCATAGGTGAGCGTGATGCTCGCGGTGCAAATCTCCGCGTCGCAGCTAACCGAGTCGATCTTTACAGCCTTCCACATTCCGGGCCTTGTCCTCTGCTTGTAGACCTCGAAAGGGTATGTCTCTCGCGACGCGGCGCTGATGAACGTATACGCCTCTGCGAGGTCTCCCTTGATCAGCGCCTGCCATCGGGCTTGAGCCCTTTCGCTTGTCACCGCGGCCTTAGCTTCCGCCGTGGAATCGCTGGATAGCCCGCCCATGGATGCGCAGCCCGCTACCGCGACACCAGCCGCAGCGACTGCGCATGCGGCTCGAAAGCTAGTGCCAGCCTTCCCTGAACGAAGCCTAGACAAGCTATCCTTTATCGTCAATCGCCGCGCACTCAATTTGTCCACCCTTTCGTGGGTGTTGCATGGGTACAACATTGTCCGCGTCGCCATTTGGCGACGGTTTATTGACTTGGCGGCTCTTCTGGAACAGTTTTCTTGACCGGGAACATCTGGTCGAGCTGCTCCATCCGACGCCGCAAATCGTCGACGATCCGGCGAACATCCGTCTCGTTTTCCACGACTCGCGGCGTTATGAACATGACCAGCTCGGTGCGATTGTTCTTCAGTTCCTGCGAGCCGAACAGCCCGCCCAGGATCGGGATGCGCGAAACCACGGGTAACCCTGAAGAGGTTTGTTCCTTGTCTTCGAGAATCAGACCGCCCATCACCATGGTTTGCCCCGTAGGCACCGCTAGCAGCGTCTGGATCGATCGCGTGTTGATCGGGGGAGCTTCACACACCTGAGTAGTTGCCCCGGCGATGCTGACCTCTGCCTGCACGTCAAGCGTCACGAGTCCGCCTGCGTTGATGTGCGGCGTCACCTGCAGGAGCACGCCGGTGTCGATGTACTGCGAAGTGGTGTTGACGACGCCGTTGACCGTGCCGCCGACGACGGACTGCTGGCAGATCGGAATACGATCGCCGACCTTGATCGTCGCCTTCTGGTTGTCGAGCGCGGCAAGGTGCGGATTCGCAATCACCTTCACGCTGCCGTACTGGTCGAGAAGGTGCAGCACCGCCTGCACGCCGAAGGGGAAAGCGGCGTTGTTGATGATGTAGAGAAAGCCCTGCGCCAGCGAGAGGCCGGTCGACCCGGACGGCGGGGGGTTCACCTGGGGGTTGAACGGCGTGCTGCTCGTGAGATTGCCGCCGCTGCCGCGTCCGGAAGGGGCGCCACCGCGGAACAACCATTCGACGCCGAACTGAAGATCGTCGGTCAGCAGCACTTCGGCGATGGTGACCTCCATGACGACCTGCCGCTGAGGCACGTCGAGCTTCCTGAGCGCCGACTCGATGATCGAGTATTCGGCTGGAGTCGCCACGATCAGGACCGTGTTGTTGTCTTTGTCGGCGACCACCTGGATGTTACGCACGACACCCGTGGCATCGCCGACGGCGCGCGCCACCGCCTGCGCCGCCGCCCCGCTGGGCTGGACCTGCACGTTCACCTGCGACGGCTGCCCGGTGACAGGGGCCGTCGTCTGGGGCTGGAAGGCCGGCGGGGAAACGATGGTCCCCGCAGGAGTACCCGGAGCGACACTCGGTGCCGGGGTCGGCTGCTGCGTCACCCGCCCGGTGAACGCCTGCTGCAGCAGTGGCCCGATGCGCTCGGCGCGGCTGTTCTGCACCTGGTAGACGTAGAAGCGCACGCCGGAGCCTTCGCCGCCCTTGTCCAGGCGCTCGATCCACTTCTTGGCTTCGTCCAAGTACTCGGGCTGCGGCGTGACGATCAGCAGCGCATTCATGCGCTCGATCGGGATGATTCGAAGGATGCCCGCCAGCGGACTCCTGTCCGGCGGGCCCATGGCTTTTTCGAGCTCGGCCATCACCGTCTTGACGTCGGCGCTCTGCAGCGTGAACAGTCCTACCGACATGCCGGCGATCCAGTTCACGTCGAACATGTCGATGGTCTCGAGGAGGTGCCGCAGCTCGAGCTCGGTTCCGGACAGGATGAGGAGGTTGCGCAGCTCGTCGACGCGAACCGTCGTCGCTTCCTTGACGAACGGCTCCAGCACCGACGCCATCTGGCGCACGCCCATGTAGCGCAGCGGAACGATCTGGACGCTGTAGCCGGGGGGAAGCGGCCGCGAGGAGCTGCCAAGCTGCGGCGTGAGGTTTCCCCTCGCCGCGCTTGCGGCAGGAAGGATCTTCCAAACCGAGCCTTCTTTGACCATCGCCGCCCCATTCATGCGCAGGAGCATCTCGAGAGTCGCCGGCAGCGCTTCGCGCGGGATGCCCGTGGTCGTACGGATGGTCACAGTGCCCCCGACCTGGGGCTCGATGGTGTACGACTCGTTGAGAATGTCGGCGAGGATGTTGCGCACGACATCGCGGAGGTCGGCAGCCTCGAAATTAAGCGTGACCGCGGGCCCTGCAGCCACTGCTCCCGGTGGAGGTACGGACACGCCACCGCCCGGAAGCTGACCTTTAAGAAGCTGCCCGGTGCCCTTGTAAATGCGCGCCTGCTCCGCCGCGCCCTCCGTCCCGGCCTGGGGGTTGGCGCCACTCGATTCCTGGGTGGGCTTGGCCTTGACCCAGGGCGGCGCGGCCGAATCGGGTGGCTGCGTTGCGCAGGCGGCGAGGCACAGGACTGCCGTCAGGCAGGCGAGGGTTGCGAAGCTGCGGCTGGAGGTTCTTGGCATCCTTTTCCCAAGCGCGCCCGCGCGCTCCAGCGGCGGATTATCGCAGTTGAAGCGTCCAGTAAGCATCATTTTGGATAATTCGGGTTGCGCTGGCGCATGCGCTCGTAGACCTCGTTCCAGGCCGGATCCGCCGAGGCGGGCAGGGCCTCCGGCGACGCGGGCGCAGCCGGGCTAGCTGGAGTTTCCGAAGGCGGTGCGCTGCCGGCAGGGGCGGGGCTCGGAGCGGGCGAATTACCTGCTGCGGCGGCCGCCGCGGCGGCCGCCGCCGCCCGGCGCCGCTGCTCGACCGGAGCCGCCTCGGCAGCAGGCACCGGTGCCGGTGCGGCCGCGGGCGCAGGGACGGGTGCCCCGGCAACTCCCGGAGGCGGGGTCGCAGCAGGGGGGACCTGCGGCGGCTGAGTCGTCGTCTTCGGTCCAGGGGCCACCTTGAGCACAAGTTCCTCGAATTCGTCACCCAGGGTGAGCTTGACCCGGTCCGGGCGCACCTCGGTCACCAGCAGGCCGTTGATCTGCTCTCCCTGGCGTACCGAGCGCGCCTTGCCGCCGGCGATCTCCTTCAGGAACGCGATGTTTCGGTCGCCCGCCACCGCGGTACCCGTCAGCATGAACTGGCCACGCTGCATCTGCCGACGACCACCGTCTCCAGCCACCGTTGGCGCGGGACGGCGGGTAGGATTGAACAGGGTGCGATTGACGGTCTCGGCATGGCCGGCCAATCCGCCCTCGACCTGGTACTCGGGCAGCAACGCGGTCGAAATCGACTTTGGCTCGACGCTCGGCGGAGCTCCCGGCAGGCGATGCACGTGGCGCCCCCAGTCGGTCTCGAGCGCAAGAAGCAATAACAGGGCCGCGACCGGAATGCCCCACCACAGAGCAGCGTGCCAGCGCGGAGCGGCGGGATTCATTTCTTGTCTCCTTCCGCCAAGGCGAATCCGCTCACATCGAGGAGCACGCTCAACTCCGGCTCCGCACCTGGCGCAGGCCGGAAGCCGCGGAATGCATTGAGCGGACGCACGGTGAGGTTTTCGACGATCAGGTACGGCTGCTGCGTCTCGATCGCGTAGAGGATCTTCTGCAGATTCGGCGTTGTCGCGAAGAGCTGGAGGTTGACGCCGATCTGGCGGAACCGACCGTCCTCCCGCGCGGTCGCGATCTGAATCGTGGTGATCCGGCCGCCGTTGTTCTCGACTGCTGCCCGAACCAGTTCCTGCAGCTCCGCCCCCGCCAGGTTGACTGCCTTATTCTTGAAATAGAAGCGTCGGCCGTTCTTGGCGCGCAAAGTCTCGAGCGCTTTCTGGTATTCGGGCGTCTGAGCGGAGACGCGCCCGTATCTCCCAAGGCGATCGAATGCGGACTCGATGGCCAGATCGTAATGGCGATGGAGCAGCAAGAACGGCGCCAGAAGAAGCGCAAGCCCGAGGAAGACACCCACAACAAGCAGCGCAACGGCCAGAGCACGGCTCTCGCGAGGCTTAAGTGGGCGGGCGATGGTCGCCATTACTTGCCTGAGCCCGCTTGAAGCGCCGGCGCGTTCGCACCGAAGCCGGCGGGCGGCGCAGGTGATGTCGAGGCCGCCGGGGGAATCCCCGGCGTCTCTGCCCCGCCTGGACGCGATACAGGCGGCGCCGCAGCGGTGGCGGGGGGCACCGCGACAGACGAATCCGCAGCGGGTGCCGGAGCCTGGGCAGGAGTGGGCGCGCCGGTAGGCGCTGGCGCGGATACCGTCCCCTGACCCAGGCTAGCGCTCGTGGCCGGGGGTGCAGCGGCCGCCGGCCCGCTGGCCTGCGGCGCGCCGGCCGGAGGCGCGCCGGCGGAAGACGCGGCAGTTGCCGCGGGCGGCTGCGACACGGCCGCTTCCGCAGCGACCTGCGGCGCCGGAGGCCCCAACGCGCGCAGAACGCCCCCGAGATCGAACACCTCGCCAGGGCCTGGCTGTAGCTTGGTGGTCGGCGAACGCAGCGCCACCTGTTCGACTAGTTTCGAGTCTTCGAGCAGGCTGATGAGCTTGCCGCCGTTCGCCGATTCTCCGCGCAGGAACACCTCCCGCTGCACTTCCTTGCCCTTCAGCGTGGTCTTCATCTCGAACTGCGTGATCCACGTGTCATCGGGCAGAATGCGAGTGACTTCGTCGAGGACCTGGACCGTGCCCGGCCACGCATATTTTTTGGTCAGCACGTAGTTGTAATCGCCTTGCTGCCGCTCGAAGTCGCGGCGAAGCGCATCGGCAACCTCCGCCTGGGCCCGCGCTTCGGCTGTTTGCTGCAACAGCGCAATCGTGTACTCGCGCTTCTGGACGAGTGGCACCAGCACTGTGGCGAGCGCGACGGCCGCCACCAGCGCGCCCGGCGCCCAGACCTGCCAGCGCCGCCAAAGCATCAGCGGCGGCCGCTCCTCTTCTGGAAGCAGGTTCAGCCGTACGCGCCCGATGGCCGCCGGCCCCGGCACGATCGCCGCGACACTGGCACCCCAGTCCTCCGCCTGCTTGCGCGCAGCGTCGACCACCGTGCGCAGCGCCGCAGCCCACTGCACGCGGATGCTGCGGTTCGCCAGATCGCGAGCGACCACGGCGGCGTCGAAATAGAGTTGCTCCGCCCGAAACGGCGTGTGCCGGTCGAGGTCGTAGGCAAGCGTGCGGTGCAGGTTCTCCTCGACCGCCGCTGGAAGCACGATGTCCTTGCGCAGAACCTGGCGCGGCGCCAGCGCGACCACCACGCGCGGTGGACCCGAAGCGGGACGTTGCGCGTCGCGTAGGAGCGCCGCGACCGCGGCGCGTCCGTCGGAGGCGACGGCGGCGGCGTCGCCGGACAGGCGAATCCTCGCGACCTCGGCAAGCCTGATCGCGGACCCTGCGAGCTCCGGCCGCCAAAGAATCGCATCGCCTTCGCCGAACTCGATGATGGGTCGAGTGCGCCGCCGCTGGATCTCGCTGCGCGGCGCTGCGGGAACCAGCGGAGCGAGCTCTGCCGTCCACCATCGCCAGAAGCGTGGTAGCCCAACGCGATGGGCGGCATCGCGTGCGCGTGCCCAAAGCTTATCGAGTGCGCGTTCCATCGCCTGTCGCGCCTTGTGTTCCTTCCGCAGCCGTTAGAATGCGCGCGCCGCCTTCATCCCATTCCAGCACCACCAGCAGCCTTCTGCGATCGGTGCCTAGCCGGATTACGGCTTCACGCACGAAGCTCACTCCGTCGCTCATCGTCGCCTCAGCGTGAATGCGCCAGATGTTCACCGCGCCGACAATGGCTCCCGTCAAGGGAAAGGGCGGCGGAGGCAGCTTCGCCGCCAGCGCATCGCGCCGCTGCGCGATGTACGTGTCGACCATCTCGGGCGTCGCCCCGGGAAGCGACAGCAAGACCGTGCGCGATGCATACATCGGGTTGACGCCCACGGTGCGGCTGTAGACGGTCAGGCTGTCCGCGATCCCGGCGTAGAGCGCAGGCGTCATGCCCAGCACGCGCTGCAGCTCCGGCACCGCCTCGAAAGGCGCGTTGGCGGGCTTATAGGGAAGCCCAGCCGCCTGGTAAGCGGGGGCCTTGGCGCCATTCGGCCGGCCAAGGTCGCCGGCACTCTTCCAGTCGCCGATCACGTCTACAAAGCGCGCCGCCGCGTCGGCGTCGAGCCCGCCCGCCGTTTGCAGCAATCCCTTGAGCAGGTTATCCGGTGCGGTGTTCAGGTCGATCTTGCCGGATTCGTCGACCGCAGTGACCGCAATGCGCGCACCGGCGTCGTCCCAGGCGTGCACGCTGCCGTCCGGGGCCCAAACGTCCGGGGTCACCTTGGGACGCATCAACTCGAAAACCGTGCGATGAACCCCGCCGTCGGCAAGCGCGCGCGCCTGCGCCCACGACAGCGCATTGCGAGCCGCGAGCGCCTCGTTGCGCATGCCGTAGGCGAAACCGCCGGCAATCACGGTCAGCAACACCGTGAGCCACAGCACGAGGATGAGCGCGATTCCGCGCTGGTGCGATCTCATGTCCCGACGCAGCGATTGCGGTTGAAGTCCCAGGCGCGGCATCCGGCTTCCGGAGCAAGCCTGGGCTCGACGACAAGCTGAGGCCACGGCGCGCCTGCCGCCGGCGCCACGTCCACACGGATCAGCAACGGCAAGGTCTGGGGATCGTCCCAGTGATCGCGCCACGTCGGAGCATTGGCGTCGTTGGAATCCGGATCACGCCCGAAGTAACCGAACCGGACTTGGGCGATGCGATCGGCGAGTACCGATTGCTCCGCATCGCTGAACTCCGGCAACGCTGTGGCTGCGTAATCGGGTATGACTCGCGCGAGCGCCAACCGCGAGCTATCGCCTGCCGGTGTCACAGCAATCCGAAGGTAGTACGTCCCGCCACCGACTTGTCGCGGAAGCGCGGCGACGAACGCCAGCGAATCGCTCTTGCCTTGGAAATACAGCGGTTGCTCGAGGACTTTGTGCAGCCGCAACGGAAGCTGCGAAGCGAGCGACTGGCGCAGGAATTCCTCCGTGAGGCGCATGTCGCCAACTTGTGTCGCCTTCGCTTCTCCCCGGTCCCAGCTCGAGGCCGAAAGCGACAACGTGCCGTAGAGCACCGACGACATCAGCGCGAGCAGCAGCAGCGCGACGGTCAGCTCGAGCAGAGTGAATCCGCGATGGCAAATGCCGTTCATGGCGTCGGGTTGAGTTCCTTGATCGCCGTGCGCAACGTCGTCAGCGTGGTCGAACGTTCGTTGCCCAACGTTCCCGGCCAGCGCACGGTGACCACCAGCCGCCACAGTTTCGCCGCCATCGCGGGGACGGCGTTCTCCATGTCGGGCGTGGTTCCCGGCGGCGAGTACGGCTGTACGGTGAGCGTCCAGCTGTAGTACCCGTCCTCCGACGCGCCCTGCTGCGCGCCTTCCTTGAGCGGCGCGTCGACGCCCAGGGGTGCGAGCCGACTCTCGGCATAGAGCGTGGCTCGGCTGTATTCCTCGGATAGAGAGGCGTTGCCAAGGGCGCCCGAGAACAGGCGGAACAGCGCGGTGCCCACCAGCGCGAGGATCACAAATGCTGCCAGCACTTCGAGCAGCGAGAAGCCGACCGCCCGCCGCCGCGGCGGCGGGCGGTCGTCCCGGCCAAGCCCGCGTAGCGGGCGCGAGCCGGGACCCAGTGGCGTTCGCTTCAAGACACTGGATTCCCGCGACCCTGCCCCTGCGAAAGCGGGGGGCGGGAATGACGAATCAGTGGATAGTCTAGTCGCTGCGTCCATCACCAGTCAGTCGAGAATCGTCACGCGACCGGTAAGCCAGTCGACATCGACGTCGTACTTGCGCTCGCCCGCGGCGAGCGTTATGCGGCCGCCGGTCGACCCGCCGTCGGGGAAGAAGCGAATCGCTCCGATCTTGTCGCCGACGAGGTCTCGCTGCGCCGTGTACAGCTTGACCTCGAGGCGCTCAGGCAGCCGATGCAGGTGCGTGTCGGGCGGCAGGGTGAAGGTACGCGCTTCGACGTCTAGTACGAGCAGCGCTTCGCTGCGCTGCGCAATGGCCTGGCCGCGCGCGTAGCGCAATCCTGCGGCGACTTCCCGCGCCGCGCTCTTGAGCGCCGCCGTCGAGACTCCGCCGCCGAGCGTTGGGAGCACGACAGCCACGATAAACGCCATCAGCGTGAGCACGACCAGGAGCTCGAGGAGCGTTACGCCGGACAGTCGCCGAGTGGTGAGGTGCAGGCGAATCATTCCCAGCTCGTGATGTCCTTGTTCGCGCCGTCGCCGCCCTCCTTGCCGTCGGCGCCGTAGGAAACGATGTCGTAGGCGCCGTGCTGCCCCGGCGAGGTGTACTTGTACTCGTTGCCCCACGGATCCTTCGGCAGCGTCGATTTCTTCCAGTAGGGGCCGTTCCAGTTGTTGACGCCGGCCGGAGCGCTGATCAGCGCCTGCAGGCCTTCCTGAGTGGTGGGATAGCGGCCGGTCTCGAGCTTGTACAGGTCGAGCGTCTGGCCGATCTGCTCGATCTCGATTTTCGCGGCCTTGCGCTTGGCTTCCTCGCCGCGGCCGATGAAATTGCCGGCGACAACGCCCATGACGATGCCGATCAGCACCAGCACCACCAGGATCTCGATGAGCGTCATGCCGCGCGGTCGTCGATCGAATCGCTGCATCGTCTGCCTTCCCTTTTTCACCGTCTGTGCGACCCGGTTAGAGGGGGTTCCTAGCCTACAAGTTCGCTCATCCCCATCACGCCGAGCAGGATCGAGAACACGATGCCCCCGATCAGGACTGCCAGCCCGAGGATGAGCGCGGGTTCGAGTACCGCGAGAAAGCGCTTGATCGCGATCTGCACTTCCCGGTCGTAGACGTCGGCGACCCGGTTGAGCATCTCTTCGAGTCGCCCCGACTCCTCGCCGACCAGGATCATTTGCGTTGCAAGCTTCGGATACAGTGCTGTCTCCGCCAGCGGACGGCCGAAGCCCTTGCCTTCGCGCAGCCGGGTGACCACGCCGTCGAGCGCCTGCGCCATCACGGTGTTGCCCACCGTCTCCTTGACGATGGCAAGCCCGGAGAGCAGCGTCACGCCGTTAGCGAGCAGCGTGGCGAGCGTGCGCGCGAAGCGCGCGACCTCGACCCGCGCCATGAGATCGCCGATGAGCGGCATGCGCAGCACCCGCGCGTCCCAGCGCAGGCGCACCTCGGGGGAGCTCAAGCGCCAGCGCACGATCCACACGGTCGCCGCGATCACGAGGAACATCAGCCACCAGTAGTCGCGAAGCGCGGTCCCCGCCATGATCACGATCTCGGTAGGCAGAGGCAGCGCCTTTCCCGCCTGCGCGAACGTCTTCTGGAATTGCGGGACCACGACCGCGAGGAGGATCAGCACCGAGATCGCCGCGACGCAGACGAGGATCGTCGGATAGATCAACGCCGACCTCACGCTCTCGCGCAGGTCCTTGTTGCGCTCCATGGTGTCGGCGAGCCGCGTGAGCACTGCGCCTAGCGCGCCACCCGCCTCGCCGGCGCGCACGATGTTGACGTAGAAGCGCGAGAACACGTTGCGATGCGTGTCGAGTGCCTGTGACAGCGACTTGCCGCCGCGAACGTCATCGCGAATGGTCTGCAGCAGCCGCGCGACCGGCGGCGCCTGCGCCAGCCCGATGAGGATTTCCAGCGCCCGGTCGAGCGGCAGTCCGGCGCGCAACAGGGTCGCGAGCTCGCGCGTGAACGCTAGCAAATGATCGCGGGTGACCTTCTTCGGAGCGAAGAAGCGCGCGCCGCGCGGCGCGGAGGCCGCCTTGACGACGGCCCCTCGAGCAGCCGCCGCGGTCTCGACCTGCATCGGAAGCAGGCCCTGGTCACGCAGCCGATCGACGATCTCGGATTCGTTGGCGGCCTCGAGCTCGCCGGCGGCGACGTCGCCGGCGGCGTTGACGGCCTTGTAGCGGTACAGAGCCATCAATCCTCGCGCGTGACGCGCAGCACTTCCTCGAAAGTGGTGACGCCGGCCAGCGACTTGCGCATGCCGTCCTCGTACATGGTCACCATGCCCCCCTTGATCGCCTCGGCGCGCAGCTCGGTGGAGGTCGCGTGGTGCATGATCAGCGCCCGCAGCGGGTCGGTCATCGGCAGCATTTCCATGATGCTGATCCGCCCGAAGTAGCCGGTCTGCGCGCATTCCTTGCAGCCCTTGGCGTGGAACAGGCGGATCTCGCCTTGGCCGGCGAACTTGCGCAGCCCGAGTTCGTTGACCAGCTCGGGAAGCGCCGTGTATTCCTCCCTGCACTTCGCGCACAGCGTGCGAACCAGTCGCTGCGCCAGGATGCCGATCACCGTCGAAGTGAGCAGATAGTCCTCCACGCCCATGTCGAGCAGACGGTTGACCGTGCTCGGCGCGTCGTTGGTGTGCACGGTGGAGAGCACCAGGTGCCCCGTGAGCGCCGATTGAACGGCGATCTGGGCGGTCTCCAGATCGCGGATCTCGCCGATCATGATCACGTCCGGGTCCTGGCGCACGATCGAGCGCAGCGCGTTGGCGAAGGTCAAGTCGATCTGAGGCTTGACCTGGATCTGATTGATCCCGGGCATCTGGTATTCGACGGGATCCTCGACCGTGAGGATCTTCACGTCGGGCTTGTTCAGGCGGTCGAGCGCCGTGTAGAGCGTCGTCGTCTTGCCGCTGCCGGTCGGTCCGGTGACCAGCAGGATGCCGTGCGGCTCGAAGAGCACATCGAGAAAAGTCTTGAGCGTGTCGTCTTCGAAGCCGAGTCTCTTGAAGTCGAGCGCGACGCCGCCTTTGTCGAGGATCCGCATCACCACCGACTCGCCGTGCATCGTCGGCACGGTGGACACCCGTAGGTCGATCTCCTTGCCCTGCACGCGCAGCCGGATGCGCCCGTCCTGCGGCAGGCGCCGCTCGGCGATGTCGAGGTTGGCCATGATCTTCACGCGCGAGATCACGGCGGCAGAGAGCCTTCGCGGCGGGCATTCGACCTCGTGCAGAACACCGTCGATGCGGTAGCGGACGATAAGACGATTCTCGAAAGGCTCGATGTGGATGTCGGAAGCGCGCATCTCGAGAGCGTTGGTGATGATCAGCGATACCAGCCGGATCACCGGGGCTTCGGAGGCGAGGTCCTTCAACTGCTGCACGTCGGCATCGAAGCCGATCTCGTCGCGCTGCTCGACGTCGCCCACGATCTGGCCCAACGCCGACTTCCCAGCGCCGTAGAGCCGCTCGAGCGCCGCCTCGAGCTCGGTCGGGATCGCCACCAGGGGCTTCACGCGGCGCCCGGTGACCATCTCGAAAGCGTTCACCGTATAGCTGTCAGTGGGGTCGGCCATCGCCAGCGCAAGCTCGCTCTCGTCTTCGGCGAGTGGCAGCGCGCGCGCCTCGCGCAAGAACCGTGCGGAAACGCGTTCCTCGAGAACCGGAAGCTCGGGATAGCCGGTAGCTTCGACCAGCGGCAGTCCGAGCTGTGCTGCGAGCGCTTCCGAGACGTCGCGCTGGGCGACGACGCCGAGCGTGACCAGCAGCACGCCAAGTTTGTCGCCCGATTCCTGCTGCAACCGGAGCGCGCGTTCCAGGCCCGCCTGATCAAGCCTTCCGCGCTCGATCAGGATCTCGCCGAGACGTTTACGCGGCGCTTCGCTCACACATTCATGGTGCAATATTTCATTGTTCGATAATAGCATAGGGCTATTGCTCAAATCGTCGTCAGTCCACTCGAATCAAGATGTTGCGACCGCTTCTTCATCAAAACTGTCGCTCGCCGGCGACGCTGCACAGCTAGAGTGTCGCCCTCGCCCGACGCATTTCCGCGTACGGCATCGTCACCTTCCATCTGTGGAATCTGTTCCGCATCGAACCCGGCTGGGACCGCCTTGCGTCGAGTTCGCCCAACAGCATGATGGACGGTATCGCCCCGCTTGCTGGAGTGATCGAGACCGGCTGGCTGCCTATCCGTTCATCATGAACTCGCAGATGACGCGCGTCGGAACGGGCCATATCGGACGAGCCGCTATGCATGCACTTTCCGGTGCTGCAACGGTCGAGTCGGAAATCCTCGAGCTCGATGACAATCCTGAGCTCAAGACGCAGACGATGGCGTGGGCCGCAACGAATTCATGCAGAAGTTCAACGCCCGCGACGCGCTGACGTTAAGGGAAGTTTGGCAGCGGTTCTATCTCATCGGACAGATGCCGCACGGTTCGCAGAAGTCGTAGCGCCGCGAATCAGGCCTCAGCAGTTGCCAAGGCCCACGCGTTGAGCTCCTGCGCGACGCGCTCGATCACGGGACCCAGTCTCCGCATCCGTGTTGCTGACGTCGACAACCGCAACGGCAGCGGCCCAATCGCCGCGGATGAGACAGAGATCACACAATCCGACCAATGCATCGGTCTGGCCCAGACTCAAGCGCAAGATGTCTCGATGGGCCGCGACCGCCCCCGTGCCCAGCGCGCGTGTGCGCCTGCGCCAGGCAGAGCTGCGCATAGGCGAGCTTGGGCTTGAGCTGCAGCCCGCGTTCCAAGGCAAGCGCCGCCTCGGCGGCCGATCGAGTGAGCCTCCTCTTGTTGCCCGATGCGGTCCGGGCGTTCCGCTTCCAGCGGAAGCTCCGATGTCGCGCGACGGTCCGCAGAGGCGTAACGCTCTGCGAATTCGCGAACATGCCGCGAGGCGCCTCGATCATCGAAATGCGTCCCTGGCCAAGCGTGCCGTTTCATCGATGTCGGCCGCGGTGTGCGCCGCCGAAACGAATCCCGCCTCGAATGCCGAGGGCGCGAAATACACGCCTCCATCGAGCATGCGATGAAAGAAGCGATTGAACGCCTCCTTGTCACAGGCCATTACGGACGCGAGGGAATCGGGAGGTGCCGGCGCGAAATAGATTCCGAACATGCCGCCGATCGATTGCGCCGAGAACGCCACACCGTGCTTCTTGGCGGCCGCAGACAAGCCCGCGCACAGGGACTTTGTCCGCTCGGATAGGCGCTCGTAGAACTCGGGCGCCTGGATCGCCTTGAGCGTGGCCAGCCCCGCCGCAACGGCAACCGGATTGCCCGAGAGCGTCCCTGCCTGATACACCGGCCCCAGCGGCGCGATCTTCTCCATGATGTCGCGCCTGCCACCGAACGCACCCACCGGCATGCCCCCGCCGATGACCTTGCCCAGCGTGGTGAGGTCGGGCCTCACGCCATAGAGGCCTTGCGCGCCTCGAAGATGCAGGCGGAACCCGGTCATCACTTCGTCGAAGATCAGCACTGCGCCGTGGCGGTCGCACAGGTCGCGCAACCCCTGCAGGAATCCGGGCTTGGGGGCGACCAGGTTCATGTTGCCCGCGACCGGCTCGACGATGATGCCGGCGATCTCACTCGGGTGTGCCTTGAACGCGTCTGCGACCTGGTCGAGGTCGTTGTAGGAGAGCACCAGCGTTTCGCCGGCGATCGGCGGCGGCACTCCGGCCGACGACGGCTGCCCGAAGGTGAGCGCGCCGGAGCCTGCCTTGACCAGGAGACTGTCGCCGTGACCGTGGTAGCAGCCCTCGAATTTGACGATCTTTGCCCGGCCGCTGAATCCGCGTGCAAGACGCAGCGCCGTCATCGTCGCCTCGGTGCCGGAGGAGACGAGCCGCACCAGCTCGAGCGATGGCAGCAACCGGCACAGCGTCTCGGCCATTTCGACCTCGGCCTCCGTCGGCGCGCCGAACGACAGGCCGTGCTTCGCCGTCTCCTGCACCGCGCTCACGCAGTCAGGATGCGCATGGCCCAGTATCGCCGGTCCCCAAGAGCCGACGTAGTCGATGTAGCGCTTGCCGTCGGCGTCCCATAAATACGCGCCCTCGCCACGCGTGAAAAATCGCGGCGTGCCGCCGACCGAGCGAAAGGCGCGCACCGGCGAATTCACGCCGGCGGGAATCGTGCGCTGCGCGCGCGCGAAGAGCTCTTCGTTGCGGCTCATGCGGGATGGCCTATGCGGTGCGAAGCGAACAATGCGGCGAAGGCGCGCGCCGCGGCCTCGACCTCCCGCGCATCCGGGAGGTCGAAGAGCGCCGAGATCACAGCGAGCGCATCGGCGCCAGCGGCGAGCAACGGGCCGGCGTTGGCAGGGGTGATGCCGCCGATGGCGACCACCCCGACTCCCCACCGCGCGCGGGCGGCGGTCAACAGCGAGGTGTGCGCTCGTGTCGCCCGCGGCTTCACCTTGGAGGGGAAAAAGCTGCCGAATGCGATGTAGTCGGCGCCCGCGCGAACCGCGGCCTCGGCACGCGCGAGCGAGTCGTAGCAGGACGCGCCTATCACTGCGTTCGACCCCAGGCGCTCGCGGGCCACGCCAAGAGAGCCGTCGTCTCGCCCCAGGTGAACGCCGTCGGCACCGGCCGCAGCAGCGAGCTCGACGTCGTCGTTGACGATGAATGTCGCGCCGCGATCCGCGCAGAGCTCGCGCAGCGCCAGCGCCTGGCTCAACTTCAACTTCGCGGATGCGGTCTTGTGCCGATACTGCACCGCCGACGCGCCGCCGGCGATCGCCGCCGTAACGCGCTCGGTGAGCGTTGCAGTGTCTGCGATCTCGGGCGTGAGCGCGTACAGCCCCGAGATCGACACCCGACGTGCCGCGTGCGCTTCAACCATCAGCGCTGTCAATGACGATGCAATCCGGGCGACTGCGGCGGCTCGCCCGATTCGATGCGCGGCTCTCCGCCATCGTCGTCGCGCGCCCAGAACAAACGGTCCGGCAGCAGTTGTCCCATACCCGGACGATAGGCTTTCTGCAGGGCGTTCCACGTATAGTCCTGCGCCTCGCGCACAGCTTCCGGCAGCTCGAGCCCGTTCGCGAGCATGGCCGCGATCGCGGAAGCGAGCGTGCAGCCCGATCCATGGTAACTGCCGGGAAGGCGCGGCCAGCTGTCGCTGCGCACGACGCCGTTCTTGCCGTAGAGCGTGTTGACGACCTGCGGCGTAGGCTCGTGCGTGCCGGTGATGAGCACGAATTCGGCGCCTTCGGCGATCAGGCGTTCGGCGCACACCGCGAGCGAGAGCTCCTCGTCGTCCTCGGCCGCCGCAAGTCGCCGCGCTTCCATGCTGTTGGGCGTGACGATCGTCGCCTGCGGCAGCAACAGCTCGCGCAGTGCGTGCAGCATTTCCTCGGTTGCAAGCTCGTCGCCGCGGCCGGAGGCGAGCACCGGGTCGAGCACCACCGGCACCTCGGGGTAGTCGGAGAGGATCTCGGCGATCGCCGCGATGTTTTCCACGCTGCCCAAAGCCCCGATCTTGAACGCGTCGACCGGCATGTCCTCCAGCAGGCAGCGCGCCTGGTCGGAAACCCATTCGGCATCGATTGCCTGCAGGGCTTCCACTCCAAGCGTGTCCTGAACGGTGATCGCCGTGATCACCGAAAGCGGATGGCAACCCGTGCTCGCCAGCGTGAGCAGGTCGGCCTGCACGCCCGCGCCGCCCGAAGGGTCGGAGGCGGCAAAGCTCAGCACCAGCGGAGGGAAGGCGGGGTCCTGATCGGTCGGGGGCATCTTCGGCAGCATGCTCGCGCGCACGGCTTCCAGTCGCGGACGAGCGGCCTTGCTAGAATGCAATCTTACCCCAATCGCTGCGCGACGAATGAAAAAGTACATGTGTTTGATCTGCGGCCACATCTACGACGAGGCCGTCGGTGATCCGGACACGGGGATTGCGCCCGGGACCAAGTGGGAAGACGTTCCTCCCAACTGGACCTGTCCCGACTGCGGCGCGCGCAAGGAAGACTACGAACTGCTCGAGTTCTGACCATGAGAATCCTGCATACCATGCTGCGTGTCGGCGATCTCCAGCGCTCGATCGCGTTCTACACCGATGTGCTGGGGATGAAGCTGCTGCGAACCACCGATCGACCGGAGCAGAAGTACAAGCTTGCCTTCGTCGGCTACGGCGACGAGTCGCAGGGTGCGGTGCTCGAGCTCACCTACAACTACGGTGTCGACCGCTATGATCTCGGCGCGGGCTTCGGGCACGTCGCGATCGAAGTGCCCGACGTCGCGCAGGCTTGCGCGTCGGTTCGCGCCAAGGGAGGATCGGTGACACGCGAGGCCGGTCCGGTGAAGGGCGGCACAACGGTGATTGCGTTCGTGCAGGATCCCGACGGTTACAAGATCGAGCTGATCGAGAACAAGCGGCCGGACTGACCTAGCTCGACTTCAGCAACTCCGCGATGTCGTGCGCGAACGCCTCCGGGCCCTGCCCGTAGCTCAAGTACACGCGCAGGCGCCCCTGCGGGTCGAAGATGAACGTTCCCGCCGAGTGATCCATGCTGTAGCTTCCCGGCGTCGGGCCGGGCTGCTTCTGGTAGAGGATCTTGAATTCCTTGGCGACCTCCGCGGTCGCCTGCGCATCGCCGCGCAACCCGAGAAACGACGGATTGAATGCGGGGACGTAGCGCGACAGCAGATCCGCGGTGTCCCGCTCGGGATCGATGGTGACGAACAGTACCTGCACGCGGTCGGCATCCGGTCCCAGCTTCTGCATCACCGCAGCGAGCTCCGCGAGTGTGGTCGGGCAGACGTCGGGGCACTGGGTGTAGCCGAAGAACAAGACGACGACCTTGCCGCGGAAGTCCGCGATCGTGCGCGGTTTGCCGTTGTGATCGACGAGCTTGAAGTCGCGCCCGAACCCTACACCGGTGACGTCCGAGCCCTGGAACCTAGGCGTGCCGGGCCCGCAGGCGACGCACGCCAGCGCGAGCAGCGCCGCGGCCAAGAAGCGCAGCTTCACTTCCAGTAGTGATCGAGCAGCAGAGCCGAGTACAGCGCCGCGAGATAGAAGATCGAATAGCGGAAGGTGCGCCGCGCCAACTCGTCGCTGTAGCTGCGGCGCAGCGCGACCGCGTGGCCGATGAAGGCACCGCCCAGCGCCAGCGCCGCGGCGAGGTAGAGCCAGCCGCTCATGCGGATGGCGAACGGCAGCAGCGTCACCGCGAACAGCGCGACGGTGTAGAGGACGATCTGCAGCCGCGTATAGTCGCTGCCGTGTGTCACCGGCAGCATGGGCAGCCCCGCTCTGGCAAACTCCCGCGTGCGGTAGAGCGCGAGGGACCAGAAGTGCGGCGGCGTCCACACGAAAATGATCAGGAACAGCAGCATCGCCTCCGGCGCCACGTCGTTGGTGACGGCTGCCCAGCCTAGTACGGGAGGCATCGCTCCCGCGGCGCCGCCGATGACGATGTTTTGCGGTGTTGCGGGCTTCAGCAGCACCGTGTAGACGATGGCGTAGCCAACGAATGTCGCCAGCGTCAGCCACATGGTGAGCGCATTCACGTTGGTGTAGAGAATCCACAATCCTGCACACCCGACCGCCGTGGCGAAGAGCAGAGTCTGCAGCGACGAGATCTCACCTCGCGGCAATGGCCGCGCGCGAGTGCGAGCCATCAGCGCGTCGATCTTCTGCTCGATCAGGCAGTTGATGGCGGCTGCCGCCCCGGCGACCAGCGCGATCCCCAGCGTCCCGTAGATTACGGAGGCAGGGGGCGGCAGCCCCGGAACGGCGAGGAACATGCCGATGATCGCGGTGAATACGATCAACGACACCACGCGCGGCTTGGTCAGCGCGAGGAATTGGCGCAGGCGATGTTCGGTGAGGGTTAACGCGGTCATCGGCGATGACTTCAGGGCGCGCGAGCGAGATCGTTACAGGTCTTCTGGAAGTCACACCCGCTACAACAATGCTGTCACGGCCATGTTTGCTTGAAGAAACGCGGCACTCTCTTCTGAAACTCGATGACCCAGTGCTCGTGGAGCAGTTCCGAGCCCGCCGGCTGCAACTTCGGATGGGATTTGAGCACGCGCTCCAGTACAGCCTCCTGGCTGCGCTCGAGATCCACGAACAGGATGTGCTTATCGTCTTTTATGGCCTGTTCGAAACGGGCAAAGTGGTAGTTGGGTTCCTGGATGCCGAACAAGCCGCCCTCCCACGTGCAAAAGCCAAGCACCACCACTGCAAGGAAGACAAAAGGCACCCAGCCGGCGGCGGTCTGCGTCCAGCCGGAAAAATGGGCAACGGCGAGAACCGCCGCGGCCGCAAAGATGCCGATTACGGCGCCAATCAACGTCGAGTGAACGATGTCTCTCTTCATGAACGACTGAACCCGATGGAGATGCTCGTGGTGATCCAGCTCCGCGTCGTGCGCGGTGAGCACGTGGATCTGCGGGGTGGACACGCCGGCGCGCTCCAGCTGCTCTTCGATAGCGTCCAGGTCATCCAGGTCGTTGCTTATGAAATAGCGCCGCAGCGTTTTCATGGAGTCCTCCGCGCCGCAATCACGTTAACTCTAGCGATGTTGCACCGGGCCAGGGTGCGCCGGCCCATGCGTCGGGGCCGCGGACCCTCCGCCGAAGAATTCGCCGCGCGTAAGAAAGGTGTAGTCCGCTTCGAGCGCGCCGATCCCCAGGAGCACGAGCAACAACAGCGGCGGCACCAGAATGGCGTACACGATGGCAAGGCGCTCCCAGAGCATGTGCATGAAGATGGCGACGATCAGCCCCGCCTTCATCAGCATGAATGTCAGGATCAGAAACCACCGGAGGTAGCCCTGAATGTGGAAATAGTCGACAAGGTAAGACGCGGTGCTGAGAACGAAGAGCAAGCCCCAGATCTTGAGATAGATGCCGATCGGATGCTGCTGCCCTTCCACGTGCGCCCGTTGCCCGGTCGGGCTTGGCTGCTGCCCGACCGGCTGCGGCTGGTGCCCTTCTGCGTGTGCCATGGTTTCGCTCTACCAGAGATAGAAAACGGCAAAGATGAATACCCATACCAGATCGACGAAGTGCCAGTACAGGCCCATGGTTTCGACGATCTCGTAGGTGCCTTTCCTGCCGGTCATGAAGCCCGGTCTCTGGCGATCGAGGTCGCCCCGTATGACCTTGGTCGCCACGATGATCAGGAAGATCACGCCGATCGACACGTGAGTCCCGTGGAAACCGGTGATCATGAAGAAACTCGAGCCGAACTGGGCCGCGCCCATCGGATTGCCCCACGGGCGCACCCCCTCGTCCATGATCAGCTTGGTCCATTCGAAGGCCTGCATCCCGACGAAGGTCGCGCCCAACGCGGCGGTGGCGAGCAGAAGCCAAAAGGTTTTCACCCGATTTTTTCGATAGCCAAAGTTGACCGCCATGGCCATGGTCCCGCTGCTGCTGATCAGGATGAAGGTCATGATTGCGATCAGGATCAGCGGAATCTTGTGGCCCCCGATCGTCAAGGCGAAGACCTCGCTGGGATTGGGCCAAGGGACGGTGGTAGAAACCCGCACCGTCATGTACGAGATCAGAAAGGAGCTGAAGATGAACGTGTCGCTGAGGAGGAAGATCCACATCATCGCCTTGCCCCACGGGACGTTCTTGAACGCCCGCTGGTCGGAAGACCAGTCCGCGACGATGCCTTCCAAACCTTCGGGCCGCGGGAGAACCCCTCCCGTGCCTGTCAGCGCGGGTTGTGCCATCACTTTGCTCCCTCTATGTGTGTGTTTGCAGCAGCACCGCGAACAGGACCAGCCAGACCAGGAGCAGATAGTGCCAGTAGACCGTGCACAGCTCCACGCTCAAACGTACCTTGGCGACCTCGACGCCACGCAGCACTCTGCCCGTGGTTCGGCCCCAGACCCACAAACCGCCCAGTAGATGCACGCCGTGCAGCGCGGTGAGCAGGTAGAAGAAAGCGTTGGCGGGATTGGCCACGGCGAAATAACCGGAAGTGTTCAGTTGCTGCCACGCCCAGAGCTGGCCGGCCAGAAAGGAAAAAGCGAAAATGCCCGCCGCGATGAGGCCGTCTCTAACGCCGTCGGCTTGTCCCCGCTGCGCTTCGTTGCGCGTCCACTGCATCGCGACACTGCTTAAGACCAGCACCACGGTGTTGAGCCACAGTACCTTCGGGACGGGCAACTTGGCCCAGTCCGCGTCCATCATTCGCATGTGGTAGGCGCTGATGAGCAGCGCGAACAGCGACGTCGCGACCGCAAGAAATACCCAGAGACCGACCTTGATCGACGGCATGTGCAGCGCGCCTTTCCCGTCTGCGCCTTCGACGGCGCCTTCGACGGCGCGCTGCGACAGCCAAGGCTTGACGTTCAGCGTCTGGCGCAGGAGCCACCCGACGATAATCGCCATGATGACGCCCAGGACCAGCAGTGACGTTGTCACGGTTAGGCGCTTGCAGGCTTGGCCGCACCGGCGGCGGCGACTCTCTTCGCCGGCGGCTGGTTCTGCGGTATGAAGTCCTCGGCGGCACCCGGCACGCTGTAGTCATAAGCCCAGCGATACACGACTGGCAACTCCTTGCCGAAGTTGCCGTGCTTCGGCGGTGTTTCGGGAGTTTGCCACTCGAGCGACGTTGCGCGCCACGGGTTGGGACCGGCAGGCTTGCCCCTGAAATAACTCCAGATCAGGTTGTAGAAGAACACGATCTGGGTCACGCCCACGATCAGCGTAGCAATGGTGATGGCTTCGTTCAAGGTGTGCGCCGATTCGGGCATGATGACCGTGCTTCCCATCGCATAGTATCGGCGCGGCACGCCCATGAAGCCGAGGTAATGCATCGGGTAGTAGATGGCATAGGTTCCGAGGAACGTGACCCAGAAGTGAATTTTGCCCAGCGTGTCGTTGAGCATGCGGCCGGTGATCTTGGGGTACCAGTGATAGATCGCCCCGAACACCACCAGAACCGGCGACACCGCCATCACCATGTGGAAGTGGGCGACGACGAACATCGTCCCGGAAAGCGGGATGTCGACCGCCACGTTGCCGAGGAACAGACCCGTCAGTCCCCCGTTGATAAAGGTGAAGACGAAGCCGATGGCGAACAGCATCGGAACAGTGAGGTGGATGTTGCCCCGCCACAATGTCAGCACCCAGTTGTAGACCTTCAGCGCGGTGGGGATGGCGATGATCAGCGTGGTGGTGGCGAAAAAGAAGCCGAAGTACGGATTCATCCCACTGACGTACATGTGGTGCGCCCACACGATGAAGCTCAAGCCGCCGATGGCCAAGATCGCCCAGACCATCATCCGATAGCCGAAGATGTTCTTTCTGGCGTGGACGCTAATCAGATCGGAGACGATGCCGAAGGCGGGCAGCGCGACGATGTAGACCTCGGGATGGCCGAAGAACCAGAACAGATGTTGAAACAGTATCGGACTTCCCCCGTTGAAGCCGAGGTGCTGTCCTTTCTCGACGACAGCGGGCATGAAAAAGCTGGTGCCCAGCGCCTGGTCCAGCGTCATCATGACGGCGCTGACGAACAACGCAGGAAAGGCCAGCAGCGCCAGTACCGTGGCCATGAAGATCCCCCATACCGTCAAGGGCAACCGCATCATCGTCATGCCGCGCGTGCGCGACTGCAGCACCGTCACCACGTAATTCAAGCCTCCCATCGTGAAGCCGATGATGAAGAATGCAAGGGACACCAGCATCAAGATGATCCCCCAATTGGCTCCCGGGGTGCCCGAGAGGATGGCCTGGGGCGGATATAGCGTCCAGCCGGCGCCGGTGGGACCTCCCGGCACGAAGAAGCTCGCCACCAGCAGCAGCACCGCGAACAGATAAACCCAGTAGCTCACCATGTTGACGTACGGGAAGACCATATCGCGCGCGCCGCACATCAACGGGATGAGGTAGTTGCCGAAGCCCCCCAGGAACAGCGCCGTCAGCAGGTAGATCACCATGATCATGCCGTGTATGGTGACAAACTGAAGGTAGTTGCTCGGGTTGATGAAGGAGAAGACGTGCGGGTACCCGAGCTGCAGGCGCATGATTCCCGAGAGCACCAGAGCCACCACCCCCACCGCGATCGCGGTGATCGCGTACTGGATCGCGATGACCTTGGCGTCCTGGCACCAGATGTATTTCCCGATGAATGTTTTCGGGTGGTAGAGCTCTGGCTCTTCGACTTCGGCGGGTGGCACGTACGCCGTTTCGTCATGGGTAACGGAAGTCATCGGTGTTCCTCTTCGCTAGCTATTCACGATGCTCGATTCGCTTTGAGTCAGGTCCTGAATGCTGACGGATATGGCGCAGCGCTCGCCGATCAGCGCAAGGTGTCGACGTAGGAGACCACATCGGCAGCCTGCTGGTCTGTTAGAACGGCTGCCAGGAATCCCATTTGCCGGCCGAACACATCGTTCGGATGGGCGCCTCGGATTCCGCCTCTGAAATTCTTCAATTGGGTGACCAGGTACCAGTCGCTCATGCCCTTGAGCCGCGGAGCGTTCATCGCCTGTATGCCGCGGGCGTTGTCGCCGTGACAGGCTCCGCAGGTTACGTAAGCGTCATGGCCGCTCTTCGCATTCCCGTTCACTGTGAGGGGCGCAGGATTATCCGGAAGCGTCTTGATGTAGGCGACGACGTTATCGATGGCGGCGTCATCGGCCAGCGTCGCCGCCATCGGCGCCATGGTCTTGCCGGAAACGTCCTTCTCGTCCGTTCCCCGAGTACCGTTCTTGAAATTCCTCAACTGCCGCTTCAAGTACCAGTCCCCCTGGCCAGCCAGCTTCGGCGCGTTGAGCGACGGGTTGCCCTCCCCTTGTGCGCCATGACAGGCGGCGCACACCGCATAGAGGGTCTTGCCCGCCTCGGCATCGCCGGCGACCCGGGCCTGGGTTTGCGCGAACGTCGGGTAGCTCGCCAGCCACGCCTGGAACGCGCTCTCCTCTTCGACGATGACCTTGCCGCGCATGGCGAAATGCGCAATGCCGCATAGCTGCTCGCAGAAGGCCTCGAACGTCCCGGTTCGGGTGGGTGTAAACCAGACGTAGGTGACCAGGCCCGGCACCATATTCATCTTGGACCGGAACTGGGGCACCGTGAAGTCGTGCAGGACGTCTATCGCACGCAGTTCCAGCTTGACCGGCTTGCCCACAGGGAGGTGCAGTTGCTGCGTCGTGACCAGGATGTCGTCCTGTCCGCTCGGGTCGTCGGGATTGATGCCGAACGGATTCTCGTCGCTCACGAACTTGGCGTCGACGGTGCCAAGCACGCCATCCTTCCCCGGAAAGCGATAGTTGAAGTACCACTGCCGGCCCACGACCTCGACCACCGCCGCCTCTTTCGGCACCTCGATGAACTTCGCCCAGGCGAACAAGCCAGGAGCCAACATGGCGATGACACCCACTGTGGTCGCCAAGATCAGCGCCCCTTCCAGTTTCTTGCTCTCGGGTTCGTAGTGCGCCTGGCTTCCCTTCCGCCGGCGGTAGCGCAGCACGCAATAAGCCATGAACACGTTGACGACGACGAAGACAAATCCGGTGACCCAGAAGGTGACTGTCACTGTGTCGTCGATCGAACTCCAGTTCGAGGCGATCGGCTGGAAGTACCATGGGCTCAGGTAGTGAAACAGGACGGAGCCAATGACCAACAAGACCAATGCAATTGCTAAAACCATGGCGGCGGCCCCGATTCAATGAACGGCATCCTGCTGGCGACAAATGATGAACTGCGGGAAAGGCTAGATGCGATGCCGCGGGTCGCCTCGCTCAACCCGGGGCGTCCGGCGCGGTGGGAAACCATCCTGCTCACGCTGCTTGCCGCATTTGGATTTTCTGAAACACAGCTTTCGACGAGATCCGGTGAGAAATGACTTCATCTCCTCGCTCGCTGAGTCGGAAAAGACTCGTCGCGAGCTCTGTAATCCGTCGCCAAACGAGTATCATTTACGACCTTAATGCATTATGGGCCTGTTTGTCCACGGGTCCAATAATCACTTGTTTCTGAGCCTCTTTTCAAGCGCGCGGGATGTTGCGATCGCGTGCCAGGTCGATTGGGAAACAGGCCGCAAACCAAGGGAAGAGTCGATTTGGCGATACGGTTAGCCGTTGCGCGCAGCGCCTATTCGACCAGCGCGCGATAGGCGTGCCACGTCGCGTGGCCGATCACCGGCACGGTGACGACCAGACCGACGAAGACGAGCGCGAACCCCAGTCCCACCAGAACCACGATCGAAGCGCCCCAGACGAGCATTGCAGGCACGTTGTTGCCGAACGCCTTGAAGCTGGTGAGCACGGCGACGATGCCGTCGACCGGCCGGTCGATCATCATCGGAACGGAGACGACGCTGAGCGCGAACGTCAGCAAGGCGAACAACCCGCCGAAGCAGCCATACGCCAGCAGGAATTCGACGTTGTCCAGCGAGAAGACCTGTTCCAGGAAGTCGGCAACCGTCGGCACCGCGCCGGTGTAGAACAGCGCGAACACGATGAGCGATGCGCGCGCCCAAATAACAAGGAGCACCATCAGGACGATTGCGAACACGCCGATCGCGCCGAGATTGCGGCTCCAGGCGCTGAGCGTTGGCGCCAGCCGGGGCGCTTCGCCCAGCTCGCGCCTGCGCGAAAGATCGTAGAGGCCGATCGCCAGGAACGGCCCGACGAGGAAGAACCCCGTGACCAGCGCCGACACGTATTCGAACGCGTGTCGGAACATGAAGACGATCAGCCAGCCCATCACGGCAAAGCACGCACCGTAGAAGAGGCTTGGCAGCGGGTGAGCGCCAAAGTCCCGTGCGCCCGCGGCGAGCCAGCCGAAGGGCGCCAGCGCGCCGACAGTGCGCACCGCAGGGAGCGTCGACTGCTGCGTATTGGTTTCGATCGTCATCGTTCGCCTCGAGACGGCAGCGCTGACTCGACTTCGAGCGCTCGCGCTGCGGGATTGCGCCCCCCGGGCGCGGTAATACTCACCGGCCGATCCGTTCCATGCGGCCCGATCCGTGAAACCAAAGTGTACCCGAACCCGAATGACGAAGGGTAAGGTGTAAGCAACCTGTTCCGTTTGGGATAACCGGTCTGGGGCGGTCTTCACCGGGCGGGGACCGTCGGTTCTCTTGCCACCCGCGTTGACGGCGTCTTCAGCCCACCTGCGAGGCGCTCAGCAGCCGCCCTAGATCGTTCGCCAGGCGCCTGATGTCGGCATCAGCGCCGTATCGCAGCACCAAGTTTCCCAGTGGATCGATGAGCAGGATGCCGCTGTCGCCGGCATCGATCGGCAACCGCGCAAGCTCGTCTCTGTCCGCATGCGCCGCGACGAGCCCCGGGTGCAGCGCCAGCACCTCGCGAGCGGGCGGGGACCCGTTGGCGGTCCGCAGCCATACCCGCAGCACCCGATCCTGCTCCCGGCCCTGAATCGTCCGTGCCTGGCGAGTCGCGGATAACGCCCGCAGACAAGCCTCGTCACATTCCCCACTCGTGACGACGAGAAGCAGCCACCGGCCGCGCAGATCCGTTAGCGAGAAGCGCGACCCGTCGGCGAGCGTCCCTGCAATCTCCGGCACCGGTCGCGTCTCGAGCAGCTCGCCGTAATTGACACGCTTGGCGGGCGCGAACCAGTAGTAGGCCGCATACGAGGCAACGACCGGAGAGATCGCGAACGCCGCCAGCAGGAGCAGCTTGCGCCGGCCTCCCGCCCTAGTACCCCGACCCACAAATTTCGCTATGTTCGAGCCGCCCCGCATCGCCGATCGCTTTGTCGCTCATCCTCGCCATAGTCTAAGCTATGGCTGCGGTTCGCTTCGCGCGCTCGGCGCGCGGTTGCGGCTCTCGGCATGTACGCAAACTTATGGGCCGGGGTACTAGCCGGGGCTGGATTCACCGTCGCCACCCAGGGGACGCCAATTGAGCCCGACCCACAGCACGCATCCGAGCAGCGCCAGGGAGTACCACTGCAGCATGTAGCTGCGGTGCTGGTCGACGCCGAAGTCCGGCGGCGGCCAGTCGCGCACGAGCCCGTCGTGCGCGTCGGCGGTCTGTTCGATGACGACTGGCAACAACGGTAGCCCCGTCGCGCCGCCTATGCGCTCGATGTCCAGGTTTTGGCGCACCGGACCGCCGTCGAGGTCGGGGCGCAACTCGAGGTAGCGCGCTGGCGGCAAGTTGATGCGGCCCTCGACGACGACTTCGCCCTTCGGCGGTGGTGCCTCTGGCAGCTCAGAGCGCGTCGCGCGCTGCGCGACCCAGCCGCGATCGACCAGCACGAAGCGACCCGCGGCGAGCTTGAGCGGCGTCACGACCTCATACCCGGGCCGTCCCGCATGCACCTTGTTGTCGATGAGCATCTGCCGGCGCGGGTCGAACTCCCCGACGACGCGCACCGCTCGGAAGCGCAGCGCAGCGACGTCGTCCATCGGCCCGGCGAGTTCGAGCGGAGGCTCGCGCGCGGCGCGATCGACCTGCTCGCGCTGCGCCTGCTTCTGCTCGGCGCG
>Ga0187778_10000072_pt1 | contig 61135 bp, 66 predicted proteins | sample 1015_Q2_SP5_20_M_FD_132418 | JGI IMG/M metagenome (GOLD analysis project Ga0187778, IMG submission 132418) | Tropical peat soil microbial communities from peatlands in Department of Meta, Colombia - 1015_Q2_SP5_20_MG | ecosystem: Environmental > Terrestrial > Soil > Wetlands > Peat | place...
CGGACCACCAAGAGCTCAACGAGTTCAAGCACACGTCGATCGACCGCTGATCGGGGTTAGCCTCCCGCCGTGGCCCTGCGCGGCGAGGAGTACGACGCCCGGTTCGAGCGCTTGGCGGCCGAGGGGCACTACCTCCACGGGGAGGCGGACCTCGTCGGCCGGCTCCTCGCCGGGATCCCCGAGGCCGCCGGGCGGGCCGTCCTCGACGCCGGGTGCGGGACTGGCCGGGTGGCCCTGGAGCTCGCCCGCCGCGGATGTGCCGTCGTCGGCACCGACGTCGACCCCGTGATGCTGGCCGCCGCCCGGGCCAAGGCCCCGGGGCTTCCGTGGGTCCTGGCCGATCTCGCCGTCATGCGATGGCCGCGGCGGTTCGCGCTGGTCGTGGCCGCCGGCAACGTCATGGTGTTCCTCCGACCCGGGACGATCGGCGCGGTGGTGTCGAACCTCGCCGAGGCCATCGTCCCCACAGGGCTCCTCGTCGCCGGGTTCCAGGTGGACAGGCGCCTGCCCCTGGCCGACTACGACGCCGCCTGCGCCGCAGCAGGGCTGGCGCTGGTGGACCGGTGGGCGACCTGGGACGGTGAGGAGTACGGCGGCGGTGACTACGCCGTGAGCGTGCACGGACGATGACCCATCCTCTCGACGTCCCCGCCCTGCACCCGGCCATCGCGCCCCTGGGCTTCCTGGTGGGGACGTGGGTCGGGGAGGGCGAGGGCGAGTACCCGACCATCGAGCCCTTCGCGTACACCGAGCAGATCACCGTGTCCCATGTCGGCAAGCCGTTCCTGGCCTATGCCCAGCGGACGTGGAGCGCCGACGACGGCCGGCCCCTCCACGCCGAGACCGGGTACTGGCGCGCCGCCCCGGGCGGCGCGGTCGAGCTCGTCGTCGCCCATCCCACCGGCCACGCCGAGCTCGCCGAGGGGACGCTGGCCGGGCACGTCGTCAGCGTCCGCACGCTGGGCGTGCAGCGGACGACGAGCGCCAAGGAGGTGACGGCCATCGCCCGGCGGCTCACGGTCGAGGGGGACCACCTGCACTACGAGCTCGACATGGCCGCCGTCGGCCAACCGCTCGTGCGCCACCTGCGGGGGACCTTGCTCCGGGTCAGCGCCGAGCAGCGGGCCTGACCGGCATGCCTGGGGCGGGCCCACCCCGTATTGGCCCATCGGGCAGAATGCGTCGTCCGACCGAACCGGGAGGGGTGGCATGACCGTAGGGATCGTGATGGGGAGCGCGTCCGACGCCCCGATCATGGAGGGTGCGGTCGACGCGCTGCGCGAGCTCGGGGTCGGTGTCGAGGTGCGCGTGCTCTCGGCGCACCGGACTCCCGACGAGACCATCGACTACGCACGCAAGGCGGCGGGCCGGGGCGTGCGTGTCCTCATCGCCGGCGCCGGCGGCGCGGCCCATCTCGCCGGGGTCATCGCTGCGGCCACTCCCCTGCCGGTGATCGGCGTGCCCATCGCACTCGCCAATCTCGGCGGGCTCGACTCGTTGCTGGCCATGGTCCAGATGCCCAAGGGCGTCCCCGTGGCCACCGTGGCGGTCAACGGCGCGCGCAACGCCGGCCTCCTGGCCGCCCGGATCCTGGCGCTGTCCGACGACCGGCTGGCGGCCGCGCTCGACCGCCAGCGCGAGGACATGGCCGCCCAGGTGCGAGCGGCAGACGCCGAGGTCCGTACCCGGTTCGAGACCGAGGGGTAGCGGCTACCCGGGCGACGGCCGATCGCCCGAGGGCTCGCCCGGGGCGACCTCCGGCGGCCCGGGGCTGCCGCTCGACACCGCGGGGGGGTCCCCGCCGTTGCCCGAGGTGACCGCGGGCGAGGGCCCGCCGGGGGCGACGGCGAAGGGCGCCAGGTCTGCGAGCGTGCCGGGGCCGCCCGCCTTCATGAACCCGGCCAGGATCTCTATCGGGATCGGGAAGACGAGGGTCGAGTTGTGCTCCGTCGCCACCTCGGCCAGCGTCTGCAGGGCGCGCAGCTGCATGGCGCCCGGCGACTCGTAGAGCTTGGCGGCGGCCTCCGAGAGCTCGGCGCTCGCCTCGAGCTCGCCGGTGGCGGCGATCACCTTGGCCCGGCGCTCGCGTTCGGCCTCGGCCTGCTTCGCCATGGCCCGAAGCAGCTCGGGCGGGAGCACGATGTCGCGGAGCTCGACCTGGCGCACCTCGACGCCCCAGTGGTGCGTGGACGCCGCGATCACCGTCCGCAATTCGTTGTTGACGTCGTCCCGGTGGGCCAGCAGGTTGTCGAGATCGTGGCGGCCGATGATCGAGCGCAGGCTCGTCGTCGCCATCCGCTGGCTGGCGAAGCGGAAGTTGTCGACCCCGAGGATCGCCTGAACCGGGTCTGTGACCTGGAAGTAGACGACGGCGTCCACCTGCAGGGTGACGTTGTCGTGGGTGATCACCGCCTGGGGCGGGATGTCGACCACCTCGACGCGCAGGGTGACCTTGACCACGCGGTCGATGAACGGCACCCGGGCGATGAGCCCCGGGCCCTTCGCATCGGGGCGGACGTGCCCGAGGCGGAAGAAGACGGCCCGTTCGTACTCCGTCACCACCCGGAACGACGCCGCCGCGACGACGGCGGCGACGACCGCCACGGCCACGACGGCGCCGATGACGGCCCCGATCACGGGCACCACCCCGAAGGGCCACCACGGCCGAACGCTCGGACCCCGCGCATGGGTGCAGTCTCGCGCTGCGGGCCGGGCGGTGCCGAGCGGCGGGCCGGGCGGTGCCGAGCGGCGGGCCGGCTGCTTCGGCCTAGGGTCGCCACGTGCGCGTGGTGCTGAGCGGCAGCGGGGGCCTGATCGGCGGGGCGCTCGCCCCGGCCCTCTCCGGCGCCGGCCACGAGGTCGTGCGGCTCGTCCGTAGCGAGGCCCGCCCCGGTGCGGCGCGCTGGGACCCGGCGGCCGGGGTCCTCGACGAGCGGGACCTGCATGGCGCGGACGCGGTCGTGCACCTGGCCGGGGCGGGGATCGGGGATCGCCGGTGGACCGCGGCCCGCAGGACCGAGATCCTCGACAGCCGCGTCCGGGGCACCGAGCTCCTGGCGCGCACCGTGGCCGGCATGCGCCGTCCCCCGGCCGTGCTGGTGAGCGCCTCGGCCGTCGGCTGGTACGGCGACCGGGGCGACGAGGTGCTGACCGAGGACTCCTCCGGCGGCACCGGCTTCCTGGCATCGCTCTGTCGCGCCTGGGAGGGTGCGACGGCCCCGGCCGAGGAGGCCGGGGTCCGTGTGGTGCACCTTCGCTCGGGCGTCGTCCTGGCTCGCCACGGCGGCGCGCTGGCGAGGCAGCTGCCCTTGTTCCGCGCCGGGCTCGGCGGTCGGCTCGGCAGCGGGCGACAGTGGCTCAGCTGGATCACGCTGGAGGACGAGGTGGCCGTCGTCGTGCGGGTGCTCGGCGACGCCACGCTCGTGGGCCCGGTCAATGCCTGCAGTCCCAGCCCCGTGACCAACGCGCAGTTCACACGCACCCTGGCCCGGGTGCTGCACCGCCCCGCGATCGCCCGGGTCCCCCGCATCGCCCTGCGGGCCGTCCTCGGCGGGGAGCTGGCCGACGAGCTCGTGCTGGCCAGCCAGCGCGCCGTGCCCGCACGGCTCCTGGCCGCCGGCTTCTCGTTCGGTCTGGACGCGCTCGAGGGCGCGCTGGCGTCGGTCCTCGCCCCCTGAGCGCCCCTCAGGGTCGCGGCGCGAGGTTCTGGACGGCGGTGGCGAGGTCGTCGCCGCCGGGCAGCACGGCGAGCACGGGGATCGTCACCCCGTTGTCGACGTAGCGGCGGATGTGGGCGCGGCACTCGGCCGGCGGACCGTGGATCACCAGGGCGTCCACGACCTCGTCGGGTATGGCCGCCAGCGCGGCCCTGCGATCGCCGGCGCGCCAGGCCGACCACATCCCTTCGAGCAGCGGTCCGCGCCCGAGCCATCGGTGGAAGTCGGCGTAGACGGCGACGTTCAGATAGGCGGCGACGGCCACCCGGCCCACGAGACGGGCGCGCTCGGCGTCCTCCGTCGGGCACACGAAGATGCGCGCCACGATCTCCTTGCCGGGGCCGACCTCCGGTGCCACCTGCGTGACGTCGTCGGCGGAGAGCCAATTGATGACGGCGCCGTCGGCCTCCCGCCCGGCCAGCCGCAGCATGCCGGGGCGCAGGGCGCCGACGAGGATCGGTGGCGGCTGCTCCACCTTGCGACCGAGACGGAACCCGTGCACCGAGAACGTCTCGTACTCGACGTCGACCTTCCCGCCCTGGAGCGCCTCGCGCAGGAACCGCACCGTGTCCCGCACCCGCCGGTAGGGCTCCTCGAAGGCCATGGCGTTCCACCGCTCGACGATCACGTCCGAGGACGAGCCCACGCCGAGGGTGAAGCGCCCGGGCGCCAGCTCGGCCATGGTGGCCGCCTGCATGGCCAGGAGGCCGGGGCCTCGGGTGTACACGGGGACCACCGAGGTGCCGACGTGCAGCGAGGGCACCCAGGCGGCCGCCAGCGCCAAAGGGGTGAACCCGTCCGCCCCGTTGGCCTCCCCCGTCCAGACGTCGGTGTAGCCGAGTGCCGCCAGCCGCTCGTACCAGGCGCGATGCTCGCCCAGCGGTACGTCGTCGAAGGGAACGGTGATGCCGTATCGATCCACGGCAGCAGTGTTACACCCAGGCGCGACCCTGGTGGCATGACACACCAGCAGGAGCTGCCCTGGGCCCCCGCCGACGTGCCCGCCGCCTCCCCACGACGGGCGAGCCGCTCGGCCCGAGCCCGCGTGAGCACGGAGACGGTCGGTGCCCACCAGGTCGGGCACGGAACCGGCCGGCGGCAGCCCGCCGCCCGGGGCACGGGGGCACAGGCGGCGTCGGGCCAGGGCCGGCGGGTACCGGGCCCGCCTCGGCGCGCGGCGCCCTACGACGACGACTGGCGCCTCGACGAGCGCACGCGCCGTGTGGGCCGCCGGGGCCTGGCGGCCGCCCGGGCCGCACTGGCCCGCACCGGCGTCCGCGCCGACCACGCCGCCTGACCGCACCCCCCGAGCCGGCACGGCGCGCCGCGGCAGAGGAGCGGGCGCTACCGTCGAGACCATGGATCCGCTCGGCGTCCGTCTCGGCTACCCCGATGACGCCACCCTGCTCATCGTCCACTGCGACGACCTCGGCTTCTGCCATGCCGCGAACGTCGGGGTGTTCGACGCGCTGCGCACCGGCCTGGCCACCAGCGCCAGCCTCATGGTGCCCTGCCCCTGGGCACGGGGGGCGGCCGCCGCCTACCGCGGTGAGGACGTGGGGGTGCATCTGACCCTCAATGCCGAGTTCGACCTGTACCGGTGGGGACCGATCACCCACGCACCGTCGCTGCTCGACGGTGACGGTGGATTCCCACGCACCGCCGCCGACGTGTGGGACCACGCCGACGTCGACGAGGTGCGCCGCGAATGCCGCGCCCAGATCGAACGGGCGATCCTCTGGGGCTTCGACGTGAGCCACCTCGACGCGCACCTCGGGACCCTCGAGGCGCGCCCCGAGTTCTTCGACGTCTATCTCGAGCTCGCCGTGGAGTTCCGTCTGCCCATGGCCCTGTCCGCCCCGGGCACCGAGGAGAACCTGGGGTTCCCCTTCCGGGAGCTGGCCGCAGAGGAGGGCGTCGCCTTCCCCGACGACGTCATCCACCTCCCAGGAGCCTGGGCGCGCAAGACCCTGTTCGACGCGCTCGGGCACCTCTCCCCGGGGGTGACGGTGGTCTCGCTGCACCCCGCGGTGGCCAGCGCCGAGCTCGAGGCGATGGCCCCCGACTGGGCCGAGCGCGTGGACGACCACCGCCTGCTCGTCCCCGACGGCGAGCTGCACGAGGCCCTGGCGGACGCCGGCGTCACGCTGATCGGCTACCGCCCGCTGCGCGACCTCATGCGCGGGGTCCGGCCCTCCTGACGCACCAGGGCCCGGCCCGAACGGGTCCGGGCCCCGTTCCCAATCCGACGAACACGGGGATCAGTAGTCGGTGATGTCGGAGATCTCGCTCTGGAGCTGCTTGTACTCGGGCGAGTTGGTGATGGGGAGCAGGGACATCACCTTGGCCATGTTGCCGGTCACCTTGACCTTGCCCTGCATGAACGCGGCGTTGGCGTCGAGGTCGCCCTTCTGGATGCTCATGGCGTCGGCGAAGGCGGTGGTCAGGGTGACCTCGGCGTCGTCGAGGTGGCCGAGCCTGCTGTCGACGAGCTTGCCGTTCTCGAGGATCCAGAAGTACTCGATGTCACCGTCGGGGGCGCCGGTCACGACGTACTGCATGCGGGCCGAGGCGCCCGGACGCTCGGGCTGGTCTTCGGCCATCTTCCTCGTCTCGTCGAGCCAGTCCTGGCTCAGCCACTTCGACATGTGGTTCCTCCCTGGTCGAGTCGGGTCACGTCGGCACCCGGCCGGCGACGACGGGCGGTCGCCGCAACGCGGGCATGTTATCGAGCGGCCAGGTCCCCTACACCGGCGAAGAGGTCCGTCTCCGGCCTGTCCGGAGTGGGCAGTGCGCCGACCGTGGAGCGGGCGAGCTCGTACTCGTCGACGGGATGGATGGTCCGGGCCACCTCCGGCGGGAGACCGAACCAGAACGGCGAGGCGGGATCGACTTGTGTCGCGTGGGCGAGCAGGGCGAGCCGGCGGACGTCCGTGTAGGCGGCCACGTCGATCACCGTCGAATACGTCGCCGCGTTCGCCTGGGCGCGCTCGAGCCACGCCGCGTCGAACGGCGAGTCGAGGCCGAGCTGGCCGAATTTCTCGTGCATGGCCAGGACCCGGGCGCCCGACCAGCCCGAGTAGTAGAGCTTGGCCGGCTGCCACGGCTCGCCGGTCCCGGGGAACGCGCCCGGGTCCCCGGCGGCCTCGAAGGCCGCCACGGAGACCTCGTGGACCCGGAGGTGGTCGGGGTGCGGGTACGACTCCTGGTTCTCGTGGTACGTGACCACCACCTGGGGCCGCTCGCGGCGCAGGACGGCCACGAGCCGCTGGACCGCTTCCTCCAGGGGCGCCCGCGCGAAGCATTCCGGGTGGACGTTCGCGGGCGAGTCGGCCATGCCCGAGTCCCGGTACCCCAGATGGACGACCTCGTCGTACCCGATGACCGCCGCCGCCGCGGCCAGCTCCCGCCGGCGCACGGCGGCGATGTCCGCCCGGACCTCGGGCATGTCGACGGCAGGGTTGAGGATGTCGCCCTCCTCGCCGCCGGTGCAGCACACGAGCACCGTCCGCACTCCCTGGTGGTGGTACTTGGCCACCGTTGCCGGGCCCTTCGAGGCCTCGTCGTCGGGGTGCGCGTGGACGGTCAACAGGCACAGGCGCTCGGACATCGGCCCCAACGTACCGTGACGCCGCCGGGGGCCAGCCAGGGCCACGGTGGATGGGTTCCCCGGCCCTCGCCCCCCGACGCCCAGGGGACCTCGGGGACCGTCGAGGACGCCGGCGACCAGGCACGCGGCGCGCGCAGGAGCCGATGGAGAGGTCCCCTATGCTTCATAGAGGCATCCGGCAGTGCCGGAGGGTGCGACACACGAAGGGAACCACACGCCGATGGGCGCGTTCGGGCGCTTGGCGGACATCATCCGAGCCAAGATCAACAAGCTCCTCGACCGAGCCGAGGACCCGCGCGACGCCCTCGACCTGTCCTACGAGAAGCAGGTCGAGAACCTCCAGAAGCTCCGCCGGGGCGTGGCCGAGGTGGCCACGGCCCGCAAGCGGATCGAGCTGCAGGCGGCGGGTCTCCAGCAGCAGGCGACCAAGCTCCAGGACCAGGCGCGCCAGGCCCTGGGCCAAGACCGCGAGGACCTGGCCCGCGAGGCCCTGACCCGACGGGCCGCCATCGGCGAGGAGCTCGCCGAGCTCCAGACCCAGCACGAGCAGGTGGCGGCCCAGGAGCAGCGACTCGTCGAGACCTCGAAGAAGGCGCAAGCCCAGGTCGACGCGTTCCGGACGAAGAAGGAGACCCTCAAGGCCACCTATACGGCGGCCGAGGCGCAGACCCGCATCGGCGAGGCCGCGGCGGGCATCTCCGAGTCCATGGGTGACGCCGGGGCGGTCATGCAACGGGCCCAGGACAAGATCGCGGACATGCAGGCGCGCGCCGGCGCCATCGACGAGCTGCTGGCGTCGGGCGCGCTCACCGACCTGACCACCAGCACCGACGACATCCAGGCGCAGCTCGACAAGATGGCGGCGACGTCGACGGTCGAACGCGAGCTGGCTTCGCTCAAGCGCGAGCTCGCCGCCTCGTCGCCCGGCGGGCCGGCCCTGGCCCCGGCCCCCGGCGCGGCCAAGCTCCAGACCACCGACCAGGCCGAGGTGACGCCCTGATGGCGATTTCCCGACGAATCCCCCCCGACCACGGGCTCAGCGCCCGGATGTTCCTCACCGGCCTCCTGCTGGTCCTGCTGTACGCGGGCCTCATCGCCCTGCTCATCGCCATCGGCCTGCAGCTCGTGTTCGTCCTGATCATCGCCGGCGGCATGCTGTTCGTGCAGTACTGGTTCTCGGACAAGATCGCCCTCTTCGGCATGGGCGGGCACGAGGTGACACCCGAGCAGGAGCCGGAGCTGCACGCGGTCATCGACCGGCTGTGCGCGTTGGCGGACATGAAGAAGCCCCGTGTGGCCGTCGCCGAGGTCGACATGCCCAACGCCTTCGCCACCGGGCGCAACCCCAAGAACGCGGTCGTGTGCGCGACTCGCGGCATCATGCGGCGCCTCGACGAGCCCGAGCTCGAAGCGGTGCTGGCGCACGAGCTCTCCCATGTCGCCCACCGCGACGTCGCCGTGATGACCATCGCCAGCTTCCTCGGCATGGTGGCGGGGATGATCACCCGGTTCACGCTCTACGCGGGCATGTTCGGGGGTTTCGACGACAGCAACAACCAGAACGGCGCGTTGATCGAGATCGCGGTGCTGGTCGTCTCGGCGCTGGTGTACGCCATCAGCTTCCTGCTCACCATGGCGCTGTCGCGTTATCGCGAGCTCGCCGCGGACCGCTCGGGGGCCATCCTCATCGGCCGTCCCTCGCTCCTCGCCTCCGCCCTGGTGAAGGTGACCGGCGAGATGGCACGGATCCCCACCCGGGACCTGCGGGCGGCCGAGCACTTCAACGCCTTCTACTTCACACCGGCGCTGTCGAACGGGGCCAGCCTCTCGTCGCTGTTCTCGACGCACCCGCCGTTGCAGAAGCGCCTCGACCAGCTGGCCAAGCTCGAAGCCGAGCTCAACGCGTCGTGACCCCACCGTCGCCGGCCGACCGGCCACCGAGGGCCTGATGGGGTTGCTCGACGCCATCCGGGGCCGGACCAAGCCCGTGCGCGCCAACCTGGATGCGCTCTTCGCCCTGCCCGCCGCCGCGGTGACCCTTCAGGTCACCGCCGGGCTCGTCACCACCGGCCACGCAGGCGTGTGCTTCAAGCCGCCGGCCGGGCAGCCCTTTGCCCAGATGCAGGCCGACCTCGAGCAGCTGCTGCGCTCGGACACCTCGGGTGCGCCCGACGGCACCGCCTCCGTGCGTGATACCAGCGACAAGTACGGGTACCGCTGGATCCTCGTCGAGGCCGCCAACATCGACGACCTGGTGACCCGGGCGCACATGGTGCACTCCTCGCTCGAGGATGCCGGGTGGAGCACGCAGCTGCTGTGCTCGGTGTTCGGCTTCCGGCCCATGACCCCGGAGGAGACCGCCGCTGCGTCCGCCTCGGGGGACGCAGCGGCCGGTGCCCTGGCTGCCGGCGCCCCGGCGGCCGGCGACAGCGGGACGGACGCGGTGACGAGGCCGATCTTCCTCGTCTACCTGGCCAAGCAGGGCACCTTCTATCCCTTCGCCCCGGTCGGCCCCGAGCAGCGGGACAACGAGCTCGAGCTTCGGATCCGCGGGATGCTCGGCGACGACCTCCCGGTCGAGACGGACCTGGCCCGCTGGTTCCCGCTCTGGGACCTGCCCATCGGCTGAGGGGGACACCTCAGCCGGCGTACGGATCCCAGGCCGGCGGCCCTTCGTCGAGCGCGAGCAGCTCCCCGTGCACCTCGTCGACGAAGCGCGCCGGCTCCAGCGCGCTCGGCGCGTCGACGAGGTGCAGGGCAGGCGTGACGGCGCCCGCGCCGTCGAAGGCCCATCGCCCGCCGGCGCCCTCGGCCGCCGACAGCGCCTCGGCCATGGCGCTCAGGTCCACCCGGGGACGCGGCCGGCGGCTCTCGAGCCGGACCCACGTCTCGTAGCGGAACCGCACCTCGTAGCGGCGCCCCCAGAGCGTGGCGATCCGGAGGCAGGCCGTCGCGCTGTGGATCGCCGCGGGATGGACCGGCCGCCCACCCCAGGCGGTTGCCGCCGTCGCCGTCGCCGTCGCCGCCGTCGCCGGGACGTCTGCCACCCGCACGATGGCCAGATCGGCGTCCGGACGCTCCTCGATCGTGACCGCACCCGACGCCAGCGCGGCGACCGACGCGTCGTAGGCCCGAGCCTCGCGGCCCCAGAGGGCCTCGTGGTCCTCCGGATGCTCGGCGATGCCCGGGAGCAACGCCAGCGCAGCCCGGGCGGCGGTGGAGCACACCTCGAGCCAGTCGGTCGGACGATGCGCGCCTCGGAGCGCGTCGAGCGGCGAGCGCTCGGGATCGGCCACCGCGGCCAGGGCGAACGAGACGAGCGCGCCGGCCCGGCCGGTCACCACCCCGAAATCGCCGACACGCGCCGCTTCGACCAGCAGCCCGGCGTGCGCCGCGGCCAGGCCCTCCACCGTGAGGAACGCGAGGGCGACGAGCCCGTCCTCGTCGTAGTGGTCGATGGACACGGCGTCCACGTCGGGCACGAGGTCCGGGCGCTCCAGCGCGCGCAGTGCGATCTCGGCGGAGAGGTCCGCTCGCAGCGCATCGGGGGTCGGGGTGCGAGGCCAGTGCGACAGCGTGCAGACGGTCCCCGGTCTGGGCGCCCCGTCCACGATCAGGTGCGGCCGCCCCCCGAGGTCCTGCGCCGGGACGTAGTGCCTCACGCCGAGGCGTCGATGCGGCGCGCCAGCGCCAGGTCCGCCGCCGTGAGTCCCCCGGCGTCGTGCGTCGTGAGGCGCAGCGTGACCTCGTTCCAGCGGATGTCGATGTCGGGGTGGTGACCCATCTCCTCGGCCAGCGAGGCGACGTGGTTCACGAACACCATGGCGGCGGCGAAGTCCCGGCCCTTCCACCGCGACGATCTCGTCGCCCTGGCGCTCCCAGGCCGAGCCGGCCAGCCCGGCGTCGACGGCCGCTGGGTCGAGGATGCCCATCGTCTCAGGGATGGATCATGTCCTCGGGGCGCACCGCGCTGTCGAATTCCTCGGCAGAGAGGTATCCCAGTGCGAGCGCCGCCTCCCGGAGCGTCGTCTTGTCCTTGTGCGCCTTCTTGGCCACGTCGGCCGCCTTGTCGTAGCCGATGATCGGGTTGAGCGCGGTGACGAGCATGAGGGAGTTGGCCAGGTGCTCCTGGATGCGGTCGACGTCGGGCTCGAGGCCGTCCACGGCGAACTCCCGGAACGTCGTGCACGCGTCGGTCAGCAGCAAGATCGAGTGCAGCACGTTGTGGATGATGACCGGCTTACAGACGTTGAGCTCGAGGTTGCCCCGGCTCCCGGCGACCGCCACGGCGGTGTCGTTCCCCATGACCTGGATGCACACCATGATCATCGCCTCGCACTGCGTCGGGTTCACCTTGCCCGGCATGATCGAGGACCCGGGCTCGTTCGGCGGCAGGACGAGCTCGCCGAGGCCGCTGCGGGGCCCGGATCCGAGCCAACGGATGTCGTCGGCGATCTTCATGAGCGACACCGCCAGCGTCCGCAGCGACCCACTGGCGTGGACGAGGGCGTCGTGGGCGGCGAGCGCGGCGAACTTGTTCGGTGCGGACACAAAGGGCAGGCCGGTGATCTCGGCGATGTGGGCCGCGCTGCGCTCGCCGAACTCGGGATGCGTGTTGAGGCCCGTCCCCACCGCCGTGCCGCCGAGCGCGAGCTCGAAGAGCCCCGGCAGGTCGGCGTCGATGCGGGCCACGTCGGCGTCGAGCTGGGCCACGTAGCCCGAGAACTCCTGGCCGAGGGTCAGGGGCACGGCGTCCATCAGATGGGTCCTGCCGATCTTGACGATGTCCTCGAACACCCCTGCCTTGGCCGCGAGCGCGTCGCGCAGGCGCCGCACCGAGGGGAGCAGGCGGTGCACGAGCTGCTCCGCCGCGGCGATGTGCATGGCCGTGGGGAACGTGTCGTTGGACGACTGAGACATGTTGACGTGGTCGTTCGGGTGCACCGGCGATTTCGAGCCGAGCTCGCCGCCCGCCAGCTCGATGGCCCGGTTGGCGATGACCTCGTTGGCGTTCATGTTGGTCTGCGTGCCGCTCCCCGTCTGCCAGATCCGCAGCGGGAAGTGGTCGTCGAGCCGGCCGTCCGTGACCTCCTTCGCCGCCTGCTCGATCAGGTGCCCGAGCGCTGGGTCGAGCTTGCCCAGCTCGACGTTGGTCTGCGCAGCCGCGTCCTTGAGGATGCCGATGGCCCGGATCAGCGGGCGGGGCATGGTGTCGCCGCCGATCGGAAAGTGGACCAACGACCGGGCCGTCTGTGCACCCCAATAGCGGTCGCCGGGAACCTCGATCGGCCCCATGGAATCGGTCTCGATGCGTACCGTGCTCACCGGCTCACCTCGTCACGCCTGCGCCCACCTCGTAACCTAGCCCGCTCGGCTATGCGCCCGAATCGCCGCATCGGATCGCCCGATGGCCGATCGCACGGGGCGCGGGGCCACGAAAGCCGATCCCGGCAAGTCGACGGGCCGACGACCGCGCCGGGGCGCACTAGCGTCGCCCCCGTGATCGTCGGCGTGCCCGCGGAGGTCAAGCCCGGGGAGAACCGCGTGGCCCTCACCCCCGACGGGGCACGCGAGCTGGTCGCCCATGGGCATCGCGTCCTGGTCGAGAACGGTGCGGGTTCTGGCTCGTCGATCACCGATGCCGACTTCCTCGCCGGCGGTGCCGAGCTCGTCGACACGGCCGGCGCGTGGAGCGCGCAGCTCGTCCTCAAGGTCAAGGAGCCCCAGGTGTCCGAGGGCGGCTTCCTTCGCAGGGACCTGGTCCTCTTCGGCTACCTCCACATCGCCGCCTATCCCGGTCTCGCCCACATGCTCCTGCAGAGCGGGACCACGGCCATCGCCTACGAGACGGTGCGGGACGCGTCCGGGGCCCTCCCCCTGCTCGCCCCCATGAGCGAGGTGGCGGGGCGGCTGGCGCCCCAGATCGGCGCCCATTTCCTGGAGCGAGGCCACGGTGGTCGCGGCGTCCTCCTCGGCGGCGCGCCCGGCGTCCGCCCGGCGCGTGTCGTCGTGCTCGGTGCCGGTACGGTCGGCTCCAATGCCGCGTGGATCGCTCAGGGCATGGAGGCCGAGGTGATCCTGATCGACCGGAACCTCGACCGGTTGCGGCTGGTGGACCAGATCCACCGGGGCCGGATCATGACACTCGCCTCCAACCGGGGCGTCATCGAGCGATCCCTGGCCGAGGCCGACCTCGTCATCGGCGCCGTCCTCGTACCGGGGGCCAAGGCGCCGGTCATCGTGACCGAGGAGATGGTGGCCACGATGAAGCCCGGTTCGGTGATCGTCGACGTGGCCGTGGACCAGGGTGGCTGCGTGGCCACGACCGTGGAGACGACACACGAGCACCCGATCGTCCTCCGCCACGACGTCCTGCACTACGGCGTCGGCAACATCCCCGCCGCGGTCCCCAACACCTCCACCTACGCGTTGACCAACGCCACCTTCCCATACGTGCTGGCCCTGGCCGACCACGGGGTCCGACACGCGGTCGAGACGGCCCCCGGGCTGGCCGAGGGCATCACCACGGCAGCGGGTGCGGTGGTCAACCCGGCAGTGGCGGAGGTGCTCGGACGAGCTGCCGTCGACTTCCGCGAGGTGATCGCCGGTTAGTCGTCGCGTGATCCGAACGCCTCGGTGAGGGTCTTGCCGGCAAGCCGCAAGTGGTCGAGGTCGTACGCGTCCTGCATGTTGAAGACCATGCCGTCGAGCCCGGCGTCGAGGTGTTGCGCGACCTGGGCCACCACCGCGTCGGGGTCGCCGGCCACGACGAACGCCCGGACGACGTCGGGGTCGACGCCACGGCGGGCGGCGGTGTCGGCGACCAGGCGGTCCACCTCGGCCGCCGACGACGCGATGATCAGGGTGGCCAGCTTGGTCTTGGTGATGACGTCGTAGTCGCGCCCCGCGTCGTCGCAGTGACGCCGAAGCACGTCGAGCTTGTGGCGGATCTCCTCGACACTGCCGAAGAGATTGCAGGCGTCCGCATAGCGGGCCACCAGCCGCAGCGTCTTGCGCTCGCCCGACCCGCCGACGAGGATCGGCGGCCCTCCGGCCTGGACCGGCCGGGGACGGTTGACGGCACGGTCGATCCGGTAGTGGTGACCTTCGAAGCTCGGCGCGTCCTCCGTGAACATCGCCCGGCAGATCCGAAGGGCTTCCTCGAGCCGCTCGAAGCGCTCGGAGAGCGGTGGGAAGGCGAAGCCGAGGCCCTGGTGCTCGGTGTCGAACCAGGCGGCACCGATGCCGAGCACGGCACGGCCACGCGAGATCACGTCGATGGCGGTGACCTGCTTGGCCAGGAGCGCGGGGTTCCGGTACGTGACGCCGGTGACCATGGCGCCGAGCCGCGCACGGCGGGTTCGCGCGGCCAGCGCCCCGAGCAGCGTGTAGGACTCGAACATCGGCTCGTCGAGCGTGCCCACCATGGGGATCTGGAACAGGTGGTCCATCACCCAGAGCGAATCGAAGCCGGCCTCCTCCGCGGTGGTGGCGATGGTGGCGACCTGCTCGAAGAGGCCGGGTTCCCCGCCGGCGCGGGCGGATTCGGGATAGGTGAAGCTCGGGATCTGCAGGCCGAAGCGGGTGACGAGTGCCATGGCCGTCACGCTAGCGGCGGTGGTCCTCGCCCAAGCGACGGCGAAATGCCGTCGCGGCCTCCACCTGCGCGCCGGCGGCGCGGACCCGGGCGGCCAGGGCGGTGTCGGAGGTCACGACCATCAGCTGACCGGGCTCGTCGCTGGCCTCGACCAAGGCGGCGATCACGTCGTCCGCCGCGTTCGGGCCGCCGGGGGCGAAGCAGACCTCGACCTCGCCGTCGTCGAGGTCCACGGGGCGGCCGTCGAAGACGACCGTGCACGCGCCCCCGAGGCGGGTCGCACCGGCGGCCTCGATCGTGCGGACCAGTGCCCGCTGCGCCGCGGGCCGATCCCGCCACCAGCCGTCCGGGCGCGAGCCGATCACGTTCATCCCGTCCACGATCAGCTGCATGGTTCCCGTCCGCCGTTGTGGTCGACGGGTCCGCCGGCTCCGCCGCTGCACCGCCCGCGGTTACGGTTGACCACGTCCGGTTCCACGCTGTGCCCCGGTGCCGGAGGAGGTCGATGCGCGCACGCCTCGTCGCACGAGGTGAGGAGGAAGCCCCGGAGACGGCCGGCCTCGCGCTGGTGAGCCTCCTGGTCTCGCTGCTCGTCGTCGGTCTCCTGGCCGTCTTCGCCGTGGTCGCCTTGAACGGCGACACGACCTCGACCCCGGGGCTGGGCGTCACCGGTTCGTCGAGCGGGTCGTCGAGCGGGTCCTCGAGCGGGTCCTCGAACGGGTCCTCGAGCGCCGCCTCGGGGGGATCGCCTTCGGGAGCCGGGGGCATCGTGGCCGAGGCGGCCGACTCGGTGGCCCGACAGAACCTCGGCGCCGCCCTGTCGCTGGCCGACGAGGTCGCAGCCTCGACGGGCGACTACGGGCAGATCGGCCCGGCCGCTCTGAGCGGGCAGGCGCGTGGGCTCGCGTTCGTCTCCGGACCCTCGACGGCGGCTTCGGTCGTCAGCGTGTCGCCCGGCGGTGGTGGTGTGGCCATGGCCGTGCGCTCGGCGACCGGCACATGCTGGCTGGCATGGCGCTCCGGCGGGAGCACCTGGTACGGCGTGGCCGTCAGCGGGAATGCCTGCGGCGCGCCCGCGTTGTCGGCACCGCCGGCCCCCGGCGTGGGCCCGATCCGCTGGCAGCAAGGGGTCTTCCCGGCGCCCTGAGCGACCTAGAAGAGGCGACGCACGATCCTTTCCTTCAAGGCGGTGTAGGGGGCGTACATCATCGCCAACTCGAGCCAGGTCGGCCGGTCCATGACCGCCTTGCGGTGACTGAACTCCTCGAAGCCCCACCGGCCGTGATATGCGCCCGTACCCGACGGCCCGACACCGCCGAACGGGAGCGCGGCAGGAAGGACGTGACTCACCACCTCGTTCACGCAGGCGCCACCCGAGGAGGTCTGCCGGAGGACGTGGTCCGCGGTGCGGCTCGATCCGGTGAACACGTACAGGGCCAGCGGCTTGTCGTGGCCGTTCACGTAGGCGATGGCCTCGTCCACGTCGCGCACGGGAAGCACGGGCAGGATCGGGCCGAAGATCTCCTCCCCCATGACCGCCGCGTCGGGGTCCACACCGGCGAGCACCGTTGGCGCGACGTAGCGGGCGCCGGCGTCGACGTCGCCGCCGCAGGCCACCGCCTTGAACCCGCCGGCGGCGAGCAGCCCCTGGAGGCGAAGCGCATGACGCTCGTTGACGATCCGCCCGAAGGAGTCGCTCGTGCGCGGGTCGTCGCCGTAGCGCTCCCTGATCGTCGACGCGAGCTTGTCCACAAGGGCATCGTGGACCGATTCGTGGGCCAGGACGTAGTCGGGGGCGACGCACGTCTGGCCGGCGTTGAGGAACTTGCCCCACACGATGCGGCGGGCGGCGCTGTCGAGGTTTGCGTCGCGGTCCACGATCACCGGGCTCTTGCCACCGAGCTCCAGGGTCACCGGGGTCAGGTGACGGGCCGCCGCCTCGGCGATCTGGCGTCCGACGTGGCCGTTGCCCGTGTAGAAGATGCGATCGAAGCGCTGGGTGAGCAGTGCCTGGGTCTCCGGGACGCCCCCCTCGACGACGGCGACCGCCTCGGGGTCGACGTGCATGGGGATGTACCTGGCCAAGGCGCCCGACACCGTCGGCGTGACCTCTGAGGGCTTGACGACCGCGGTGTTGCCGGCCGCGAGGGCCGCGGCCAGGGGCGAGACGAGCAAATGGATGGGGTAGTTCCACGGGGCGATGACCAGCACGGCGCCCAGGGGCTCGCGCACGATCCGGTTCCGGGTCCCGAGCAGCTGCCAGGGAGGACGGACCCGCTCGTCGCGGGCCCATGATCGCAGGTTCCTGCGCAGCTCGTTCGCGTCGCGCAGGGTCACCCGAAGATCCGCCATCCACCCCTCGAAGCGCGGGCGACCGAGATCCGCAGCCATGGCGTCGAGGAACGCCTCCTCGTGCTCCTCGAGCATCTCGACGAGCCCGGCCAGCTGGCGCTGGCGCCATGCGATGTCGCGGGTGCGGCCTGAGTCGAACGTGCTTCGCACACCCTTCACGATGGCGGCCGCGTGCTCCTGCATCGTGCTCCGGTCCTCGGTGATGGCCATCGCCAGCTCCCTTCGTTCGTCGCACAGCCTCCCCCACTCGAGGGGGCGGGGGCAACGCGGGGTCACCGGTGCGGCCGGGCCCACCAACCGTGGGCTTCGACGGCTTGACCGGCGTCCGCCAGGCGCTCCAGGGCGAGGGCGACCTCACCCAGCGGCATGCCCGTCCGCAGGACCACCACGTCGAGACTGACCGGGTCCTGGTCCAGTGCCCGACGGACGGCCAGTTCCTCCGCCGACAGACGAGGGTCCGGGGTCCGCCCGCGGGCCCGTGTCGCGTCGTCGGCACGTCTCGGCCACGCGACCCCGGAAAGGCCGGCGACCACGGCGCCGAGGAGGTCGAGGACGTCGTCGGCATGACGGACCGGGGACGCACCCTCGACGAGCAACGCGTTGGCGCCGGCCGACGCCGGGCTCCGGACCGAGCCGGGCACCGCGGCAACGGGCACCCCACGACGGCGCGCGGCGCGCACCGTGTGGAGCGCGCCCCCGGTCGCATGCGCCTCCACCACCACGACCACGTGCGCCAGGGCGGCCATGACCCGGTTGCGAACCGCGAACCACCACCGGGCACCGGCAACGCCGGGAGGGAGCTCGGAGAGCACCACACCGCTCGCCGCCACTTCGCGGCGCAGCGAGAGCTGGGCCGGCGGCGCGGTGGCGTCGAGCGCCGTCCCGAGCACTGCGATGGCGGGCGCACCGCCGGTCCGCAACGATCCGAGGTGCGCCGCCGAGTCGATGCCCCTGGCCAGGCCCGACACGACGCTGACCCCGGCCGACGAAAGCGAGGCACCGACCTCCTCGGCGATCCCCAGCCCGGTGGGCGTAGCGCTGCGGGTACCCACCACCGCCACGCGTGGCCGGTTCTCGAGCCCATCGAGCTCACCCAGCACGAAGAGCACTGCCGGGGGATCCGGGTCGGCCGCGAGGAAACGCGGGTAGCCGCGCCCGCCCAGGATCTTCACCTCGACGGGTGAGCCGGCCCTGGCCCGGAAGGCGCGGACAAGTGCGTCCTCGGTCGCCTTGGACCGCAGCGCGGCGTCAGCGTCGCCAGGATGCCTTCCGGCGGCGAGGGCCTGCCAGGCCTCGGCCGGCGTGAACCCCCGGAGAAGCGTCCGCAACCTTCCCGGCGACACGCCGAACGACGCGAGTGCCATCGCATAGGCGTCCTCGGCGTCGGAGGGCTCGTTCACGACGACCCTCAGCCCGAAGCCACGCCTAGGGCACGTCGGGCGGCCCGCAGCTGCAGAGCCTCCGCGACGTGGCGAGCGCCGATCAGCGGTCCGCATCCGTCGAGATCGGCCACGGTGCGCGCCACCCTCCGGATCCGGTGCAGGCCGCGCGCGGTGAGGATGCCGCCGCGCAGTCGGCGCTCCAACAGGCTCCTGGCCTCGGACGACAAAGGGGCCAGCTGGTCCAGAAGCGAGCTCGGGATGGCCGCGTTGCAGGACACACCTCGCCGGCGGGCCAGGACACGGGCCTTGGCGACCCGCTGGGCGACCGGCGCCGACGCCTCCCCCGGCGGGCCGTCGAGAAGCTGGCCGACCTCGGGACGCGCCAAGGAGACCGCGAGGTCGAATCGGTCGAGCAGCGGTGCCGAGAGTCGTCGCGCGTAACGCGCCCGGGCGACGTCGCTGCAGCGGCACGCACCCTCCACGCTGCCTTCGCCGCACGGGCAGGGGTTCATAGCGCCGACCAGCAGGAACCGGGAGGGCATGTCGACCGCGGCCCGCGACCGGCGGATGCGTACGACGCCCTCCTCGAGGGGCTGGCGCAGCAGGTCCAACGTGGCTGCCGCGAATTCGCCGAGCTCGTCGAGGAACAGCACGCCGTTGTGGGCCAGGCTGATCTCGCCCGGCCGGAGCCATGCGGTTCCCCCACCGATCAGCGACACGTCCGTGGCGCTGTGATGCGGCGCGCGAAATGGAGGGCGGAGGGCGAGGCCGCCGCCATCGAGGGCAACCCCGGCCGCGGAGTGCACCCTGGTGACCTCCAGCGATTCCGTCGCATCCAGCGGCGGCAGCAATCCGGGAAGTCGGCCGGCGAGCATGGTCTTGCCCGACCCGGGGGGACCGACGAGGAGCAGGTGATGGCCACCGGCGGCCGCCACCTCCAGGGCTCGCCGGCCCACGGCCTGGCCTCGGACGTCCGCAAGGTCGGGCACCGGCGCGGGATGCTCGGGCGTGTCGGCCACCGGGGCCGTCGACGGCCACGGTGCCTCGCCGGCCAGGGCTCGCACGACGTCGCCCAGGCTCGCCACCGGTCGCGCCCTGTCCCCCACAACCAGCTCGGCCTCCGCACCGCATGCCGCGGGGACGACGACCGCCTCGTGGCCCGCCAGGGCGGCGGCCAGCGACACGATCCCGGGAACGGCCCGGACCGACCCGTCGAGGCCCAGCTCGCCGACGAACGCAATCCGTTCCACCGCCTCGGCGCTGACCACCCCGGCGACGACGAGGACGGCGATCCCGATCGCCAGATCGAGCCCGGCTCCGGCTTTTCGCAAGCCGGACGGTGCCAAGTTGACCGTCAGCCTGCCCGTGGCCCATCGGTAGCCACTCGAGAGCACCGCGGCGCGGACCCGGTCGCGTGCCTCGCGGACGGCGGCATCGGGGAGGCCGACGATGGTGAAGCCCGGAAGGCCGGGTGCCAGGTGGACCTCGACGTCGATGGAGCGCCCGTCGACGCCGGTCAGCATGGCGGAAGGTATGCGAGCAAGCACGGCGGACCTCGGCTGGTCGGCGCGTGCGGATGAGGCACGACGCCCAGTAACGGGTCGGGCCGCCGGTTGCCCGGCTCCTGACGAACGACGCCAGGGTACGCGAGGGGTGTGACACGGGCGCTGACCAGCGCCAACGCGGCCGCGCCGAGGAGGGACCGACCCTGGACCGACACGGGGTGGCGCGAGCCGTCGAGCCACCAATTGCGCGTCGCGCTAGCTACGCGCGAACGCGAGGCGCAATTAGTCCCCGCGCGAACGCCCCGAGACCCCGAGCCAAAGGACGGAAAGGCGTCTAGCGGCCGTGGAACTCCGGGTCCCGCTTCTCGGCGAAGGCACGCATCGCCTCGGCGGTGTCCTCGCTGTAGAAGTTCACCGTCTGGCAGCGGGCCTCGTCTTCGAGCGCCTGCGCCATCGTCACCAACATCCCGTTGTTGAGCAGGCGCTTCGTCATCCGCAGCGCCAGCGGCGGGCCGGCCGCGAGCCGTCTGGCCCACCCTTCGACGAACTCGTCGAGGTCGTCGTCGGGCACCACCCGGTTGACCAGGCCGAAGGCGGCGGCCTCGTCGGCGGACAAGATGTCCGCGAAGTACGCGATCTCCTTCGCCCGGTGCAGCCCGACGAGCCTGGGCAGGAGCCAGGACGAACCGCCGTCGACCGACAACCCGCGCTTGGCGAAGATCTCGGAGAACCGGGCGGTGTCGGACGCCACGACGAGGTCGCATCCCAGAGCGAGGCTCATCCCCGCGCCCGCGGCGATCCCCCGCACCTTGGCGATCGTCGGCTTCGGGAGATCGTGCAACGCCAGCATCACCTCGCCGAAGAACTGCATCCGGACCAGGTGCGGGTCGGACGGGTTGCCGCTCACGCCCTTGGGATCGGCGATGTCGGCGCCCGAGCAGAACGCCCCGCCTGCGCCGGTGACCACGAGGACCCGTGCGCCAGGATCGTGGGCCACCTGGTCGAAGAGGGCGCGTAGCTCCTGCCACATCAGACCGTTCCCGGCGTTCTTGCGTTCGGGGCGGTTCAGGGTGACCGTGACCACGCCGCCGTCGGACTCGACCAGGATCGTGTCGGTGCTCACGGCCGCCACCATAGCGACCTCACACGCTACGGCCCGGGTCAGAACGCTTCCTCGACCAGGTCGACGACCAGGTCGCCAGCCGGCCCGGCCATCACCCCGGCCACGTCGAAGCGGATCGTCACCATGGTCCGGTCACCCGGAGGCCGGGACGCCAGCCATCGCGCCGCGAGACGCCGCAGCCGGCGTTGCTTCGAGATGGTGACAGCCTCGAACGGGGAGCCGAACGTGCTGGTCGATCGCGTCTTGACCTCGCAGATGGCGACGACGCCGGTGGGCGACAGTGCGACGAGGTCGATCTCGCCGTCCTGGCAGCGCCAGTTGCGGGCAAGGACGAGGTAGCCGGCGCCCTCGTACCAGCGTGCCACGGCGTCCTCGCCGCGGAGCCCGAGCATGCGCCGCCGATCGGCGCCCACGGCTCAGGTGTCGAGTTCGGGTAGGCGTTCGATGTTCACGTCGCGGAAGGTGATCACCTTCACGTTCGGAACGAATCGCGCCGGGCGGTACATGTCCCACACCCAGGCATCGGAAAGCTCGAGCTCCACACAGGCCGGCGTGCCCTCGCGCACCGTCATCTCGACCTCGTTGGCCAGGTAGAACCGGCGCTCCGTCTCCACCACGTACCGGAACAGCGGAAGGACGGTGCGGTACTCCTGGACCAGGGCGAGCTCGATCTCGGCTTCGTATCGTTCGAGATCTTCTTCGCTCATGGTCGCGACTCCCGCGTCACGAGCGTGCGGTGCGCTTCTCCGGGATCTTGGCCGCCTTGCCGATCCGCCCGCGCAGGTAGTACAGCTTCGCCCGGCGAACGTCACCCCGGCTGACGACCTCGATCTTGGAGATGATCGGCGAGTGCACGGGGAAGGTCCGCTCGACGCCGACGCCGAAGCTGACCTTGCGCACGGTGAAGGTCTCTCTGGCACCCGTTCCCTGGCGACGGATGACCGCACCCTGGAACACCTGGATCCGCTCACGGTTGCCCTCGACGACCCGGACGTGGACCTTCAGCGAATCACCGGGCCGGAATTCGGGGACGTCGTCGCGCAGGCTTTCGCGGTCGACGATGTCGGTCGGGTTCATGGAGGGCATCCCTTCGCAGCTCGGTCCCCGGGGGCGCCGTCACGGCGGACGCGGCCGCAGGGCGCCCTTCGGAACACGCCAGGTTAGCCGCTGCCTCCTCCAGCGCGCATCTCGCGAAGGGTGCGCCACCCTCCGTCACGGTCCCACCGCCGAGATGGGAGGGTCGCGCCCCTCAGGGTTCCGGCCAGCGCTCCAGGAGCTCCCGCTCCTCGGCCGTCAGCCCGCCACGAGCCTCGACGAGATCCGGCCGGCGCTCCATCGTCCGGCGCAGCGCAGTGGCCCGTCGCCACTCCTCGACCCGACCGTGGTCCCCGCTGCGCAGGACCTCGGGAACCTCCCACCCGCGGAACACCGCGGGTCGGGTGTACTGCGGGTACTCCAGGAGCCCCTCGGCGAAGCTCTCGTCGACACCCGACTCGGCGTTGCCCATGACGCCGGGGACGAGCCGGGCCACGGCCTCGATCACGACCAGGGCGGCGAGCTCGCCGCCGGCGAGCACGTAGTCCCCGATCGAGAGCTCGCCGTCCACCAGGTGGTCGGCCACCCGCTGGTCCACCCCTTCGTAGCGTCCGCACAGCAGCGAGAATCCCCCAGCCGCTCCGACGTTCGCGAGCTCCCGCACGACGCTCTGATCGAGGCGGCGGCCGCCGGGCCCGAGCAGGAACAGGGGCCGTGGCGGGTTCACCGCCTCGACCGCGCCGAAGACCGGACCCGGCGCGAGGACCATGCCCGCGCCACCGCCGAAGGGGGCGTCGTCGACCGAGCGCCGCGGGTCCTGCGCGGCCGAACGCAGGTCGTGTACCCGCAGGTCCAGGAGCTCGCCCTGCCTGGCGCGACCGAGCAACGAGCCCGCGCAGAACTGCTCGAGCAGGTCAGGGAAGATCGTGAAGACGTCGATGCGCACGGCTGGGGCGATCAGTCGAGCAGGCCGGCGGGCACGTCGACCACCAGCCGGCCCGGGGAGTGGTCGACGACGAAGCGAAGGGGTACGAGCCCACCCCCGTCGAGCTCGAGCAAGTCGCTGGCCGGGCTCTCGAAGACCGCCCGCACCCTGCCGAGGAGCCTGCCGCCCGCGTCGACCACGTCCGCACCCACGAGCTCGTGGACCCAGAGCGCACCCGGGTCGTCGATGGGTGCCGCCCGCAGGACGACACCACGCAGCGTCTCGGCCGCCTCGACCGTGTCGACACCGGCGAAGTGGACCACCCAACGCTGCCCGCTGCGCCGGATCCCCTCGATGCGCAACGTGCCCCGGTCGGTGACGAAGGTCGCGCCGACCTCGGTCCGTTCCGCCCGGTTGGACATGAAATGGACGACCACGTCGCCGAGCAGCCCGTGGGGCCGGACGATCGCGCCGACGTCGAGCAGCGCGGTGGGCTCGGCAGGTGCAGCGGCGTCGGCGCCGCCGTCGCCGTCAGTCGTCGACGAAGTCGACGTTGGTGTCCACCCCGTCCCGGGAGCCGGCCACGCGCACGAGGGTGCGGATCGCCTGTGCCACCCTGCCCCGGCGGCCGATCATGCGACCCATGTCGCCAGGCGCCACGTGGATGCGGAATCGCACCGTGCGGCCCGAGTCGTCTGTCTCGACCACGACGGCGTCAGGTTCGGTGGCGACGGCTCGCGTGATGTAGTCCAACACGGCCCTCGCCGTTCCCCCCTCCACCCGGTTGCCGGCCATGTCGTCGACCGGGTCGGGCTCGACCGCCTGGAGATCGCGGTCGGTCACTTCGCCCCCGTGGCAGCGAATTCGTCCCATGCGCCCGAGGTGCGCAGGAGCTTCTCGACCCGCTCGGTCGGCTTCGCCCCCTGCCGCAGCCACTTCAGGGCCTTGGCATTGTCGATCTCGACGATGGCGCCCGGCTCTGTCGTCGACTTGCCCCGCGGCGCATAGGTCCCGACGATCTCGATGAAGCGACCGTCACGGGGCGAGCGGCTGTCCGCCGCGACCACTCGATAGGTCGGCTGCTTCTTCTTGCCCATCCGCATGAGTCGCAGCTTCACGGCCACGTCGCTCTTCCACCTTCCTTCGTCACGGCCCTCGGCGTCGCCGTCGTGCGGCGCAGCCATCCATTCTGGCCCGTCGCCCGGCACCGGGCGACGCGCGCAAGGAGCCAATGCTACCGGCCGCGGCCCTGCCCACCTGCCTTGGGCGTGACCCGGCCACCCTTCTTCTTCTTCTTCGAGCCGCCGCCGGCACCGGCCCGGGCCGGCGTCCGGGCCGATCCGAACGGGCTCGCCCCGGCCCCCAGGCCGCTCTCCCCCAGCTCAGGGGCATCGGCCATGGCATCCGACAGGGCCTGCGCCATGCGGCCGCCCTTGGCGCCGCCGAGCAACCCGCCGAGCATCCCCGGTGAGCGCATGAGCTGCTGGGCCTCCTTGAACTGCCGCAGGAGCTGGTTGACGTCCTGCGTCGTCGTCCCGCTCCCCTTGGCGATGCGCAGCCGGCGGGAACCGTCGATGGAAGACGGGTCCAGGCGCTCCCGGCGGGTCATCGACCGGATGATCGCCTCCACCTGGCCCACCTGCCGGTCGTCGACGGCGGAACTGGCCTGGCGCATCTCCTTGGGCACCCCGGGCAGCAGCGAGAGGACGCCGCCGAGCGAACCGAGCTTCTTCACCTGCTGGAGCTGGGCGAGGAAGTCCTCGAGGGTGAACCGGCCCTGGAGCAATGCGGCCGCGCTCTGCTCGGCGACGCCCTTGTCGAATTCACGCTCGGCCTGTTCGATCAGGGTCAGTGCGTCGCCCATGCCGAGGATCCGGTTGGCCATCCGGTCCGGGTGGAAGAGGTCGAAGTCCGCCAGCCGTTCGCCCGTCGACGCGAACGCGATGGGCCGGCCCACGGTCTCCTTGACGCTGAGCGCGGCCCCGCCGCGGGCGTCGCCGTCGAGCTTCGTGAGGATCACACCGTCCAGCTCCAGCGCGTCGTGGAAGGCGCGCGCCGTGCTGACGGCGTCTTGACCGGTCATCGCGTCGATGACCAGGAACGTGTAGTGCGGAGACACGACCGCGGAGACCTGGCGGACCTCCTCCATCAGCTCCTCGTCGATCGACAGCCGCCCGGCGGTGTCGACGATGAGCACGTCCCGCCCGAGGCGCGACGCCTCTTCCTTGCCGGTTCGGGCGACCGCCACCGGATCGGCCTGCTGGCTGTACATCGGGACGCCCACCTGCTCGGCGAGGATCCGCAACTGCTCCACCGCGGCCGGCCGCTGGAGGTCGGCCCCCACGAGCATGGGGTTGCGGCCCTGCTGGCGGAACCAGCGAGCGAGCTTCGCCGCGGTGGTCGTCTTCCCCGAACCCTGGAGACCGGCGAGCAGGACCACGGTCGGCGGCGCCGATGCGAACGTGACCTTGAGCGTCTCGCCCCCGAGGACCCGGATCAGCTCCTCGTGGACGGCCTTGACGACCTGCTGACCCGGACTGAGGCTCTTCGACAGCGTCTCGCCCACCAGGCGGAGCCGGATCCCGTCGACGAGCGACCGGGCCACGCCCACGTCGACATCCGCCTCGAGCAGGGCGGTCCGGATCTCGCGCAGCGCCTCCTCGATGTCGCGGTCGCTGAGGCGCCCGCGGCTGCGGAGGCGGCCCAGGATCCCCTCGAGGCGGTCGGAAAGGGCGTCGAACATGCGGTGGGAAAGGCTACCGGGCCGCTAGGCGAACAGTGCGTCGACGAACGCGGCCGGGTCGAAGGGGATGAGGTCGTCAGGCCCCTCGCCCACGCCCACGAGCTTCACCGGCAGCCCGAGCTCACGCTGGATGGCCACCACGATGCCGCCCTTGGCCGTGCCGTCGAGCTTGGTGAGGACGACCCCGGTGACCTCCACGGCGTCGAGGAATTGGCGTGCTTGTGCGAGCCCGTTCTGGCCGGTGGTGGCGTCGAGCACGAGGAGCACCTCGGTGACGTTGCCCGGCTCTCGTCCGGCGACACGCCGGATCTTCTTGAGCTCCTCGACCAGGTTCACCTTGGTGTGCAACCGCCCTGCCGTGTCGGCCAGGACCAGGTCGTTGCCGCGGGCGGCGGCACGCTGGACGGCGTCGAAGACGACCGCACTGGGGTCACCCCCCTCGGCACCACGCACCACGGGCACGCCGATGCGCTCCCCCCAGGTCTCGAGCTGCTGTGCCGCTGCGGCCCGGAAGGTGTCGCCGGCGGCGAGGAGGACCGAGTGTCCCGCCGCGCGCTGCCGGCGTGCCACCTTGCCGATGGTCGTGGTCTTGCCCACGCCGTTGACCCCGACGAAGAGCCAGACGTTGGTCGATCCCGGGTCGAAGCGCAGCCCGACGTCGCCGGCACCGGCCAAGGTGGATCGCAGGTCCTCCCGCAAGGCGGCGAGGACCGCGTCGGCCCCGCTGAGCTCCCCGCCCCGCACGCGCGTCTGCAGGTCCTCGAGCAGCGCTCCGGTCGTCGCCACGCCGACGTCGGCCCGCAGCAGCGCCTCCTCGATGTCGTCCCACGTCTGCGCGTCGATCGAGGAGCGCGCCCGAAGCGATCGCCAATAGCCGGAGAGCAGCCCACGGGTCTTGCCCATCCCCGCTCGGAGCTCGGGCGCCGCGGCCTCGACGAGCGGTTCCCCCGGGGGTGCTTCCTCGGCAACCTCGGGGCCGGCGACAGGCGGAGCCTCGACGACAGGCACGGTGGGCGCAGCAGGACGAGCCGGGGGGGTCGGGGCTGCCGGTCGCCCCACGGCCCGGCGTCGCCGGGCCCGGCCGACGACCAGGACCCCGCCGACGACGAGCGCGAGCAGGGCGACCGCGAGGACGATCCAGAGGGCCACCATGGGCTCGGAAGCCTAACGGCCCCGAGGCATCGAGCCCGGCTCGCTCAGCGACCGGCAGCGGCGGCCGAGGCCCCCTCGTCGTCGGTCTCTCGCCGGACCTTCTGGCTCACCACCTGCGACGAGCCGCCGGGCGCCATCGTGACCCCGTAGAGGGCGTCCGCCGCCTCCATGGTCCGCTTCTGGTGGCTCACGATGATGAGCTGCGCCTCGTCGCGGAACTCGTGGAGCAGGTCGAGGAACCGGTGAAGGTTGACGTCGTCCAGCGCGGCCTCGACCTCGTCCATGAGGTAGAAGGGCGAGGGCCGGCTCCGGAACACGGCGAAGAGGAAGGCCAGGGCCACGAGCGAGCGCTCGCCACCGGAGAGCAGCGAGAGCTTGCGCACGTTCTTCCCGGCCGGGCGCGCCTCCACCTCCACGCCCGTGTTGAGCAGGTCCTCGGTGTCGGTCAGCGCCAGCCGGCCGGTCCCGCCGGGGAACAGGGTCGAGACCAGCGACTGGAAGTGGTCGTTGACGTCGGCGAACGCCTCGGCGAAGAGGCGGACGATCTCGTCGTCGACGGCCCGGATCACCTGCTGGAGCTCGCGCTTTGCCCGCCGGACGTCCTCGACCTGCTCCTCGAGGAAGCGATGGCGCTCCTCGAGGGCGCCGAGCTCGTCGAGAGCGAGGGGGTTGACGGGCCCCAGTGCCGCCAGCTCGGTTTCGATCGCGGCCAGGCGGCTCTCGGCGTCCACACCGTCGGCGAGCTCGGGGCACGGGGCCGCCAGCGCCTCGTCGGGCTCGACGCCGAGCTCCCGTCGCAGTGCCTCGACCGCGGCCTCGTGGCGGACCGCCGCCTCGGCCAGCTCGATCTCGAGGCGCTGCAACCGGTCCCGCGCCTCCGTGGCGCGAGCGGCGGTCTCCGTTCGCTCCCGGCGCATCGCGTCGAGGCGCTCGCCGCCGGCACGGACGTCGTCGAGCTGGCGGGCCCGCATCTCCTGGAGGTGCGAGACGAGCGCGGCGAGTCGCCCCGCATGCCCCTCGACCGTCGCCGAGAGGCGCTCGACCACCAGGGCGTCACGCTCGATTCGGCGCCGCCGGGCCATCGCCTGCTCGCGTTCCTCGCTGTGCCCCGCGAGCCGGCGCTCGACATCGGCGAGCCGGTCGGCCATGACCGAACGACGCTCGGCCAGACCCGCGGCACGGACGTCCATGTCGCGGCGCATGGCCGACACCCGAGCGCGCCGAGCGTCGAGCTCCCGGCGCGCCGAGGCGAGCTGTGCGAGACGATCGGCAGCCCCGGCGGCTGCGGCTTCGAGCTGCGGCAGCCCCTCGCGCAACGCCGTCAGGCGCGCGGTGCCGCTCTGGTGGCGGGCGACCACCTCGTCGCGGTGCTCGATGGCTTCGGCGATCTCTGCGTCGATGGCGCCCAGCGCGTCACGCAGACGCGTCTGCGTCTCTTCGAGCACCGGTCGCGCGTCGGCCGCCCGGTCGCGCGCACGCGTGGCCTCGACCAACTCCTCATGGGCGCGATCGGCGTGGGCACGTGCCCGCTCGAAGGCCTCGTGCGCGCCGCTCGCCGCCGCCGCCGCCGCTTCGGCCTGCCCCCGGGCCTCCTCTGCCGCGGCGGCGGTCGCCGGCACGGCCTCGCCATGGACGACCCATCCCCGACTCGAGAACCGGTCGCCTTCCTCGGTCACCACGACCAGATCGGGTCGGTCGACGGCCACCTCCACGGCGGCTCGCCAGCCGCCGTGGACGGCCACGACGCTCGCCAGCAGCCGATCGAGGAGCACGCCCACGGCGGGCACCCGCGCGTGGACGTGGCGGCGCAGGAGGACCGATCCGGCCGGCTGCGCCGACATCGACGTCGCGGGCGCGCCCGGTCCCACCGCGAGGACGCTCCCCGACGCCTCGTGGTCGATCAGGGCCCGCACCGCGGCGCGGGCGTTGTGGGCACCCTCGACGACCGCCGCCCGCACGGTGGCACCCAGGGCGGCGGCAAAGGCGGCGCCCCACCCCTCGTCGACGTCGACGAGGTCCTCGAGCGCGCCGATCACACCAGGCACACCGGCAAGGGCCTCCGAGCGGCCGGCACCGCGCGCCTGCTCGACGGCACGAGCCAGTGCCTCCGCGCGCGCCTCGGCTCGATGGCGGTCGCGCTCGGCCCGACGCGCCGCCTCGTCGGCGCGGCCCGTGGCGGCAAGGGCCGCCTGACGCGCCCGGTGCGCGTCGGCCACGCGCGCCTCAAGGGCGGGCAGCAGCTCGTCGACCTCGGCGATCTGGCTGTCGACCCCCGCAGCCTCCTCGCCCCGCGACGTCTTCGAGGACAGCAGGGCGCGGATCCGCTGCTCGAATCGGTCGACGACCGTGCGCTCGTTGTCGAGGGCGTTGGTCAGTGCCTGGATCTGCGAGCGGGCGACGGCGAGGGCCTCCTCGCCGTCGCGCGGGGCGGCCGCCTCCTCGTCGGCGGCCTCGAAGGACCCGACCGCGTCGGCGAGCTCGGCCTCCGCCTCCTCGACGGCGCGCCAGCCAGGGGCCAGCGCGTCCGACTCGCCGTCGGCCGCCTCGATCCCGGCGGCCAGGCGGGCGGCGTCCGACTCGAGCGACGACACCACGTCGGCCGCGGCGGCGGCGTCGAGTGCCTGCGCCAACGAGCGCCGGCGCTCGGCGAGCACGCCCCCGAGGCCGCGGCACCGCTCGGCCAGGCTCTGCACCCGCGTCAGCGCGACGACGAGATCCTCCTCGCGCCGGGCGGAGAGCTCGGCGGCGGCCAGGTCCATGGCGGCGTCGAGCTCGCCCAGCATCTTCTGCAGGACTGCCTCGTCGGCGGCCAGCCGGTCCCGCTCGGCGCCAGCGGTCGCCCGGCGGTCGGTCAGGTGGGCGATCTCGCGTCCGACCAGGAACAGGCGCAGGGTCCGAAGCTCCTCCACCAGGGTGGTGTGCGAGCGGGCCGCCGCCGCCTGGCGCTCGAGGGGGCGGATCTGGCGCCGCACCTCGCGCACCAGGTCGCCGAGGCGCTCGAGGTTCTCCTCCGTCGCGGCGAGCCGTCGCTCGGAGCGCTCCCGCCGGCGGCGGTGCTTGAGCACGCCGGCCGCTTCCTCGATGACCATGCGGCGGTCCTCGGGCCGGGCGTTCAAGATCGCGTCGAGCTGGCCCTGGCTCACGATGACGTGCTGCTGGCGACCAACGCCCGAGTCGGACAGCAGCTCCTGGATGTCGAGAAGGCGACAGGGCTGCCCGTTGATGGCGTACTCGCTCTCACCGGAGCGGAACAGGGTCCTCGTGATGGTGATCTCGGCCAGTCCGCCCGGGAGCCTCCCGGCCCGGTTGTCGATCGTGAGCGACACCTCGGCGCGTCCCAGCGCGGGACGGTCCGTCGAGCCGGCGAAGATGACGTCCTCCATCTTCTGCGACCGCACGGTCCGGGGGCCCTGTGCGCCGAGGACCCAGGCGACGGCGTCGACGACGTTGGACTTTCCGCTGCCGTTGGGGCCGACCACGACGGTCACGCCCGGTTCCATCTGCAACGTGGCGGGGTCCGCGAAGGACTTGAACCCCTTGAGCGTGAGGGACTTCAGGAACACCGGCCGCCACCCTACCCGGCGCCCTGCGGCATTCGGGGATGGTCACGCGCCACCGACGGGAGCCGTCGGGGGCGCTCAGATCTGGCAGTGCTCACAGAGAAACGCGGAGCGGCCGTTCACCTTGACCCGCACGATCGAGTTCCGACAGCGGCGGCACGCCTGCCCGGCGCGGTCGTAGACCTGGTGCTGGCCCTGGAAGTCCCCCGTCTCGCCGAAGAGGTCCCGGTACTGCTCGTCGGCCAGCGACGAGCCGCGGTACTTGATGGCCTCGCTCAGCGTCTCGACCATCGACCGATACAGCCTCCGGATCTCCTGCGCGCTCAACGAGTCGGACATCCGGTCGTAGCGAAGCCCGGCGGCGAACAGGATCTCGTCCGAATAGATGTTGCCGATCCCGGCGACGAACTTCTGGTCCATGAGCAGCGTCTTGAGCTGGCCATGACGCTCGGCGAGCAGGTGGCCGAACTGCGCCCAGCTCATGACGTCCTCGACGGGGTCGAACCCGAGGTGCGCGAGCTCGGGCACCTCCTGCTCGACCGCACCCGAGGTGGTCACGAACATCTCGCCGAAGGTCCGAGGGTCGACGAAGCGGAGCTGGCCGCCCTGGGTGAACGTGATGATCACGTGCGTGTGCTTGTCCACCGGGTCCTTCGGGCCCTTGGCCCGCTGCAGCTGACCGCTCATCCCGAGATGCACGGCCAGCACCTCGTCGCCGTCGAGCTCGAGGAGGAGGTACTTCCCCGCCCTGCGGATCCCGACGATCTTGTGGCCCTCGAGGCGCGTCCGGAACTCCTTGGCGTCCTTGTGGCGGCGGATCGACCGCTTGCCCTTCACCTCCACGGTCTTGATCCGGCGACCGACGACCTCCTTGTCCAGGTCGCGCCGGATCGTCTCGACTTCGGGCAGCTCAGGCACGGCCACCGCCCTCGGCACCCACGAGCCGGCTCCACGCGGACCGGGCCGCCGCCTGCTCGGCGTCCTTCTTCGAGCGTCCTTCGCCCGTGCCCCGCAGCTCGCCGGCGACGTGCACGGCGGCGGCGTAGCGCCGAGCGTGGTCGGGCCCTGCGCCTTGCACCTCGTAGCGGGGAAGCTCCCCGAAGCGGCGGATGACGACCTCCTGGAGCCTCGTCTTGAAGTCCTCGGCCCCCGGCCCGGCCGCCGCGTCGACGATCCGGTCCCCGAGCAGCTCGAGGACGAGCTGCGCGGCTTCGCCCCAGCCACCGTCGAGGTAGACGGCGCCGATGATCGCCTCCACGGCGTTGGCGACGATCGACGGCTTCTCCCGCCCGCCGGAGGCGGCCTCACCACGGCCGAGCCGCAGTGCCTGCCCGACGCCCAGCCCCGCACCCACCTCGGCCAGCACCTGGGTGCTCACCACGCCGGCCCGCACCTTGGCCAGCGACCCCTCGGTCAGGTCCGGGTACGCCCGGTAGCAGTGGTCGGCGACAACCAGCCCGAGCACGGCGTCGCCGAGGAACTCGAGCCGCTCGTTCGAGGGGACACCGCCGGCCTCGGCGCACCACGAGCGGTGCGACAGGGCCTGTGCCAGCAGGCCGGGGTCGGCGAACGGCCGCCCCAGGCTGACCTCGAGGTGCTCCACGACGTCGGCCGGTGGCGACGACAGACGACCCCGCCCCGGGCCCTCGCCCTCGGGCGCGGGCCCTGCCGGAGCAGCGGCGGCCTCCGGTGCGGCGCTCTCGGCGCCCTGCTGGGACTCCGGTCCGCCTCCCGTCTCAGCTCACCTCGAGCTTGGCGACCACGTAGTCGACCGCGTCACGGACCGTCCGCAGGTCCTCGAGGTCCTCGTCCTCGATCCGGAACCCCACGGAGCGCTCCCCGAGCTCCTCCTCCAGGGCCTCGACCAGCTCGATCAGGGCCAGCGAGTCGGCGTCGAGGTCCTCGGCGAACGACGACGACTCGCCGATCGTGTTCGGCTCGATCTCCAGGATGTCTGCCAGCTGGTCGCGAATCAGCTCGAAGACCTCCTGCCGGCCCATCGGGCCCTTCTCCACGTGCGTCTCTGCGGGCACCCTGCTCTCCTGCGGCTCGGCTCAGGGGGCATCCTACCTGGTCGCAGCGGCCCTTCTCCGGTACCGGCGACGGCCGACGACCCGCACGATGGGGGGAAACCCCAGGTCAAAAGAGTTCCGCGCTCCGAGTGCCGATCCGCGACCGGCGGGCGGTCAGGTCACCGACTCCGCGACCCGCTCGACGAGGCCGCCTGCGGCCACGTCGTGGGCCACCCGCACCGCCGAGACGATGGCACGGGCGCTGGAGGAGCCGTGGCTGATCACGCACACGCCGTCGACGCCCAGCAGCATCGCCCCGCCGGTGTTCTCGGGGTCGAACTCGGCCGCCAAGGGGGCCAGGTGGGGCAAGAGGACGCCGGCTGCCGCCGAGGTCTGCTCGTCGGCCCCGAACACGGTGCCGAGCGCCTCCATGAAGAAGCGGAGCGACCCCTCCAGGGTCTTGAGGGCGACGTTGCCGGTGAAGCCGTCGGTCACCACGACGTCGGCGACCCCCCGGAGCAGGTCTCGTCCCTCGCAATTGCCGAGGAAGCGGATCCCGGGTGTGGCGGCCAGCGCGGCGTGGGTGTCCTTGACCAGCGGTGTCCCCTTCGACTTCTCCTCGCCGATCGAAAGGAGCACCACGGTCGGCTCGGCGACGCCGTAGCGCGCCGCCGAGTAGGCCGCACCCATCTGCGCGAACTGCACCAGCATCGGCGCCGTGCACTCGGCATTGGCCCCGGCGTCGAGCAGGACCGTCGGGTGCGACCCGATGTTGGGGATGGGGGTGGCGATGGCCGGGCGCACCACACCCTTGAGCCGCCCCATCCGCAACAGCGCGCTGGCCATGGTGGCCCCGGTGTTGCCCGCGCTGACCATCGCCAGCGCACGTCCGTCGCGAACGGCCTCCGCCGCTCGGACCAGGGAGGAGTCCTTCTTCCGGCGCACACCCTGGGCCGGGTCCTCGTCCATGCCGATGACCTCGGCCGCCGGGAACACCTGGAGGCCGCCGACGTCGCCGAGGACCGCCGGCGGCCCGACCAGCGCCACCGGCACCCCGAGCTCCTCGGCGGCCAGGCGCGCTCCCGCGACGATCTCGTCGGGCGCGTTGTCGCCGCCCATGGCGTCCACGGCGACGGGGAGCTCGGCGCCCATCAGGGCCCCAGCACGGTCCGGACCGACCGCCCTAGTCGATCTCGACGGCCTGGCGGCCCTTGTACCATCCGCAGTTCGGGCACACGACGTGCGGGAGCTTCGCCTGCTGGCACTGCGGGCACACGCTCCGTGCCGGCCTGCCGAGGACCCAGTTGGATGCGCGGCGGCTGCGGCTCTTGGCCTTGGAGGTCTTCTTCTTGGGGACGGCCATCGTGGATCACCTCAGGTCGCGGGCCGTGCCACGTTAGCCGCTCGAGGACGGCCCCTCCGACCGGCCGCGCCGGCGCGGGCCCAGGACGGCCCCGGCGCCGCGGCGTCGGTCACGTGCCGTCGCCGGGCTCTGTCCCCCGAAGGACGTCCAGCGCGGCCCAACGGGGGTCGCGCCGCGCCTCGCAGCTGCACGGTCCTTCGTTCCAGTCTGCGCCGCAGACGGGGCACAGTCCCCTACAGTCGGGACGGCACAGCGGCGCCACCGGGAGCTCCAGGAGCACGGCGTCACGTGCCAGCGGCTCGAGGTCGACCTCGTCGTGGGCGAGGGGGTAGGTCTCCTCCCCGTCGCCGCGCTCGGTGTAGAGCTCCCGAACGGCGACGTCGAGGGTGCCGCCCACGGGGGCGGCGCAACGGCGGCACGTCCCCGTCCACGGGGCGAGGACCCGGCCGTGGACCGCGATCCCTCCCGCGATGGCCTCGAGGACGACGTCGGCGGTCACCTCCGCACCCTCGGGGACGGCCGTGCCCGACACCACCAGGTCCGGGATGGGCCCCGAACGCCGCACGGCCCAGCTCCCCCCGGCGGTGCGGCGGAGGCGGGCGACGGGGACGACGAAGCGGTGGCCGGCCACGCCCGGCCCCTCAGACCTCGTCCTGGTCGAAGAACCGGGACTCCTCGGCATCTGCCCCGGCGCCGACCACGCGCGCCGCCGACGGGGGGGGTTCCGGCGGCGGCGTCGCCTGGAGCTTCTCGCGCCCGGACTGCACGATCCGCATCGTCCGGTCCAGCACGATCTCGAAGGACGCGAGCTTCTGGTCGCAGAAGTCCTCGGCCTCGTGGCGCAGGCGCCGGGCCTCCTGGCGGGCGTCCTCGAGGATGCGCTGGGCCACCTGATTGGCCTGCCGCACGATCTCCGTCCGCTGCACCATCCGCTCCGCCTGGGCCCGCACCTCCTCGAGGAGCTGGTCCGCCTCGCGTCGGCGGGACTCCAGGAACTCGTCGCGCTCGCGCAGGAGCCAGCGAGCCTGTCGCATCTCGTCGGGCAGCCGATCGAGGGCGCGCTGGAGCAGCTCGACCAGCTCGTCACGGGCCACGAGGACCGAGGAGGACAGCGGCATGGCGCGGGCGCCGGCTACCTCGTCGATGGCATGCCGGATGAGCGTCTCGGCGTCGGCGTCGGCGTCGGGCCCCGCGCGATGCGCCTCGGCCTCCGCGTCGTCGTCGAGCGCGTCGGCGAACGGATCGTCGCTCACCGGCCGAACTTCTCCGCCAGGCGGGCCGCGACGGACTTGGGCACGAACGCCGAGACGTCGCCGCCGTACTTCGCCACTTCGCGCAGGAGCCGCGAGGCGACGAACGAAGACGTCGAGCTGGTCGGGATGAAGAGGGTCTCGATGCCCGAGAGCTGGCGGTTCATCTGCGCCATCTGGAGCTCGTTCTCGAAGTCGGTCACGGCCCGCAGCCCCTTGACGATGGCCGTGGCCCCCACGTCGCGGGCCACGTTCACCACCAGGGTCGAGACCGAGACGATACGGACGTTGGTCAGCTCCTCGAGGGCCTCCCGGAGCATGTCCTCACGCTCGGCCAGGTTGAAGAGGGGCTCGGCCTTCTGCGGGTTGCGGACCGCGGCCACGACCACCTCGTCGAAGAGCCGTCCCGCCCGCTCGACGACCTCGTAGTGGCCGTTGTGGAAGGGGTCGAACGACCCCGGGAACAGGGCGACGGTCACGGGCTCCCTTTCTGGTCTCTCCGGCCGTCCTCGGCCGCGGGCGCGTGACGGACGACCGTGACGAGCGTATCCCCGTACCGCTTGTGCCGGACGATCTCCCAGGTCACAGGGACTTCGAGCGGACGGTCCGACTCGAGCACGGCAAGCTCGGCGTCGAGCGTGGCGAGCAGCGACGCCCAGTCGTCGAACGCGTAGGGCGGATCGGCCAGGGCGAGGGTGACGTGCTGCGCGCCCGCCGACCACCCGAGGGCGTCGGCCCGGACGACCTCGGCGCGCGCGCCGGCCAGTCCCGTGGACTCGAGGTTGGCGCGGATCGCAGCCAGCGCCGGCGCGGCACGCTCGACGAAGACGACCCGCGCCGCCCCCCGCGAGAGCGCCTCGATGCCCAGGGCGCCGCTCCCGGCGAACAGATCGACGACCGTGGCCCCCTCGAGCTCGAGCATCGTGTCGAGCATGTCGAAGATGGCCTCGCGCACCCGGTCGGCGGTGGGCCGCGTGGCCCGGCCGGCGGGGGCCCGCAACCGACGCCCCCGGGCGCTGCCTCCCACGACGCGCACCGGACGAGCCTAGCCAGGCCGCCGCGTCGGCCCGGTCGGCGTCCGAGGGCTTTCAGCTCTTGAACAAGTAGCCCGCCTCCTCCTCGCCGAGGAACAGGCGGGTCTCGTCGGCCAGCTGCGGCATCGCCGACAGCGCTGGGTCGTCGGCCAACAGGGCCTCCGCCACCGTGCGAGCCTGCTCCACCAGCTCGCGGTCGCCCTGGCGCAGGGACGCGAGCTTGAGGTCGCTGCGGCCCTTCTGCCGGGTCCCGAGGATCGACCCTTCGCCTCGCAGGGCCATGTCGACGTCGGCGAGCTCGAACCCGTCGGTGGTGCGCTCGAGGGCGCCCAGACGCGTGGCCGCCTCCGGGGTCACGTCCTCCCCGAGGAGGTAGCACCACGAGGCCATGCCCGATCGCCCCACGCGGCCGCGCAGCTGGTGGAGCTGCGCGATCCCGAAGCGGTCCGCGTCCTCGATCACCATGACGGTCGCCTCGGGGACGTCGACCCCCACCTCGATGACCGTCGTGGCGACCAGCACCCCCACGTCGCCGCGACGGAAGGCCGCCATCACCGTCTCCTTCTCGGACGAGCGCATCTGCCCGTGCAGGAGCCCGAGGCGCAGGTCGGGCAGCACCTCTCGGGCGAGCCGCTCGTACTCCTCGGTCGCCGACTTGGCCGCCACCCGCTCCGATCCCTCGACGAGCGGGCACACGACGTAGGCGCGCCTGCCCGCCGCCACCTCGTCGCGCGCCCGGCGCCAGGCCTCCTGCTCCTCGAGCGCCGTGCGCGCCCAGCACGTGACCACGGGGGTCCGGCCCGCAGGGAGCTCGTCGATCACGGTCATGTCGAGATCACCGAAGACGACCATCGCCGCCGTCCGCGGGATGGGCGTGGCCGTCATCACCAGCAGGTCGGGGTCCGCTCCTCCCCCCTCGCGGCCCTTGGCCCGCAGCGCGGCCCGCTGCTCGACCCCGAAGCGGTGCTGCTCGTCGATCACGACCGCTCCGAGCGACGCGAACCGCACCCCCTCCGTCAGGAGCGCGTGCGTGCCGACGACGATGTCCGCCGCGCCGCGGGCGAGCTCGTCGAGCAGGCGCGTCCGCTCGGACGCGGGGGTCCGGCTGGTGAGGAGCGCCACGCGCAGCGGCCGCGCCCCCGTCAGCGTCGCGTGGTCGGGGACCTCGAGGCCCTCGAGCAGGCCGTGGACGCTCATGTGATGCTGTTCCGCGAGCACTTCGGTGGGTGCCATCAGCGCACCCTGATGCCCGCCCTGCACGGCCACGAGCAGGGCGGCGAGCGCAACGACCGTCTTCCCCGCACCCACGTCGCCCTGGAGGAGCCGGTGCATCGGCAGGGTCCCGGCCATGTCCGCCTTGATGTCGGCGATGGCGCGGCGCTGCCCCTCGGTGAGCGGGAACGGCAGACCGTCGACGAAGGTACCGACGAGGTCCTCGGCCCCGAAGGGCGCCTCGACGACGTGGTGGATGCCCTGCGCGTCGCGCTCGAGCGCGTGGCGGCGCATCACCACCTCGAGCTGGAGCCGCAGGAGCTCGTCGAAGGCCAGTCGGCGGCGTGCCTGGTCCTTGTCGGCCATGGAGTCGGGCCGATGGATGTGGTTGACGGCCTCGTGGCGGTCCACGAGCGCCAGCCGCTCGCGCCAGCGGGCCGGCAACGGGTCGGCCAGTCGGCCGGCACGGCGCAGGGCCTCGTCCACCCAGCCGGCGATGTCCCAGCTCGTGACGCCGGCCTTGTCGGATGAGGGGTAGACGGGGACGAGGCGACCCGTGCGCGACCCCGCGCTGCCGACCAGGTCCACCACCGGGTTCGTCAGCTGCGGCCGGCCCCGGTAGGCGTCGAGCTTGCCGAAGAAGAGCGCCTCGCTGCCCACCGGGAGCTGGCGCGCCCGCCAGGACTGGTTGAAGAAGGTGACCCGCAGGGTGCCGGTGCCGTCGTGGACGTCGAGCTCCACCAGGGCGCGACCCTGGCGCGTGCGCCGCGAGCTCACCCGGCGCACGGCGGCCAGGACCAGGGCCTCCTCGCCGGGCACCATGTCGGCCACCGACCGCTGGCGGGTGCGGTCGATGTAGCGGCGGGGGTAATGGGTCAGCAGGTCGAGCACCGACTCGATACCCATGTCGGCCAGCGCGCCTGCCCGGCGCGTCGCCACGCCCCGGAGCACCTCGACCGGTTGCTGCGCGAGGAACCGCAGCGTCCGGCCCCCGTCGTCGGGCGTGGCCGGCGACCCGGTCACAGCACGCCCGGCAAGGTCACTCGATGCTCAGCAGGTACGGGTAGAAGGGCTGCCCGCCGTGGTGGACCTCGACCGCGAGGTCCGGACGGTGCTCGGCGATCCACTCGGTCACCTGGCGGGTCTCGGCCGCCCCGGCACCTTCGCCCTCGATCAGCGTCACCAGCTCGTGCTCGTCGCGCAGGAGCTTGCCGAGGAGGCTGCAGGTGGCCTCCACCAAGGTCGAGCACACCACTTCGACGCCGTCGCGCGAGATCCCCATCCAGTCGCCCTCGGCGATGGGGCCTGCCGGGCCGGTGGCGTCGCGCACGGCCTGCGCCACCTCGCCGGCGACGACCCGGCGGGCCGATTCGGCCATGGTCCGGGCGTTCTCCTCCGCCCCGGCTTCAGGGTCGTACTCGAGCAACGCGGCGAAGCCCTCGACGACGCCGCTCGTCGGCACCACCCGCACCGGTTTGGATGCCAGCTCGCACACCTGGTTGGCCACGGGGTGGATGTTGTCGTTGTTCGGGAGCAGGACCACCTCCGGCGACGGGGAGGCCTCGACCATCTCGAGGATCTGCGCCGTCGACGGGTTCATGGACTGCCCACCGGGGACGATGTGGTGCACGCCGAGCGAGTGGAAGATGCGGCCGATGCCCTCGCCCGTGGCGACCGCCACGACGGTGGTCCGCGGCGGCGGGCCGGCCCGGCGCTCGGCTTCGGGCGCCGACACGCCCTCCCGCACCCAGCGCTCCTCCTCCACCTGGTCGCTCAGGTCCGTGACCCGGATGTTGCGGGGCCGCCCGGCGTCGAGGGCCGCCTCGATGGCGGGCCCCACGTCGTTGGTGTGGATGTGGCAGTTCCACAGCCCCTCGCCGCCGACGACCACGATCGAGTCGCCCAACCCGGCCCACACGTCCTTGAACGCCGGGATGGTGTCGTCGAGGGCCTCGAGGAGGTACATGACCTCGTAGCGCAGGATGGCCGAAGTTCCCGCGGCGCCGTAGGACCCCAGCTGCGGGAGCGCGGCGGCGGCGACGGCCAGCGCCGTCGACGGGACGACGGGCGGCTCGGGCAAGGACCTGCCGTCGGTCACGGCCAGGAAGGCGTCGAGCAGGAGCAGGTAGCCGGTCCCGCCGGCGTCCACAACGCCTGCCTGGGCCAGGACGGGCAGCTGCTCGGGGGTCTTGGCCAGGGCGTCACCCCCGGCCAGGCGGGCCGCGTCGAGCACGGCCACGATCCCGCCCCCGTCGGCGGCCGCCCGCTGGCCGCCCTCGGCCGCCACCCGGGCCACGGTCAGGATCGTCCCCTCGACCGGACGCAGCACGGCCTGATAGGCCGCCTCGCCGGCGGCCGTCAGGGCCGCCGCCAAGCTGGGGCCGCCGAGCTCCTGGTGCTCGACGAGCACACCGGTCAGACCCCGCAGGAGCTGGGACAGGATGACGCCGGAGTTGCCTCTGGCCCCCATGAGCGAGCCGTGGGCGATGGCCTTGCACACGGCAGCCATCTCAGCCGACCCCCCGCCGTCGGCCCCCGGCAGCTCGGCGACCACGGCCTCCATGGTGAGCGCCATGTTGGTCCCCGTGTCCCCGTCGGGGACCGGGTACACGTTGAGGCGGTTGATGGCGTCCTGGTGCAGGCGCAGCACGTCCCGAAAGGTCGTGACGGCCGCCGCGACGTCGGCCGCCCCGACCGTCCCCATCGGCTCCATGGCCGAGGATGCTAACCTTTGGGCTCGTCCCGTCGTTCTCCCGAGGAGCATCTGCGCGTCATGGCTGCCGTCTGCGAGGTCTGTGGAAAGCACCCGTCGTTCGGCATGTCGCTGAGCCACTCGCATCGCCGCACCAAGCGGCGCTGGAACCCGAACATCCAGCGTGTGCGCGCCGTGGTGGACGGCACCCCCAAGCGGCTCCACGTCTGCACGTCCTGCATCCGGGCAGGCAAGGTCACGAAGCCCGTGCGCCGGCGCAGCACCGCCCCCTCCGCCTGATCGGCCATCGCGTCGACGCGTCCGCCTGAGCGGTCGCCCCACCACTCCCCGGCGCACCGGCCGCGCAGCCGCCAATCGGCCCCCGGTCGCGTGGACTTTCGTCCCTAGGTCCCGGGGCCGCCCCGGGCAAAGATGCCGAGTGATGCTCGCGTCAGCCATCGACCTCAACAACACGGGCCACTACCTGCACTGGGGCTTCATACAGATCTCGGCGGCGAACCTGGTGGTCATCGCGCTCATGGTGGTGGTGTTCGTCCTCGCCGTCGTGATCCCCTTCCACCTCGGGCGCCGGAACCGATGAGCACACCGGACACCGCACCCGCCGGCCCCGCACCCGCCGACGTGGCCGAAGGGGTGGCGCCCCTCCCCGGCGACGAGCGGATGTGGACGGCACGGCTGCGCGGCTGGGCCGTGCGGGCGCTCCCGCCCGGCAAGCTCCTGCCGGATCGCCAGCCCAGCTACGTGTCGTCGTGGGTGTACGTCTTCGGCGTCACCGCGCTCGCCGCGTTCACCGTCATCGTGCTCTCCGGCATCGTGCTGATCCTCAAGGGCCCGTCGTGGTGGCACGTGTCGAAGCTCGGCCTGTTCGTCAACAGCATCCATCTCTGGAGCGTCGAGCTCTTCTTCTTCTTCATGGTCCTGCACCTGTGGGGCAAGTTCTTCATGGCCGCGTGGCGCGGCAAGCGCACCCTCACCTGGATGACGGGGGTCGTCTCCTTCCTGGCATCCATCAGCGCCGCCTTCACCGGCTACCTCTCACAGCAGAATTTCGACTCGCAATGGATCTCGACCCAGGCCAAGGACGGCCTGAATTCGGTCGGGGTCGGCGCGTTCTTCAACGTCATGAACTTCGGGCAGATGCTGCTCTGGCACGTGCTGTTGCTGCCGGGCGCGGTCGCCGTGATCGTCGCGCTGCACCTGCTCCTCGTGCGCCATCGCGGCGTCGTGCGGCCCCTTCCGCACGATCGGCGCACCAAGGTCGGCACCACTCCGACGCCGGCCGGCGCGACACCGGCGTCGGGCGAGGGCGGCGGAGCGCCCGGGGCGGTGGAGGACACCGTCGCGGGGTCGCGCCCGGGGATCGGGGCCAGACCGTGAGCGCCGCGGGCGCGACGACCCTGACCGAGGCGTCGAGTCAGCCCGACAGCGCGGACTGGGACGGCCCCAAGGTCCCCTACGACCTGGTCAAGGAGTACGTCGTCGCCCTGGTCGTGATCATCCTCCTGACGCTCGGGCTCGCGGCGATCTTCTCCTCCCCCGACGACCATCCGGTCACCATCCAGGAGTGGGCCAACAGCACCACCTCGGCCAACGGCGCCTTCGCCGGTCAGGACTTCGTCGCCACGGCCATGACGGAGCTCGACGGCACCAGCCCGACGGCGACGTACGGCCCGCCCTACAACCCCGGCCCGGCCGCGCAGAAGGTGTTCTTCCTCGCCCCCGAGAAGTGGGCGGGGGTGCGCACACCCGTCGACGCCGCCGGCGACTTCGTCCTCGGCCCGCTGCGCACGCAGGCCCTCCACGACCCGCAGCTCGCCGCGGCCCTCGCCCAGTGGGACGCGGCCTCCTCGTCGCAGCAGTCGACGTGGACGACCAACTACGAGAAGGCGCTGTCCAACGCCACCACCGTCACCAACGGCCAGATCGTGCTGCCACCGGGCGACTACGGGCCGCTGCCCGTCATGATGGACAGCCTCCTGGCCATGGCGCAGTCGGGCGCGCTCGACAACGCCCTGCTCGCGTCCAAGAGCTTCTACGGCACCGACTACACCAAGCCACTCCTGTTCATCGCGGACGGCGCCTACCTGTCCGACAAGGCCAGCGCACAGCACCTCGCCGGGAGCCAGTGGGGGATGATGAACGAGACGGGGAACTACCCCGGGCAGGCATGGCTCTGGCTCTACACGATGTGGTACCAGGTCTGGCCGTTCACGCACACGGGGAACGCGGACGCGCTCATCTGGAGCCTCATGATGCTCCTGACCCTCGTCCTCTTCTTCCTCCCGCTGATCCCCGGGCTGCGCTCGATCCCCAAGTGGATCCCCGTGTACCGCGCCATCTGGCGTGACCACTACCGCGCCCTGGCCGCCGAGGAGCGCGCCGGGGCCGGCGGACCGCGCGCCCCCACCTCCTGAGCCGGCGGCGAGCCCCGAGCCGGCGGCCGACGCCCGCGCCGGGCGGCGGGCCCGCCCCGGCGTCCGGTACCGTCGGGAAGATGACCGGCGACGACGTCGCGCTGGCAGACGGCACGGTCGTGCGCATCCGCGAGATCCGCCCCGAGGACGCCGACGCGCTGGTGGCGTTCCACGCCCGCCTCTCCCCCCAGAGCATCATCCTGCGCTACTTCGGCCCGCACCCCCGGCTCTCCGACTCCGAGGTCCACCGGCTCACCAACGTCGACGGGGTGGACCGCTACGCCGTGGTCGCGCTGCTCGACGACCGCATCGTCGGGGTCGCCCGCTACGAGCGCGAGCCGGGGTCGCCCGAGGCCGAGGTCGCCTTCCTGGTCACCGACGAGCTCCAGGGCAAGCGCCTCGGGACGGTCTTCTTCGAGCGCCTCGTCGAGGCGGCGCGCCGGCAGGGGATCACGCGGCTGGTCGCCGACACGCTGGCCGAGAACACCAGGATGCTCGGCGTGTTCCGCGACTCGGGCTACCGCCGTCACTACGACCGGTTCTCCGAGGTCGTCCAGGTCGTCCTGGACATCGACGAGGACGGGGTCGGCGCCGACGGGGACCCTGCCTAGGGCTTGTGCTGGCGCTCCGAGAGCCGGGCGGCGTACACCGCCGCCTCCGTCCGGCGGGCGAACCCCATCTTCGACAAGAGGTTCGACACGTAGTTCTTGACCGTCTTCTCGGCCAGGTACAGCTCCTCGGCGATCTGCCGGTTGGTCTTGCCCTCCGCGATCAGCTCGAGGATGTTGCGCTCTTGGGCGGTCAGTCGCGACAGCCGCTCGTCCTCGACCTTCTCCCCGCGCAGGCGGTCCATCACCTGCCGGGTCAAGGCCGGGTCGAGCAGCGACTCCCCCGCGGCCACCCGCCGGACGGCCGTCACCAGCTCGCTCCCCCGGATCTGCTTGAGGACGTAGCCGCTGGCGCCGGCCAGGATGGCGGAGAACAGGGCCTCGTCGTCGGCGTAGCTGGTGAGCATCAGGCACTTGAGCTCGGGCATGGACGACCGGAGGTCGCGGCACACCTCGACGCCGTCGCCGTCGGGAAGCCGAACGTCGAGCACGGCGACGTCCGGTCGGGTGGACGGGACCCGGGAGATCGCCTCCTCGGCGGTCGAGGCTTCGCCGACCACGGTGAGGTCCTTCTCCGCCTCGAACAGCTCACGCAGGCCGCGCCGGACCACCTCGTGGTCGTCGAGCAAGAAGACCCTGGTCGTCACCGCACCTCCCTCGCTGCGCGATGGAGACCTTGCTATCACAGTCAGGGCTCTCGGGGTCAGGAGATCTCGTGCTCCCAGCCCACGGCCGGTATCGCCTCGTCGCCGAGCGTCCGCACCGAGGGATCCTCGACGCAGACGCCGATGCGCACCGGGCGCCGGAGCCCAGCCGCCGCGAACGCGTCGAGCAGCCTCCCGGGCTCGGGCGTGGCCAGCACGAGCTCGTAGTCCTCCCCCCCGCCGAGCGCGTCGAGCACGGTGGCACCGGGCGCGCAGGGCACGTCGTCGAGCACGACGCCCACACCAGACTCGTCGGCCAGGTGCCCGAGGTCGGCGGCCAGGCCGTCGGAGACGTCGATCATGGCGGACGCACCGGCGAGCCGGGCCGTCTCCCCCTCGGCCAGGCGGGCCCGTGGGCGCCGATGGGCCTCGCCCACGCCGTCGATCGCCGCCACGGGGGCGGCCGCGCCGTCCCCCGCCCCGGCCTGGGCGCGCAGCGTCCGGAGGCCGACCGCAGAGCCCCCGAGGGGACCGGTCACGAACAGCGCGTCACCGGGCCCGGCCCCGCCCCGGCGCACGGCGGGCTCCGGGCCGCGGAGCCACCCGGTCACGGCCACCGCCACCACCAGCGTCGGGCCTGCCGTCAGGTCGCCCCCGACGATGGGGCTGCCGTGCTCCGAGGCCGCCGCGGCGAGACCGTCGTAGAGGGCGTCGAGGTCGGCGCCGGGCGGGACGGCCACGGCGACCACGGCGTGACCGGGGCGGCCCCCCATGGCGGCGACGTCGCTCACGGCCGCGACCATGGCGCGCCAGCCGAAGTCGTCGGCCCCGATCACCGACAGGTCGCCGTGGACGCCGGCGACGGCCATGTCGGTGGTGAGCAGCAAGGGCCCCGGCTGCGGCGTCACCACGGCGGCGTCGTCCCCCACCCAGAGCTCGCCGGGGGGCGGCGACGGCAGGCGTCGTCGGAGGCGGTCGATGGCGGCGAACTCGCCCCCAGTCACCGATGCGCCACGGTCGGTGCCGCCGGCATTGGGTAGGTGCACTTGGTATTGCCTACCATTGACGCGGGAGCCGGCGGCTGCCCCGAGACCCGCGGCCGCCTCCGGGCCGTGACCCAGGAACACCCAGAGCCCAGCGCACCAGCGTCAGAGAGAAGGAACACGCACACGATGCCCCCCACCGCCAACCGCAAGCTGCTCGCCTGGGTCGACGAGGTGGCCGCCCTCACCACCCCCGACCGGGTCGAATGGTGCGACGGGTCCGCCGAGGAATACGACCGCCTCTGCGAGCTCCTGGTCGAGGGCGGGACCTTCACCCGCCTGGCCGAGGCCAAGCGGCCCAACAGCTACTGGGCCCACTCCGACCCCGGCGACGTGGCCCGCGTCGAGGACCGGACCTTCATCTGCACCAAGAACGAGGCCGACGCGGGGCCCACCAACAACTGGCGGGACCCCGACGAGATGCGGGCCACGCTGGAAGGGCTGTACCGGGGGTCGATGCGGGGCAGGACGATGTACGTCGTCCCCTTCTCGATGGGCCCCCTCGGTTCGCGCATCGCCCACATCGGCGTCGAGATCACCGACTCCCCCTACGTGGCCGTCTCCATGCGGATCATGACCCGCATGGGCGCCAAGGTCCTCGACGTCCTCGGCGACGACGGCGACTTCGTCCCGTGCCTGCACTCCGTGGGCGCGCCGCTCGAGGCAGGACGACAGGACGTGCCGTGGCCATGTGACGCCGAGAACAAGTACATCGTCCACTTCCCCGAGACCCGCGAGATCTGGTCCTACGGCTCGGGCTACGGCGGCAACGCCCTGCTCGGCAAGAAGTGCTTCGCCCTGCGCATCGCCTCGGCCATGGCCCGGGACGACGGCTGGCTGGCCGAGCACATGCTGATCCTGAAGTTGACCGCGCCCGACGGCGAGGTGCGCTACGTCACCGGCGCGTTCCCCTCGGCGTGCGGCAAGACCAACCTGGCCATGCTCGTGCCCACCGTCCCCGGGTGGAAGGTGGAGACCATCGGCGACGACATCTGCTGGATGAAATTCGGGTCCGACGGCCGCCTCTACGCCATCAACCCGGAGGCCGGGTTCTTCGGAGTGGCACCCGGCACCAGCACCGAGACCAACGCCAACGCCATGGCGACCCTCCACAGCAACTGCATCTTCACCAACACGGCGCTGACCGACGACGGCGACGTGTGGTGGGAGGGGATGGACGGCGAACCCCCGGCCCATCTCGTCGACTGGCGCGGCCAGGACTGGGATGCGGCGTCCGCCACGACCCCTGCGGCGCACCCCAACGCCCGCTTCACGGTGCCCGCGGAGCAGAACCCCGCGTGCGCGCCCGAGTGGGACGACCCCGCCGGCGTGCCCATCTCTGCCATCCTCTTCGGCGGGCGCCGCGCCGGCGTGGTGCCGCTCGTGACCGAGTCCTTCGACTGGGCGCACGGGGTGTTCCTCGGGTCGATCGTCGCCTCGGAGACGACCGCCGCCGCCACCGGGGCCGTCGGCACGCTGCGTCGTGACCCCTTCGCCATGCTGCCCTTCTGCGGCTACAACATGGCCGACTACTTCGCCCACTGGCTCGCGGTCGGCGCCGCCACCAGCCCCGACAAGCTGCCCAAGATCTTCTACGTGAACTGGTTCCGCAAGGGCGACGACGGCACGTTCCTGTGGCCCGGCTACGGCGAGAACTCCCGAGTGCTCGCTTGGGCCTTCGAGCGGGCCGCGGGGCGCGGGGAGGCCGAGGAGACGGCCATCGGCTTCGTCCCCGCACCGGGCGCCATCGACACCGGGGGGCTCGAGGTGTCCAAGGAGGACATGGCGGAGCTCCTGCGCGTCGATGTCGAGGACTGGCGCGCGGAGGTCCCCGGGATCCGCGAGTACTACGAACGCTTCGGCGACCGGTTGCCTGCCGCGCTCGCATCGCAGGTCGACTCGCTCGAGCAGCGACTGCGCTGAACGCCGCTGAACGCCGCTCAACCGGCGCTCAGCCGGCGCGCGGCGGCGCTCGGTGCGCCAGGGCGCGCCGGCCCGTGGCGTAGGACACGGCCACCACACCCGCCATCACGGCGATGACGACGTCGCCCGCGGCCAGCGGCAGCGACGTGGCCACCGCCACGAGCGAGCCGACGACCCACACCAGCTGCAGACGGGTCTCGAAGCGCGCGAACGCCCGACCCTGCTCGTCCGTGGGCACGTAGCGTTGCACGAGCGCGTCGAAGGCAGGCTTGGCCGCGGCCGCGGCGAAGCCGAGGACGAAGGCCAGCGCCGCCTGCACCGCCAGCCCGCCGACGGCGGCGGCCACGCTGGCGGGCACGGCCACCAGCCAGACCGACGCGGTGAGCATCTGCTGTTCGCCGAAGAACCGCCGCACGCGCGGGACGAGCAGGACGCCCACCACCGACCCGGCGAGGGACGCGGCCAGCACCGCCCCGTACCACCACGACGCCGCGTCCAGGCGCCGGAGGCTGAAGGCGAGCAGGAAGGTGAGGAAGCCGACCACACCCCGCAACAGGGACATGGCGCTGAGGGCGAGCGTGACCTCCGGGTGCACCGCGTAGCGCCCGCCCAGGGCCGCCAGCCGGTGGTGCTGGGGGCTCCGCCAGGCGGCCTCCCCCGGCGCGCCGGCCGGCGTGGGCCTTCCGGCGGTGGCGGCCCCGCCCTCGGCCCCGCCCCCGGCCTCGGCCACGGCGCCCGCCATGCCCGGCGCCCGGCCGAACGGGCGCTGCGCGCCGGCGCGCGCCCGCGCGATCGGGAGCCGCAACCCGGCCCACGCCATGGCGGCGAAGACGACGATGTCGAGCCGGAGCACCCAGGCCGCGCCGCCGACCACGTGCGTGTGGGTGAACGGGATGGGGACGTCGAGCTTCAAGACGGCCGCAGCCGGGAGCGCGGCCACCAGTGCGGCCAGCGAGGACAGGAGGCCCAGGTGGGCGTTGAGGGCGGCCAGCTCCTCGTAGTGGACCGCCGGGTCGCCGGTCGCGCCCTCTGCCGCGTCCGCGCCAGCCCCGACACCGGCCTCGTGTGCCGAGCTCGGTGCCCCCATCGCCTCCGCCCCGGCGCCCCCCGCAGGTGGCTCGCCACCGGGTGTGCGTCGCGCGAGCAGGGGGACGATGGCCCCTTTGGTCACGAGGTACACCTTCGACAGCACGAGCATGACGAAGGCCTCCGGGAACAGCAGGAGGCTGTGCACCCCCCGGGCCATGAGGAAGCACATGACGGCCCGGCCGAGGGCCGACAAGACCACCATGGCGCGCCGGGCGCCGCGGCTGCGGTCGATGACGGGGCCGAGCAGCGGCGCCACCACTGCGAACGGCGCCATGGTCAGGGCCAGGTAGAGGATGACCTTGCCCTTGGCGGCGTGCGGCGAGATGTTGAAGAAGAGGGTGCCGGCGAGCGACACCGTGAGCAGCGTGTCGCCCGCGGTGGCCAGGACCTGGGTGAGGGCCAGGCGACCGAAGGGGGTCCGCTGGTCGAGGAGCTCGGCGAACGAGTCCCGGAGCATGCGCCCGAAACGCGCCGACACCTCGCGACCACGTCCTGGCACCGGGCCAATGCTACGGCCCGGTCACCGGCGCTCCGGCACCACTACGATGGCCGCAGGCCCTCAGCCGGGGCCGCGCCAGGGGAGGAGATGACCATGCCGGTGACCGCGTACGTGCTCATCCAGACGGAGGTCGGCAAGGCGGCCCAGGTCGCGAAGCAGGTGGACGCGATCGAAGGCGTGACCTCCGCGGAGGACGTCACCGGTCCCTACGACGTGATCGTGCGCGCCGAGGCGGGCTCGGTCGACGACCTCGGCCGCATGGTGGTGAGCCAGATCCAGCTCATCGAGGGCATCACCCGCACGGTGACCTGCCCGGTGGTGAACCTGTAGGCCGGCGCCCGGCCGGCCCGCGTCAGTCGATCGCCCCCGACTTGCGCAGGGAGGCGATCCGCTCCTCGTCCACGCCCCAGTCGCCGAGCACCTCGTCGGCATGGAGTCCCGAGGGCGAAGGTGGCAGGGAGATGGACGCCGCAGTACGGCTGAAGCGGGGCACGGGCGCGGGCTGGCGGACGCCGGCGACCTCGACGAAGGTCTCGCGCACCGCGTTGTGGGGGTGCTCGTGCGCCTCCCATGGCGAGAGCACGGGCGCGCCGCAGGCATCGGTGCCCTCGAAGGCGGCCGCCCATTCGTCGCGTGTGCGCGTGCGGAAGATGGCCGCGAACCGCTCCTTCATGGCGCCCCACTGGGACCGGTCGTTCTGGGCGGGCAGCTTCTCGCCCTGCAGGCCCAGGACCGAGACGAGCTCGGCGTAGAACTGGGGCTCGATGGCCCCGATGGCGAACCACTTGCCGTCGGCCGTCTCGTACACCTCGTAATAGGGCGCGCCGGTGTCGAGCATGTTGGCCGCCCGATCGTCGTTCCACATGCCCAGGTGGTGCATGGCGTGGGTCATGGTCATGAGCGACGCGGCGCCGTCCACCATGGCGGCGTCGACGACCTGCCCCTGCCCGGAGCGTTGTGCCTCGACCAGCGCGGCGGCGATGCCGAACGCCAGGAGCATCCCGCCCCCGCCGAAGTCGCCCACCAGGTTGAGCGGCGGCACCGGCGGCTCACCGGCGCGGCCGATGGACCACAGCGCGCCCGACAGGGCGATGTAGTCGATGTCGTGCCCGGCGCGCAGGGCCAGGGGCCCGTCCTGGCCCCAGCCGGTCATCCGGCCGTAGACCAGCCGGGGGTTGCGAGCCAGGCAGTCGTCGGGACCGAGACCGAGGCGCTCGGCCACGCCAGGACGCCAGCCCTCCACCAGGGCGTCCGCCCGGGCAACGAGGTCGAGCACCAGCTCGACGCCGTCCGGGCTCTTGAGGTCGACGCCCACGGAGCGGCGGCTGCGGACGAGGAGGTCCCAGTGGGGCCCGGCGTCCGGTGCGGGGCGGCTTCCCGTGGCCCGGTCGATGCGCACGACCTCGGCACCCAGATCGGCGAGGAGCATGCAGGTGTAGGGGCCGGGACCGATCCCGGCAAGCTCCACCACGCGCACTCCCTCGAGCGGACCACCCATGTCGCCTCCTCGTGCCCTGCGGCTCACCCGGCCGCCCACACCCGGCCTGGGCCCGACCCGGCCGTCCTCACCCGGCGTCGGTCCGCCTGGCGAGGGCGACGATAGCGGTCACGAGCGTCGGCCAGGTGGCCGGAGGCAGCTCGTGGGCGACACCCGGGAGCACGACGAGCTCGGCCCCGGGCACGGCCTCGGCCGTCGCCCGGCCGCCGTCGGGCGGGACCATCGCATCGGCGTCGCCGTGCACGACCAGGGCCGGCAGGTCGAGGGCGCCGAGTGCGGCCGTGCGGTCGCCCGACACGAGCATGGCCACCAGCTGGCGGGCCACCCCGCCCGGCGGATTCGCCCGCTCGGCACTGCGCACGGCGCGCGCACGGACGCGCGCCTCGTCGAAGGGGTAGGCCGGCGACGCGAAGCGTCGCGCCGTGGCGACCTCGCACTCGACCGGGTCGGGATAGGCGCGCGCCAGCGCCGCGAGCTCCTCCACGGTGCCGGGCGCCATCGCGCCGACACCCGGCGCGCCCGTCGTCGACATGACCGAGCACAGCGACCGCACCCGGTCGCGATGGGCGATGGCGACGCACTGCGCGATCATCCCGCCCATCGACATCCCGACGAGGTGCGCCCGCTCCACCCCGAGCCCGTCGAGCAGCGCCGCGGTGTCGTCGGCCATGTCCCACAGCGTGTAGGGGATGGGCGAGGGCTCGCCGCGCAGCACGGCGCCGACGTCGGGCTGGGGCACGTCCTCGAACCACGTCGAGGCACCGACGTCTCGGTTGTCGAAGCGAACGACCTCGAACCCCTCGTCGGCGAGCATCCGGCACAGCGCGTCGTCCCACCACTGGAGCTGCGCGCCGTGGCCGGCGAGGAGCACGATCATGGGATCGCCGGCGGTGCCGATCCGGTCCGCGCACAGCTCGACGTCGCCCGCGCGCACGAGGTCCACGGCCGGATGGTGGTCGGCCACGGACACCGGGTCAAGCGGCACCCCGGGCGCTGCGGCACGTGCCATGCTCGACCGATGCCACCCGAGGCCGAGCGGACCGTCCGGGCCTTCTGCCCCGGACGGGTGAACCTGATCGGCGACCACACGGACTACAACCAGGGCCTCGCCCTGCCCATGGCGATCGACCTCGGGACCGTCGTCACCTTCACCGGCGAGGAGGGGTACCGCGTGGTGCTTCGCTCCGCCGGTGAGCCCGAGCCGGCGGACGTCGACGTCCACGTGCCCCTCGATCCCGCGCAGCTCCAGGCGATCGAGCCCCGCTGGGCCCGCTACGTGGCGGGCGTGGTCGCGGTCGTGCGACCCTTCACCGGCGGTCGAGGCACGGTCGAGACCAACCTGCCAGTGGGCGCCGGACTGGGATCGAGCGCCGCGCTGGAGGTGGCGTTGTCCCTGGCCCTGGGGTTCGAGGGCGAGCCCCTGACCATGGCCCGCACGTGCCAGCGCGCCGAACAGGCGGCCACCGGGGTGCCCACGGGGCTCATGGACCAATGGGTCGTCACCGGGGGCGTCGACGGCTGCGCGCTGCTCCTCGACTTCGGGGCCATGGCGAGCGCGCCGGTGGCCATGCCCGAAGGCGCGGAGGTCGTCGTGGTGCACTCGGGCGAGCGGCGCAGGCTCGACCGCTCGGGCTACTCGGCGCGTCGGGCGGAGTGCGAGGCCGCCGCGTACCACCTCGGGCCCCTGGGCCAGCTCGACGTCGAGGCGGTCGGCTCGATCCGCGATCCCGTCCTTCGCCGCCGGGCCCGGCACGTGGTCACGGAGTGCGACCGGGTCCGGTGGTTCGCGCGCGCCTTGCTGGAGGGCAACCTCGAGGACGCCGGCCAGCACATGACCGCGAGCCACGTCAGCCTGGCCCAGGACTTCGAGGTCTCGACGTCCGCGCTGGACGAGCTGGTCGGCCGCCTGGTGGTCATGCCCGGCGTCTACGGCGCGCGTCTGACCGGCGCCGGGTTCGGCGGCTGCGCCGTGGCGCTGACCGAGCCCGGCGCGGTGGACCTCATCGCGCTGAAGAACCCCGGTTGGCGCGTCCGGCCGTCGGCCGGTGCCCACCTCATGTCGCGCGGCTGACACCTCCGCGGGCGGCCGCCGGCCACCGGCGGCACGCCGCCGGTCGGTAGCATCGGCCCGTGCCGCCGGTCCCGCTAGAGCACGTCGACCTCCCCGCCGTCGGTCGCCGGGCGGCGGTGACCGAGCAGCTGCGGATCGCCATCCTGACAGGCAGGCTGTTGCCCGGCGAAGTGCTGCGGGAGTCCGCGCTGGCCGCGTGGCTCGGCGTGAGCGTCACCCCGGTGCGCGAGGCGGTCGCCCGCCTGGTGGGCGAGGGGCTCGTGGAGGACGACGGCCGGGGGCCCAAGCGAGTCTGCGGGCTGGACCGGGAGACCGCGTTCGGGATCATCGACGTCGTCAAGGCCCTGTCGCTCACCGCCATCACGTGGGCGTTGGCGCGCATCACCGACGAGGAGCTGGCGCCGATCCGCGACGCGTCCGCCGGCTTCACCGCGGCACTGTCCTGTGGCGATGTCGACACGGCCGTGGCCGACGTGGACCGGTTCTGGCAGCTGCTGTACTCGGCCGCCCACAACCCCACGCTCGACGACGTCCTCGAGTCGGTGCGCATGAAGATGGTCCGCGTCGTCTGGCTCTATTCGGCGCCCACCATGTACCCCGAGTACCTCGACGACCACCGCCAGAACCTGCAAGACATCGAGGACCGGAACGCCGCGGGCGTCATCGCCCGCCTCGGCCGTCGGCTCGACGCCATCCGCACCGCCATCGCCGATGCCGCCGAGGCCCCGTGGGGCGACAGGCAAGGCGGGCCCTAGAGGCGGCGCAGGAGCTCGGCCTTCTTGTCGGCGTACTCCGCGTCGGTGAGCAGGCCGCGGCTGCGGAGCTCGTCGAGCTGCGCCATGGCGTCGACCACCGGACCGCCCCGCGTCGCCGCGGGCACGCCGGTGGGCGGGGTCCGGTGCTCGGCCGCCTCGGTCCACCCGCCATTCGACGCACCCCCGCCCGCCGCGGGCCGGGCCGCACCCGGGATCGCGGTCGGACCGCGGCCGTAGAGCTCCGCCGTCTGCTCGGAGATGATCCGCTGGACGACGTCCGGGCGGCGCAGGCAGCGATAGACGATGACCCCGGTGCGCCCGGGGACCTCGATGAAGACGGTGCCGACCCGGAACAGCCGGTCGAGGATGGTCTGGTGGTAGGAGATCTGGTTCACCGCCTCCAGCCGCACCTCGTCGGCACGTCGTGAGAACACCCCCCAGCGCTCGACGATCCGGTTGGTGGTGACGACGATGCTCGTCGACATCCAGCGGGCGACGCGCCCGAGCAGCCACAGCGCGGGGACGAGGACGACGACTCCGAGGACGTACGACACCCCGACGGGCGCATGGGGAAAGGCCACGATCACCGAGATGGCCAGGGCCAGCGCGGCGGCCGTGGCGATGAGGGGCCAGCCCAGGAAGATCCAGTGCGGCCGCAGCTCGACGACGACCTCCTCGCCGTCGAAGAGGAGGCGTCGTGGGAAGGGCACCGCCCCAACCTACCGTCGGCAGCGGCCCGGTCGCGGCCCGGCGCCGGTCAGGCCAGCTTGGCCGCGATGGCGCCCGCGCCGCGCAGGACGGTGCCGTCCGCGCCCGCCGCGGAGTACCGGGCGGCGGGCCGCGCCGCCGCCTCGTCCACCATGGTGTCGAGCAGGTCGATGAACGGCACCGGCGGGTCGACCCACAGGTACTTCGCCAGCGACCCGGGGATGGTGTTCACCTCGTTGAGGTAGACGTCCTCGCCGTCGCAGAGGAAGTCGATCCGGGCCACGCCGCGTACGTCGGCGAACCTGGCCACCTCCAGCGCGCATCGACGGACCGTCGACGCCGCCCGGTCGCCGAGCGCCGCCGGCAGCTCGCGCGGCGCGCTGGCCATCCCGTGCCCGCCCACGTACTTGTCGTGGTAGCCGAGGATCTCCCCCGAGCTGCTCGTGCGCAGGGGCCGCTCGACGGCGGACAGCGCGAGCGCCGGCCAGGCGCGCACCGCCACGTTGACGTCGAAGAGCTCGGCGCGATACGGCTCGACGACCGCACCGCGGCGGAAGTGGGGGCCGACCTCCAGCTGCGCCTTCGCGGTGGCCAGGTCCGCCACCACCTGGATGCCGATGGACGAGCCCCCGAAACGCGGCTTCATGATGTAGGGACCGCCGAACCCGACGTCCTCGGTGCCGGCATGGACCAGGCGCCGTGGCAGCACCGGCAGGCCGGCGGCGTCGGCCACGCCGGCGAAGGCCAGCTTGTCCATGCCCAGCGCGGCGCCGGCGACGTTGGGACCGGTGTAGGCGATGCCGGCGAGGTCGAGCGCCGCCTGCAAGGTGCCGTCCTCGCCGGGGCCGCCGTGACAGCAGTTGACCACCACGTCGAACGCGAGCGACCGGGCGCGCCCGAGGCGGCCGGTGCCGGTGGTGAACCCGCCCCCGTCGCCGGCGGTGAGCCGGAGCGCCTCGGCGCCGCGGGGGACGCCGTCGACGAACGCATCGGCCTCCAGCGTCGGCTCGACGAGATACCACCCGCCGGCCTTTGACCAGTACAGACAGGACACGGCGCGCCCGGCACGCGCCAGCTCGTGCGAGGTGAGGAGTCCCGTCAGGATGCTGACGTCGTGCTCGGGCGACGGTCCACCGAAAGCGACGGCGATCTTGGCGGTGGACGCGCTCACGACAGGCTCCCGGTTCGTCGGCAGGGGCCGGCGCCACGGGCGTCCGGTCCGCCGGTCAAGGGTAGTGGTCGGGCAGGTCGTTCTCGTACAACACGGCGTCGCCGGCGCCCAGGTGCTGGCGGACCCAGTCCACGGCCTCGGCGCGCCGGTCGACGACCGTCACCGCCACGTCGCGACCCGCCAACCCGCGGCGCAGGGCCCGGCGGTTCGTCCGTCCCACCACCACCACGTCGTTCACCACGTCGGCCGCGGCCTCGGCGAATCGCTCGTTCTCCGCGGCCTGGCGCGCCCCGAGCTCGACCATCCCCGGCGTCACCAGCACCCGTCGGCCGGCGCCCGGGACGCGCGCCAGGGCCTGGAGGGCGACCCGCGCCCCGGCAGGGTTGGCGTTGTAGGTGTCGTCGAGGACGAGACACCCGCTCGGCGCCGTGGACGGCTGCAAGCGGTGCGGCGCGGTCGGCAGCGTGCCCAGCCGGGAGACGATGTCCGCGGCCGGCACCCCGAGCTCCAGGGCGACGGCGATCGCACAGGCGATGTTGCCGGCGCGGCCGTCGACCCCGGCCTGCTCGGCGACGACCACGTCGTCCACCCACACGCACAGCCCGTCGGGCCCGTTGGCGACGCGCACGTCCGCTCTGGGGGCGCCCTCGCCGGGCGCCCCGGCGCCGGAGACGCGCCTCGTCCGCAGGCCCGCCTCGACGCGCCGGTCGGCCAGCGCCCGCAGACGGGGGTCGTCGACGACGAGGACGCCGACGCGGGCCTTGGTGAGGATCTCGGCCTTCGCCTCGACGATGCGTTCCTCGCTTCCGAAGCGCTCGAGGTGCACGGGCCCGATGGCGGTGATGACGGCCACGTCCGGTGTGAGCCATTCGCAGAGCTCGGCGATCTCGCCGGCGCCGTAGGTGCCCATCTCGGCGACGAACACGTCGGTGCCCTCGGCCAGGTGCTCGTTGACGGCACGCGCCAGGCCGGCCCGGTTGTTGAAGCTCGCCGGGCTGGCCACCACCGCTCGGGCCGCGCCGACCAGGTGGGCCACGTAGCCCTTGGTACTGGTCTTCCCGTACGACCCCGTGATGGCGACCACGGTCGGCACCACCCGCGCCAGCCGAGCCCTCGCCCGCTCGACGTGGGAACGGGCCGCACGGCGCTCGAAGGGGGCGGTGACGGCACACGCCAGGTCGACGAACGCCGGAACGGCCAACGCGCCGGCGGCCGCAACCGGCGCCGCGACCCCGAGGACCGCGCCCACGGCGACCACCGCCGCCTGCAGGACGAGCCACACGCCCGCGAGGGTGCGCAGCCGTCGTGTCCACGCCAGTGGCGCGCTCGTCCCCCGAAGGTCGAGGCCGAGGGGGCCGATCGCCACCACGACGCCGGTGACGAGGGCCGTCCCCGCCCAGCGGCCCGAGACGACCATCGCCGCGGCGGCGATGGCCAGCCCGACCAGGTTGGCGGATCCCGAGGCCCACCAGCGCAGGGCGAAGCGGGAGGCGGCGTCGGGGATGTAGTGCTCCCGCTGCGCCACCCGCAGCCATCGCAGCCCGGCGGGCACCACCGCCAGGGCGCACACGGCGACGGCCGCCCACCGCAGGCCGGGGGCATCGAGGCCCGAGGCGGCCGCGGCGGCCTGGAGGTCGAGTCCGCTCACGGCCCCGCGAGGGTAGTGGCGCCGCGCCCGGCGCCCGTTCAGGTCCCTGCCGCCTGCAGGACCCGGTCCACCGCCTGGCGCAGGGGCCCGGGAACGCTGAGGGGCGTCAGGTGCCCCGCACCCGCGAACACCGTGAGCGTCGCCCCTGGCACGAGGGCCGCGGCCGCCTCGGCCACCGAGAGCGGGACCTCGGCGTCGTCGTCGCCCCAGACCAGCTCGAGCGGGCAGCGCAGGGCAACCAGAGCCGGCCGGTAGTCCTCGCCCAGGAGCCGGACGAGGACGCCGCGCATCACGCCCTCGGCATTGCGGTAGTCGGCCGAGCCGTGGTGTCGGCGGGCGCGCTCGAGGCGCTCCTCGCCCACCAGCCCGAGTCGTCGAAGGCCCCGCACCAGCCGGTACCCCACCGGCGGCCGACGCCGGGCACCCGGGCGCCGCACCAGGGGGACACCGGTGAGCACCAGGCCCCCGACCAGGTCCGGTCGCGCCGCGGCGAGGGTCACCGCCACCCGGCCCCCGAAGGAGTGGCCGAGGAGGACCACGGGAGCGGCACCTGGGCCGCACGCCGCCTCGACCATGGCCGCCACGACCCGGGCGTACTCGGCGCTCCCCCAGGGCTCGGGGGGCGGCGGGGTGGCCCCGAACCCCGGGAGGTCGGGCCCCAGCACCGGCGGCGCCTGGCGCCCGGCGCCCGGACCGAAGACGCCGGCGAAGTCCGCGTGGCTCCTGCCCCAGCCGTGGAGGGCCACCACGGCGGGGGGACCCTCCCCGCCCCACGACTCCCCGAAGAGGCTCCCGCCGGGCAGCGACCGCAGCATCGCGGCGACGATAGCCATCCCGGCCGACCGTCCATGGGCCTGCCGCCCGGCCCCCGGGCATCCCCCGCACCGTCACAGCCGGTCGGTAGCGTCCGCCCCGTGGTCGACGAGCACATCGACCGGCTCGTCGCCGGTCTCACCCAGGCGCAACGCCGTGCCGTCGAGTCGGACGCCGCGCCGCTGTGCGTGCTGGCCGGCGCCGGCTCGGGCAAGACCACCGTGCTGACCCGGCGCGTGGCACGCCGGATCGCCGACGGGTCGGCCGACCCCGCGCACGTCCTGGTCGCCACCTTCACCCGCAAGGCCGCGGGCGAGCTGCGCTCCCGGCTCCGGCGCCTCGGCATCCCCGGCCCGGTGTGGGCAGGCACCTTCCACGCCGCCGCGTTCGCCCACCTGCGCGCGCACCGGGCGGACCGGGGGCTGCGCCCCCTCGCCGTCCTCGACGATCCCGCTCGGCTCCTTCGCGACGTCCCGCTCGCCGGCCGGGTCGTCGACGCCCGGCACCTCGATGCGCTCGTCACCGAGATCCAGTGGGCGCAGAGCCGGCTCGTGCCCCCGGGGCGCTACGCCGACGCCGCCCGTGCGTGCCGACGGCGAGCGCCGTTCCCGCTCGAGGTGGCCGACGGCTGCTACGCCGCCTACACCGAGGCCAAGCGGGCGCGCGGCGTCGTCGACCTCGCCGACCTCCTCGTCGAGTGCGCGGCGCTCTACGAGCGCGACGCGGAGGCCGCCGCGGCGATGCGCTGGCGCATCCGGCACGTGTTCGTCGACGAGTTCCAGGACCTGAACCCCGCGCAGTTCCGGCTCCTGCAGGCCTGGCTCGGCGGCCGCGACGACCTCTTCCTCGTGGGCGACCCGCGTCAGGCCGTCTACGGCTGGAACGGTGCGGACCCCACGCTCCTCGAGCGCGTCGAGTCGGTCCTGCCCGGCACCACCGTGATGCGCCTCGACCAGAACCTCCGGTCCTCCCCCCAGGTGGTCGCCGCCGCCCGGGCCGTGCTCGGTGCCAGCCACGACGTCGCGGCGAACACGGCGACGAACACGGCGCCGGCCACCAGCCCCGACGGCCCCGAGCCGCGGGTCCAGGGCTTCGAGGACGACCGCGCCGAGGCCCGGGCCCTGGCGCGCTGGCTGCGGCTGGCGCACCATCCGGGCCGGACCTGGTCGCAGATGGCGGTCCTGGCCCGGACCCACCGGCGTCTCGACCAGGTCGCCGTCGCCCTGGACGAGGCCGGCGTCCCCTTCCGGCGCGCGGGGGCGGCCTCGTCCGACGCGGTCGCCCCCTTCCTGGGGCCCCTGCGGCGGGTCGCCGCCTCCGCCCCGCTGCGAGCCGCCATGGTCGACGTGGCCGAGTCCGTTGGCGCCGAGGCCGTCGTGCCGCCACCGCTCTCCCGTCTGGCCGACGAGTTCGCCCTGGACGACCCGTTCCCGACCGTCGGCGGCTTCCTGGCCTGGCTCGACGCCACGGTCGGCTCGCCCGACGAGGACCAGGAGCTCGTGGCGGCACGGGCCGGCGACCCCGGCACCCTCCCCGCGTCGGCCGGGGCCGACGCCGAGCGCCCGGGGGGCCCGGTCGTGCTCGCCACCTTCCACCGGGCCAAGGGGCTCGAGTGGCCGGTGGTCGCGGTCGTGGGGCTCGAGGACGGGCTCGTCCCGATCGCCTACGCGGGCTCGGCCGAGGCCCTGGGCGAGGAGCGCCGTCTGCTCTACGTCGCCATGACGAGGGCCGGGCGCGACCTGTGGTGCTCGTGGGCAGCGACCCGTGAGCTCGGGGGCGTCGTGCGCCAGTGCACACCCTCCCCGTTCCTCGAGCCGCTCACCGCCGCCCGAGAGTCGCCGGGGCCGAGGACCCCGGCGACTCGGCGCGCGGACACGCTGTCGCGCCTCGCCGCCCTTCGCACCCGGCTCGCCTCCAGCGCGTAGGCGGCCAGTCGGCCTCGCCGGCAGGGCCGTCGTGAGCCGGGATCAGTCGGGATCGCGCAGGTCGACGAGGACCGGTGCGTGGTCAGACGGTTGCTGGCCCTTGCGGGCGTTGCGGTCCATCAACGCGTAGAGGAACCGCTCGGCCAGCGGTTTGGTCACGAGGACGAGGTCGATGCGCAGGCCCTGGCGCTTGTGGAAGTTGCCGGCACGGTAGTCCCACCAGGTGAAGAGCCCACCCTCCTCGTACTGGAGACGGAATGCGTCGACCAGTCCCCAGGCCTTGAGCTGCTCCAGCGCCTCGCGTTCGGCCGGCGTGACGTGGGTCTCGCCCTCGAACGCGGCTGGGCTCCACACGTCGCGGTCGTCAGGGGCGACGTTGAAGTCGCCGCAGACGGCCACCGGGTCGGCGGGATCACAGGTGTGCTCCAGGTGGTCGCGCAAGTCGGCGAGCCACTCGAGCTTGGCCGCGTAGTGCTCGCTGCCCACGCTGCGCCCGTTGGGCACGTACACGCTGTGGACCCGTACCCCTCCGCAGGTGGCGGCCACGAGTCTGCACCCTTGGTCGTCCGCTGCCGTCCCGAAGCCCATCCCGACGTCCTCCAGCCCGACCCGGGAGACGATGGCGACCCCGTTCCACCGGCCGTCGCCGTTGTGCGCGACCTCGTAACCGAGCGTGGCGAAGGCGCCGTAGGGGAAGGCGGCGTCGGCCAGCTTGGTCTCCTGCATGCACACGACGTCCGGGCGCGCGTACCCGATCCACTCCTCGACACGCGGCAGACGCGCGTTGAGCGAGTTCACGTTCCACGTGGCGATGCGCATGACAGACGCCTACCCGTCGACGATCACGAAGAGCAAGTCGGCCTCGCACGCCAGTTCGCCCCCGACCGTGGCGCGGCCGTGGCCCGTCCCCGCGCGCGTGGAGAGTCGGCCGAGCGTCACCTCGAGGTCGAGGACCTCCCCCGGGACGACCTGGCGGCGGAAGCGGGCGCGGTCGATGCCGCCGAAGAGCGGCAGCCGGCCGGCGAAGCGCTCGTCGCTCAGGACCGCGATCCCGCCGAGCTGGGCCAAGGACTCGACCATGAGCACCCCGGGCAGGGTGGGACGGTCCGGGAAGTGCCCGGCGAAGAACGCCTCCGCGCCCGTGAGGTGCCAGCGACCGGTGGCCCGCTGGCCCGGCTCGAGGCTCACGACCTCGTCCACCAGCAGGAACGGCGGCCGGTGCGGCAGCACGTCGTCGGGGGCGGGCAGCGCCATGGACCCGGACACTAGAGGGCACGCGGCACCGGCCGCGCCGTGCCCTCAGGTCCCGGCTCGACCACCCCGGGGAGCGCAAGCTCCGCACCCCGGCGCGGCGGATCGAGCGCCACGAGGACGAAACGGCGCCGCTCGCCGAGCTCGAGCACCTGGCGCGCCCGGGTCGGGGGCGGGACGCCCATCGCCGCCAGGGGCAGGTAGCAGTGCATCCCCTCGACCTCGACCATGGCGCCGTGCGAGGTGAACGACGCCACCGCTCCCTCGACCTCCGATCCGAGCGGGTGCTCCGACACGAACGTGAGGAAGGTCAGCGGGTCGTTGACCGCCCGGGGTGGTCCGGCCGATCGCCGGCGCCGTCCGCGCGTGCGGGTCGCGCCGGCGATGACGGCGTCGCCCGGCACGAGTGCCTCCTCCGTCGCCACCTCGATCGCCACCCGCACGTTGGGAGGCGCCACAGGTGCCGGTGCGGCCTTGGCCGCCTTCGCCGCTTTCGCAGTCGCCTTGGCGGCCTTGGCGGCCTTCTCGGCCCCAGCCGCCCTGGTCGCCTTGGTCGCCTCGGCTGCCTTGGTCGCCTTCTCGGCCATGGTCGCCTTGGCGGCCTCTGTCGCCTTGGCGGCCTTGGCCGCCTTTGTCACCTTGGCGGCCTTGGCGGCCTCTATCGCCTTGGTCGCCTTCTCGGCCTTGGTCGCCTTCTCGGCCTTCGTCGCCTTGGCGGCCTTGGTCGCCTTGGCGGCCTTGGTCGCCTTTGTCACCTTGGCGGCCTTGGCGGCCTCTGTCGCCTTGGTCGC
>Ga0187778_10000073_pt1 | contig 61105 bp, 55 predicted proteins | sample 1015_Q2_SP5_20_M_FD_132418 | JGI IMG/M metagenome (GOLD analysis project Ga0187778, IMG submission 132418) | Tropical peat soil microbial communities from peatlands in Department of Meta, Colombia - 1015_Q2_SP5_20_MG | ecosystem: Environmental > Terrestrial > Soil > Wetlands > Peat | place...
ATGGCCGTCAAGCGCTTGGAGTCGCGCGCCCCCGTGATCGGCCGACGGGGATCCAGGATCACGGCGGCCGCAACCACGGGCCCGGCCAAGGGGCCACGGCCGGCCTCGTCGACGCCGGCCACACGGGGCGCGTCTTGCGCAGTCGCATCTTGGCCGTGCTCGACGCGGGCTTTCACGGTTTGCGCCCGCGCGCCTGCGCAATCGTGTGCAAAATGGCCTCGCTGGCCAGCGAGGGGGTATCGCGGCGCAATGCTTCGTGCATCGCACAAAACCGATCGTTGAGCATCTGCTGTCGTTTCTGATCGCCGAGTTCACGCAGCAACTGTTCCGCAAGAGCCCGCGGAGTCGCGCGACGCTGCAGTTGCTCCGGTACCAGCCCTTCGCCGGCCAGGATGTTGGGTAACCCGACCCAAGGCAGGTAGCCGCCAGCCCGCTGCATGATCCAGGCCGACAGCGGGGGCACCCGGTAGGCAATCACCATCGGACGTTTGAACAACGCCGCTTCCAATGTGGCCGTACCGCTGGCCACGAGCACGGCATCGCAGGCCTCCAGGCAATCGTGCGCCCGACCATCGATTAAGGCGATGCGATCGCGCAGCGCCTCGTTGGCCCTTTGCGCGCGGATCTGCTCCAAGAGCGGACGCAACCCCGAATCGGCCACGGGAACGAGAAAGCGCGCCTCCGACACGCTGTCCGCGAGCCGCTGCGCCGCTTCAAAAAACACGGGGGCGATGTACTGGATTTCCGCGCGCCGGCTGCCCGGCATCAGGCAAATGAGGGGCTTGTCGGCAGCGAACCCAAGTCGCGCACGCGCCGCAGGCCGGTCGGGGTGCATCGCGATGGCGCTGGCCAGGGGGTGCCCCACGTAGGTGGCCGCGATCCCCGCGCGATCATAAATTGCCTGCTCGAACGGGAACACAAGCAGCACCCGGTCCGCGGCTTGGCGGATGCGCTCCATGCGCCAGCCGCGCCATGCCCAGATCGAAGGACTCACGTAGTGGACCGTCGGCAACCCGCCACGGCGCACGCGGGCTTCCAAAGCGAGATTGAAATCGGGCGCGTCAACCCCGACCAGCGCGCAACAACATCCGGATAGCAAGCGTTGCGCCAAAGCGCGGCGCAGCCGCAGCAGGCGCGGCACCTCCCGCAAAACTTCGATGTAACCGCGTACGGACAGTTCGCGCACATGATGCCAGGCGACGCAGCCCGCAGCGATCATCCGGTCGCCCGCGACTCCTGCAGTGCGAAACGGCGGGACGTGCCGTTGCAGCGCTGCGATTACCGGTGCCGCGAGCAGATCCCCCGAGCTTTCCCCGGCAACGAATGCGATGCACGCCTCGGTATCGGTCAACGAATAATGCCCCGACCCGGCGCCGCCAGAAACTCCACAAAGGTACGCACGGGCGCTGCGCAGGCGTCCGGCAGTTCCCGAATCAGCGCCTCAAGCGCAAGCAGCGCGTCGGCCAGTGCGCGATTTTCCCGGTAGACGATGCGATATGCTTGTCGCAAGGCAGCAACGCTTTCGGGGGGAAACTCCCGCCGCTTCAGGCCCTCGACGTGAACTCCATGGGGCCGCGCCGGATAACCACTGCAAACCGTAAACGGGGGCAGGTCCTGCACGAGAACCGAAGCCCCGCCGCACATACTGTGCGCGCCCAGCCGCACAAACTGATGTACGACCGCCGTGCCTCCGATGACCACCCAGTCATCGACCCGCACATGGCCGGCCAGTTGCACTCCATTGGCGATGATCGTATGGCTGCCGATCGTGCAGTCGTGGGCAAAGTGCGTGTAACCCATGATCCAGTTGTCTGATCCGATCCTTGTGACGCCCCCGCCCTGGAGCGTCCCGGTGTTGATCAGGCAAAACTCGCGGATCGTGTTGCCGTCGCCGATGATCAGCTGCGTGTCTTCGCCGGCGTACTTCTTGTCCTGCGGAATCGTTCCGATGGAACTATGAGGGAATATTCGGTTGTTCCGGCCGATCGTCGTGTTGCCCGCGAGCACGACATGCGAACCGATTTCGGTGCCCTCGCCCACGCGCACGCCGGCGCCGATGATGCTGAAAGGTCCAACGCGCACGTCCTCGCCGAGCTGCGCCTTCGGGTCGACGATGGCGCTGGAGTGCAGTTGCGCCATCAGCCCGCTCCCGGAGGCGGTGCTTTGCCCGCCGGCGGGTCGATAGACCGATAGGCACACATGAGGTCGGCCTCGCACACGACCTGCCCCTCGACTAAGGCGCGCGCGCCGAATTTGACGATCCCGCGTAACTCCCGTTCGAACTCGATCTCCAGTCGCATCTGGTCGCCTGGCACCACCGGACGCTTGAAGCGCGCCTTGTCGATTCCGGCAAAGTAGTACAGGAGGTTGCCGCTTTGCGCCTTATCCTTGTCTTCCGCACTGAGAAAAAACAGAATCGCCGCGGCTTGCGCCATCGACTCGAGGATCAAAACGCCGGGCATGACGGGGTAGTGCGGAAAGTGCCCCGTGAACACCGGCTCGTTGGCCGAGATATTCTTGATCGCCACGATGCGCTTGCCCGCCTCGTACTCGAGCACCCGGTCGACCAGGATGATCGGAAACCGGTGCGGGAGCATCGAGAGAATCTCGCGGATATCCATCATGGCGTCGGTTCCGTTTTGTTATCGGTGGAAATCGTGTCAGCGCCTGGCACCGCGCCGCCCGCGGACCCGGACCTGGCGCCTTCCAAGCGCCGAATGCGCTCGCGCATCTCCACCAGGTGGCGCGTCAGCGCCGCATTGCGTTCCCAGTCGCGATTGCGCATGAGGGGAAAGATCGCGGTGTAGAAGTCGGGCCGGTGCAGGCTGTGCGTGACCACCGTCCCCCCGCTGATGACCGTGCCGTCCGCGATGGTGATGTGTCCCTGGATCATGGCCGCACCGCCGATCTGACAGCCGCGCCCGATGATTGTGCTGCCGGCAACACCTACGCAGCCCGCGATGGCGGTGTGCGCACCAATGCGGCAATTGTGTCCGATCTGCACCTGATTGTCGATCTTGACGCCGTCGCCAACGACCGTGTCGCCCGCCGAACCCCGATCGATCGTGGTGTTCGCACCGATCTCCACATCGTCACCGATTCGCACGATGCCCAACTGCGGGATTTTGACCCAGCGTCCGCGGAAGGGTGCAAATCCAAAGCCATCGGCGCCGATGACGGCGCCCGAGTGAATGATGCCGCGCTGCCCGATGCGGCAGCCCCGGTAGACGCGCACACCGCCGTGCAGGCGCGTGCCGGCGCCAATGTGCACGCCGCCACCGAGCACGCAGCCCGGCCCGATCCAGGCACCGGCCTCGACGGTGGCCGCTTCCTCGATGACCGCGAGCGCATCGACCCGGGCCTGGGGATGGACCCGTGCGCTGCTGTCGATGACGGCGCTGGCAGCGCGTTCGGCCACGAAGGCTTCGGGAGCGGCCAACTCTTGCGCGGCAAACGCGTACCAGGCGTACGGTGTATCGCAGACGATCAGGGTGCCTTGAGTCCGACCCTCTGGAAAAAGCTCGCGACAGTCGGCGTCGGCAAGGACGAGTGCGCCAGCGGCGGTGTGCCGCGCCTGCTGGCGGTAGCGCGCGTTGGACAAAAACGCCAGATGCCCGGCACCGGCCGTCTCAAGGCTGGCCACCGCCTCGACGCGCAGCCCGGCATCGCCGATGATGCGCGCGGTCAACTGGCCTTCGGTCAGGCGGGCGACCGCATCGCACAGCTCCGAGACGGTGCGAGCCGACGCCATCGGCTCACTTTGCGCTATCGAGCGTCTTTAATACCTTATCCGTGACGTCGACACGCGGACCGGCGTATACCGCATCTTGCAAGATGACATCGTATTTTTCTTGCTCCGCGATCTGCCGCACAATGCGCTGGGCGCGCTCGAGCAGCGATTGCAGCTCCTCGTTCTTGCGCTGGTTCAGATCTTCCTGAAATTCCCGCCGGCGGCGCTGAAAGTCGCGGTCCATCTCCTGCACATCTCGCTGCTGACGCGCCCGATCCGATTCGCTCAGAATGGGACTGTCCTTATCGAGCTTGTCCGCCGCCGCCTTGAGCTTCGCACCGAGCTCCTGCAATTCCTTGTCGCGCCGGGCAAACTCCTGCGTCAGCCGCTTCTCCGCCTCCTTGGCCGCGGTCGACTCCCGCATGATGCGCTCGGTGCTCACATACCCGATCTTGATCTCGTCCGCGCGGGCGTACGGAGCGAGCGCCACCAGCAAGCCGGTGAAAAGGCTCGGCGCGAGCCATACGGAACGTCTCATCGATGACCCTTAGACAACGGAAGTCGCAATTTTGCCATAGCCGAAGCGACCATGGCACGCGGCCTAGAAGCCGGTTCCGATCTGGAACTGGAAGCGCTGGATGAAGTCCCCCGGCTGACGGTGGACTGGGAATGCCAGGCTGAGCTTGAGCGGGCCGACCGGCGAGACCCAGGCGATGCCAAAGCCCGTTCCGTAGCGTAGCTGAGAGAGCAAAACGGCTTGGTCCGAACCCCAGACGTCGCCCGCGTCGAGGAAAACCAGGCCGCGCAGGGATCGATCTGCGCCCGGCAATGGCGCCAGAGCCTCCACCGAACCGTTGAGCTCTTTCGTGCCTCCCAGGGGGTTGCCATTGGTGTCGCGCGGACCCAAGGTTCCGGCTTCGTAGCCGCGCACACTGCCAATGCCGCCGGCGTAGAAATTCTTGAAAATCGGGTACGTCGTGCCAGCGTAGGAGTTGCCGTAGCCCGTCTGTCCGTTAAACGCCAAGGTGAAGCGGTTGGGCAGCGGCACATACTGCTGATATTGGTACGTGACCTTGTAGTACTGCAGATCCAAGATCGGTGTGCCCACTTCCAAGAACGCGCGCTGGTAGTTGCCGCGCGTGGGCGCAATCACGTTGTCGCGATTGTCGCGCGCCCAACCCGCCGAAGCGATCAAACCCGCCGCCGTGCTGCCGACTTCGTTGACGTAGTCGATGTATCGCAACGGGCTGTTCGTGCTCAGGGTGATGTCGTTTTCCTCGATTCCCAGGCCCAGAAACACGGTGTCGAACTCGGTAAAGGGCATGCCAAAACGTTCGGAAAACCCCTTCGTGCCGATATCGACGGTAGCCAGGTTCAAGCGCGAGAGATTGGAGCGGCGTTCGTAGACCTCGTCGGTGCGGCTGATTCCGTCCTGGGTCATGTACGGGTCCACGTGTGTCAGCGCAACGGTGCGCGTCGCGTAGCTCGTGTTGACCTGAACGCTGACGGCGTGCCCCGTCCCAAAAACGTTCTGCTGCGTGTAGGAGCCGCTCAAAACGAGGTGTTCCGTGCTGCTGAACCCGGCGCCGGCCTGGATGGTGCCGTTGGGCTTTTCTTTGACGGAGTAATTGACGTCGATCTGATCCTGGGTCGCGGGAACCGCCGGCGTCTCGACCTCGACTTTCTCGAAAAAACCCAGGCGGTCGATGCGATCGCGCGACAGTCGCACCTTGTCCGCGTCGTACCAAGCCGATTCGAACTGGCGAATCTCGCGGCGGATCACTTCGTCGCGGGTATGCGCATTGCCGCTGATGTTCACGTGGCGCACGTACGCCCTGCGGCCCGGATCGATCAAAAAGGTAAATGCGACCTCGCGTTTCTCCTTGTTGGCTTCCGGCACCGGGTTGGCGGTGGCAAACGCATATCCCAAGACACTTAGGCGATCGGTCATGCGCTTGGCGATCGCGGTCATGCGCTCGCCGTTATAGATGTCGCCCGGCTTTACGTCGATCATCTTCTTGAATTCCTCGTCCAGGCCGAGCGTTTCGCCGGCGACCTTGACGCCGGAGATTGTGTAGCGCTCGCCCTCGACGATGTTGATCGTGATGTAGATGTCCTTCTTGTCCTCGCTGATCGTGACCTGTGTCGACTCGATGCTGAAGTCCAAATACCCGCGGGCCAGGTAATAGGAACGCAGCGTTTCCTCGTCGGCCTGCAGTTTCTGCCGCGCGTACTTGTCCTTATTCGTGTACCAAGTGAACCAGCCGGGCGTCGACAACTCCATCTGTTCGCGCAGGGTCTTGTCGGAAAAAACCTTGTTGCCGGTGAACTGGATGGCGCGGATTTTCGCCATCTCCCCTTCGTCGATGGCAATTGCCACGTTGACTCGGTTGCGCTCCACGGGCGTGACCGTCGTGGTCACCTTCACGCCATAGAGGCCACGAGTTAGATACTGTCGCTTCAGTTCCTGCTCGGCTCGATCCAGAAGCGAACGGTCGTAGACCCGCGCCTCGGTCAGACCGACTTCCTTGAGCGATTTTCTTACGGCGTCCTTGTCAAATTCCTTCATGCCCGTGATTTCGACGGCCGCGATCGTGGGGCGCTCCTCTACGAAAACAACGAGCACATCACCTTCGGCTTCGATCCGGATGTCCTTAAAGAGGCCCGTCTGGTACAGGGCCCGGACCGCCGCGACGCCTTTGGAAGGATCGTAATGGTCGCCAACGTGCAGCGGCAGATAGCTAAAGACCGTACCGGTCTCGGTGCGCTGCACTCCCTCGACCCGGATGTCGCGAATCACGAACTCTTGAGCGAACGCGGTGCTGCCGCCTCCAACGAGGGCCGCCAAAATCGCGGCACGCAAACGCTGCGCACCGCCGAACCTTTTGGTAGTACGGCGCATGAAACCGAAATCCGTCGCGATTCTTTTTCGTTTGGGCCGACGACGCGGCACTCGGGGTCAGGAAAGCAGGCGCGTCAGATCGTTGAATAGGGCAAGAGCGGTTAGCAGGATCAACATGCCGATTCCAACGCGCTGCGCCAGTTCCACCGTGCGCACCGACGGTGGACTGCCCTTTGCAATCTCAACCGCATAGTACAGCAAGTGACCGCCATCGAGCACCGGAATTGGCAGCAGATTAAGGACGCCAAGGCTGATAGAAACCAAAGCAAGAAAGCTCAGATACGCAACGAGCCCGATGCGAGCCGTTTGCCCGGCCACATCGGCGATGCTCACCGGTCCGGACAAATTGCGCCACGACGCGCGACCCTCCACCATGCGCCAGACCATGCGCAAAGAAAACACGCTGGTGTCCCAAGTGCGCGAGGCCGCTCTCCCCAGAGCTTCCACGGGCGGATAGCGAATCGACTGCAGTTCAAGAAAGTCCACGCCCACGCGACCGATCGTCTGGCCGTCGGAAAGCGTCAAAGCGGCGGGTGTGAGCGTGCGCCGCTGCAGCACGCCGTCTCGCTCCAATTCCCATGTTTGCAACCTGCCAGCGCTTGCGCGCACGCGCTTGGTGACCTCGGTCGCGCTGCGCACGGCGACGCCGTCGATGGACACGATTCGATCGCCAACGGCCAAACCCGCTTTCGCAGCCACTTCCCCCGCGACAAGACCGCGAACGATCGACGCGCCGGCTCCGCGCACCACACCGACCCGCTCAAACCACGTGTCATCCACATCCTCCGTGCGACCCGACGAGAGGTCCAGGCGTAGCGTTCGCTCGACGCCTTGCAGGTCGCGGACCGTAAGGTTCGCGACCTTGCCCGCGATGCCTGCCCGCAACAACGCCCAGCGCAGATCACTCCACGTGCGAAGCCGCTGCCCGTCGAACTCGAGCACCTGATCTCCGTCTTGCAGACCCGCTTCGGCCGCCGGAGAATCTTGCGGTGGCGGCCCCAGAACCGGGAGCGGCTCGAGTGTGCCGATGACGTTGACCGCCCAGTAGAGCAAGACGGCAAACAGCAGATTGGCCGCAGGTCCCGCCACAACGATGGCGGCACGCTTGCCAACCGGCTGGCGGTTGAATGCACGCGGAAGCTCCGCCGCAGGCACCGGCGTGCCATCGGCTTCGTTTTCGTCGAGCATCTTCACATACCCGCCGTAGGGAATTGCCGCGATGATCCACTCGGTACGATCCGCACCGCGCACCCATCGATACAGCGGCCGCCCAAATCCCACGGAGAACCGCAGCACTTTGACGCCGCACCAGCGCGCGACCCAAAAGTGCCCCAGCTCGTGCACGACGATCAAGATTCCCAGCGCCAAAAGAAAGGCCAAAATCGTTGTAATCAGATCCATCGCTCGGTCAGTGCCTCATCGCCATAGTGCATGCAGCCTCATCGTAATGCATCGCGGCGCAGGCCTGACGGAGCGTGCTGCGCGATCAGCGCTCGGGCATGGGCCCTGGCCACTTCGTCGATGGCCAAGACGTCTTCGACCGAGTCGGGTACACCGGGCGAAATCGCGTCCAGAGTCTCCGAGATGACGGGCGCGATTCCCGTAAACGCCAAACGGCGCTCCAGAAATGCTTCGACCGCCATTTCATTGGAGGCGTTCAACACGATGTTGGCCACGGGGCCGGACTCAAGCGCTTGGTAGGCCAGCCCCAGACAAGGAAAACGCACCATATCGGGGGTCTCGAAGGTCAGGGCCGTGAGGCGCAGAAAATCGAGTCGCTCCGAGCCGCTGTCAATGCGCTGTGGGTAGCCCAGCGCGTAGGCGATCGGCGTGCGCATGTCGGGCGTCCCCATTTGCGCAAGCACCGAGCCGTCGCCAAATTCCACCATGGAATGCACAACGCTTTGCGGATGGACCACCACGTCGATCTGGGTGCGAGCAAACCCGAATAGCCAGCTTGCCTCGATGACCTCCAGCCCCTTGTTCATGAGGGTCGCCGAGTCCACGGAAATCTTGCGTCCCATCTGCCAGTTGGGATGGGCGCAGGCCTGCTCCGGCGTCACGCCAGAAAAATCCTGGCGCCCGCGAAATGGACCACCCGATGCGGTCAGGATGAGGCGGCGCACCCCGTCTCGGGAGCGCGCGCCGGCCAGACACTGGTGAATCGCGTTGTGTTCGCTATCGAGCGGCAGCAGCGTGGCGCCGCCGGCGCGCACCGCATCGAGCAACAAAACACCGGCGCAGACGATCGCCTCCTTGTTGGCCAGCAGCAGGCGCTTGCCCGCGCGCGCGGCCGCGATCGTGGGCAGCAGGCCGGCCGCACCGACAATCGCAGCCACCACAATGGCCGCGTCTTCGCAACGCGCCGCCTCGAGCAATCCCTGCACTCCGCTGCGCACCTGCGTGGGCACGTTCGCCTGGTGCAACTCGGCGCGCAGCTGCGCCTCCAGGGCGGGATCTCCGATCACGGCAAACCGGGGCCGGTGCTGTATGCACAGGGCCACCAAGGCGGCGGTGTTGCGATGAGCTGTCAGCGCCACGACCCGGAACTGCCCCGGGTGGCGCGCAATCACGTCAAGAGTGCTTGCTCCGATGGAGCCGGTCGCGCCCAGAATCGAGACGCCTCGCGGCCCGCCTTCGGTTGCCTCGCGGCGCGGCGCATCATCCATGGTTCCACCCGCCCGCAAAGGTCCAATGGCTTAGCACCGCAAAGGGAAGGCTGGGCAGGGTCGCGTCGATCCGATCCCAGACCCCACCGTGCCCCGGGAGTATGGTGCCGCTGTCCTTGACGCCTGCCTGACGCTTGACGAGGCTCTCAAAGAGATCCCCAACGATGCTCAAGGCCACAACGGCCACCAGCACGCCGATGCCAAGGATGGGAGCGGCGATCAGTATGCGGGTCGACCACAGCGGCACCAGCGGCCAGAGCCAGCGCAGCGCTTCGGCCACCGCGATTACCGAAATTACGGCACCCCACACACCGGCCCAGGTCTTGCCCGGGCTGATGCGCGAAGCGAGCTTGCGCACGCCAAACGCCCGACCGCAAAAATATGCCGCAATATCCGCGAGCCAAACCAGCGCGAGCACCGAGACCGTCCATACGAGCCCCTGCCGGAGCAACTCGACCAAAGCGAGCCACGCACTGCCCGCCAGCAACAACGCGCCGGCAACGAGCATTGTGCTTTGCAGCTGTACCCCACCGCGCTGGGCCTGCACCAGCAACACGCCGATGCCCACCCAGACCGCACAAGATACGGCGCAGATCGCGGCCAGCGCGCCGGCCGAGGGCGCCCCCCCAAACCATTGGAAAAGGAAGCCGGCCAGGGCGGCCGCGGCCGCAACGGACGCTGCCAACGCCGCTGGCATGCCGCTCAAGCGAAGCCACTCCGATAGCGCCACACCCACAAACAACGCGCCCAACGCCAACAGCGCCTGCGGGGACACCGCGGCTGCGCTCGCCAAAGCGAGCAGCAGCACCAATGCCGTCAGTACGCGGGTGCGCAGCATCGCCCGGCTCAGCCGGTACGGACGAGCTGCTCGCTCGTGCGCCCGAAGCGACGCTCGCGCTGCGCGTACCAGGCGAGCGCGGCGGCGAACTCTTCGCCCTGAAAGTCCGGCCACAGCACGTCGGTAAAGAACAGTTCCGCGTATGCGAGCTGCCAGATCAGAAAATTACTGATGCGTCGCTCGCCCCCGGTGCGAATCAACAAGTCCGGATCCGGCGCAAACGCCATCGACAGCTCGCGTGCAAAATCTTGCTCGCCCGGAAGTTCGTCGCCGGGTTTGTGGCGCGTGACCAGGCGCTGCGCGGCCTGCACGATATCCCAGCGCCCGCCGTAGCTTGCGCAGATTGTCAGGTGCATCCGGCTGTTGTGCGCGCTTTGTTCCTGCGCGCGCGCGATGAGTTCCTGCAGCCGAGCCTCGAATGCATCGATCTGTCCGACGACGCGCAGTCGCACCCCGTTGCGCACGAGGGCGTCGATTTCTCGTTGCAGCGAGCTGACAAAAAGACGCATCAGCACCGAGACCTCATCGGCCGGACGCCGCCAGTTCTCCGAACTGAACGCAAACAGACTCAGGTACTCGATACCGGCGGAAATGCTGGCCTCAATCACGGTGCGCACGGTTTCGACGCCACGCGAATGACCCGCCACGCGCGGCAGGCGCCGCGCCTTGGCCCAGCGCCCGTTACCGTCCATGATGATGGCAACGTGGCGGGGCACCTCAGGACTGCGTTGCGGCAACGAAGGCGTTCCAGCGGGCATTGGCGCGGACGAAACGGCAGACAGGAGCAGACGGTCGCGAGTCGAGGCGCGGGGCCTGTCTCAGACCGTCATGATTTCCTTTTCTTTCTCGGCGACCATCCGGTCGATATCCGAGACGAATTTGTCCGTGAGTTTCTGGATCTCATCTTGTGCACGGCGCTCATCGTCTTCCGAGATGGTCTTCTTTTTCAACAGTTCCTTGAGTTGCTGATTGGCGTCGCGACGCAAATTGCGTACCGCCACTCGCGCGCTTTCCCCCTCGTGCTTGACCACCTTGGTCAGTTCGCGCCTCCTCTCCTCGGTGAGGGCCGGCATCGGCACACGCAACAATTCGCCCTGCGAAGACGGATTGAGTCCGAGGTCCGATTCGCGTATCGCCTTTTCTATGACGCTCAGGAATTTTTTCTCCCAGGGTTGCACGGTGATCGTGCGCGCGTCGGCCAATCCGACATTGGCCACCTGCGAAATGGGCACCATCGACCCGTAGTAGTCCACCAGCACATGGTCGAGCAGGCCCGTATGCGCGCGACCGGTGCGCACCTTTGCCAGGTCGCCCTTGAGCGCCTCGATCGACTTGACCATCTTTTGTTCCGTCGCCTTACGAACGTCGGTCACTGCCATTTGCTGGTCTCCCCGCCTGTGGACTATGCGTGCACGAGCGTGCCTTCGTCTTCGCCGCTCACTGCGCGCATCAGGGCAGCCGGGCGCGAAATGTTAAAGACCCGGATCGGCAACCCCTGATCGCGGCACAATGCAAAGGCCGTAGCATCCATGATTTGCAGGTTCCGCGCCAGCGCGTCGTCGAAGCTGATACGGGGATAGCGCACCGCCTTGGGATCTTTCTTGGGGTCGGCCGAATAGACGCCGTCGACCTTGGTCGCCTTCAGTACGACCTCCGCCCCGATTTCCGAGCCGCGCAACGCAGCGGCCGTGTCGGTCGTGAAAAACGGGTTTCCGGTGCCGGCCGCGAAAATGACGATCTTGCCCTCATCGAGGTAGCGCATGGCCTTGGGACGAATGTAGGGCTCAACGACCTGCTCAACATTGAGCGCCGACTGCACGCGCGCCTCGATGCCCGCGTTGCGCATCGCGTCTTGCAGCGCCATCGCGTTCATGATCGTGGCCATCATGCCCATGTAGTCGGCCGTGGCCCGATCCATGCCGTTGGCCCCGAGCGCCACCCCACGGAAAATGTTGCCGCCTCCGATGACGATGGCCAGTTGCACGCCCATTTGCTGCACTTCGCCGATGTCCCGGACCATGCGCTCGATCGTCGCTCGGTTGATACCGAAGGCGTCCTCGCCCATCAGCGCCTCACCCGAAAGCTTCAGCAGGACACGCTGATAGATTGCCATCGAGCCTGCTCCTTCCTTGATGCGGGTTGGACTTAACCGCGCGCGGCGGCCGCCTGCGCGGCAACTTCGGCCGCGAAATCCGTCTGCTTTTTCTCGATTCCTTCGCCCACGACGTACAGGCAGAAGGCATTGACGGTGACTCCGCGCTGCTTGAGCAGTTGCTCGACCACGACCTTGTCATCCTTGACAAACGGCTGGCCGAGCAAGGTGACTTCCTTGAGAAACTTTTGCACTGCGCCCTCGACCATCTTGGCCTGAATCGCCTCGGGCTTGCCCGACTCGGCGGCCTTTTGCTGGGCGATCGAGCGCTCGCGTGCGACCTCCGCGGCGGCCACCTGTCCCGGGTGCAGCGCCCGGGGCCGCGAAGCCGCGATGTGCATGGCCAGGTCTTTGGCCAGCGACTCGTCGCCCCCGCTGACGTCCACGAGCACGCCAATGCGAGATCCCCCGTGCACGTACTGCGCTATGCGCCCCTGGGCGCGCATGCGCTCGAAGCGCCGCACGGACAGGTTCTCCCCAATCTTGCCCACGAGCGCAGCGCGCCGGGCCTCGACTGTCGAACCCTCCAACGGCAACCCCAAGAGGGCGGATACGTCCGGTGGGTCGCGCTCAAGCACGAGCTGGGAGATTTTGCGCGCAAAGGCGAGAAATTCCTCGTTCTTGGCAACGAAGTCGGTTTCGCAGTTGACTTCCACCAGCGAGGCGTTCTTGCCGGCGGAGTCGACGCTGACAGCGACAACTCCCTCGGCCGTCACGCGCGCAGCGGCCTTGCTGGCCTTGGTCCCGAGCTTGACGCGAAGGATTTCTTCGGCCTTGACGGGATCCCCACCCGCCTCCGTCAGCGCCTTCTTGCACTCCATCATCGGCGCATCCGTCTTTTCGCGCAGTTCTTTGACCATGCTCGCGCTTACTTCCGCCATACTCGCGCCTCCCCTGAAGCTTGTGCCACAAAAAGGGGGCGTAGCGCCCCCCGCATACCTACGGCCCTAAGCGCCGCTGCCCTGCTGCCGCCAATGCCTCCCGAAGTCTTGCAATTTAGGCGCCCTGCGACGTCGCTTCGTCGACTTCGACAAATTCGTCGCCCGTATCGGAACTCACGATGCTCTGCAGCCCCGCCGCCTTACCCTCCAGGATCGCGTCGGCAACCGCGCGCGCGTACAAGCGCACCGCACGGCTCGAGTCGTCATTGCCCGGAATGACGTAGGCAATCCCTTCGGGCGAATGGTTTGTGTCGACAACTCCCACCACCGGGATGCCGAGCTTCTGCGCTTCGGCCACGGCGATCTTGTGGTAGCCCACGTCGATCACAAAGAGCGCCTCCGGCAAGCCGGTCATCTCCTTGATGCCACCGATGGACTTGTTCAACTTGTCGACCTCGCGCTGAAAATTCAAGGCCTCCTTCTTGGGCATACGATCCAACCCCCCCTCCTCGATGGTCTGCTCCATTTCCTTGAGGCGCTTGATCGATGCCTTGATCGTCTTGAAATTGGTGAGAAAGCCGCCCAGCCAGCGTTGATCGACAAACGGCATGCTGGCGCGGCGCGCTTCCTCCACCATAATCTCGCGGGCCTGGCGCTTGGTGCCGACAAACAGCACCGTGCCACGGTTGGCGGCAACCTGCCGGACAAACTTGAGCGCGCCGTTGAACTGCTCGAGCGTGCGCTCCAGGTTGATGATGTGGATGCGGTTGCGATGGCCGAAAATGAACGGGGCCATCTTGGGGTTCCAGAATCGCGTCTGGTGGCCGAAGTGCACTCCGGCTTCCAGCATCTGGCGCATGGTAATGGACATTTGCAATCTCCAAGGTTGGTTCTTGCGCAACCGCCGAGTCCCAGGTCCGGCCGCTGTTAGACGCGCATCGTGCGATTCGCACGGCTTGCGCCCGACACTCCCGGACCTCGGCACCTTGGCTGCGGTGCGCGCGATTCACCATGCATTCCTGAGGGGTAATCCCTGCAAGAAACCGGGGAGAACGCCTGCGCGAACCCCATCTGCACGGTCAAGCTTTATAGTATAACGCTCTCAGGCCGACGTCGCACCGCACACCCACGGTGCGACCCCCTCAGGCCGCAGCCCACGTCCAGAAACACATGCCTGCCACCATCAAGACCGCTACCGAAATCGACGGCATGCGCATTGCCGGAAGGCTGGCGGGGGAGGTCCTCGACTTCATTACTCCCCATGTGGTCCCGGGGGTGACGACCGGTGAGCTCGACCGCCTGTGCCACGAATATATGGTCGATGTGCAAGGATGCGTCCCGGCGCCTTTGCACTACGCGCCGCCGGGCTATAAACCGTTTCCCAAGTCGATTTGCGCCTCGGTCAATCACCAGGTCTGCCACGGCATACCGGGTGCGCGAGTGCTCAAAAGCGGCGACATCGTGAATCTCGACATAACGGTGATCAAGGATGGCTGGCACGGGGACACGAGCCGGATGTTCCTGGTCGGCGAGCCATCGGTGGCCGCGCGACGATTGTGCGAGGTGACCTACGAGTGCATGTGGCTGGGGATCTTGGCCGTGCGCCCCGGTGGATTTTTGGGTGACATTGGTGCGGCGATTCAGGCGCACGCCGAGCGTAACGGCTACAGCGTGGTGCGGGAATTCTGCGGCCACGGAATCGGGCGACGCTTTCACGAAGAGCCGCAAGTTCTGCACTACGGCAAGCCCGCAACGCTCGAGCCCCTGGTTCCCGGGATGACGTTCACAATCGAGCCAATGATTAACGCCGGGCGCCGCGAGATTCGCGAGATGGCCGACGGCTGGACGATCGTGACGAAGGACCACAGTCTGTCGGCGCAGTGGGAACACACCATTTTGGTGACGCCCGCGGGATTCGAGGTTTTGACCCTGTCGGCGGGGGCGCCACCTCCGCCGGCGTTCGTCACGCAGTATGCGACGGCCTCCGCGCCTGCGCCGCAGAGCGTGGCGGTCGTTTGATGGTTGTAGCCACAGCGCTCGCCGAAAAGTCCGTAACGCCGAGCGCGAATTTTGCGCGCGACCTGCGCGAAGCCTATGTTGCCGAGCGCCAAGCGCTCATCGCAACGTTTGAAAAGGGCGCTCCGGTCCGCCGGCTGCTCTGCGGCCTGTCGAATTTGACCGACCGCTATGTGCGGCGCGCCGCCGAGCACACGAACGTTGCGCGCTTTGCCACGCTGGTTGCGGTGGGCGGCTACGGGCGCGGCGAGCTCTTCCCGTACTCGGACGTTGATCTGCTCATCGTTCCGGGCAGCGCACCCGACACCGAGCAGCAAGGCCGCATCGCCACCTTGATCCAACTGCTCTGGGACATGGGGCTGGCCATCGGTCATGCGGTCCGAACGGCTCCCGAATGCGGCCAGCAGGCAAGCCAGGACGCCACGGTAATGACCTCGCTGCTCGAAAGCCGACGCATCTGCGGGCCGCGCGGCGGCTTTCTGGCGTTTCGCGGCTGCCTGCGCGAGGTGCTCGATGCGCGCGCCTTTTTGCGGGCCAAGCTCCTCGAGCAACAGCAGCGCCATACCAAGTACGAGGATACGCCCTATTCCCTGGAGCCCAACTGCAAGGAAAGTCCCGGCGGCCTGCGCGATCTGCAGATCCTGCTGTGGGTATCGCAAGCCGCAGGACTGGGCGCGACCTGGGACGAAATGGCGCACAGCGGGCTTTTGACCGCTGCCGAAGGCCGGCAGATCAAGCAAACCGAGCGGCATTTAAAGCAGATCCGGGCGCGCCTGCACATCGTCGCGCGGCGCAGAGAGGATCGCCTGGTCTTCGATCTGCAGCATCTTCTGGCCAGCGCATTTGGTATCGCCGGCACATCGAGTCGTCGCGCCAGCGAAGTGCTGATGCAGACCTACTATCACGCGGCCAAGATGGTCGTACAACTCAATACGTTGGTGTTGCTGAGCATCGAGCAGCGCCTCTACCCGGATGCCGCCAGCGAAAGCTCGCGAATCGATTCCTCCTTCAGTGTGCGCGCCGAACGTCTGGACATCGTCGATGACGCGGTGGTCGAGCGCGATCCCAATGAGATTTTGCGTGCCTTCCTGATGCTGGAGCAGCATTCGGAACTCAAGGGAATGACGCCGAGGCTTTTGCGCGCGATCTGGAACGCGCGCAATCGGATGGATGCCGCGTTTCGGCGCGCGCCCGAGAACCGCGCGACCTTTCTGGCCATCTTGCAGCAAAGCCGGGGGGTTTTGCACACTTTGCGCCTGATGAACCAGTGGTCCGTGCTCGGGGGTTACCTCCCGGTTTTCCGGCGCATCGTCTGCCAAATGCAGCACGATTTGTTCCACGTATACACGGTCGACCAGCACATCCTCATGGTGGTGCGCAACTTGCGTCGGTTCAGCGCGAGCGAGTACGCGCACGAGTACCCGCTGTGCAGTCAGCTCATCGCGGATTTCGACCGGCCGTGGCTGTTGCTTTTGGCGGCGCTATTTCACGATATCGCCAAGGGTCGCGGAGTCGATCACAGCCGGGCCGGCGCGGCCAAGGCCCGGCGCTTTTGCCGCGCGCACCAGATTGCGCGCACCGACTCGGACCTCGTTGTCTTCCTGGTCGAGCACCATCTGACGATGTCGCAGGTCGCCCAAAAGCAAGACATCGCCGACCCGAGCGTGATCGAGCGGTTTCGCAGACTGGTGGGTTCGGATCGGCGCCTGGTCGCGCTGTACCTGCTGACGGTTGCCGATATTCGCGGAACCAGCCCGAAGGTGTGGAACGCCTGGAAAGGCCGGCTGCTCGAGGATTTGTTTCGACGAACCCGACGCGCGCTCGGGGGCCAGTCCCTGGGGGCGGACGCCGAGCTCGAAGGGCGCAAACGCGAATCGCTGCGCATCTTGCAGCTCTACGGCCTGTCGCCAACGGCCCACGAGCCGCTCTGGCGAGAGCTGGACGTCGTGTACTTTCTGCGCCACTCGGCCTCCGACATTGCCTGGCACGCCCGCTGCCTTCTCGTGCACGTGCGCACGGACCGTCCCATCGTGCGCACGCGCTTGGCGCCGGCCGGCGAGGGTCTGGAAGTACTGGTGTATTTGCGTGACCAGAAGGACCTGTTCATGCGCGTGTGCGGATTCTTCGACAGTCGACGCCTGAGCGTGCTCGACGCCAAAATTCACACGACCCGTCACGGCTACGCTCTGGATACCTTCGTCATCAGCGATAACGGTCGCGGTGGGCATTTCCGCTCCATGCTCGAGAGCGTGGAAACCGAGCTCACCGCCTGGATCTCCAACCGGGGCGAACTGCCGCCACCGGCCAAGGGACGGGTCTCGCGCCACTCGCGCCATTTTCCCGTCGCCCCAGCCGTGCACCTGCAACCCGACGAGACCGGCAATCGCTTCATGCTCGCCCTGGTCGCAACCGACCGAGTCGGTTTGCTGTACTCCGTCGCCCGCGTGCTTGCGCGTCACGGCGTCAATGTGCTCACCGCCAAAATCCTCACGCTCGGCGAGCGTGTCGAGGACGTCTTTCTCATCGACGGCCAGGCGCTGGCCGACGCGCGCGAACAGATTCAGCTGGAGACGGAGCTGCTGCAGGCGCTTGCGCCCGAATAGCGCGTCGGACACGTTGCGGCCGCCGCCCCCCCGGGGGCAGGAACCCGAAGCATCGGCGAGTTTGCGCAGCGCCGCGGCCCTCTGGCGGCGCAGCGCTTGCGACTTAAGCGATCGAAAGACCAAGGATGCAAACGGTAATCGGGCTTTTGCGCCAAGTCATCATCGATAAAGATTACACCGTGCGCCACCGCGGCTTTCGGGACTACGATGGACCGAAAATATATGCCGCACTGGATCGTCGGGGTCGTGCGTCGATCCCGCTCAAAACAGCACAAGGAGGCAATCCGTCGTGATGGCATCGCTTCGTACCCGAGTTCGTGACTTTATACGCACGCGCAAGGAGCGAGCTGTGCCACGACGCACCCCCAAACCGGCGATTGGTGCGCCCATCGTTTCGGGGGACATTCGAATGATGGTTCAGGCCGGATTGAGTGACGATCTGTGGCGCTGGCTGCTCGAGCAAGGTTGGCGCGAACCCGCTTACCGTCCGGACCGTCGCCGGTATCGGGATGTGCCTTCATCGTGGGTGACGCGCCTGATCGATGCGCAGCCCGAGGCGCGCACGCGTGTTCTTGCCGCCGCCATGGAGAGCGCCGCCCACCGGCCGGCGCTGCGCGGGGGCACACCAACCGCCGTCAAACGCATCTAGAGCGCCCGCGCGCGCGTAGGACACGCCCGGCAAACGCGCCGCCCGCTAGGCGCCGCGAATCAAATCCGCAGCCTTCTCCGCGATCATGATTGTGGGCGCGTTGGTGTTTCCGCCGACGAGGTCGGGCATCACTGAGGCATCGACAACACGCAGTGCCTCGATTCCGTGCACACGCAAATCGGGACCGACGACGTTCATCGGGTCGGTCGCGGGCCCCATGCGGCACGTGCCGCACGGGTGGTACTCGGTGTCGGACGAGCGACGGATCGAACGCTCGATCGCCTTGGCGTCCCCGTCATCAAACGGATAGAGCATCTTTCCGCGGGCATGGTCCAGCGGCGCCGCGTTCACGATTTGCAGCGCACGACGAACGCCGGCGATCATTGTCCCCATGTCCTCGGGGTCACTAAAGTAGCGCGGATCGATTCGCAGCGGCGCGCGCGGATCGGTACTTGCGAGGTCAACCTCTCCTCGGCTTTTGGGGTGCAGCAGCGTCACGTGCAGACTGAAGCCGTGGCCGAGGTGCCTTTTGCGCGTGTGGTCATCGACGATGCCCACGACGAACAGCAGTTCGACGTCGGGCGCAACCAGTTCCGGACGCGTGCGCAAAAACGCGCCCGATTCGGCCACATTCGTGGTGATGACCCCCGTGCGATGCCGGCGCCATTCAAAGATGCCGCGCACGATGCGCGATAGGCCCGCCATCGACAATCCGAGGGTGTCATCGGAGCGATGCGTACGCCAGATGAGCGTGGCATTGATGTGGTCCTGCAGATTCTGGCCAACGCCCGCAAGCGGGTGCACGACGGGAATCCCGAGCGCCTGCAGTTGCGCGCCGCGCCCCACACCGGAGAGCATGAGCAGCTGCGGCGATCCGTACGCCCCGGCGCTCAAAATGAGTTCGCGCCGCGCGTTGAGCAGGCGCTCCCGACCTCCGATTACCACGCGCACTCCGGTGGCGCGCCGCCCCGCGAATTCGATCTTCGTGGCCAGCGCATGCGTGAGCACGGTTAAGTTCGATCGCCCCCGGTTTGGCGTGAGGTAGCCTTTGGCGGCGCTGCAGCGCTCGCCCGCCCTTTGCGTTACCTGAACGGGCCAGCAGCCCTCTTGCTGCGCGCCGTTGTAATCGGCCGTGCCTGCGATGCCTACGGTTTCGCACGCCTGCAGAAAGGCCTGATTGAGCGCACTCGGACTGCGCAAGAAGGTGACGTTGAGCGGCCCACCCGCTCCTCGATACTCGTTGGCGCCCGTACACTCACTGTTCTCGGCACGCCGAAAAAGCGGCAAAACGCTCTTGTAATCCCAACCCGGGTTGCCCAGTTCTGCCCAGCGGTCGTAGTCACTGCGATGGCCCCGGCAGTAGATCATCGCGTTGATGGAACTGCTGCCGCCCAAGGTGCGCCCGCGCGGCTGATAACCCCTGCGTCCGTCCAGTCCCGGTTGCGGTTCGGTCTCGAATAGCCACGCGTTCAGACCCAAGGGTGCACCGAGCGCAAAGCCAAGCGGCGCGTGGATCAACACGCTCGTGTCCGGCGGGCCGCACTCGAGCAGGCATACGCGTGTCTGCGGATCCTCCGACAGCCGAGCGGCAAGCACGCAGCCGGCCGAACCCCCACCAACGATGACGTAGTCAAACTCTTGCGCGCCGTCCATGGCAATTTTTCGCTTGTGGTGGGGTTCGAATCCTAGTCCTCTGCGCCCTTGTGATCGGGAAACAGCACTTCCGTGTAGCCGAAACGGCGAAAATCCCGAATGCGCATAGGGTACAAGATGCCGTCGAGATGGTCGCATTCGTGCTGCACAACCCGGGCGTGGAAACCCTCAACTTCCCGGACAAAATGTCGGCCCTGGGCGTCAAATCCACTGTAGCGCAGCCGCACGATGCGCGGCACGATGCCCCGCAGTCCTGGCACCGACAGACATCCCTCCCAGCCGTCCTCGAGCACTTCGGTGAGCGGTTCGATCGTGGGATTGATCAGTACCGTGGGCGGGACCGACGGCGCCTCGGGGTAGCGATCGTTGTGCTCAAAACCGAAAATGACGACGCGCAGGTGTTCGCCGATCTGCGGAGCAGCCAGCCCGGCACCATCGTTGGCCCGCATGGTCTCGAACATGTCGTCGATCAGCGAATCCAGTTCGGGTGTGTTGAACTCGCGAACCGGCTGGCTCACCATCAGCAGGCGCGGATCGCCCATGCGCAGAATCGGGCGGATCATTTTGGGTTTCGAACGGCCGCTTCCAGAACACGAACCGCACGCACCACGGTTTGCTGCAGGACATCACCAAGCCGGGAGAGCTCCACCCGCGTCTTGCTGTCGCCTCGTCCGGCGGCGTGATTGACGACCACGCTAAGCGAGGCGTAGTCGAGCTCGGCCTCGCGCGCCAGCGTCGCTTCCGGCATCCCGGTCATCCCGATGATATCGGCGCCGTCGCGTTCGAGCCGATTGACCTCGGCAGCCGTTTCCAGTCTCGGGCCCTGGGTACAGGCGTAGACCGCCCCGTCAACAACCGCTTCGCCGGCACGAGCGGCCGCCGTCAGCAGCCGCCGGCGCAGTCGCTCGGTGTAGGGTTGCGTGAAATCGATGTGAGTTACAACGGCGTTGACTCCGCTCTCAAAGAATGTCGACGCCCGGCTGTGCGTGTAATCGATCACCTGGTGCGGGACGACCAGCGAGCCGGGAGCCAAATCCGCCCGTATGGCGCCCACCGTGGCCAGGGCAAAGATCCCCTCGACGCGCAGTTCCTTGAGCGCCCAGATGTTGGCGCGGTAATTGATCTCGTGCGGGGCGATCGTGTGGCCGTAGCCGTGCCGGGCAACGAAAACAATGTCCTGGCCGGCGAGGCGCCCAAAGGTGAGTGCACCGGAAGGCTCTCCGTACGGCGTTCTCATCACCTGCCGGCGCGGCGCATCGAGCGCCGCGAGTTTTGCCAGTCCGCTGCCGCCAATGATGCCGTACATCAATGTGCTCCCTCTTCGCCGAGCAAGGCCCGCAGACCATCCTCATCGATCACTTTGACTTCCAACTCCTGCGCCTTCGTCCGTTTGCTGCCCGGGTCGGAACCGGCGACCACGTAGTTCGTTTTGCGGGAGACCGAGGAACTCACGCGGCCCCCCGCCGCTTCGATCCGTTCTGTCGCTTGCTCGCGCGAGAGCGTCGGCAGCGTACCCGTGAGAACAAAGCTCATGCCCGAAAGCGGCTGAACCCGTTGAGCGCTGGTGGCGGGCGCGATGCGAATCTTCTGCGCCAAGGCCGCGATCTCCGCCCGGTTGCGCGGTTCGTCGAGAAACTGGCGGATCGAGTGCGCGACGATCGGACCGATATCGGGCACGCGCAGCAGTTGTTCCTCGTCGGCGGCGGCAAAGGCCTCGAAGCGTCCAAAGTGGCGGGCCAGGTCTCGCGCCGTCGATTCGCCAACGTGCCGGATGCCAAGCGCGAAGATAAACCGCTCGAGCGTGGTCGAGCGGGCCCCCTGCAGCGCCTCCAGCAAATTGGAAGCGGATTTTTCCCCCATGCGATCGAGCGCCGCCAGTTTCGCCAGATCGAGTCCGAACAGCCCGGCGGGGTGTGTGACCAGCCCCGTATCGACAAGCTGATCGACGATTTTCTCGCCCAAACCGTCAACGTCGAGTGCGCGGCGGCTGGCAAAGTGCAACAGCGCCTGTTTGCGCTGCGCCGGACACACGAGCCCGCCGCTGCAGCGCGCGATGGCCTCGTCGGCACCGCGTACGACGGCCGAACCGCAGACCGGGCACTGCGTCGGAAAAACGAAGTTGCGGGCGTTGCGCGGGCGCCGTTCGGGAACGACGGAAACGACTTCGGGTATCACGTCGCCGGCGCGTCGCACCACCACGGTGTCACCGATGCGGATGTCTTTGCGGCGAATTTCGTCTTCGTTGTGCAGCGTCGCGCTGCTTACCACGACGCCGCCGACCTCCACCGGCGCCAGCCGCGCAACCGGGGTCAAGGCGCCCGTGCGGCCCACTTGCACGTCGATGTCCAGGAGCTTTGTGAGGGCCTCGCGCGGCGGAAATTTGCGCGCCACCGCCCATCGCGGTGCGCGCGCCAGCGAGCCGATGTGTTGCTGCTGGGCAAGATCATCGACCTTGAACACGACTCCGTCGATCTCATAGGGCAGCGCATCGCGCCGCTGCGCCATGCGCTCGAAGAACTCGCGCATGCCCTCGATGCCCTGCACCACTGCCCGGTGCTCGCAAACGGGCACCCCGAGCTCCTGCAGCCAGTCGAGCAGCCCCGACTGGCTCGTCGGCTCGCCGTCACCCTTCGCGCCGCCCGGCGCTGCAGCCAGGCTTGCCACGCCATAGCCAAAAAACCGCAAGCGGCGCTGCGCGGTGACCTTGGGATCGAGCTGCCGCAGGCTGCCGGCGGCCGCATTGCGCGGATTGGCAAACTCCTTGGCGCCAGCGGCACGCTGCATCGCATTGAGCCGTTCGAAATCCCGGCGAAACATCAGCACCTCGCCGCGCACCTCCAAGTGGGGCGGGGCATGCGCATGCAGTCGCAGCGGAACACTGCGGATCGTGCGCACGTTGTCGGTCACGTCTTCACCCACCATGCCATCGCCGCGCGTGGCGGCGCGCTCGAGCACGCCCGCGCGATAACTCAGGCTGATGGCAAGGCCATCGAATTTGAGTTCGCAACAGTAAGTCGCCTTGCTCGCGCCGAGTGCGGCGCGCACCCGCGCGTCGAACGCTTCGGCCTCCGCGTCATCCAGCGCGTTGTTCAGCGATAGCATCGGCACTTCGTGCACCGCCGACAGCATGTCCGAGCGAACTGCTCCGGCCACCCGCTGCGTCGGCGAATCGGCGGAGCGAAACTCCGGATGGCGCTCTTCGAGCTGCTGCAGTTCGCGCAGCAGCCGGTCGTACTCGGCGTCCGGAACCTCGGGCGCATCGAGCACGTAATAGGCGTAATCGAGCCGCTCGATCTGGGCGCGCAATGCGGCAATGCGCTCGCGCATGCTGCCCGCGGCCCCGGGTGCCATTTGCGCGGCATCCGCCCGTTCTTGCCGGTCGGCCTCTTTGCGCTTCATGCCGGGATGCTCTGCGCCCGTTTGCCGGTGTGTCATGTGCCGTCAGTGGATTCAGACGTAGAGCCGGCGCGCCCGTACACTACCCGGTTCAATGCCCGCAGCCACCATTTCCTCGTACAAGCGGACCAGTTGCGAACGTACCGTGGCCAAGGAGCTTTCCCCGATCGGATTGCCGTTGTCGTCGACAACGCGGCCGCCAAGCGCTGCGGCGAGCGCCGTGGCGCTCTCCTGCATGGCGTCAAAGCCGCGCGCGGCGATTGGCGCCAGTGCGATATCAAACTCGAGCGTCAGCCGCCTCATCGATACCGAATCCGCCTCCAAGGTAAAGAGCGGTTCGCCTTGCGCATCGTAGCGAACCCACCGTTGACCGTTCGTCGCCACGAACTGCGCCTGCTGCGCGGCGCTGCGCATTTGCGGCCCCGTCCAGGCGCCGCCCGTGGATTCGACGGTGAGCCCGAGCTTCATATCAAACCGTGCGCACAAACCGTCGAGTTCCCGGGCCTGCTGCAGCAGGCGCTGAACATCCGGCGTATCGACGTCGGCGTCGAGCGCCGCGGCCACCTTCTGGGCCGCCTGTACAAAGCGCAGGACCTCGGCCTCCTCGATGCGCGCCTTACGGTTGGCGAGCTGAATCGAGGCCAACGCGTCGGTGTAGTACCCAAAGCGGTCGGGCAGAACCCATTGCTGGTGGCGTCCGTCCCAGACGACGAAGTGCACGGGCAAGCCCCACGCGCTATGGGCCAGAACCGCAGCTGCGTCGATGACGCTGACCCCGTCGACAGCGTGCGCACAGCGAATCTCGAGCGAACAGTCGAGCAGCGGATCCTCCACCCAGTCGGGCCGCAGCAGCGCCGAGGGCATGCGCAAGGGTTCGGAGGAGACGATCGCCTCGTCGCCGGGTGTCGCCGCCGCCGAGGCGGAGTCGGGCAAGCCGGCTTCCTCCTCGCCCGCAGCCCGCGCTGGCCCCACGGTGCCTGCGGACTCCGGCGCACCGTGCGTCCCGAGACTCGGCTCCAACCGCCCCGCCATTGTCCGCAGCGCCAGCGCCGCCGTATCCCCAAGGTGCGGCGGCTCACGTGGCCCCGGCGCCTCGGTACGAAGCAAGGCATCGGCCACGCCGCCGTGCAATCGATCTCGCAAACGTCGCAGCAAACGCCGCTCTTTCCACTTTTCGCTCAGGTACAGCGCCAGCAACAAGAGCGCTGCAACAGCGAACAGGGCCACATGCAGATCGCTCACGACGGGACCATCAAAAAGGGGAGCTTACGCCGCCTCCGCGGTCAGTTGCACCGCACTATCGATATCGACGGCAACGATCCGTGATACCCCTTGCTCCTGCATTGTCACGCCGATGAGCTGCTCGGCCATCTCCATCGCCAGTTTGTTGTGCGTAATGAACAAAAACTGCGTCGCCTCGGTCATCGAGCGCACGAGCTGGCAGAAGCGTTCCGTATTCGCGTCATCGAGCGGCGCATCGACCTCATCGAGCAGGCAAAAAGGCGCGGGGTTGAGCTTAAAGAGCGCAAAGACAAGCGCAGTGGCCGCAAGCGCCTTTTCGCCCCCCGAGAGCAGGTGAATCGAGCTGTTGCGCTTGCCCGGCGGCTGCGCGGTCACAAGCACGCCCGAATCGAGAATCTCCTCGCCCGTCATGGTCAGACGCGCTTCGCCGCCGCCGAAGAGTCGAGGGAACAGATCGCCGAAGTGCCGGTTGACCTCATCGAAGGTGCGCTGCAGCTGCTCGCGCGTTTCCCGATCAATTCTGCGAATTGCATCCTCCAGAGTGGACACTGCGGCCTGCAGATCGGTCGACTGCGCGTGCAAGAAGCCCTGTCGCTCCGTGGCGGTCTCGAGTTCCTGCAATGCAGCAAGATTTACCGCCCCTAGGTCGGCGATCGCCTGCGCCAAGGCGGCGATCTCCCCTTCTTGCTGGGCTGCCGATGCCGCTCCCGGCAGCTGCGCGCGCAGCGACTCGATCTCGGCGCCGGCCTCCGCCAACTGGCGTTCGAATTGCTCCACGGCGAGCCGCGCTGCCTGTTCCTTGAGTTTGAGCTCCGTGACCCGGTCGCGGCGCGGTTGCAAGCCCCGCTCGATTTTCTGTCGCTGTTCTTCGCTCAGGCGCGCCTTTTGCATCCATTCATCGACGAGCGCGCGTGCGCTGACCACGGCCTGCTCGGCGGCAACGCGCTGCTGCAGCCACTGCTCCAAACCGCCGCGCGCCGCGCTGTCGTCGAGCTTGGCGACCTCCAGTTGCGTCTGCTCGATTTCGGTGCCGAGGCGCTGCACGTCGGCCGCAGCCACCGCAATCGCGTGCTCTACGTCGCTAATGCGCTCCAGCGTCGCGGCCCGCTCAAATTCCACGCGCTGGCGCTCGGTCTCCCGCTGGCGCGACTGCTCCCGCTGTTCGCGCAGGGCTTCGCTCGACCGCTCCTCCTCGAGTCGCGCGACCTCCACCGCTTCTTGCGTCTGTCCCAAGGCCTCGTCCAACTCGGCAAACCGTCGCTCGGCCGCGTCGCGCTGGCGACCCAATTCCTGCTCCTCAACGCCGAGCTCTTCGAGTTCCGTGTCAATCTGCCCACCGCGGTAACGAATTCTCTCGATGAGCTCGCCCAGCCGCACGGCCTCGAGCTGCAGTTCGTGGACCTGGGTGCGCAGGCGCCCGGCCGCCTCCCTTGCGCTTTGCGCCTCTTGCTGGGCTTGCCGCACCTGCGCATCAAAGCGCGTCAGCTCTTCGGCCGCCTGCTCATCGATGAGGCGCTGCGCCTTGACTTGGCGCTCGAGATTTTCGGCTTCGCGCTTACGCGCCAGCAACCCCGCCTTTCGATCGTCGGCAGCAAAAAACCGAACGGCATGGCGCGACACCCGATGTCCCGAGGCAACAATGAACTGCTCGCCGGCTGCGAGCCGCGATCGTGCGGCCAGCGCGCTTTGCAAATCGGGCTGAACGTAGATGCCCGCGAGCCAGTCTTCCAGGACCGCCCGAACCCCTTGCACATCGACTCCGCTGCGAGCCGAGACCACCTCGGTCAGGCGCCGCCATTCCGGTTGACCGCCTCGCCGCTCCGAGGCGGCGGAACCGTCGCCCCCCGCCGAAAAAAAGCTCACGCGGGCCGGAGGCGCAAGCTGGCCAAAGGCCGCCATCGGTTCGAGTCTGCTCACCTCGATCGCATCGACACGCTCGCGCAAGACCGCTTCGATGGCCGTTTCCCAGCCCGCCTCCACGTCCAGGCGCTGGAACAGGCGCGGCAGCGACTCCAGGCCCTGCTCGCGCAGCCACGGATCGAGACGCTCATCGGCTTCAATGTTGGTCAGGGTCTCCTGCACTGCGTGCAACCGCGCCTCGAGCTTGTGCAGCTCCGCCGAGGCCTGGCTGCGGCGCTCTGTGCGCTCACCGCGCTGGGACTGAAGCTCTCGCTCGCGCGCCTCCGCCTGAACCCCGCGTTGCTCGGCATTTTCGTACTGGCTTTGCGCGGCCGCGGCTTCGGCCTGCAGGCGCCCCAGTCGGTCGGCATCCGGTTGACCTAGCTGGCGCTGCTCCTCGACCAAGCGCTCGCGGCGCATGATCAGGCCGTTGGCCTGGCGCTCAAAGGCCTGCATCTGCTGGCTCGCATTTGCGATCTCCTGCGCCGAGGACGCGGCTTTGGCGCGCGCCGCCGTCAGAGCCTCCCGCGCCGACTCGCTGGCCGACTCGAGCTGCGGCAGGCCGCTGTCGACCGCGCCGCAGGCGGCACGCGCCTGCTCGAGCCGCTCCAGAGCCGACTGCGCGGAGTGCTGCAGTTCCGCGGCGCGCCCACGCAGCTGAACCTGCTCCTCCTCGCGTCGCAGCCGCGACTGCGTCAGACTTTCGATGCGGGCCGCCAAGCGGGCCCGCTCCTCCATGGTCGTGCGGATCTCCGCCTCGAGGCGCGCAATTTCCGTGTTGATCCGCATCAATTCGGCATGCGCGGCGTTCGCGGCGTCATTGGCACCGTACTGGGAGTCGCGCTCTTGCTCCAGGCGCAACTCCACGGCGCGCAGTTCCGCCACCTGTGACTCGATTTGCGCCTCGGCCTGTTCTATGTCCCGGGTGAAGCGATTGCGCTCCGAGGCGCTTTGTTCCTGGCGCGTAAGCCACAGCAGCGCCTGGGCACGCCCGTGGCGCTCGGTCAGATCGCGGTACTGGCGCGCGACCTCGGCCTGACGGCGCAAATGTTCAATCTGGCCGTCGAGCTCGCGCACCACATCGCTCACGCGCAGGAGATTCTCGCGGGTATCGGCAAGGCGCGTTTCGGTCTCGCGACGACGCTCCTTGTATTTGGTGACGCCGGCGGCCTCTTCCAGAAAGACGCGCAGCTCCTCGGGTCGAGCCTCGACAATGCGCGAGATCATGCCCTGGCCGATGATCGCGTAGGCACGCGGCCCCAGTCCGGTGCCCAGAAACAGATCGTGCACGTCGCGCCGGCGCACCTGCTGATTGTTGATAACGTAGGTCGACGTGTTATCGCGCGTCAAAATCCGCTTGACGGACAGTTCGCTGAAGCGGCCCCATTCGCCCCCAATGCGACCCTCGCTGTTGTCGAAGACCAACTCCACGCTGGCGCGGCCCCCGGGTTTGCGGCCGACCGCGCCATTGAAGATCACGTCCTGCATGGACTCGCCGCGCAGCTCCGCGGCTTTGCTCTCCCCGAGCACCCAGCGCACGGCGTCGATCACGTTGGACTTGCCGCAGCCATTGGGGCCGACGACGCCGACCAAGCGGCCGGGCACATCGATCTGGGTCGGATCGACAAAGGATTTAAAACCGGCCAGTTTGATCTGCCGCAATCGCACGTTGGTTGTCCCGGATCCTTTCGCTTGGATTTTCCATCTGCCCCTCGGGCCGATCACGACCCGGCGAGCGGCTGCCCTGCACTGTCGAACACCGTCGAAACCGGCCGACGCTCCTGCGGCACTCGCCGCTTTGATGCTCGGGAATCGGCCAGGCGAAACTATAATGATAACCAAACGCCCGCGTCCCGCCGTCCGGCAACCGCCGTGCTCCCGGCGAGCCCACGGCGATACCGACTGCGGCGGCCATGAAAAAGCACGTGTCCAACCCCCTAGCGTCCTTTCCCAACCCGAGCCCGGAGCGCGATTATCTGGTTCGGATCGAGATCCCGGAGTTCACCTGCCTGTGTCCCATCACGGGCCAGCCCGATTTTGCGCGCTTCGAACTCGAATTCATTCCGGACCGACGCAACGTGGAGCTCAAAAGTCTGAAGCTCTACGTAGTGGGGTATCGCAACCAAGGGGCGTTTCACGAAGCCGTTACCAATCGCGTGCTCGATGATCTGGTCGCGCTCATGGCCCCACGGTTTTTACGGGTCACCGCACGCTGGAACGTGCGCGGCGGAATCTACACCACCGTCGTGGCGGAACACCGCAAGCGGGGCTGGAAGGCTCTGCCGCCGATCGAGTTCGGTACGCAGGCCAGCGGCCCGGTTCGCGTCGAGGCCCCGGGATCCTGATGCGGCCGATGAATCCGGCTCTCGAGCTGTTGCGGCCCTACCCGTTTGAGCGGCTGCGCACCTTGTTGGCGCCGCTCACGCCCGCGTCGCGGCGACCCCTGATCAATCTGTCCATCGGCGAACCGAAGCACCCGACCCCCCAGGTGCTGCTCGATGCCCTGGCCGATGCCCTGCCGTCGCTGTCGAGCTATCCTTTCACGCGCGGTACAGATGCCTTGCGCGCCGCCATCGCGGGATGGCTGATGCGCCGCTACGGTCTGCGGCACATCGATCCGCACACGCAAGTGCTGCCCGTAACCGGCTCGCGCGAGGCCCTGTTCGCGTTTGCGCAGGCGACAATCGACCCCCGCGGCCAGCAACTCGTAGTGCTGCCCAATCCGGCCTACCAGATCTATGAGGGCGCCACGCTGCTGGCCGGAGCGCAACCCCGATACCTGCCCACAACGCCTTCCAACGGTTGGCGAATGCCCTTCGAACTCGTCAGCGCCCAGGACTGGAGGCGCGTACGACTGGTCTACGCCTGCTCGCCTGGCAACCCGACCGGACATGTGATGTCCCTGCAGGAGTGGCAGGAACTCTTTGAACTGGCAGATCGCCACGATTTTCTCATCGCCGCCGACGAGTGCTATTCGGAGATCTATTTTGACGAGGATCGCCCCCCGCTGGGCGCCCTGGAGGCGGCGCATCGCTTGGGTCGCGACACCTTTGAACGCTTGGTGTGCTTTAGCAGCCTGTCCAAGCGTTCCAATGCGCCCGGACTGCGGTCCGGCTTTGTCGCCGGAGATAGCCGCGTCTTGGAGCGTTTTCTCGCGTATCGGACCTACCACGGATGCGCTATGAGTCCTGCTACGCAGGCAGCAAGTATTGCCGCCTGGAACGACGAGACGCACGTGACCGACAACCGCCGCCGCTACGCACGCAAATTCGAGCACGCCCAACCGCGAATCGGGCGCGTGCTGCCCGCTGCGATGCCACAAGGCGGCTTTTATCTGTGGGCCCGGACCCCCGGCGACGATGTGCAATACGCGAGTACGCTGTACGCTGAACAAAACGTGATGGTGCTGCCGGGCAGCTTCCTGGCGCGCACGATCGATGGAACCAACCCCGGGGCCGGTTACGTGCGCATTGCGCTTGTCGCGGAGGCGGCCGAGGTTTTCGACGCAACCGAACGCATTGTGGCCATCGCACGGACCCAAAGTGCGGCGAGCTAGTCTTCAGGCGGAGTTGCCATGACGCAACAAGAAACAATCGAACAGGCGTGGGAGCAGCGCACCCAGCTCACCAGCGAATCGGCTCCCAGGGCACTGCGCGAAGCCGTCGAGCAGACCCTCGCCAAACTCGATGCCGGGCGTCTGCGCGTGGCCGAGAAACGCGACGGCACCTGGGTCGTGCACCAATGGGTCAAGAAAGCGGTCCTGCTCTCGTTTCGGCTGCAGAACAACCGGGTCCTCGGACATGAGGGCGACAGCGCGCTGCGCTTTTACGACAAGGTGCCGAGCAAGTTTGCGCACTACGATGAAGCGCAGTTCCGGGCGAGCGGCATCCGAGTGGTTCCCCCCGCGGCGGCGCGCCGCGGCGCGTATATCGCGCGCAATGTCGTGCTCATGCCCTCCTTCGTCAATATCGGTGCCTATGTCGACGAGGGCACCATGGTCGACACATGGGCCACGGTCGGCTCCTGTGCGCAGATCGGCAAGAACGTGCATCTGTCGGGTGGTGTGGGCATCGGCGGAGTGCTCGAGCCGGTCCAGGCCGCTCCGACCATCATCGAAGACAATTGCTTTATCGGGGCGCGCTCCGAGGTCGTCGAGGGCGTGATCGTCGAACAAGACGCGGTCTTGTCGATGGGCGTGTACATCGGTGCCAGCACCCGCATTTATGATCGCGAGAGTGGCCAAATTTTGTTCGGGCGGGTGCCGCGCGGTGCGGTCGTCGTGCCGGGATCGATCCCGTCGAAGGATGGGACGCACAGCCTGTATTGCGCGGTCATCGTCAAGCGGGTCGACGCGCAGACGCGCGCCAAAACCGCAATCAACGACCTGCTGCGCGAGGCCGGGGCGTAGGCGGCCCCCCCTGGGCATTCGATCAAGAAAGTCAGGAGAACCGTTGCATGATGACCCTCGATAAACTCTTTGGGCTGATGGCCGAGAAGAAGGCTTCCGACCTGTTTTTAGCGGTGGGTTCGCCGATCACCGTGAAAATCAACGGCGTGTGCGTGCCCATCGCCCAGGAGCGCCTGGCGCCCCAAAGGATCGTCGAACTGCTCACCGAGCGTCTCAGTGACGCCCAGTTTCGCGAGTTGGAAGAAACCCACGAGCTCAACATCGGCCTGCCCGTGCAGGGTCTGGGAAGTTTTCGCTTGAGTGCGTTTCGCCAGCGGGGCACGATCTCCGCGGTACTGCGCTACATCCCGAGCGAAATTCCGCGCTTGGACGAATTGCGCCTTCCGCCCGTTTTCAAGGATCTGGCCCTCTCGCGCCGTGGACTGGTTCTGGTGGTCGGAGCGGCAGGCTCGGGCAAATCGACGTCGATTGCCTCGATGATCGACTATCGAAATGAATTGCAAACCGGCCACATACTGACGTTCGAAGATCCGATCGAGTACCTGTTCCAGAACAAGAAATCCATCATCAATCAGCGCGAGCTCGGTACCGACGCCCAGTCGCTGCAAACGGCCATGCGCAGCGCGATGCGCCAGGCGCCCGACGTGATGTTCGTCGGTGAGATTCGCGACCGCGAGACCATGGCCGCCGCCCTTGCCTACGCGATGTCCGGGCACTTTCTCATCGCGACCATGCACGCGACCAACAGCGCCAATTCACTGAATCGCATCATCAACTTCTATTCACCCGAGACTCGCGCAGCCCTTTTCGAGGATATCGCCACGTCGCTGCGTGCCGTCGTTTGCCAGCGCCTGGTGCGCTCGCGGCGCGGTGGGCGTGTTCCGACCGTCGAAGTTCTGATGAACACCGGTCATACGCGCGACCTCATCGTGCGCGGGGACGTGTCTGGAATCAAGGAAGCGCTGGCGCAAAGCCTGGTGCCGGAAAATCAATCCTTCGAACAAAGCCTCTACAGTCTGCTCAAAGCCGAAGAGATCACTCGCGATGACGCGCTGGCTGCGGCCGACTCGCAAAACAACCTGCTTTGGTTCATCAACAATGCGGGCAAGTCCCGCAACGCCGGGCCTTCGAGCGCTGCCCAAGCCGATGGGGGTTCGTCTTCGTTTACGGAAATCACACTGAACATTTGATGCGCGCCTCCACGCCAGCGCAGGCCGAACACCCAGCCGCCACGTCTCCAAGCGTGGCTCTGGCCAAGGCGCTAATCGAGTGCAACTCCGTAACGCCTCGCGATGCAGGCTGCCTGGATCTGCTGGCCGAGCGGCTGCAAGCAAGCGGTTTTGTGGCCGAACGCTTTGACCGAAACGGTGTCTCCAACCTCTGGCTGCGGCGCGGCACGCGACGCCCGACCTTCGTTTTTGCGGGCCACACCGATGTTGTGCCCCCAGGCCCGGCGCAGCGCTGGCGCTCCGATCCCTTTGTGCCGGTGGAGAGGGATGGCTGCCTGGTGGGACGGGGCGCGGCTGACATGAAAACATCGCTTGCGGCCTTTGCGGTCGCCGCCGAGGAGTTCGTGGCCGAAAACCCCGAGCATGCCGGATCCATCGCCTTGCTGCTTACCTCGGATGAGGAAGGGCCCGCCATCGACGGAACGGTGGTGGTCGTCGAGGCTCTGTCGGCTCGATCCGAAGCCATCGATTTTTGCCTGGTCGGGGAGCCCACCTGCGTGCAGCGCTTGGGCGACACGATAAAAAACGGTCGTCGCGGCTCGCTTTCGGGGCGCCTGGTCGTGCACGGGGTTCAAGGACATATCGCCTACCCGCAGTTGGCACGCAATCCCATTCACGAAGTGGCCCCCGCACTGGCCGAATTAGCCACCGCCCGCTGGGACACGGGCGATGCGAATTTCCCGCCGACGAGCTACCAGATCTCGAACATTCATGCGGGGACGGGTGCCGGCAACGTCATCCCCGGCCAATGCGAGGTCGACTTTAACTTACGGTTCGCTCCTGTCTCCAGTCCCGAAGTCCTGCAGGCGAAGGTCGAGGCAATCTTGCGCGCCCATCGCCTCGAATACGAGTTGCACTGGACCGTGGGCGCCCGGCCGTACCAATGCGCCCCCGGGCGCTTGCTCGAGGTGCTGAGCCGCGCCATTGAAAGTGTGGTTGGGGTCAAACCGGTATGCTCGACCACGGGCGGCACCTCGGACGGGCGGTTCGTTGCGGCAATTTGCCCTCAAGTGGTGGAATTCGGTCCTTCCAACGCGACCAGCCACATGATTGACGAGCGCGTCGCGATTGCCGACATCGATGCCCTCAAGGAGATTTATCGCCGTACCCTTGCGGGCATCCTGTCGGACCGATCAACTTCTAACCCTTCCCAAGCCCCGCGATGAACATCGATGCCAAGGCGAACCTGCGTACGGTGCGCGACACGCTGCGCTTTGCAGTCACGCGCTTTAACGAGGCGGGCCTGTCCTTCGGGCACGGTCAAGTCGATGCCTTTGATGAGGCATCCTTTCTGGTCTTGCGCGCGTTGTCACTGCCGCTGGAACGAATGGAGGTCTTTCTCGACGCCTTTCTGACCATGGGGGAGATCAACGAGCTGCTGCAGCTCATCGAGCGGCGAGTCAAATCTCGCATCCCCGTCGCATATTTGCTCAATGAGTGCTGGCTGCAAGGCTATCGCTTCTACATCGATAACCGCTGCATCATTCCGCGCTCCTTTATTGCGGAGCTTCTCAAAGATGAACTGCAGCCCTGGGTCACGGACCCGGGAGCCGTGCGTCGTGTGCTCGACCTCTGTACGGGCTCGGGTTGCTTGTCCATCATGGCGGCGAACGTTTTTCCGCAGGCCGAGATCGATGCGATCGACATCTCGCTCGAGGCACTGGCGGTGGCCGCCCGCAACGTCGAAGACTATGGCCTGCGTGCCCGCGTTCGCCTCCTTTCTTCGAACCTCTTCGAAGCCGTTGAAGGTCGGCGCTACGATGTGATTTTGTGCAATCCGCCGTACGTGACCGACTCCGCCATGGAGCAGCTGCCGCCCGAATACCAGCACGAGCCGCGGCTGGCATTGGCGGGCGGCGCCGACGGAATGGAACTGGTACGCAAGATCGTGCGCGGGGCCGGCGCACAGCTCGAGCCCGGCGGGTCGCTCTTTCTCGAGGTTGGCGACGGTCGCAGCGCGCTGGAGCGCAGTTTTCCGGATCTGCGGCTGACCTGGCTCACGACGAGCGCGGGCGACGATATGGTGTGCTTGGCGCATCGCGAGGACCTGCCGGCTTAAGCGCTGCGCACTCTTTTTCTTTGTTTGTCGGGCTGAAGCATGCAAGCCCTGCGTGTCGATGGCGTCGGCCCCTGATCATGCTGCGATTGAACAACCTCACTTTGGCTCGGGGCGCGCGCGTGCTCTACCGCAACGTGACCCTTACCGCGGCGCCTGGGGAGCGCATCGGACTGATCGGGACGAACGGCTGCGGCAAATCGAGCCTGCTGGCGACCGTCTTGGGCGAGTTCTCACCCGAAGCGGGCGACATCGAAGCGCCGCAACCGCAGCGCATTGCGCACCTGGCCCAGGACGTCGAAACCACTTCCACCAGTGCCTTGGACTACGTGCTCGAAGGTCATGTGCCTTTGCGCCTTGCGCGCAGCGCCTTGGTGCGGGCCGAGGTCGAGGGCGATGACCTGCACATCGCGCAGGCGCATGCCCAGCTCGCTGATGCCAATCCGGGAGCCGTAGCCGCGCAAGCCGCGCGCGTGATGCGCGGCCTGGGTTTTGGCTCGGACGCCGCCAGCCGGCCCGTGCGCGAATTCTCGGGCGGGTGGCGCAATCGCCTGGCGCTTGCCCGCGCGCTTTTGAATCCGGCCGAACTGCTTCTACTCGATGAACCGACGAACCACCTCGACCTGGACTCGGTCGTCTGGCTCGAAGCCTGGCTGCGCAAGCAGCCCGCTACGGTGTTGCTGATTTCGCATGATCGGGAATTTCTGGACCGCTGCGTCGGCACGATTTGGCACGTCGACGGGAGCAGCATCCGACGCTATGCGGGCAACTACACGGCCTTCGAGGCTGCGCTCGTTGAGCGCAACCGCCTGCAGGACGCGCAGGCGCGCAGCTATCAGCGCACAGCCGCACACCTGCAACGCTTCGTCGAGCGCTTCCGTGCAAAGGCCACCAAAGCGCGTCAGGCGCAAAGCCGCCTGAAAATGCTGCAGCGCCTAGTGGAGGTCGAACCTTCTCGCGCGCAGCACGAGTGGCGCTTTGCCTTTCTCGAACCGCGCAAGCTCCCCGAGCGTCTCGTGGAAGCCGAGGAACTGTCGCTCGGATACGGCGGCCCGCCCGTGCTGCAGGACGTTGGCTTCGCAGTTTCGGCCGGTGACCGCATCGGGATTCTGGGGGTAAACGGTGCCGGCAAGTCCACGCTGGTCAAGGCCATCGCGGGCGAACTCGCACCCGTGCACGGCGCTTTACGTCGCGCGGCTGCGACGAGCATCGGATATTTCGCGCAGCAGCAGCTCGACCAGCTCGAGACGGAGGCGAGCGCGCTCGACCAGCTGCGTCGCCTCGCGCCCCAAGCCCGCGAACAGGAACTGCGCGACTTTTTGGGCAGCTATCGATTCTCCGGCGAACTGGCGACGGCTCCCGTGGGACGTTTGTCCGGTGGGGAGCGCGCCCGCTGTGCACTGGCGCTGCTTGCCTGGCAGCGCCCCAATTTGCTGGTCTTGGATGAGCCGACCAACCATCTCGATATGCCCACCCGCGAGGCATTGACGGTGGCGCTTTCCTCTTTCGAAGGGGCGCTCCTTCTGGTCTCACACGATCGGCATCTGTTACGCGCCGCCACCGACACGCTCTGGCTGGTCCATGAAGGCACGCTGAGCTCCTTCGAAGGCGATCTGGACGAATACGTCGCACTGGTGCTGGCGAGCCGGCGTGAGCGCAACGAGCCCGAGTTGCCCGCCCCCGAAAAAGAGCCAATGGGGAGGCGCGAGGAACGCCGTCTACAGGCCCGGGAACGAGAACGCCTGGCACAGTTGCGTCGACCGTTGCGCGAGCGCCTGGACAGAATCGAGCAAGAACTCCAAGACAGCGCGGCGCAGCTGCACGCAATCGATTCCCGTCTGGCCGATCCCGCCTTATATGACCAAGGACAGAGCGCACAAGTCGCTGAGCTTCTGCAGCAGCGCGCGGGTCTTGCCGAAAATGTGAAGCGCCTGGAGGCGCAATGGCTGCAGTTCCAAGAGGAACTCGAGCGCACGTGCTAGCCCCTATGGGCTACGATGATCGATCGCGCGCATTGGAGAATAAGGACCATGACCATCGAACTGTATTCGTGGCCAACCCCCAATGGTCACAAGATCCACATCATGCTCGAGGAGTGCGCGCTGCCCTACCGCGTGCACCCAGTCGACATCGGGGCCGGAGACCAGTTCAAAGCCGAGTTCCTTGCGATCAGCCCCAACAATAAGATCCCGGCCATGGTCGATTCCGATGGGCCCGACGGCCGCCCGCTGTCCCTCTTTGAGTCGGGCGCAATATTGATCTACCTGGCCGGTAAAACGGGGCGGTTGCTGCCGAAGGATGACCGTGGAAAATTCGTTGCTCTTCAATGGCTGATGTTCCAGATGGCCCATGTGGGGCCCATGCTGGGCCAAGCTCATCATTTTCGGAGCTATGCGCCGCAACAAATCGACTACGCGATCAACCGCTATACGAACGAGGCGCGCCGCCTGTATGCGGTGATGGACCGCAGGCTGGGAGAAGCCCGGCACTTTGCGGGCGAGGATTACACGATTGCGGACATCGCCATATTTCCGTGGACCCGCTCGCACGCGAATCAGGGGGTAGATCTGGTCGACTATCCAAATGTGAAGCGCTGGTTCGACGAGGTCAATGGGCGTGCCGCGGTGCAACGCGGCCTTAAGGTTCTAGAGGGCCAGCGGCGCGTCCTCACGGATCAAAAGGCTCGGGAGAATTTGTTCGGAGCCACGCAATATGCCCGGCGCTAGAGCAGAAAGTCGTGCTTGAAAACTTGCCGCGGACGCGTCCGCGAGGCCCGCCAATGGCAGCCCGACCGATCGGAGCGCATTACGGTGCAGCGCACGCGCAACTTGGAGAATAGCTCTTGGCAAAAATTACAGATAACATAAAATATTTGTTATCAAATACTTACAATATAATATTAATGATACACATGAAATAATGCCTGCCCGCCTCCGTGCTCTTCCCGGGGCGATTTTCGATGCCTTGCAGCCGCGGCGCGAGCGCCGGGCAGTGTGCCAAACTACTGACGTGGCACCCGTGGCGAAATTGGTAGACGCAAGGGACTTGAGGAAATTGAGCACGCGAGCGCGAAAGCCTCGACGTGAATCCCGTCAAAATCAGCGAACCCCCTGTGCAAACGAGGCGACGCTGAGCGAAGCCCTGTTGAGGGAACGTGCAGAGACTTGACGGCGGGGGCCCTCCGGCGATGAGCTTGGGTCAAGGCAAAGTCCAGCCCACGAACAACGAAAACGTTGGCGGCGAAAGCCGAAGTGGGACGAAAATCCCTCGACGAAAGTCGTACCGGTTCAAATCCGGTCGGGTGCACCAGGTCACTTCAAAAGCCAGGCGCAGGCGCATCGGCTTCTCGTTGCTGCGAGGCCCTGGCAGCGGGCGGCAAGCAAGGCAAGCGAGGCAGCCGCCAGCCATCGCGTGGCGGTCAACACTCTTTTTGTCGCCCGAGGCCCGCCGCCCCATCGAGCGAGGCTGCTGCCTGAACCTTCGATCGGCACCCAAAGTCTCGGCGGGAGCGCCTGCGGTATCCAATGGGCATGCTGAGGGCGACCTGGCGAAGTGGGGGTTTTGCGCGTGAGCGAACTGCATCCCGTAATCCGCGCCGTCGCGACCTCGCTTTTGATGCGTGCGCATCGAACAGCCCGCGCCCGGCGACCCCTACGCAGAGGCCAGCCTCGAGCTTTCGCTAAGACGCGTTTCCGAAGCGAATTACGGGATCGCGATCTCGCAGTTCAAGCACGCGCCCGTTCAGACTGGGGTGAAGCGCCGCATCGAGGCTGTGCTGGGAGCGCACCAGTCTTTGCGATCGCCGCTTCGGGCACAGCTCATTTCCCATGGGAGGCGTAGTGACGCGGTTTGCATTTTGGTGTTTGGTCGGCCTCGCGGCGACGAATTCCGCAATCGCTCAACAGAGCATCAAGAAGTCGGCCCCGCAGACCATCGTCTATGACGGTCAGTGGAATGCGAGGTACACGCGCGAAGATAGCCTCTGGGACCACGGAAGGCTTTCGCTTAACGGCCAGTCCGGGACCTGGCGCTACATCAGCAACCACGCCCCGTCCGGCAGCCGGTTCCCCTGTCTCAATCGTGATTTTCCCGTGACCGCGGAAGCGAATTCGCCTAACGAGCTCAGGGTGCACATCGAATCCAGCAAACTCATACGCAGTTGCAATGACCGGACGCTGACGCTCAAGGCGCTCGAGGACAACACCTTGGAAGGTCATTTCGACGGCAGCGATGCGGCAATCATATTCACCCGTGCGCAGGGCGCTCGCCCTGGCGGCCCGGCAGAAAACCCGGCCGCTTCCGCGCCGTCAGCCAACGAAACACGCACCGGCGTTGCCCGCTGACCGCGCGCCCGCCGCGGTGCGATGGCACCTACGCCCCGCGATCCGTATAGGCCCGAAGCGTGCACCGTGCGCCCCCTGCTGAGCACAAAACCGGAGTCGAAATTTGGGGCCGGGCGACTCAGCGTCGAGCCGTACAATCGGCACAAACTCTATCGGTCAGACACAATCGCAATACGCATACCGGTTTCATTTTTCCCTGAGCCGAGCGCGCGACAACGGCCCCTGTAACTGACCTCCTCGCGTGGAACGCGCGGGGTTTGCTTTTGACAGTTGCTCGGGGCGCGCGGGGCGGGGGGGGTGGCGACTCAGCGCGCGTGACCACTTCCGGCGCCCGCCTGAGCCGATGCGTGATGGCTTGGTGCCGGTGCTTGTCCCGGCCCGCGGCCCACCGGGTAGCCATAATTGGGACCGCGAAAGCCGTTACCGTATCGCCAACCGTAACGAGGTCGATATCCATAGCCCCACGGCCACACTGTGTACCAGACGTCACAGTCCTGGCTGCCATAGGGCGCGCACCCGTTGTCGGGCGGCGCTCCCACGGGCATTGGCGCAGGAGGGTAGTCGAACGCGGCTTGCTGCGAACGCGACAGCTCCCACTCGCGCAATCGCATTCGGTCGTTCTGCGCGGCCGCTTCCGCCTCTTTGGCACGTTGGGCCGCCTGGGCCGCATCCTTAGCAGACAGCGGCTCCTCGTGGATTACTTGCGTGACCTCCACGCCCTTCGGGGGAGGCAAGTTGCTGTACGTCACAACTCCGTTGGAATCGATCCAGCCGTAAATTTCGGCAAAGCACGCGGACGGCAACCACGGTATTGCCAGCAGAAAAAGGGCGGCGATCCGTTTGTCCAGAGTCGTCATGCAATGCGCCTCCGACCCGGAACCAGGTCAGCAAGCCAGCCTTGTAGGCACCGAACCCATCATACGCCGTGAGATTTGCATTTTCCGTGTCATCTTGTAACCGGATCACGCGCCGTGTTCAGTCGTGCGATGCGCGTTACCAATGCAACCGATTAGCCTGCCTGATCCGGCGCAGCGCTCTGGCACCATGTGCGCATCCGCGCTTCGGGGACGCTCACCGATCAGTGTGAAATACATGTCCGTCGTTGTGGCCTTTACGCCTGTCGCCGCTCGGCATGTTGACCTAGGCATGGCTGCAAATCCAAGGCGAGATCTCGATGATCTCCGATGCGGCAATGTCGCGGAGATGGGCGCTCAGGCCGGCGGGTCCAAACCACGGCACGAGACCCCAACGCAGTCAGGACAGCGCGTCCCGGCCGCGCTTAGTCAGCCCTTCCCAATCCTTTGCATTGCAGCACGGACTGCCGGCCGGCTTGCGCTCGACCGATCGCGCGCACCGCTGCCCAAGCGTGGGACCAACCCACTGCGCCTCACCACGAACCGGGTTAGAAGTGACACTGACAGGGCGCGCCGAGCCCCCTATTCGTGCCGCTCCGGAGCGCGAAAACCGTGCCGGCGCACCAGATCATCGCGCTCGGCCGCCTTGAGGTCCTCGCGTACCATTTCCGCCACCAGTTCCGCGAAGCCGATCTTCGGCGTCCAGCCAAGCTGACGGCGCGCCTTGCTTGCATCGCCCAGCAAGCTCTGGACTTCCGTCGGCCGGAAGTAACGCGGATCTACCGCTACAACTCGCCTGCCCTGCGCATCCAGCGCATGCTCCTTGACACCCACACCCTCCCAACGCAGTTCCATTCCCAACTCACGCGCCGCAGCGTTTACAAAGTCGCGCACACTGTATTGCACGCCGGTGGCAATCACGTAATCCTCGGGCACCGGTTGCTGCAGCATCAGCCATTGCATCTCCACGTAATCGCGCGCGTGTCCCCAATCACGCAGCGCGGACAAGTTGCCCAGATACAAGCAATCCTGCAGTCCGAGTTTGATGCGAGCTAACCCGCGCGTGACCTTGCGCGTGACAAAGGTCTCACCCCGAATCGGCGACTCGTGGTTAAAAAGTATGCCGTTACATGCGTACAGACCATAGGCCTCGCGGTAGTTGACCGTGATCCAATAGGCATAAAGTTTGGCGACTCCATAGGGAGAGCGCGGGTAAAAAGGCGTGCTCTCCTTCTGCGGCGTCTCCCGCACAAGTCCGTAGAGTTCGGAGGTGGAGGCCTGGTAAAAGCGCGTCTTGTCCCCGAGTTTCAGGACGCGTATTGCCTCCAGCACGCGCAAGGCCCCCAGGCCATCCGCGTTGGCAGTGTATTCGGGCTCTTCAAACGACACCTGAACGTGGCTCTGCGCGGCCAGATTGTAGATTTCGTCGGGCTGGACGTTCTGAATAATGTGCAGCAACGACAGCGAGTCCGTCATGTCGCCGTAGTGCAAGATGAAACGGCGCGCACCCACGTGTGGGTCTTGATACAGGTGATCGATTCGGTCCGTGTTAAATAGCGAGGTCCGACGTTTGATTCCGTGCACCTCATAGCCCTTGCCCAGCAGAAATTCCGCCAGGTAGGCGCCGTCCTGACCTGTTATTCCTGTGATTAACGCACGCTTCACGATATGTCCTCGGTCCTTGCTCACTCAGACAGACGCACTGTAACGGATTTTTGTCCTCCGACCCATTGCGCGCGGTAGATTCGCACCCGCTGCTGGTCCGATTGGTGGCGCCTCTGGTTTGCGTCAAATCCAGTGCCCGCAAGGCGCGGAAACTTCAAGACCGGCGAGCGTACGCACAGGCGCTACTACGACCGCACGGTCCCTGCCGCAACACGGCCGGCCTCGCCGCGTCGCTCGCTGACGCACGAGCGTAAGCTTCCCACCACGATTGCTTCGCTCGTGCGCCCGCCACCTCCGGAACGCGCGAAGCGATACGTTCGTCTATCGCACCTCGGGGTGCTTTGTCCTCGCCGATTGAAATGATCCGAACACTTTTGCCTGCCAGACTTCGTTCAGAGGAGTTCGGCTATGGGGTCAGGATCATCTCTCTTTGGCAGCACGCATTCGCAATTCATCCCCCCGTGCACAGCACGTGGCTATGCCATCGTTGTCGCGCTCATCCTGCTTACTTTGGCGAGCTTCGCCGCTTCGGTGGCCGTGCTGCGTTCGAGCAACGAGGCCCAACGCCAGCGGGAACTCGAATTGCTCTTCGTGGGCAATCAGTTCCGGGAAGCAATCCGCGCGTATGCCGCCGCGAGTTCAGGAATCCCGGACTATCCGAGGAGGCTTGAAGATTTGGTTGAGGACCATCGGGTCCCCACACTGCGTCGATTTTTGCGCCGCATCTACTCCGATCCGATGACGGGCAAGCCCGATTGGGCGCTGATACGGCAAGGCGACCGGATCGTGGGTGTTCATAGCACGAGTATGCGCGCGCCGCAGCGCCGCGCAAATTTCTCGCAAGCGGATTCCTCCTTCGTTGGCGCCAAGAGCTATGTCGATTGGCAATTTAGCGCCGCGCCGTCCTCGGGCGCCACAGCTTCCCTGTCTGGCGGCCCCTCCGGGGGTCAACACACATTGACACCCGAACCCGTCGCGGCCGAAAGCGCACTACCCACGACAAACGCGCCGCAAGGCACTGCGGCACCCACGCCCGGCACGGTCTTAGCGCCCGCGCCCGAACAACTTCTCCCTGCCTTTTCTCCGTCGGCCAATGGATTCGGAGCCGCGCCGTTTGCGGCGACAAACAGTGCCGAAACGCCCAACCCAGCTCGATAGTGACGGGACGCCTTACCTGCGAAATTGCGTTGCAAACCGAAAAACCGGACGCTACGGGTGCCGCTCCGAAACCGAGCGGCGACGACAAAAAGGCACCTGCCTACGAAAGACCCCGGCACGCGGCCTGAGGAAAGCGCGGCAAAAGATGTCGCTTTCGTCACGCACGCGGCCGCTTCGTTGCTTGCGCCTTGTGAGCGCCTCGCGCGTTTGTCAGTTCAACCGCACCGCGAGAACCGGGTTACGCACCCATCCCGCACCACCGAAGGGCGGTGAGCGAAACGCGCTGCCCCGCCACATGCGCCTGCTCCGAAGACCGCGTCGAGCGGACTTTCGCGTACTGCCGCGCAAACCAGCATACGCGATCATGTGTGAAAGTTTCGTGACCGCGCGTGGGTGCCAGATACAGTACAGTCATTCGCGGTTTCCGATTTTTCACGGGCCCGTGCAAGCGCGCAACGTAACGGCTCGTCGCGGCGGTGGTCAGCGCAAAGCGCCAGCACAACGACACGAACGGTTTCTACAGCTTGGAAGCCTCTGCATGCAATTTCATGTTTTGGCGATTCGCGACGATGGTTCGACGCATCTCCTGATGGTCGATGCGACCGACGCGGCGGCGGTTCGTCGCATACTCGCCGAAGACCGCATGACGCCGCTCGAACTGCGACCAGTTGGATCCCGCACACAACGACTCCGGTCCATATTGACAGCTCGGACGGGCCCGAGCAGAACCTCTCGCTTTGATGTCGATCTCTTCTGTCAAGAGTTGCTTGCATTGGTCACCGCCGGCGTTCCCGTTGGCGAAGCCTTGGAAACCCTGGCAAGCAAAGACCGGCATGCAAGTGCCACTTCCTCCTACGCGATTTCCGCAACTTCCCCGGGCGCCCCCGCTGCGGGCGGCTCACTGATTCAGCATCTTCACGCGCGAGTGCGCGAGGGCCTGCCGCTATCGGCTGCTTTGGCGCAGCACCCCACGATTTTCCCTGGCGTTCTGTGCGAATCCCTGCGCGCCGCCGAGCGCACAAGCGACTATGGGCCGGCACTGGAGCGGTTCGTGCGCTATCGGCGCCTGACGCGGGAAGTTCGCGAAAAACTTGTCGCGGCGTCGATCTACCCGATGATCCTTTTGGGCGTAAGCACGCTCGTGTTGCTGTTTTTGATGGGATACGTCGTGCCGCGCTTTGCCAGCGTCTACGCGGACATGGGCGACAAGCTTCCTGCCGCTTCGCGCGCCTTGCTATGGCTCGGAAGCTGCATTGGCGCTCAGCCATGGCTGACGTCGCTCCTCCTCGCAGCGTTCGTCGCGGCCCTCGTCGCCGCGCTGCGTAGCAGTGCTTTTCGTAGCGCATTTGTCCGTGTACTGCAACACATTCCTCGCGTTCGCGACGTGCTTGCGGCGGCCGAATTCTCGCGCCTGTATCGCACGCTTGCGCTGCTGGTGTACGGCGGCATTCCGATGGTCGATGCCTTGCAGCTGGCTCGTGGCCTGCTGCCCATGCACCTTGCCCGGCGGCTCGATGCGGGTCGGCAGTCGATCAGCGAAGGTCGCGCTTTTTCCGCGAGCATGCAGGAGTACGGTCTCTCGACAGCCGTTGCCGATCGTTTTTTCCGCGTCGGCGAAGGAAGCGGCAAATTGGCCGAAATGATGGACCGCGCGGCGGATTTTCACGAAGAGGAGGTAGCACGGGGTGCCGACTGGCTCGGCCGCATCATCGGCCCATTTCTCATGCTTGTAATGGGAGTTGTCATCGGCTTGGTTGTCGTTCTGATGTACATGCCGATCTTCTCGCTCGCAGAAGCGATTCAATGATGCGCGCAGACACTCCCTTGCTTGGTAGCACGCTGGGACAAGAATTTTCCCGCAGCCACCTGTCAGAATCAGTCGGCGCCACCCGTTTCGCGGCCTTGTCGGCCGCTGCACGCCGCGACGGACGCGAGTTCGGGGCTGCCGCGGCGCAGGAGTTCAATTGCGACGCCTATACAGCGCTCGCGGCGTGCGCGCAAAGCCTAAATATGCGCTATTTGAGCAGCGCGCTGCTACAGGCGCTAACGCCCAGCTTCGAGGCAATTACCTTTCCCGAAGCAGACCGTCGCAATATCGTACTCGCTCGTGACGAGAACGGTCGTCTTTGGTGCGTCCTGGAGGACCCATTTGACCAGGCCCGAATCGACTGGGTCGAGAGCCGTATCGGTGTGCCGTTTTCGTACGCCCTAGCCGTTTCGGAGGAAATCCGCGCCTACCTCAAGCGCCAAGAGGCTTCGATGCGCGCGGTCGAAAGCGCGCTACCCGACCTTACTGCCGATCGTAAGGTCCGCCAGAATCTTGCGGAGGATCTTTCGATCCGTCGAATCGCAGAAGACTCGAGTCCGGTCGTGCGCATCGTCAACTCGTTACTGTACGACGCGCTTAAGGCCGAAGCCAGCGATGTGCACCTGGAATCGGACTCCAGCGGAATGGCAATCAAGTACCGGATCGACGGCGTGCTCGATTCAGCCGGACGCATCGACAACATCACAAGTGCGGAACAGGCAATTTCGCGCATCAAGGTGCTCGCCGAACTCGATATCGCGGAAAAACGCGTACCCCAGGACGGCCGCTTCCAGGTGCGCATCGACGGCCGCGACATCGATCTACGAGTATCGATCATGCCCGCGGTCCACGGCGAGGACGCGGTCGTGCGGATACTCGACAAAAAGCGCCTTGCCGATGAGGCCCGGGCGTTGCGCTTTGAGTCCCTCGGTTTCGCGCCTGCGACGATCGAGACATTGCGAGAACTCTCTCGACTGCCCTACGGTCTTTTGTTAGCGACCGGGCCCACAGGAAGCGGCAAGACCACGACACTGTACGCGGCGCTTTCCGAAGTGAACAGCGGCAACGACAAAATCGTCACGATCGAAGATCCGGTCGAATACCAGCTGCCCGGAGTCGTTCAGATTCCGGTTAACGAAAAGCGCGGTCTTACGTTCTCCCGGGGGCTGCGCTCCATCTTGCGCCACGATCCGGACAAAATCATGGTCGGTGAGATTCGCGATGGAGAAACCGCGCAAATTGCGGTACAGGCAGCGCTTACGGGACACCTTGTCTTTACATCCGTGCACGCCAACAGCGTGTTTGACGTCATCGGTCGGATGTTGCATATCGGCGTCGATCCATTCAATCTCGTCGCTGCCCTCAACGGCGTCATTGCGCAGCGGCTGGTCCGACTCAACTGTCAGCATTGCCTGGTTGAGGATTCCGCGGACCTGTCGGATAGACCGGAGTCGGAAGGTCGCATTTTGATCGGTCGGCAGCTGCTGCGCGGCCGAGGCTGCGGTCACTGTCGCGGCACTGGATACCGGGGACGGCGTGCCATCGCTGAAATCCTTGTGCTCGATGATGCGTTGCGTGAGCTCATCGGTTCGCGAGCTGCGATGACCGCGGTCAAGCGAGCGGCGCGGGAGCGCGGTATGCGTTCGATCCGTAGCGTCGGCCTCGACTTAGTTGCGGACGGACGGACCACACTCGACGAACTCGATCGAGTGACCTTTGCCGAGACGGATCATGCGCAATAGCCTTCGCCTTTTTCTTGCTCGGCGCCGCGGACACAGGGCGCAGCTGCGAATCGGCGCAAATTGCGTGACCTTGCGCACAAAAAATGAAGAGCTTGAACATCGACAACTACTCGAGCCGGGACTCGGGCCCACCTGTCTGACGGCAGAGGCCTGCATCGCGACCCACCCCGAGCTGAGCATAGATGCACGCTTATCGTGTGCCTGGACTCGCGTGATGGTTTTGCCCGCGTTGCCGCAACTCACAAGCGAAGAACGCTGGCGCAATTATGCGCGGGCGCGCTTCGAGCAGATCTACGCGGCGGGCTCCGATTCCTGGGACATACGGGTGGGTCGAAACTGGCCTGGAGCCGACCGCGTGGCGGTTGCCTGGCCGACGCCGCTACGCGCGCAGCTCATCCGGCATCGCAACGTCCAGGCCGTGCGCGTCACGCTGCTCGACGACCTCGATGCTTTGCTATCGCAGATGCCAACATTTTCCGGCTGCCTCGCGCAAATCGAGGAATGCGGGGCCGGGCTCATGCTGGTACGACGTGGGCGTTTGCGCCGCGCACGCTGGTGTCGCTTTGAGGACGCCGAGGGGCTCGCGGCGACCGTGGCGGCGGAGTGGGCCAGCGTTTGCGCGCTCGAGCCGATCGTAGCGGGTGACGCAGCTCTTGCCCTCTCGCACAGTCCGATCAAAGACGAGATCACTCAGTCCCGGACTATCCATTTACTTGCCGCCGGCCTGGGCGCCGCCCGAGCCTTCGCGTTGCCCGACCGGGCGTAGAGCGCGAGACCTCCGGATCGAGCCAAGTGTCTGTAAACATCGTGCCAAGTTTGCGACAGATCCTCACAAGACTGCTGCGCGTACGGCCGTATGAGGTCGAACTGCTGCGTTCGGCCAGGAGCACGACGCCGTTTTCTTGGAGCTTGTTGGTTGCCGGATTGCTCGGTCTGCTGCTCGCGGTGCTCCTCTGGAAGCCCACCTGGGATCGCAAAACCGCACTTACGCAAGACCGTACGCGACTGCATGAGGAGCTGGCTCACCTTGGTTTCACTCCGTCCGCCTCCACCAGAGCTGCCGCGGGGCGAGTCTCGGCGGGTGAAGCTGCGGCTCTCGCAGACGAATTGCGTCGACCCTGGCACGAACTTTTCGATCAGATCGAGAACACCGAGACGCAGGACGTTCACATCGTTTCACTCGGTGTCGAAGCACACTTTTCCACGCTTCAGCTCGTAGTCGAAGGACGCGATCTCGCAAAGCTTGTGAATTTTGCGCAGCAGCTGGGAGGAGACGGCCCTATCCGGACGATGGCCTTAACGCACCAAGAATGGCGCGATGCTCTCGGCGCACACGTGGTGAGCGCATCAATGCAAGGCGATCTTGTTTCCGCGAAGTCCCCGTCTGCGGCAATCGGGGCTAAGCCATGAGACTTTCGGCCGTCTCCGTGCGCCCAATTCTGGGTGCCGCCGTTTTTGCGGCCGGCAGGCTCGGGGCGCCTGGCTGGAGCGGCGTAGGCGCGTCAATCCTGGCCGCTGCAGTCGCTTTGATCATCGGACCGAGTATCGAACGCGGCAACCTCGAACAAGTGCATTCGCTTTCTTCGCTGACGCACAGTTTGGAACAGTTGCGCGACCCCAAGATCGGCCGCGCTTCGCGCAGCACGCTTGACGGATTTGTCGATTCTTTGCCCCCCATGAGTGCCGTTCCTGACTTTGTCGCATCCCTGCAGCGGCGGGCCGACGAGGGCGCAGTCCAGATCGATCGCATCGAGTACCACATGCAGCCCGAGCTTGGAGACGCCGTGCGCCGCTATCGCTTGAGCTTTCCCGCGCACGTCGATTACCCGCACCTGCGTCCCTGGCTCGAAGCATTGATGCATGACTACCCGAATCTCGCGCTCGATGAGCTATCGCTGCGCCGCGAGATCGACGGCGGCGAGGAGCTCGATGCGCACTTAACGCTGAGCTTTTTGGTTCGGGAGGTGAAATGAGGCCGCGCCCGCTTCTGTTGGGTGGGGCGCTCGTCGTCTCGTTCGCCTGGTCCGCCTGGGCGCTGTTTTCGCCTCAAGAGGAAGTCGTTCAGCCCGCGGCGCGAAACGTACCCGCACCCTCCGGTTCCGCGCGTGTTGGTTCCGGTGCGGTGGAACACGACGCTTCGCGTGCCGTATCCGCAAGCACGGGGCCGGACGACACAATGGCCCAGCGCTTCGAGCTCCCGCCCCGACCCCAAGCCCCTTCCCAACTCCATAACTTATTTGCCGCCTACAGTTATGAGGCTCCGCGTCCGATCGCGCGCCTCGCCGCGCCGGAGCCGCCGCATGCTCCGCCCCTGCCCTTTGTCTATGCGGGCCGTCTCATCGTCGGCGGCCAATCGATATACCTGCTCTCGCAGGCAGGAGCACCGATCACCGCGACCCTTGGTACGGAGATCGGCGAGTTCAAATTAGTGCAAACGGCCTCGGACCGGCTCGTGTTTTTGCACGGGCCAACCGGGCAGGAAGTGCCCATGACGCTCGGGCCCTCTGCCGTCAATTGATGTCATGCGATTGATAAGGACCTCGACTTTGCTAGCGCGCGCCCTTCTTACGCGATTGCCGGCTCCCTTAGCGGGGCGCGACTTGGTGCTGCCGGCCGCGCTGGAGCCTCCGGCGCCCGGTCGTCGATCGCCTTTCCTCTGGACGGCCGGAAACCAGCGTGGTTCTCGCCTCCTTGCGTTTGTGCTCGCCGTCATGCTCACGGCTTGCGCATCGACCTCGATCCTTCAGCAAAGTCACGACCTATGGAACGAAGGTCGCTACGAAGATGCGGTCGCGCTTTTGAAAGAGGCTTCCCAGAACAACCCCAACGATCGCAAAGTCGTTGCGGCCTATTATCGCCAGCGCGATCTGGCGCTCTCCCAGTTGACGATCGCGGGCGATGCCGCCCTGGCCGCGCGCCGCCTCGACGAAGCGCAGGGTCTGTACGAGCGAGCGCTTCACATTGATTCAAACTACGATGCCGCAAAAAACGGGATCGCCCGGGTGTTGCTCGCGCGGCGGCTCGAGGTGCAGCTCTCCGAGGCGCAGCACCTGGCAGAGCAAGGTCGTACAGCGGAGGCGGAGACCGCTTTGCGCGAGATCCTCGCGCTGGAGCCCTCCAATCGCGCGGCCGCGCACCTGTTGCGCCAGCTGCGCGAACGCCACGAACTGGTGGATCAGAATTCGCAGGCGCTGCAAAGTGCGTTGTCAACACCCGTGAGCGTCGAATTTCGGGAAACCCCTCTGCGCAACGTATTCGAAGTGCTCTCCCGCACGGCGGGACTGAATTTTGTCTTTGACAAGGACGTCCACACGGATACCAAGATCACCATATTTATCCGCGACAATCCGATCGAGGACGTCCTCCGAGTCCTCTTGAGCACCAATGCTCTGGAGCGCAAGGTGCTCAATAGCAACACCTTGCTGATTTATCCGAATACGCCCGCCAAGGCAAAGGAGTACCAGGACCTTGTCGCACGCACCTTCTACTTGGCCAATGCGGACGCCAAACAGGTCGAAGGAATGCTCAAGACGCTCACGCACATCAAAGACACGTTCGTCGACGAAAAAATCAACGCGATCGTCGTACGCGATACCCCGGCGGCGGTGCGTCTCGCCGCACACATGGTCGATTCGATCGACGTTGCCGAGCCGGAGGTCATGCTCGAACTCTCCGTTATCGAACTGAGTCGCACTCGAGCGATGGATCTGGGTATACAGCTTCCGACCAGCATCAATCGCAGCACAAGTTCCCCCGTCACGACTCCCGGCGCAGCCGGCGTTGGGGGAAACGGAGGCATCGCGACGAGTAACTTCAGCAGCCTGATCACGACGATTCCCAACCCGATGCTGATTGCCAACCTGTCCATGCAAGATACCGATACAAATCTTTTGGCCAATCCGCGCATCCGCGTCAAGAACCGCGAAAAGGCCAGGGTGCTTATCGGCGAAAAACTTCCCGTGATCACGAGCACGGCGGTACAAAACGCCGGAGTCGCGTCTTCCGTCTCCTATATTGACGTAGGTCTCAAGCTCGAGGTCGAGCCGCAGGTGTATCTCGACGACGAGGTCGGCATTAAGGTGCTGCTGGAGGTCAACTCGAACCTGGGGGAGGTAACGGTCGGCAATTCGACAACGGGGATTACAACCGCCTATCAAGTCGGAACACGCAGCGCGCAGACGTACTTGCGCCTTCACGATGGCGAAACCCAAGTGCTCTCCGGCCTCATTAACGATAACGAAACCGACAGCTGGAATAAGGTGCCGGGCTTGAGCGACATTCCTGGCATTGGACGCTTATTCAGCAACGACAACTCCTCGCACGAAAAAACTGAGATTGTCATGCTGATCACCCCACGCGTCGTTCGCAACCTGGCTGCCCCCATCGGGGAACCGTTGCTCATGCCGGCCGGAACCGATGCTGTCGTTGGAGCTGCTCCCCTCACAATTGGGCCCGTTGGGCCTCGCTCGTTATCGCTACGCAGCACGGATACCAGCGCCACGACAGCGATCCGCGGATCCGAACCCGGCGCGCTGACACCCGGCCGGCGCGCCGACTCGGGCTCGCTGGGGCCGATGGTCCAACCGGAGACGACACCACCCGAAGCCGCGGGCGGCCCTCCCGCAACAACCGCTCCCCCGGCACCAACCCCCGCCCCGGGTACGCCGACTGCTCCGGCTTCGGCGACTCCGCCCCTGGCGCCTCCGGGTGTTGTGCGGCTACCGCCAGCGCCCAACGATTCCTATCCGCCGGCGCCGTCGGCGACCGAGCCATCCGCGCCGACGCTGAAGCTTGATCGAGGAAACGGTGATCCACCCAATGGCACGTCCTCGGGGCCGACGCCGTCCACGGTTTCAAGTACTGCAAACACCGCGGCGCCCGCGGCAGCTGACCAATGATGAGTTTGCTCGCAACCGAGTGGGAGCATTGCGGCCGATTCGGATGCGGTTGGCCGGGGGTGACATCCAGCGGCCCGGGCGGGTTCACGCTCCTCGAATTAGTGATCGCGGTTGCGATCCTCTCCGTGCTTGCCGTCGTGGCGGTGCCAGTCGTACAACTCGACTTGCAGCGCCAAAAAGAGGCCGACTTGCGCCAGGCGTTGCGTGAGCTGCGAACCGCGATCGACGCTTACAAGCGCGCTGCTGACGAGGGACGAGTTACGAAGAAAGCGGATGCCTCGGGATACCCGCCGCGTCTCGAGGATCTCGCTAACGGCGTTCCGAATATCAAGGACCCGAAAGCACGACCGATCTTTTTTTTGCGACGTATTCCGCGCGATCCTTTCAACCCGGACGCGAGCCTTGCTCCGGGCGACTCGTGGGGCAAACGCAGTTATGACAGCCCTCCCGATGCTCCTGCGGCAGGAGAAGATGTTTTCGACGTCTACTCCCTGGCGGCCGGCACCGGCATCAACGGCGTGCCGTATCGGGAGTGGTGAATGTCCATTCGAACACGCGCCACCACGCGTCGCAATTGGCGATCGGCGCTGCAACGCGCTTTCACATTAATCGAGTTGCTCGTTGTGCTTGCGATCTTAGCTTTGCTGCTGACCATCGCAACTCCCCCCTATATCCAACACGTGGAGCGCGCTCGGGAGGCCACACTGCGATCCTCACTCAAAGTCATGCGCGAAGCCATCGACAAGTTCCAGGGAGACCAGGGCCGGTTGCCTCAGAATCTGGATGAGTTGGTTGCTCGCGAGTATCTAAAGGCGATTCCCTTGGATCCCATCACCGAAAAGCGCGACTCGTGGCTGGCGTTGACAGAATCGGATTTGCTTGCCATGGCGGCCAATTCTCCTTCTTCGCCTGCAACCTCGGCGTTGGCTAGCGCGAACACACCGCTGCAGAATTCACCCGGCATGGCCGATGTGCGCAGCGGTGCTCCCGGCAACGGCATGGACGGCACGCCATACCAACAATGGTAAAAAAGCCGCGCTCGAAAGATCGAGATGTGTGCATCGCAAACCATGACTAAAAAAAATCCGACAGCAGACTGCAGCCGCAAACAAATCGCCTCGCAAACTGATTCGCGGCAAGGCGTTGGACTGCACTGGGGCTTGTAGTCTTTGCGAGCGTGGCGGCTGCGAATCCAACGCCGGAGGAAGAGGTCATGCTCTCGGCGGCGCGGGCGGGCAACGTCGCATTGTTTCGCGCAATGATCAAGGCGGGTGCGAATTTCAACGCTCGCGACGCCTCGGGCAACAACGCGCTGGTTTTTGCGGTGCTCAGCGACCGAGAGGAAATATTGCGGGAAGTGCTTTCGCACAAAATCGACTTGGATGCGCGCGGCAGCGTCGGCATGACAGCCCTCGGCATCGCAACCACGCACAAGGGGGCGCGATCCGTCGAGCGGCTACTGCGCGCAGGGGCTGATCCGAACGTCCCGGATGCAAGCGGCGCCACACCCCTTGCTTGTGCCCTTCGCGTAGGCGACTCGGAACTCGCGGTGCGCCTTCTTACCGCTGGAGCCGATCCGCGTCGCGCGGACGTCGATGGGGTAACTCCGCTACATACTGCGGCGGGACGGGGAGACGCACGAGTCATCCGGGCGCTGCTGCAGCACGGCGCCAATCCCAACGCTCTTGACAATGAGCGCCGATCGCCGCTCTTTGTGGCGCTCTTAAACCACCATCCGGACGCGGCAATAGCGCTGATCGAAAATCGCGAAACGAACCTTTGACTGATCACGCAGGGCTACTCGCCGCTCTTTTTTGGGCTCGGCAACTGGGCTACGAAGACATCGCGCGTTCGATTGACGAGCGCCTACGGTAGTGGCGCTGCTCCTTGGACCCACGACGAGCGAAAAGAGCGAGAGCAAAAACTTTTGCCCCGATGATCCAAACGCGGGATTCCGCATGCTGAAAGTGGGCCAAGTAATTCTCGGAAAGCGGTAGCATGCCTTTTCGGGAGGGATCCATGGCAGAGCCCGGCTACTGCCCCCTACCCAGACTTAGAGCGAAGTGACAAGGAGAAGAAGATGCGAATGGACGGTGTTGTATCGCTTGGACAAAGGTTGGCGCCACGGGTTGTGCCCTTTCTTGTGCTCGCCGCCGTGGCAGCTGCCGCGCACGCGGACCAGGAGGTTCAGTCCAGTGACGGCCAGTGGAAAGTGCACGCTAAGGTCGCCGACTCGCTCGCGGTGAAGAAATCGAGCGAAGCCATGATCAATATCTCTCCGGCGGGCATGGCCAAAGGCTGCCCCAAGGTCGATAGTGTGGCCTTTGAAATGCCCGCTCACGGGCATGGGGGCGACGTAGATCCAAAGGTAATGTCTACCGGGGCGTGCAGCTGGCACGTCACGGACCTAGAGCCATCCATGAGTGGCGCGTGGCGCTTGCGATTGGTGCTGAAGGACGGCGATAAGACCAGCAACGCCGACTTGCCGATTACGGCCAAATAGCAAGGCCAGCGCGGGCGCGGCCGCGCGCTCCAACCGCTCGTCCTGGGCAGCGCGCGCGGAGGCTCGCGGTTGGTTTTCACCTTGGCGCTTCGGCCCCACCGAGCGCGGCCGCAGCAAACACAACCGCAAGTCCCAAGACAGTCTCGACGGCGATGCTACCGCGCAGACCGCGGCGGGCCGCCGCCTGCGCGTCCAAATCCGGGCGTTGCAAGGCGGGCGTGAGCCGGTTGCGATTGTTCAAGGCCGCAAGGCCCATGAGCGCGACGAGCGCCACCTTGACCAGCAAGATGTTGCCGTAGTTGCTTCGCAGCAGTGGATCGATTCCTCCCAACCGGTACCATGCGCTTAGCACACCGCTTGCGACAACGATCGATACAAGCGCAACGCCGTATCGAGAGAACCTACGCAGGACGACCGCCAAATCGTACGCCGCCAGACGGCCCGCACCGGCCCACAGCAAGGGCAGCGCTCCGAGCCACGCCCCGGCTGCAAGCAGGTGCAGCGCCAGGGTCAGGCGCTGCACGGTCCCGGAAGCACCCGTGACGCCGGCCGCGTGGCCGAGCAATCCGATACTGGCCAGCGCGCATGCGACGAGGAAATACACCGCTCTGCCGGTAGACAGCAAAGGCACCAGGCTAAGAACCAAGGCCGCCAAGACGAAGACTTGACGCACCAGCCACGTGCGTCCGAACGACGTTTGCGTGAGCATCTGTGCTACGAGTGCGGGATCGATCGCGGCGCGCGCGTCGTCCATGACCACACCGGTTTGCAGCCAGGGCCAGAGCAGTCCGCTCACCATCGCAAGCGCGCCAGCGAGAAGCAACGTGGACCGCCCGGGACTTTGCTGCCCCAGCTCCAGGATGCGCCGCAGCGAAAGCGCGCCGAACCACATCATCAGTGCAAGGGCGTGGACGGCGGCGCACAGCGCGAGGGGCAATGCCAGACTCATGCCCCTGCCCCACACCGTCAATGAGAAGCAAGAAACTCGTAGGAACCACTCATCCGGTGTCCGTCGGCGGCTACCACGGCCCAGCGCACCTTGTAGGACCCGGGTGGCAGTTTCTCGAAAAGAGGCAGCACCAGGACTTTGGGATCTTTCGGGTCCGCTTGCGCCGACGGTTCGACAACCGCCCGGTCTTCACGGCTTTCGAGCTTGATGCTCGAGAGTTTCGGTTCAATCGGTTCGCTAAAGACCAGCCGGATCTCGCGAACCTCGGCCGTCTTGCTGTCCGCGGCCGGTTGCGCGCTCTCCAAATGTGCATGGGCCCATGTCGCACCGGCAAACAGACTCGTGAGCAAAAACGCAGTTCGCTTTTTCATGGCGATTCGCATGATGGTTCCTTCAGGACACGCCCTAGCGGGCCGCAAGGATACGGTGCCTCGCCCCGCGGGCGACGGGTCAAGTCGGCAGAAAGTGTAATACTTGCACCTTTGCAATCCGCGCACCGCCTTTGTGGCGACTATTCGGCGACGAACACCCATGGACACCGTGCCCCTCTCCCCGATCGTTGTACACGCGCGCACCAGTGCAACTGCCAACGCGGCGAAAACCGAAGCCGATGCGACGCCAAGCCACGCAACCGCGTGGCCGCTGCCAGCCGTGGAAGCGCTCTTCGAGCTGCCGTTTATGGACCTCGTGTACCGCGCCCAGCAGGTGCATCGCGAGCACTTCGATCCGAGCACGATTCAACTATCGACGCTGCTATCCATCAAAACCGGCGGATGCAGCGAAGACTGTGCATATTGCTCACAGTCGAGCCACTACAACACCGATTTGAAAGCGAGCAAGCTGCTCGAAGTCGACGAGGTCGTGGAAGCCGCACGGGCGGCCCGTCGAGCCGGTGCGAGTCGCTTTTGCATGGGTGCCGCCTGGCGAAGCCCGCACGAGCGGCATATGGGTGCACTCACGCGAATGGTGCGCGAAGTCAAAGCGCTCGGAATGGAAACCTGCATGACCTTAGGGATGCTTGAGCCCACGCAGGCGCAGCAGCTGCGTGAGGCGGGGCTGGATTACTACAACCACAACCTCGACACCGATCCGGAGTTCTACGGCAAGATCATCACCACGCGCGTGTACCAAGACCGGCTGGACACCTTGCGCAACGTGCGCGAGGCGGGGATCAAGATCTGTTGCGGCGGCATTCTCGGGATGGGCGAGACGCGGCGCCATCGTGCCGGGCTGGTCGCCCAACTGGCGAACCTCGACCCGTATCCCGAGTCCGTGCCGATCAATCAACTCGTGCCGATCGAAGGCACGCCACTGTCGGCCATGCCGCCGCTGGATCCAATCGAATTCGTCCGCACAATTGCCGTCGCCCGCATCACCATGCCGCGGGCGATGATTCGCCTATCGGCGGGCCGCGAACAGATGGGTGATGCCGCGCAGGCGCTGGCGTTCCTTGCCGGGGCCAATTCGATCTTCTACGGTGATCGACTGCTCACGACGGCAAACGCGCAGATCAATGAGGATGGTGAGCTGTTGCGGCGTCTGGGCATGCGTGCCGGAGCCGTAGCGCCCGCCGTTCAAATCGGCGCAACGCCTGCAGCCGATTAGCGCTCAGGCCCCGGCGGCGGCCTGCGTCACCGGGCGGCTTACTGCGTCGGCTCGACCCCATTGGCGCCAGCCCAAGACCGCAAGCACCACGAAGCCCGCGTAGAGCACGGCGGTTAGTGGCAGTTCGCGCACCGCATAGACCGCCACGTAGACCAGATCCACGGCGATCCACAGCAGCCAGTTGACGCGATAGAGTCGCGCCATCCAGTACTGGGCGACCAGGCTCAGCGCAGTGAGGGCCGCATCGAGCCACGGCAGTGCCGCGTTGGTAAAGCGCGACATGATGGCCCCCAAGGCGATTGCGCCGATGACCCCCACTAGAAGCGCGGCGGCCAGGTCTCGGGCCCTTGGCCGACGCACATGTGGACGTCGCGCGTGCGCACTGGCCCGGTGCCATTGCCACCAGCCGTAACACTGCAAGCCGGCGTAGACCATCTGCAAAAGCGCATCGGAGTACAGCCGTGCGCCATAAAAAACCCACCCGTAGAGCAACACCGATACGAGTCCAACCGGCCAGCACAGGCGATTGCGCACCGTCGTCCACCATACGGCTGCCACGCTTAACGCGACAGCCAGAACTTCCAGAGGTTCCAGAATCAACCCTCTTTATCGTTGCCCGGGCTGCGCGCGGGCCTCGCCGCGCATCCACTCGCGAAGCTCCGCCAGATAGGCGCGGCCGTGCTGGCCGTTAAACCACTGGACGTGGCCCAGCAGGAAGCCGGAGTACGCAAGTTGCGCATTGCGTTCGTTGCCCACGATCCCTTGAAAATAGTCCACTTCGGAGAGCGCGTATTCCACGTGCGCAAGCGGCAAGAGCAGCAAAAGCGCGTCGCGCTCGAGGGCCGAAAGCGGACGAACGGAGCAATAGCCCGCCAGCAGCGCCGTGGCGAGCGAGGGCTGGCCAATGGCGCCCGCAACATCGCCTGCGTTTTCGTCGAAATCAAGCCACGCGATCGTGTTGCGCTCCAGTGCGATGGCCAGATCCGCCACGGCAACACCCCGATTAGAGAGGCCAAAGTCGATCGTCGCCTGGACCTGCGCATCGGGCCCGGAGTGTGTCCAGAACAAGTTTGAGGCGTGCCAGTCGTTGTGGGCCCAGAGCGGGTCAAGCAAATCCAGCAATGGACGCAGCAGGCGGTGCGTCGGCTCCAGTGTCTGGAGCACGCGGTCGCGCCAGTTTTCGGTACCTAGAAACGCGGCCAGGGCGGGACGCTGCGCGACAAACCGCTCCAACGCGACCTCGAGCTTCCCGCAGCCGACGATGTCAAAACTCGCCAGCAGCGGACGCGCCGCGCGCGCCGGCGCATTAAAGTCCCTTGCCGCCAGATGCAGTTGCGCCAATGAGCGGCCCAATGCGCGCGCGTGGGCGCGCGTGCGCACGGGCGTCCAGGAATGCGCCTCGCGGTAGGTGTCCGCACCGCGGCAGCGCTCGTGCACTTCGTAGACCCAGCGATCGACCGCAACCGCGGTGCGGCCGTCGGCATCGCACAAAACCGCCGGAACCGAAATGCCGCGTGCGCTGAGGTGCGCAATAAAGCGATGCTCCTCCCCCAAACTCGCAACATCGCGCACGCGCGCATCATGGCGCTTGACGAACAGCGTGCCGCGGCGGGTTTGGACCAGCGCGGCGGCCGAAAAGGGTCGCGGGCTATGCCATAGCAGTCGATGCGGCCCACCAAGCGCATCGAAGCCCTTAGCGAGAGCGCGCAGTTCCTCCGCGTTCAGAAGGGGCCAATCCGGCGCAACCGTATCGCCCTGCATGCCGTGCGTCGTGACCGCATCGGCTGTTCCGGTGTTCATGGCTTTATTGTCGTCAACGGCCTCGGAGAAAATTCCATGGGCGCCCGCCGAGACGCGGGCGCCGTAACAAAGTGTAAGCGCCCGGGCCGCATTGATGCGCCGCAAAACAAGAGCTTCCAATTGCGTTACCCTATCAAAAACGCGCGAACGCTGATTCGCGCGTGTTTTTGCCTAGTCCCCTCATGCAACATTCGATCGCCAAGCGAGGACTATGAAGCTGCGGGAGCTGACCGGTGAGATGTTGCTCGCCTACAAGCTGCTGGTGAACGATCGCACCAAGTTCGCAGCGCTTTTGCTCGGCATAACCTTTGCGGTCTTCCTGATGCTGATGATGACCTCCCTTTTTTCGGGAATTCTTTACCGGTCGTCTTCGGCGGTCGTCAATATCGGCGCCAAAGTCTGGGTTATGGACCCCGCGGTTAACACCCCGGCCACCAGCATCCCGATGCCCGACTACGTTCAGGCTGCCGTGCGAAGCATTCCCGGCGTCCGGTACGCCGTTCCGCTGTACTCGGGAATCGGCCTGGTCAAACTCAAGGACGGAACCTTCCAGGCCGCCACTGTCATCGGGCTGGACGACACGAGTCTCTTTGGCCGCCCGCAGATGCTCCAGGGCAAGATCGAGGACATCTACGCCGAAAACGGCTTCATCATGATTTTGGATGCCGACTACGAAAAGCTCCAGAGCCCCAAGCTGGGCACGGAGTTCGAAATCAATAACAACCGTGCCGTCATCATCGGCATGGCAAAGGTGACGGTGAGCGGCCTTTTCGGCATACCGACGCTCTATACCACGTATAGCCGGGCAATCCAGTATCTGCCTCAGGCGCAGTTTACGACCTCCTACGTGCTGGTCCAGCCTAAGAGCCCGACGGATATTCCGCGCATCAAGGAAGAGGTCAAGCGTCTGGGTTACCTTGCGCTCACCGAGGACGAATTCGTCGACCAGACGGCCCACTGGTACGAATTTCACACCGGCTTGGGCATGAATCTGCTCATCATGACGGTCGTGAGCTTCATTGTGGGTCTGTCGATTTCGGGCCAGACCTTCTACACCTTCATCATCGAGAACCTGGAACGCTTCGGTGCTCTGAAGGCCATCGGCGCCAAAAGCAACGAGCTCATCGGGATGATTCTGTTCCAGTCGACCTTCACGGCGCTCACGGGCTACGGGCTTGGGATCGGGCTGTCGGCCAGCATAACGGCATTGGCCAAACTGCGGCTGCCGGACTATGCCGCGCGGCTGACATTCCCGAGTCTGGGCGGCGCTCTGGTCATGGTGATCGTCATCGTCGCGATTTCGAGCTACATCGGGGTGCGTAGAGTGCTGCGCATCGAGCCCTTCGACATCTTCCGCAGCTAGACCATGACGGTTGCCACCCCAGCCGACGCCGGAGGCCGCCTCGCAGAAGGTGGTGCCGCCCCCACGAGTCGTGACGCGATCGTCGCGCGCGATATCGACAAGTCCTTTGGGGAGGGCGAGGCACGCACCCATGCCTTGCGCGACGTGAGTTTTGAAGCGCGCTACGGCGAGATGCTCTACATCGTGGGGCCCTCCGGTAGCGGCAAGACCACCTTGCTCAGCGTCATCTCGGGCATCCTTCGCCCCGACGGCGGTGAAGTCACTGTCAAAGACCAGGCCATCTGGAATATGTCGGCCGACGAGATCTGCGAATTTCGATTGCATACGATTGGTTTTGTCTTCCAGGACTACCATCTTTTTCCGCGACTGACGACCGCGGAGAACGTGGCCATCCCGCTCATTTTGCGCAAGCGCCCGTGGGATGAAGCGCTTGCCGAGGCACTGCGCTACCTCAAGGTCGTCGGCCTCGAGGACCGAGCGCATCTTCCGCCTGTCAAGCTCTCGGGCGGCGAGCAACAGCGTGTGGCCATTGCCCGGGCTATCGTGAGTCAGCCCGACGTGCTGATTTTTGACGAGCCTACGGCTTCCCTCGATGGCGATACGGGACGAGCCATCGTGCATTTCGTGCGCCACGAGGTCCTAAACGACGAGCGCTGCATCGTGATCGTCACCCACGATGCGCGCATTTACGAGTACGCGCACCGCATTTTGCGCATGGAAGACGGTCAACTGAAAGGTGTGGTCGATGGCGATTCGATTGTCGGGGACTAGGATCATCTTCGTCTTGGCCGGCATTGGGCTGGTGGGTGGCATTACGAGCGCTGTGATTTCGGCGCAGAAGCAGCCGCCGCAGCCGCCGGCCTTCGAGCCCGCGTCCAATCCGTACGCCGACGGGATTTTTGCCAACGGCATCATTGAGAGCGACCAGCCGCACGGCTCCAACGTCAACATTTACCCCGAGGTAAGCGGTACGGTGGTCGACGTTCCGGTACACGCCGGGCAGGCGGTCAAGCGAGGTGACGAGCTCGTGCAACTCGACGACCGTGTGCAGCGCGCGACGACCGAGCAGCTCGAAGCCCAGGCGCAGGCGGCCAAGGCGATGCTCGAGGAGCTGCGGGCGCAGCCGCGGCCCGAAAACCTCGTCGTCGTGCAAGCCCAATTGGTGGCCGCAGAGGCCAGTGCCAAGCAGGCGCGCGACAGCTACGAAAAGCAGCAGCACGCCTACGACATCGATCCACACGCGGTGAGCCGCGACACCCTGGACACCGCACGCAATGCCTGGCTCGTGGCCGACGCCAACCGCGTGACAGCGCAGCGCAACCTGGAGCTCACGCGCGCCGGCGCCTGGATCTACGACATTCGCAACCAGCAGGCGACCTATGATTCGCTGGTCAAATCGGCGAGCGCTGCCCGAACCCTGCTATCCAAATACACACTGCGCGCCCCGCATGACGGCACGGTGCTGTCCATCAACGTGGCTCGGGGCAGCTACGTCTCGCCCCAGGGCGTCTACGATACGTACACCCAGGCCAACAACGACCCGGCGGTTGTTTTCGGCACGTCGCCTAAAACGCTCAACGTGCGCTGCTACGTCGATGAGATCCTGATTCCGCGGCTTGGCGCCACCAAGGGTCTGAAGGCGCAGATGTTCGTGCGTGGTACGAAGGGCAGCATCCCCATCGAGTTTGTGCGCGTCGAGCCTTATGTAACGCCCAAGATTTCATTGTCCGATGAGCGCCAGGAGCGGGTGGACCTGCGTGTGCTGCCCGTCATTTTCCGGTTTGAGGCGGCCGAGGGTCAGCCGGTATATCCGGGTCAGCTCGTGGACGTTTACATCGGAAGATAGGGACGCAATGAGGCGGGTCCGCATCGATTCGAGAGTTGCATTGCACGACGCGGGGCCACGCCGGCTTTGGCGCGCGCTCGTCGCCGCGGGCTGCCTCGGGGTTGCCGGCTGCGCCCTGGGTCCGGATTTTCATCGACCCGAGCCTCCCGCGGGAGATAGCGTCCTTAATAAGGACCGACCGGCCCCAACTTCGCTCGAGGCTGACGGACACACGCAGCACTTCGACAAGCAGGCCGATTTGCCCGCCAA
>Ga0187778_10000075_pt1 | contig 60371 bp, 55 predicted proteins | sample 1015_Q2_SP5_20_M_FD_132418 | JGI IMG/M metagenome (GOLD analysis project Ga0187778, IMG submission 132418) | Tropical peat soil microbial communities from peatlands in Department of Meta, Colombia - 1015_Q2_SP5_20_MG | ecosystem: Environmental > Terrestrial > Soil > Wetlands > Peat | place...
CCTTGTAGAACAGGAAGAACTCGGCCTCCACGCCGGCCATCATCGTGTAGCCGAGCTTCTGGGCCCGCGCCACCTGCCGCTTGAGCGCCAGCCGCGGGCAGCCGGCGAAGTCCGACTCGTCGGTGTTGCGGATGTCGCAGATCAGCCGCGCCACCAGCCCGCTCTCGGCGCCCCAGGGGAAGATCCGGAAGGTGCCGAGGTCCGGGGCGAGCAGCATGTCCGACTCCTCGATCCGGACGAAGCCTTCGATCGACGAGCCGTCGAACATGATCTGCGCGTCGAGCGCCTTCTCGAACTGACTGCGCGGCACCTCGACGTTCTTCACCACGCCGAGGATGTCGGTGAACTGGAGCCGGAGGAAGCGCACGCCGAGGCGGTCGCACACCTCCAGGATGTCGGCCTTGGTGATGTCCTTCGACCGCACCATCGCGCGGTAGTCGGCATCCAGGGCCATGGGCAACGGTCGCATCACGGCATGAGACGAAACGGGCGCGACGACCGTCGCGCCCGCCTCGCCTGACACCGCCGCGCGCACCCTGCGCGCCCGTGGGGTCATTGGCACTCCATGTTGAGCGGGAACCGGCTCATCCGTCGTAGTACAGGAAAAACTCGTACGGATGCGGCCGGAGCGCTACTGGCTCGACCTCCTTCTTCGTCTTGTACTCGATCCACGTGTCGAGCAGGTCCTGCGTGAATACTGCGCCACGCAGTAGGAATTCGCTGTCCTTCTCCAGCGCCGCGAGCACCTCGGTCAGCGAGCCGGGCGTGTTCTTGACCCGCTTGCGCTCGTGCATCTCGAGATCGTAGAGGTCCTTGTCGATCGGCGCCGGCGGCTCGATCCGGTTCTTCACGCCGTCGAGACCGGCCATCAGCAGCGCGGCGAACGTCAGGTACGGGTTCGACGACGGGTCGGGTGCGCGGAACTCGATGCGCTTCGCCTTGGGCGACTTCGAGTACATCGGAATCCGGCACACGGCGCTGCGGTTGCGCTGCGAGTAGATCAGATTGATCGGCGCCTCGTATCCGGGCACCAGCCGCCGGTACGAGTTGGTGGTCGGCGCCGCGAACGCGAGCACCGCCGGGGCGTGCTTGATCAGGCCGCCGATGTAGAACCGCGCCATGTCCGACAGCCCGGCGTAGCCCCGTTCCGACCAGAACAGGTTCGTGCCGTTCTTCCACAGGCTCTGGTGAACATGCATCCCGGAGCCGTTGTCGCCGAACATCGGCTTCGGCATGAAGGTCGCCGTGTAGCCGTTGTCGTGGCACACACCCTTGACGATGTACTTGTACATCATGACCTGGTCCGCCATCCGGACCAGCGTTCCGAACCGCATGTCGATCTCGGCCTGGCCGGCCGTCCCGACCTCGTGGTGCTGCACCTCGACGTTGATGCCGGACCCGATCAGGGCCAGCATGATCTTCGACCGCAGGTCCTGCAGCCGGTCGACCGGCGGCACCGGGAAGTAACCTTCCTTGTGCCGTGGCCGGTGCCCGAGGTTCGGCGACCCGTTGTCCTCGCCGGAGTTCCAGATCCCCTCTTCCGAGTCGATGTGGTAGTAGCCCTCGTGGGCGTTCTGGTCGAAGCGCACCGAGTTGAAGATGTAGAACTCGGCTTCCGGCCCCCAGTACGACGTGGTCGCGATCCCGCTCTTGACGAGGTACTGCTCGGCCTTCTGCGCCACGTAGCGCGGGTCGCGGCTGTACCGCTCCCCCGTGATGGGGTCCTTGATGTCGCACACCAGGACCAGGGTCGGCACCTTCAGGCACGGATCGACGAACGCGGACGCCGGATCCGGCATCAGCAGCATGTCGCTCTCGTTGATGGCCTGGAAGCCGCGGATGCTCGAGCCGTCGAAGCCGAGCCCTTCCTCGAACATGTCTTCCTTGAGCTCTCCGACCGGAATCGAGAAGTGCTGCCAGGTGCCCGGCAGATCGGTGAAGCGGACGTCCACCACCTGGACGCCGGTCTCCTTCGCGAGGCGGATCACGTCCGCCGGGCTGGAGGCCTTGTCGTTGGAGGTGGTCGTGCGCTTGGAGGAATTCCTGGTTGCGGCCACGGTCATATCGCGATCCTCGGCAGGTGAAGTCGGCGAAGCTAGCCACGGTCGTGCAGGGTGTCAAGCAAGAAGCGTGCAAAGTGCACGGAATGGCCTAACTTGGCCGTCCCGCTTGCCTTAAGTGTGCATTCTGTGATGCAGTTGCGCGACAGGTGTGGCGGCTACGGGGCGAGGGCCTCGAGGAAACTCCACAGCTCGACCGCGGAGAATTGGCGGGCGCGGTCGAGCACTTCCTTCGCCGTCCACTCAAGGAAGATCCAGGCCGTGGCCCGATGCCGGTCGCGGGACACGAAGTGCAGGCGGCCGCGGATGGCGCCCAGGTCCGGGTGCGGCTCCGACTGGAGGTACACTTCCCAGCGCGCTCCCGCGCGGGCGAGCTGCCCGAGGTGGAGTGCCGCCTGCATCCAGGGGAAGCGCGGGGAAGGTTCCATGGCGGCCCCGCAGGCGCCTAGTCCCGGGGACGGTCCGTCGGCTCGCGCTCGGCCGCGCGCTCGGACGCTTCGACGTAGCCGCGCAGGCTGGCGCCGATGACCTCGTCGAGATACTGGTCGATCGCCAGCATCACCTCGAACGCATCCCCGCGGCCCCAGTCGAGGCCGCGGCGCAGGAAGCGCCAGATGGCGTGGCGGAGGTGGCGGAATTCGCGGTACAGGTCGGCGGCGTCGTAGCGGGCAAGCCCGCGCAGCTTTCCGAAGCGGAGACCGCGGCGCCGGCGCGCGATGGAGCGGTCGGGCGAGGCGCCGTCCTCCCCCTCCCGGAGCGCCTGCGCGATGTCGGCCAGCAGCGCCGGCACCTGGTTGGTGAGGAGGAGATCGGGCAGGCGCTCGTCGCCCGCGATCGCGGCGTCGCTCCGCACCAGGTCGCGCCAGGCCGCCGCGATCTCGTTCGCGTGACGCGCGATCGCGTCGCCCGCATCCCGGTACGCCTGGCTGACCAGGGACATGGCAGGAAGCTAGGCGGCGGTCCGGCAGAGTTCCAGAGTTGGCACGCCCTTCCGTTCCGCTCTACGTTACAGCGATGGCTCCCGACACTCAGAAGTGCCCCAACTGCGGCGCCTCGTCGTCCGGCAAGTTCTGCTCCGAGTGCGGCGCCGCGCTCGCCCCCGCCGCGTGCCGCTCGTGCGGGGCCAAGCTGTCGGCGCGGGCCAAGTACTGCGCCGAATGCGGCGAGCCCGTCGGTCGCGCGGCCCGTGGCGCCGCTTCCGCCGCCGCGCCCGCGACCCGCGCCGGCACGGTCGACCGCCTGGCGTGGTACGTGGCCGGAGTGTGCGTGCTCGCGCTGCTGGTGGTCGTCGTGGTCGTGGTCGCGAAAAAGAGCGCACAGCCGCCGGCCGCCACCGCGGCGCAGGGCGCGTCCCCCGAGGGCGCGCGCGCGACCACCGACCTGTCCACGATGACGCCGCGGGAGCAGGCCGACCGCCTGTACAACCGCATCATGACGGCCCACGAGGCCGGCGACAGTTCGCAGGTCAGCTTCTTCGCGCCGATGGCGCTGCAGGCCTACGCCAATCTCGGCGGGAACCTGGACCCCGACGCGCGGCTGCACCTGGGGCTGGTGCAGCTGGCGGTCGGCGCCACGGCGGCCGCCGCGGCCCAGGGGGACACCATCCTCAAGAGCGCGCCCAATCACCTGTTCGGCTGGCTTCTCAAGGCGCGCGCCGCGGAGGCCCAGGGCAACGCGGCCCAGGCGCGACGGGCGTACGACGCCTTCGTCCGGAACTACGACGCCGAGCTCGCCAAGAACCGCCCCGAGTACCAAGAGCACGCCCAGATGCTCCAGGACACCAGGAGCCGCGCGCAGCGGGCCGGTGCCGCGCCGAGCGGATCGTAGCGTGCCGCGCGACATCCGGGTGGCGCACAGCCCGGACTCCGACGACGCGTTCATGTTCTACGCGCTCGCGGCCGGCAAGGTGGAGACCGGCGACCGCCGCTACGTCCACGAGCTGGCCGACATCGAGACGCTCAACCGCCGTGCCGTGGCAGGTGAGCTCGACGTGACGGCGGTCTCGTTCCACGCCTACGCGCACCTCGCCGACCGCTACGCCCTGCTGGTCCACGGCGCCTCGGTGGGTGACGGCTACGGCCCGAGGCTCGTGGCCCGGACGCCGCGGCCCGCCGACGCGAGATCGGCGCTCGCGACGCGCGTCGTCGGCATTCCCGGCGACCTCACGACAGCCGCGCTCGCCCTCCGGCTGTATCAGCCCCGGGCACGTACGACCATCCTTCCCTTCGACGCGATCGAGGAGGCGGTGCTGTCCGGCCAGGTCGAGGTCGGATTGCTGATCCACGAGGGACAGCTGACGTATGCCGACCGCGGCCTGCACCTGTGGGAGGATCTGGGCGAGTGGTGGAGCGGTGAAACGCGGCTCCCGCTGCCGCTCGGCTGCAACGTGGTGCGCAAGGACCTCGGCGCCGGACTGGTGCGCGACGTGGCGCGGGACCTCAAGGCCTCGATCGTGTGGGGGCTCGAGCACCGCCGCGAGGCGCTGGCGCACGCCCGGGACTTCGCGCGCGGGATGGATGCCGAGCGGACCGACCAATTCGTGGGGATGTACGTGAACGACTACACGGTCGACCTCGGCCCGACCGGCCGGCGCGCAGTACAGCGCCTGCTCGACGAGGGCCACCGCGCCGGCGTCCTGCCCGCCGCGGTCCAGGCCGAGTTCGTGGCGGCGTGAGCGCCGCGCCCGCCGACACCGCCCGGCCTGCCGGCGCCGAGCCCGCGGTGCCGCGGGTGCTGATCGTCGAGGACGACGAGGCACAGGCCCGGCTGGTCCAGCTCCTGGTGGCCGCCGCCGGGCTCGCCTGCGCCGGGACGGCCGCCACCGCCGAGGACGCCGTACGCCTCGCCCCCGCCGCCGACGTCGTCCTGATGGACTATCGCCTCGAAGGCGCGCGCTCCGGGCTCGACGCGCTGCGGGAGATCCGGGCGGCGGGCTACCAGGGCTCCGTGATCATGATGACCGGCCACGGGAGCGAACGGGTGGCGGCGGAGGCGCTGCACCTCGGAGCCAACGACTACATCATCAAGGAAGACGGATTCGCGCAGCTGCTGCCCGAGGTGCTGGCGCGGGTGGTGCGGGTCCGGGAGATCGAGCGCCAGCTCGCGGTGGCGCAGCACAACCTCATCCGCGCGGAGCGGCGCGCCGCGATCGGCGAGATCGTGGTCGCGCTCTCGCACGAGATCAACAACCCCTTGATGGCTCTCAGCAGTCAGCTCGACCTGCTCGGGCTCGACCAGGGGAGCTTCCCGCCGGCCAGCCTGGCGGCGCTGGCGCAGGCACGGCAGCAGCTGGCGCGCATCGCCGAGCTGCTCAGGCGCCTGGCGGAGCTCGATCACGAGCAGGCGACCACCTACGTCGGGGCGACCCGGATGACCGACCTCTCCAAGCCGGCGGGCGGCCGCGGCTAGGCGCGGCTAGTCCGCCGGCACGCCCTCCGGCTCGGGCTCCGGCACCGCCGCCTGCTCGGCCCCCGCCTTCGCCTTCAGCCGCATCTGTCGCGTGACCCACGCCGCCACCCCGCCGCCGAAGTCGTCGAGATAGGTGTAGACCACCGGCACCACGATCAGCGTCAGCAGCGTCGACGTGATCAGGCCGCCGATCACCGCGCGGGCCATCGGCGCGCGGAACTCGCCGCCCTCGCCCAGCGCCAGGGCGGTGGGCAGCATTCCGAAGATCATCGACAGCGTGGTCATCATGATCGGCCGGAACCGGATCTCGCCCGCCTGGATCAGCGCCTGGCGGCGGGTCGCTCCCCTCTCGCGCGCCTTGTTCGCGAAGTCCACCAGCAGGATCGCGTTCTTGGTCACCAGTCCCATGAGCATGATCACGCCGATCATGCTGAGGATGTTGAGCGTGTCGCGCGTGAGCGCCAAGGCGACCAGCACGCCGACGATCGACAGCGGCAGCGAGAGCATGATGGCCAGCGGCTGCAGGAACGACCCGAACTGCGAGGCCAGGATCAGGTAGACGAAGATGATGGCCAGCGTCAGGGATTCCAGCACGTAGCCGGTGGTCTCGGCGAAGTTCTTCTGCTCGCCGCCGTAGTCGATCCGGTAGCCCGGCGGCAGCGGCACCGCGGCGAGGCGCTTGCGGATGTCGCCCATGACGCCGGTCAGCGGCCGGTCCTGGTAGTTGCCTTCGATCCGGGCCGAGCGCTCCAGCGAGAGTCGCTTGATCTCGGCGGGGGCGCCTGACGGCGCGATCTGGCCCACCTGGCCCAGCGGCACCATCACCGGCGAGAGCGTGCGCGCGTTGAAGCTCGACGTCGCGATCGGGATCCTCCCGAGGTCGGTGAACGAGGTGCGGTACTCGGGCGCCACCTGCACCACCACGTCGTGGCTGTAGCCCGCCGCGTCCTCGAAGGTCGTGGCCGTCTGGCCCGCGAGCACCGTCCGCAGCGTGCCGGATATCGACCCGACGGACAGACCGACGTCGGCGGCGAGGTCGCGATTGACCTGGATCACGTACTCGGGCTTCCGCCCCTCGAGGCTCGACTTGAGGTCCACGAGGCCGCGCACGTCGCCGATCGCCGCCATCATCCGGTCGTTCAACTCCTGGAGGCGGGTCATGTCGGGCCCGAGGACGTTGACCTGGACCGGCAGCTGGCCGCCGCCCATGCCGGACGCGTCCATGATCCCGGTCTTGACCCCCTTGAAGGACGGCAGCACCGCGCGCAGCGCGATCTGGAACTTGTCCTGCGACAGGTGCCGGTCGCTCTTCGGCTTCAGCCGCACGTAGATCGTGCCGTCGGTGACGCTGGGCGTGTAGCCGCCGCCGATCGTGAAGTAGGTGTAGGCCACCTCGGGCCGCGACCGCAGGTACCGGTCGATCTCCTCGCCCTTGGCGCGCGTGTAGGTGATCGACGAGCCCACCGGCGTCTGGATCGTGACGTTGAGCTCGCTCCGGTCCACGATCGGGAAGAACCCGCCGCCGACCAGCCCGACGCCCATGAGCACGATCGCCGCGAGGAACGCGGCACCCGCGAGGCCCATCACCCATCCGCGGTGATCGAGCGCCCAGGCGATCACGCCGCGGTAACGCTGCCCGTAGCCGCGGAAGGCGTCGTTGAACCGCTCCAGCCGCTTGCCGATCGGGCCGCGCTCCGCGTGGCCGGCCGCCTGCGGGTCGTACCACAGCGACGACAGCATCGGGTCGAGCGTGAACGAGACGAACAGCGACACCGCCACGGCGAACGCGACCGTGATGCCGAACTGGTAGAAGAACCGGCCCACGATCCCGCCCATGAAGCCCACCGGCACGAACACCGCCAGGATGGACATCGTGGTGGCCAGCACCGCGAAGCCGATCTCGCTGGTGGCGGCACCCGCGGCCGTGTGATGGTCCTCGCCACGCTCCACGTGCCGCACGATGTTCTCGCGGACCACGATGGCATCGTCGATCAGGATGCCCACCGCCAGGGACAGCGCCATCAAGGTCATCGTGTTGATGGTGAAGTCCATGGCGTAGATGACCAGGAAGGCGGAGACGATGGACACGGGCAGCGTGAGGCCCGTGATGACCGTGGACCGCCAGGAGTTCAGGAACAGGAAGACGATCATCACGGTGAGCAGGGCGCCCAGCACCAGCGCCAGCTGCACGTCGGCGAGGGAGTCCTTGATCCACTTCGAGTTGTCGCGGATCACCTCCAGCTGCACGCCCTGCGGCAGCTCCACGTTGAGCCGCGCCATCACCGCCCGGATCCCCGTCGCCACGTCCACCGTGTTGGCGCCCGACACCTTCCGGATGTCGATGCCAATCGCCCGCCGGCCCGAGTACTCGGCGAGGCTCCGCTCCTCCTCCTGCGCGTCCTCGATCCTCGCGACCTCGCCCAGCCGCACCGGCACTCCGTTGCGCGACGTCACGACCACCGACGCGAACGCCGTCGGATCCGTGATGCGGCCCTTCACCCGCACCAGCTGCTCCCCGTTGCCACGCTCCACCCGGCCGGCCGGCATGTCCATGTTCTCGCGTCGCAGGGCCGCGACGACCATGTCCGGACTCACCCCGAGGGCGTCCATCCGCGGCGGAAGCAGCAGCGCGTGGATCTCCCGCTCCAGCCCGCCCACGACGGTCACGCTGCCGACTCCGTCCACCGTCTCGAGCCGGCGGGTGATGGTCTCCTTCGCCAGGGTCGTGAGGTCGCGCAACGCCCAGTCCCGCCCGGACAGGGACAGGCTCATGATCGGGTTCTGCCGGAAGTCGAAGCGCGAGATGATCGGAGGGTCGATGTCCGTCGGCAGGTCCGCGCGGATCCGGTCCACGGCCGACCGCACGTCCGACTGGGCGGTGACGATCTTCGTCTTGAGCGTGAACTGGATGAAGATCGTGCAGTAGCCCTCCACCGACGACGACTCGATGCGGTCCACGCCCTCGATCGGGTTGACGGCCTGCTCGATCTTCTTCGTGACGTCGCGCTCGACCGACTCCGTGCTCGCGCCCGGGTAGGAGACCTGGATCATCAGGAAGGGCAGCTCGACGTCGGGCATGTCGTCGAGCTTCAGGCGCCGCAGGGAGAACAGGCCCAGCACCATGAGCGCCAGCATCATCATGGTGGCGAACACCGGCCGCTTGATCGAGAGCTCGGAAAGGAACATCGCGCCGCCTCCCCGCCGCTAGCGCTTCGTGGGCGCCGCGGCGCCGCCGATCGCCACCGGAGTGCCGTCGGCCAGACCCTCGATCGGACCGATGATCACGGTGTCGCCGGCCGCGAGCGCCCGGGTCACTTCCACCAGGCCGGCATCGTCGTCGGTGATGCCGACGCCCACCGCGCGGCGCGCGACCTTGCCCCCGCTCACCGCGTACACGTACGGCGTGCGGGCCTCGCCCTCGTAACGCACCGCGGCGGACGGCACCGCCACCACCCGCGTCGCCTCCCGGGTGACCACGCGGCCCGAGACGAACAGCCCGCCCACCAGCGTCTGGCTCGGGTTCGGGACGTCCACGTAGATCAGGATCTGCCGGGTGGCCGGATCCGCCGTCGGGTTGATCCGGCTGATCCGCCCCGAGACCCGCGCCGAGTCCATCTGCGCCAGAGTGAGGCTCACCGGCCGGCCGATCCGCAGCTCCGGCAGCCATTCGGTCGGCACCGACGCCGACAGCTGGAGGATTCTCGTATCCACCAGCTCGACCACGGGCTTGCCGTTGTCGATGCGGTCGCCGGCCTGCGCGTACCTCCTGCTGACCACGCCCGCCACCGGCGCCGTGAGCACCGCGCTGTGGAGCCGGTCCTCCGCGTTGGCTGCCTGCGAGACCGCGAGCGAGAGGCGCGAGTGCGCCGCCTCGAGCGCCGCCAGCGCGTTGTCGCGGTCGCGCTGGGCGATCGCCCCTTCGGCGAACAGGGTCACCGCTCGGGCCGACTCCGCCTCGGCCACCCGGACGTTCACCCGCTGCGTGGCCACGTCGCTGTTGGCGTAGGATGCCGCGGCCTGCAGGACCTGGTCCTTGAACTTCGCGAGCCGCTGCCCGGAGTCGACGCGGTCGCCCTCGTTCACGTACATCTCGACCAACTGCTCCGCCATCGGCGCGCCCACCGTGACCCGCACCTTGGGCTCGAGGGCGCCGCTCAACGGAATGCCGGTACGCAGGGTCGTCTGCTGCGCGACCGCGACGTCGGCCGCGTTCAGGGTCGCGAGGTCCCGCGAGGCCGGGGCCTTCGTCTCGGCGGCGGCCGCGCCGCCGCCCGCCCGCTTCGCGCCACAGCCCGCCGCCACGGCCGCCGCGGCGAGAACCAGCGCCGCGCTCCACCGCACCGAACTCGTCCCGCGCATTTGTCTTCCTGTCCTCTCACCGCTCGCGTCTGGTAACCACTGCCGACTTGCCGTCTGGCAACCCTACTGCCCCTCCGCCATCCGATTACCTGCGTTCTGGAGCGGTACGGGATGCCCCAGCGCCCGCTCGAGCGCGGCGATGGCGAGCAGGTAGTCGCGCGTCGCCTGCGCCTCGTTGACGCTCGCCGCCTGCAGCGCTAGGCGGGCGTCCGACACCTCGAGCGCCGTCGCGATCCCGTTGGCGTAGCGGACCGACGCCAGATGATGCGCCCGCTCCGCCTGGCCCACCGTCACGTGCCGCGCGACCACCAGCGCCTGCGCCCGGACGATCTCCGCCCTGGCCTGCTCGATCTCGATGGCGACGCTCTCCCGCGTCTGGGACAGCTGCGCCTCGGCGCGCGCCAGGTCCGCTTCGGCCTGCTGCACCGCGCCGTGCGTCCGGAGCCCGTCGAACAGCGGGACCGACACGACGAGCGAGGCCGTCCAGTCCTCGTGGAAGTCCGTCAACCGCGACGGGAAGCCGCTCTGCGGAAACGCCTGGCCGCCGAACGAGCTGAGCAGCTTCACCGACGGGTAGTAGTCACCGTGATAGACGTGGACCGCTTCGCGCCGGAAGTCGACGTTCGCCTGCGCCGCCTCGATCGCCGCCCGGCCGGCGGCGTCGAGATCGAGCGCGGCGAGGTCGACGCGCGGCAGCGAGTCGGCCGGCGTCTGGAGCAGGCCGCTCACCAGCTCCACCGGCTGATCGGCCGGGACGTTCACCAGGCGCCGCACCTCGAGGAGCGCGACGTCCCGGCTGTTGCGCGCCGCGATGACCATGGGCTCCTGGTTCGCGGCCTCGACCTGCGCCCTCAGCAGGTCGTAATCGGCCGCCGAGCCCACCTGGTGGTTCAAGGAGACGTGGCGCAGCTGGTCGTTGACCTGCACCTGCGACGCCTCGGAGATGTCCACGATCCGCGCGGCGTACAGCGCGTCGAGATAGGCCACGGTGACCCGGTACGTCACCTCCCGGCGCGTCTCGTCCAGCTGCGCCCGCGCAGCCTCCTCGTACGCACGGGCGCCGCGGATGCCGGCGCCGACCTTGCCGCCCTGGAACAGCGTCTGGCTGAGGGTGAGGGTGGCGACGTAGGTGTCGGGACTCCCGAAGCCCGTGCTCGAGAACATCGTCCCGAGCCCCTGGAAGGCCGCGATCCCCGCGTTGCGCTCCAGGTAGCTGACCCGCGCGGCCAGCGACGCCGTCGTGTCCGGCGCGAACACCGGGACCCCGCTGCCCAGGTCCTGGAACACGGAGGCGAACGTCCGCTGGTAGGTGACGTTGGCGCGAATCTCCGGGAGCGCCGACGCCCAGGCCTCGGTCACCTGCCCCTCGGCCTGGCGAACGCCTGCCTCCGCGATCCGCACCTCGTTGCCGGAGCGCAGCGCGCGCTCGATGGCGCCTTCCAGCGTCAGGCGCACCGGAGCGGGCGCGGGCTGCTGCGCCGCCACTGCCACCGGCGTGAGGGCGAGCACGACGAGGATCGCAATGCGCATGGCGCTACTCCTTCACACCGGCCGCCGGAACGCGGATGCCTTCCAGGGCGATGCCCAGCTGAGACTCGACGGCATCGTGCAGACTCACCGTGCTGCGCGCGACGACCGTCTGATGGGGCCCACCGCCGACCCACCACACCAGCGTGCCGAGGAACACCGACGCCACCACGCCGAACACCGAGTCCGCCGACAGCCCGGGCCGGAACTCGCCGCTCTCCTGCCCCTCCCGCACGACCTGCACGACGCGCTGGTACAGCCCGCTGCGCGACACGTCCGGCTCCGGACAGACCATCCGCTCCATGCTCACCCTGAGCAGCATCCCGGCGAGCGCGCGATCCTGGCCGTACGACTCCGCCACCCCGCCGAACAGCGCCAGGATCCGCTCGCTGGCCGTCCGCCCGTGCTGAGGCGCGTGCTCCTCGGCCCGCTCCATCCACTCCTCGCTCAACGCAGCGAGCACCGACTCCTTGCGCGGGAAGTAGTTGAAGAACGTGCCCTTCGCGACGTCGGCCCGTTCGGTGATCTCATCCACCGTCGTCGCTTCGAAACCCTTCTCGTGGAACAACTCGAGCGCCGCGAGCGTGATGCGCCGCCGCGTCTCCTCCTTCTTGCGCTCCCGTCGTCCCTGCGTCACTTCGGTCACAGTCACCCGCCTCGATCCGAAATGGTGATGGATGGTCATTTTCGACCATAGTATAGTAATAGACCAGAGTCCTGTCAATCTATCTGTACTACGGTCAACTTCCTAGGACTGTTTCGATCCGGATTGGCCCGCCGCATTTTCGCACCCTATGCGAGTCGCGATCACCGGAGCGACCGGCTACGTCGGACAGGCGATCGTCCAGAAACTGCTCAGACGGGACCACGAGGTGCGGGCGCTCGTTCGCAGGCCGGAACGCGCAGGCGCCTGGCGGGATCAGGGAGTCGAGCTCGTCGGGGGCGACCTCGGCGAGCGAGCCGCGTTGAGAAGGCTGCTCGAGGGTGCCGGCGCGGTGGTCCACCTGGTGGGCATCATCGTCGAGACGAACCGGCATACGTTTGAATCGGTGCACGTCGCGGGCACGGAGGCCGTGCTGGAGGCGGCGCGCCAGGCCGGCACGCCGCTGCTGCTGCACATGAGCGCGCTCGGTGCCCGCGACGCAGCGGGCGCCACCCGCTATCACCAGACGAAGTGGCGGGCGGAGGAGACCGTCCGCGCCAGCGGCATCCCCCACGCGATCTTCAGGCCTTCCCTCATCGCCGGACCCGGCAGTCCACCGATCAAGACGATGGTGGACATGATCCGTCTTTCGCCGGTCGTTCCGGTCATCGGCGACGGCCGTTACCGGCTGCAGCCGATCTGGCTGGGCGACGTGGCCGAAGCGTTCGCGCGCGCCCTGGAGCGCGCGGACGCCCGAGGCAGCTTCGACCTGGCCGGGGCGGAGGCGTTGACGTACCACCAGCTGCTGGACGCGCTCGAGGCGGCGCTGGGCGTGCGGCGGCGCCGCATCTCCGTGCCCGTCGGCGTGGCCCGCTTCGCCGCCGCCGCCGGCGCCACCCTTCCGAGCGCCGCGCCGATCACGTCCGAGCAACTCCAGATGCTCCTCGAGGGTAGTACGACGGACGACAACGCCATCGCGACTCGCTTCGGCATCACGCCACGCGCATTCGCCGAGGTCGCCCGGGAGATCTGCGCGCCGTACGCAGCTCGCCAGGCCGCAGCTTCCTAGCGGAGAGCGAGGCCGGGATCCGTCCGGGTCCGTTTCGACCACTCGTCCGCGGAGGGGCCATGTGGCGAGCGCTGAGTCGCGTCGGCGGCGCCGCCATGCTGATGGCCGCCGTCCCCGTCGACGGGGCGACCGCGCAGCCCGTGGTGACCGCACCGTTCTCCGCCGGTCAGGCCACGTTCACCCTGCACTCCACGCTCGTCGGGCACTTCGTGGGCCGGGCGCCCATCGCCAGCGCGGAGTTCTCCGGAGGCCGGTTGACCGAAGTCCGGGGCACGGCGGTGGTGCTCGTCGCGGACATGCGCACAGGCAACGGGCTGCGGGACAGCCACATGCGGGAGGCGATGCGGGCGGACAGCTTTCCGACGATTCGCTTCGATCTCGACAGCGTCGCATCCGGCGCCGTCTCGGGCGACACGACCGGCGTCGTCTTGGTCGGCAGGCTCGCGGTGCACGGTGTCACACGGCCGCTGCGAGCCACCGCAACGGCGGTCGCACGCCCGGGCGGCGAGGACGTCGACGCCTCTTTCGGTCTCGACATGCGGGACTTCGGCATCCGGCCGCCGGTCCGCGCCCTGGTCCTGCACGTGGCGCCGGACGTCGTGGTGACCGTCCACCTGTCGTTCGGCGGCAGCCCGCCGACCTGACGCCGCAGCCGGAAAACAAGCGGCCCGGGGGCGAACCCCCGGGCCCTGCGACCGGGCAAAGCCGCCGTCAGACTTTGCGCGCGGTCGGTCGCTCCTCGCTCTGGCCGCCCGGGTCGTCCCCGCTCGGCGAGAAGATCGTCGGCAGCAGGGACGGGTGGACGACGTAGCCCCAGACGCATGACTCGGGAGACCTCGTCGTCGCCGTCTCTCTCGGGCGTGCCCGGGACGCCGGCCTGCTCTCGCCGCTCTTGCCGAGCACGGGCGTCGCGCCCATCCGTCGCTCCCTTCACCTCTCACGTGCTTAGACGCGTCGACGCCGTGGATGGTTGCAGGCGGCTAACGGCGGAGTCTCCCGGTGCGTGAGGTGGTGACGGTGTCGGCGGCCGAGCCACGGGAGAAGATCACGCGCGTGTTCGAGGTGCCGTAGCCGAGCCCCAGCGGTCCGAACACGACGACCGGATTCGAGCAGGTGACGGTCGCGGACCCGAGCGGATACACCCCGATGGTGTCCCACGCCGTGAGGCTGCGCTGCACGGACAGGGTCGCGAAGGGCCGGGCGCGATCCAGCTCCAGCCGGGCCAGGGCGCTCCGCGAGATGGCGAGCTGGCGGGTCGTGGCATGAAGCGCCGCGTACCGCTCGACTCCCTCGCGCACCGCCGCCTGGTCGAGGTAGCGGACCAGGGGAGGGGTCACGACCGCCGCGAGGATTCCCAGGATCGCGACCACGGAGAGCAGCTCCACCAGCGTGAACCCGCGACGCATGCCGCCAAGCTAGCCCGGCGCTCGGCGCGATCCCGTGCCCGTCCGCTGCGGCGTGGACGCTTTCGCCGCCGCACGGGGACGCTGCTGGCTCTGCACCGGCGCGCGCGCTAGACTGCGGGCATGCATACGCTGGTGCGTCTCTACCTCAGAACGGCGTTCGCCTTCCTGGCCCTCGGGCTGGCGGGCGGCTTGTGGCTCGAGTACCGCCAGACCGTGGGCGGCGTGATCAGTCAGGGGATGATCGTGGCGCACGTCCACGTGCTGCTGGTGGGGTTCCTGCTGATGATGATCCTCGGCACCGCCTTCTGGCTGTTCCCGCGCTCGGGCCGCGGACAGCCGATCGGGCCGCATCCCAGGGCCGTGGGACTCGCCTACGCCCTGCTCGCCGCGGGAACCGCGATCCGCGGGGTCACCGAATTCTTCGACATCGAGCTCGCCGCCCCCGCCTGGCGCTACGTCCGACTCGCCGCCTCCGCCTGCCAGGCCGCCGGCATTCTCGTCGGGATCGCGGCGCTGTGGGGCCGCGTGCGGGGCGCCGCCGTGGCGAAAGCGGAGCCTCCCGCCGCCTCCTAGCGGCGCGCGGCCCGCTCGAGCAGGCGGCGGCGGGTGTACGGTATGAGGCCGCCCGCCTCGATGATCGCCTGACGAGCCGCTGGCAGCGGCCGAACGGGATAGCGCTTGCCGCTCGTCACGTTGACGACCTCGGACGCTCCCACCGTCAGCTCGTCACCCGCGGACGCCGCGACGCCCGGCGCTTCCACGAGCCGGAGGCCGAGGTTGATCGCGTTCTGCAGGAAGATCCGCGCGAAGCTCCACGCCACGATCACCAGCTCGTGTCCCTTCAGCGTCGAGACCGCCTGCTCGCGCGAGCTGCCGCAGCCGAAGTTCTTGCCGGCGACGACGACGCTGCCGGCGGGCACGTCGCCCGCCTTCAGGCGCGCGTTGAACGGGCCGAGGTCCGCGAACGCATACTGCGGCGTCTCGCTCGGCAGCACCGTCGCCATGTAGCGACCCGGATAGATGACGTCGGTGGAGACGTCGTCGCCCAGCACCAGGACGGCCTTCGGCGCGCTCACGGTGTGCCTCCGCGCCGCGGGTCCGTGATCCGGCCGGTCACCGCCGAAGCCGCGGCCACCGCCGGGGAGCAGAGGAACACCTCGGAGGCCGGGTTGCCCATCCGGCCCTTGAAGTTGCGGTTGGTCGTGGAGAGGGCGGTCTCGCCGTCGCCCAGCGCCCCCTCGTGCACGCCGAGGCAGGGCCCGCAGCCGGCGTTCATCACCACGGCGCCCGCGCCGACTAGATCGGCCACGTACCCGGCGGCGAGCGCTTCCTGGTAGATGCGGCCGGACGCCGGAAAGACCAGCATCCGCGTGCCGGCGGCGACCTTGCGCCCCTTGAGGATGCGAGCCGCGACCGCCAGGTCGTCGAGCCGCCCGTTGGTACAGGAGCCGATCACGATCTGGTCGACGTGCCGACCCGCGACGTCGCCGACGGGCCGCACGTTGTCCACCGTGTGCGGGCAGGCGACCTGGGGCTCCAGCGTCGCCACGTCGATGTCCACCGACCGCTCGTACCGGGCGTCGGGATCCGGCTCGACCAGCGGCACGGCCTCGCTCACGCCCGCCTCGTCGCGGAGATAGCGCAGCGTCTCGTCGTCCGCCGGGACGATGCCCGAGGTCGCCCCGGCCTCCACCGCCATGTTGCACAGGGTCAGGCGGCCGGACGTGGGCATCGCCGCGACGGCGGCGCCGTGGAATTCCAGGACGCGGAAGGTGGCGCCGGCAGCGCCCAGCTTCCCGACCAGGTGGAGGATCAGATCCTTCGGGCCGACCATTTCCGGCATCACGCCGCGGACGCTCACCTTGATGGTGGCCGGCACCTCGACGTTCACGGCGCAGCCGAGCGTCCAGACGCTGGCCATCTCGGTGGCGCCGATCCCGAACGCGAACGCGCCGAGCGCGCCGTGGCTCGTGGTGTGGGAGTCCGTGCCGACGACCACCGCGCCGGGCCGCACGTAGCCGTTCTCGGGCAGAATCTGGTGGCAGATGCCGCCCCGGTCACCGCGGATGTCGTGGAACTTCGCGATCCCGTTGGCCGCGACGAATTCGCGCACCTTCTTCTGGTTGGTCGCGGTCTTGGAGGACTCGGCCGGCACGCGGTGATCGAAGATGATGGCGATCCGCGACGGATCCCACACCGCGGGCGCGTGTCCGGTGCCGCGGAACACCTCGAGGAACTGGTTGATGACGAGGGCCGCGTTCTCGTGGCTCATCGCCAGATCCACGGCCGGCTCCACGACGTCGCCGACCGCCACCGCTTCCCGGCCCGCCGCGCGCGCGAGGATCTTCTGGACCACCGTCATCGCCGTCCGCGGTGCGTGCTGCGTCACACGATGCCCCTTTCCCTGAGCCGCGCGATGTCCTCCGGGGAGTAGCCGAGCTCGCCCAGAATGGCTGCTGTGTGCTCGGAGAGGCGCGGCGGCGGCGTTTCGACGGCCCCCGGCGTCTTGTCCAGCTTGGCGGTGAGGCCGAACAGCTTCAGCTCCCCGATGCCTTCCGCGCACACGGTCTGGATCGTGGCCCGGTGGGCGACCTGCGGCTGGCTCAACGCCTGCTCGAGCCCCAGGATCGCGCCCGAGGGCACGCCTCGCTCGTTGAGCACGCGGACCCAGTCGTCCGTGTCGCGCTCGCGGAGCTTGGCCTCGAGCAGCGGGGTCAGCGCGCGGCGGTTCTTCTTCCTCGCGTCGCGCCTGGCGAACCGCGGGTCGTGCTTCAGCTCCGGCACCCCGAGCGCCTCGGCCACCGCCTCCCACTGCTCCTGCTTGTTGGCCGCGATGTTGATCGCGCCGTCCCGGGTGGCGAAGGTGCCCGAAGGCGCGGCCGTGAAGTTGTCGTTGCCCAGCAGCTGCGGCTGCTGGTGGCCGATCAGCAGGTTGGCCGCGACCCATCCCATGAGGGGCATGATCGAATCCACCAGCGCCACGTCGATGAACTGCCCTTCGCCGCTGCGCTCCCGGTGGAACAGGGCGCCCATGATGGCGAACGCGGCGTTGAGTCCTCCGACGGTGTCGCACACCGGGAAGCCGCAGCGCAGCGGATTCAACCGCTCGTCTCCGTTGATCGCCATGACGCCGGAGAGGCCCTGGATGATCTGGTCGTAGGCCGGCTTCTGCGCGTCGGGGCCGGTCTGCCCGAAGCCGGAGATGGCGCAGTAGACGAGGCGCGGGTTGGTCGCGGCCAGCGCCGCGTACGAGAGGCCGAGCCGGTCCATCACGCCGGGGCGGAAGTTCTCGACCACGACGTCGGCCGTGCGCGCGAGCCGCAGGAAGATGTCGCGCGCCTCGGGCTGCTTGAGGTTCAGCGTCACCGACTTCTTGTTCGCGTTCTGCGCCAGGAAGCTGGTGCCCATCAGTCGGTCGTTCAGCTCCGGCACGTTGCCGAGCTTGCGGGCCAGGTCGCCCTCCACCGGGTTCTCGATCTTGACGACCTCCGCGCCCAGCAGCGCGAGGAGCGCCGTGGCGAACGGGCCGGAGAGCACGTTGGTCAGGTCGAGGACCCGGATCCCGCCGAGCAGCTTCGTGGTGCTCACGCGCGCGCCGCGATCGCGTCGGCGATCGTGCCGGTGCGGTACACGCTGCCCGGCAGGTCCCGGCCGAAGAACCCGGCGACCTCGCCGGCCACGGCGATCAGCCGGTCGAGCCGGACGTCGGGGCGCCGTCCGCTGCGCTGGAGCAGGTGCACGAAGTCCTCCGTGCAGGTGTTGCCGCCCGCGACCTTGGTGAACGGACAGCCGCCGAGCCCCGCCACAGACGACTCGAACCAGGTCACGCCGGCGCGCAGCGCCGCCCAGCAGTTCGCGAGCGCGAGGCCGTACGTGTTGTGGAAGTGGCACGCGACCTCGACGCCGGGTCCGGCGTCGAACACGGCGGCGTACAGCCGCTCCACCTGATCGGGAACGGCGTGTCCGGCCGTGTCCGCGAGGCTGACGCGGGTCAGGCCCGCATCGAGGAAGCGGTGGACCAGGTCGAGCACCCGGCGCTCCGGCACCACGCCCTCGTAGCCGCATCCGAACGCCGACTGCACCGACACCTGGACCTGCCGGCCGGCCGCCGTGGCCGCACGCGCCATGGCGATGATGCGCGCCGTCGCCTCGGCCACGGACATCCCGGTGTTCTTGCGGCTGTGCGTCTCGCTCGCGGAGACGCCCATGCAGAACAGCTCCACGTCGCAGGCCAGGCCGCGCTCCAGTCCCCGCTCGTTGAGGACCAGCGCCGACAGCACGACACCCTCGAGCGTGCCGAGCTCGCCGAACAGCCGGTCGGTGTCCGCCATCTGCGGAACCTTCTCCGGATGGACGAACGAGCCCACCTGCACGACGTCCAGGCCCGTGGCCGCCAGCTCGCGGACCCATCGCGCCTTCTGCCCGCTCGGCACGACCTCCCGTTCCATCTGCAGCCCGTCCCGCAGGCCCACCTCGTGGAGGACGATCGCGCGCTTCTCCTCGGCGCCGGCCATCGCGCGCCCTACAGCGCCTTCGCCACGGCCTCGGCCACCTCGAGCGTGGTGCTCGTGCCGCCCATGTCGTAGGTGCGGGCCTTCCCGACACGAATCACCGACGCCACCGCGCGCTCGAGCCGCTCGGCCTTCGCCTTCTCGCCCAGCCAGTCGAGCATCATCTTGGCCGCCAAAATGGTGGCGATCGGGTTCACCTTGTGCTGGCCCGCGTACTTCGGCGCGGAGCCGTGGGACGGCTCGAACACCGCCAGCTTCTCGCCGATGTTGCCCGAGCACCCGAAGCCGAGGCCGCCGACCATCTGGGCGGCCAGATCGGAGATGATGTCCCCGTACAGGTTCGGGGCGACCAGCACGTCGTAGCTCCGCGGGTTCTTCAGCAGCCACATGCAGATCGCGTCGACGTTGGCATCGTCCATCGGGATGCCCGGATACTCGGCCGCCACGCGCTTCGCTTCCTCCAGGAACAGCCCGTCCGTCGCACGCACCACGTTCGCCTTGTGCACCACCGTGACCTTGCGGCGCCCGGCCCGTTTCGCGTGCTCGAACGCCGCGCGCACGATGCGCTCGGAGCCCTTCCGGGTGTTGACCTTGCACGAGATCGCGTAGGCGTCGGGCGCGAGGTCCTTGAACGGCGCGAACGGCTTCGAGGTCCGGGCCAGCGTCGCCGCGAGCTCGGCGGGCACCGGGCTGAACTCGACCCCGGCGTACAGGTCCTCCGTGTTCTCGCGGAAGATCACCAGGTCGATGGTCTCGCCGAAGTTCAGCGGATTGCCGGGATAGGCCTTGCACGGGCGCAGACAGACGTACAGGTCGAACATCTGCCGCATCCGGACGATGGGCGACCGGTACACCAGGCCCGTGCCCCGGAGCGACGGCGCGAGCTCGGCCTCCGCCGCCCGCGCGGGCTTCGACGTGATCGCGCCGAACATCGCCGCGTGCACGCCCTTGAGGAGCTCGACGGTGCGCGGCGGGAAGGCGTCACCCTCGCTGCACCAGAAATCCCATCCGATGTCGCCCGGCAGATAGTCGGCGTCGAGGTGGATCGCGTCGAGGACGATCCGCGCCGCTTCCATCACGTCCTTGCCGATCCCGTCGCCCGGCAGCCACGCGATTCTGTACTGAGCCATGCACTCCGCTCCCCGGGGGCTGACGCCAGAAACAGCAAGAACCGCGCCGGAATTACCCGGCAGCACCAAAGGCCTGCCGGGCCGCCACAATCGCGGGCGGACCGGCGGCGGAAACGTCAAGGCCTCGGGGCTCACGCCCTCCTTGCGCTGCGCCCGGCCGCGGGATATGAACTCTGCACGCCATGAGCGACGCACTTCTCGCGCTCCGCGAATACGCCAAGCTCGCACCCTGGAACATCCGGGACCTCGCGGCCATCTCCGGCGGCATCCTCGACGCCTCCGGTGTGACCCCGATCAACGCCGCGGCCCAGAGTCATCCCTCCGACCGCACGATCCGCTTCTACGTGACCCGCCACCTGATGAGCCCGCCGGAGGGTCGCGGCACCGCGGCCACCTACGGCTACCGGCACCTGCTCCAGCTGCTGTCGATCAAGCTGCGGCAGATGGAGGGCGCCACGCTGGCGACGATCACCAAGGACATCGCCGATTCGCCCGGCGACGTGCTCGAGAAGCGGGTCGCGACGGCGCTGGGCACGCTGCCGGTGCCCGAGGAGATCGAGTTCTCCGGCGCGGTCGCGCCGCGCGGGCGCGTGGCGCGGGCGGTGGGGCGACGCCAGTCGAACGGGACCGGCGCGGAGGCCGGCGAGCCGGGCCACGCTCCAGCCGGAGCCTGGTACCGCATCGCCCTCGACGATCTGGCCGAGATCTCGCTGCGGCACGATCACCCGGCGGCGCGCACGCCGGCGCAGCGCCAGCGCCTGGCGGAGCGCATGGCCCGCGCGCTCCGCGAGATCGCGGCCGACTCCGGACCGTAGCCTCGCATGCGGCTGCGCTGGCGCCCGGCCCTGGCGCTCTCGCTCTGCGTCGTCGTCGCGCAGCTGTTCTCCGTGGCTCCCCTGGTCGACGTCGTCACCTGGGCGACGCCCGACACCGCCCGCCTCGCGTATCCGATCTCCCACGTGCTCCTCGCGCCGCTGACCCTGGTCGCGGACTGGCTGAACGGGGGATCCCGGCGCGACCTGGTCGGGTTCGCCCTGTGGGCGCTCGTCGGATACGTGCTGGTGCGGCTGGCGGCGCCCCGCCCGCCCGGCCGGGCGAGGCGCGAACTCTGGTACGCGCTCGCCTTCCTGGTCGCCGTCGCCGGGTTCGCCGGCTGGGGCTACTGGCTGCCGCGCCCGATCCCGCGCCTCGTACCCGCGAGCTCCGACCTGCTGGTGATGGACGTCCACTCGCATACGGCGCTCTCCCACGACGGGCGGCCGGGCTTCGACGCGGCCCGGAACGCCGCCTGGCACGCGCGGGCGGGGTTCGACGTCGCCTTCGTCACCGACCACAATACCGGCGGAGCCGCGAGCGCCTGGCGGCTCGAGGTGCCGGCGCGGCCTCCCCGCCTGTTCGACGGCGAGGAGATCTCGCTGTCGGGCATTCACGTCCTGGCGCTGGGGACGACGAGCGTCATCGCCAACCGGCCCTACGATGCCTCGTGGGACTCGACGGGAGCGCTGATCCGGCGGCTGCACGCCGACTCCCTGTTTCTGGTCCCGACGCTGCCGGAGGACTGGCGACGCCACACCGGTGCGGAGTTCGGTCAGCTGAGCGAGTGGGGCGCGGACGGGTTCGAGATCTGGACCAGCTCACCGCAGGCGATGGAGCTGCCTCCGTCGGGTCGGCGCACCGTGATCTCCTGGTCGCGGCTCGAGAACCGGCCGATGCTCGGCTCGACCGACATGCACGGCTACGGCTACGCGGCCACGGTGTGGAACCTGGTGCGGCTCCCGGGATGGCGGACGCTGGGCGACGCCGCGCTGCAGCGGGCCATCCTGGAACGGCTGCGCTCCGGCGGCGCGGCGGCCAACCAGGTCGTGGCGCTGCGGCGCTGGCTGCCGGAAACGCGGCTCGGCTCGGCGGCCGCCGTTCCGGTCAACCTGGTCCTGCTGCTTCGTACGGCCTCGCGGCCGCACGCGCTGGCCCTGCTGGTCTGGATCTGGCTCGCCACGGCGGCGGTCAGCCTGCGCAGGCGCGCGAAGAAAGCGTGAGCGACGCCGGCTCGTCGCCCCCCCCGACGTCGAGGTAGGCCGAGCCGTCGCTCAGGAAGGTCAGATCGGGATGCTCGGGCGGCGCGCTGCCGCGGCGCAGCCGGACGCAGGCGCCCCGCACGAGCCACGGGAACCGCAGCGTCAGCCGGATGTGGCGCGGCGCGCCGAGCGCGATGGTCGCGGCGCGATCCACCGGTCGGTACGCGATGCTGAGCGAATCACGACTGAGTCTCCACCCGTCGAGACGCCAGGTCGAATCGTCCGCGATGCCGTCGACGTGAGGCGCGATCTCCAGCGCATCAAGGTGCTCGTCCACCCCGAACAACCCGCGCGCCACCAGGTCGAGCAACGATCCCGCCGAGAACATGAACAGGCCGTTGTTGTCGCCCCGCTCGCCGGGCCGGCCGTAGTTCACGCGGATGATCCGTGACGCCTCGTCGTCCAGACGCTCCCAGGCGGTGCGGCGCTCGTCGACGGCGCCGTAACGGAACACCGCTTCGAGGGCCTTGAAGTCCATGATGTGCCAGCCCCAGCCGGTCCAGTAGCCGGAGCGATCGAACCACGAATCGTCGCTGGGCACGGCGTAGAAGCCGCGGTTGCGGGCGTCCCACCACTCGGGCCGCAGGATCGTGCGCACCATCGCCGCCTGGATCCCCGTGTCGGCCACCGCGCCGAAGATCAGGGCGTCCACGGGCTGGAGATGGTAGTGGTCCCAGCTGCCGGCGCTGTCCGCCCGGACGTGGTAGGCGAACCACCCCATCGCCGGCCGCCACAGCGAGGGCAGCGCCGCCCGGATCCGGGTCGCCGCGTCGCGCCACGCCCCGGCGCTGTCCCCGAGGCTCGCGACCGGCAGCCGCCACGCCGCCTCGTCCTCGAGCTCGGCGAGGCGGTCGAGCGCGTAGGCCGCGAGCGCGTTCACGTACGGGTCCTCGGAGAGGTACGGTCGACCGCCGTGCGAGATCGGCGACATCTCCGAGTAGCTGCCGTCGCTGATGCCCTCGACGAGCCCGTCGGCCCGGTAGTCCGTTCCCAGCACGAAGCGCGCGATGCGGCGGAGGTTCGGCAGCTCGACGCCGAGCCACGCCGTGTCCCGGGTCGCCCGGTAGCACGCATAGCCCTTGAGGATCTGGTACGGGTCCTTGTCCGCCATCCAGTGGCCGCCCCAGTCGTCGGTCCACACGTAGCGGCCCCGCGCGCCGAGCCGGTTCCAGATCTCGTGACGCTGGGCCCCGGACCGTTCGGCGAACCGTTTCATCAGACCGTATTCCGAGCACACCACCTCGGGGTCGCCGAGCTGCAGCGCCGTGGTCGCACCGTACCACCCGTCGCGGTCGAACGCCGCGAGGAAGGTATAGGAGCCCGCCGGGATGTTGCGGAACGTCGCGATCCGATCGTAGTGCAGCATCGGCTGGGCGGCCGCCAGCACGTGCGCCAGGACCACCGGCAGGTTCGACGACGGCGTCGTCACGCGCAGACCGGGCGCGACGTACGGGGCCGGCGCGTCGCCCATCGCCACTGCCAGCGCGCCCGACGCGTCGTCCTCCGAGTCGCCCCGGCCGAACACCAGCTCGAGGCGCAGGTGCCCGCCGGCGTCGGGGGTGGGCTCGAGCGCCATCACCAGGCGCCCGGCGGCGCGGCGCTCGCGGCCTCCGAACTCGGTGTCCAGGACCAGCGACGTCGTCTCGGTCCGGATCGCGGCTCGCGTCCCCCGGCCCGGGGCGATCGCGACCACGGTGTTCGCGATGGTGGAATCGCGCAGGAAGACGATGTGCCGGCTGTCGTCGACGGAGATCCGGTCCCGCACCCCGTAGCCGACGGAGCGCCAGCGGTGCTCGTAGAGATCCGCCGGATCGATGGTGACGACCACCAGCCTGCCGAACGGCCAGTGCGGCGCGGTGATGATCAGCTTGCCCGCCGCCGCGGCCGTGTCGCCCTGCACCTCCACCGAGAGCGGCGCGCGGGTGGCCGAGTCCGCCACCAGGAGCGTCACGCGACCGTCGGACGAGAACCGCACGCTGTCCGCGAACGGCGCCGTTTCGGCGGCGCGCGCGCCCGGCTGCAGTCCCTCGACCCGCACCCACCCGCTGAAGGTGACCGGGTTGAGGGTGAGGTTCCGCAGGACGACGCCGCCGGCCGCGCTGTCCACCGCCACCCAGAACTGGACGCTCGGCAGGAGCACGGCGGTCGGCCGGAACGCACCCGTCGCGACGACCGTGATGTCGGGTGCGGACTGTGCCTGGAGGTCCGGGAGGGAGGGGCCCGCCGCCGCGGCGAGGCACAGCAGCAGGCGGCCCGGGATGCGCAGGCCCGCCCTCTCGCGCCCGGGAACCACTGGCTTCCCTGCCGTGTGGCGACTCCTCCTGAGGACTCGGCCCGGTGCTGTGATCCTACAGCATAGCCCGCGGGCATCGCTCTTGCCAGCGCCGCGGCGCCGCCCCACATTCGCAGCAACCTCCGCGTGATCGGGGTCTCATGGGTTCGATTCTGCTCCTCGTCGTCCTCGCGGTCATCGTCCTCTGGGTGATCAGCGCTTACAACGGCCTCATCTCCCTGAAGAACCAGACGGTGAACGCGTGGAAGCAGATTGACGTACAGCTCAAGCGGCGGCACGACCTGATCCCCAACCTGGTCAACACCGTCAAGGGATCGATGAGCTTCGAGAAGGACACGCTGCAGGCGGTCGTGGACGCGCGGTCGAAGGCGATGGCCAGCGGCGGCGGCGTGAAGGAGACGGCGGCGGCCGAGGGCGCCCTCACCGGCGCGCTCGGGAAGCTGTTCGTGGTGATGGAGCGCTATCCGGATCTGAAGTCGTCGCAGAACGTGCGCGACCTGCAGGAGGAGCTGTCCAGCACCGAGAACAAGATCGCGTTCGCGCGCCAGCTCTACAACGACGTCGCCACCAGCTACAACACCAAGCAGCAGCAGTTCCCCACCAACCTGGTCGCGGGGCTCGCCAAGGCCGAGCACGCGGAGCTGTGGGAGATCGAGGACCAGGCGGAGCGCGCCGTGCCGCAGGTGGATCTCTCGCTCCAGAAGCCGCAAGGGTGACGGCGGGCGCGAATCTCTTCGAGCAGCAGGCGCGGAACCGCCGGCTCACCGTCGCGTGGCTGGTGCTGTTCATCCTGTTCTTCGCGTGGCTGGGCTTCGGCGGCGATCTGGCGCTGTATCTCGCCGCCGCGGCCCGCACCGAGGGCCAGGTGGCGTACCGGTTCCCGTGGATCGGCGTGGTCGTGACCACCATCGCCGCCGTCACGGCCTGGGTGTCGTGGCGGAAAGGGCCGCAGCAGGTGCTGTGGTCGACCGGTGCGCGGCAGCTGATCACGCCGCAGAGCTTCGAGGAGAAGCAGCTGCTGGACGTCGTCGAGGAGATGGCCATCGCCGCCGGGCTGCCGAGGCCGAAGGTGTACGTGATCGACGACCCGGATCCGAACGCCTTCGCGACGGGACGTGACGCGCCCACGGCGTGCATCGCGGTGACCACCGGGCTGCTGGCGGCGGTCAATCGCGAGGAGTTGCAGGGGGTCGTTGCGCACGAGATGGGCCACGTCCGGAACCTCGACGTGCGCCTGATGACCCTCATCGCGTCGCTGGTGGGCGTGATCGTGGTGCTGTCGAACGGCATGGGGCGGATGCTCCGGGGGGGCGGGAGCCTGCTGGGCGGGCGCGGGCGGAAGGCGAGCGGCCCGCTGGCCCTCGCGGCGCTGGTCGTGTTCGTGCTGTGGGTGATCACCCTGATTCTCGCTCCGTTCATTTCGCGCATCATGGCCATGGCCGTTTCCCGCGACCGCGAGTACCTGGCCGACGCGACCGGCGCCGAGCTCACGCGCAATCCCGCCGCGCTCGCCTCGGCGCTGCAGAAGATCGAGACCCACGAGGCGCCCACTACGCACATCAAGGAAGGCGCCGCCCATCTCTGCATCGCGGACCCGCTGGGGCGCGACGTGAACCTCAAGGAGGGGCGCCTGGCGGACCTCCTCGCGACCCACCCGCCGATGGCGATGCGGATCACCCGTCTCAAGGGCATGGCGTTCCAGCAGCTGAAGGCCGCGGGCAAGGCGCCGACCGCCTGACCGCGCGGCGCGCGGCCGATGACCCCACTCGACTGGCTGCTGCTCTCCGTCGCCCTCCTGCTCGCGGGGGGCCTCGCGCTGTGGCTCACGCGGCGGGCCACCGCGGCGCTCCGGGGGCGGATGCGCCGCTGGGCGCGCGGCACCCTGCTGGACTTCCAGGCCCGGGTCGCCCGGCACAAGCTGGTGTCGCGGCGCGCCATTCACGACGAGCTGATCCTGGATCCCGTGGTGGTCGCCGCGATGCGGGAGCACATGCGGCAGGAGCGGCTGACCGAGCTGGAAGTGCGGGTGCGGGTCGAGCGGTACATCGACGAGATCCTGCCGTTCTTCAACGTTCTCTCCTACTACCGGCTCGGCTACAACCTCGCGCGGCTCACGCTCAACCTGCTGTACAACGTCACGGTGGACTACCAGGACGAGGCGGCGCTGGAGCGCATTCCGCGCCACGACATGGTCGTGTACCTGATGAACCACCGCTCCAACGTGGACTACGTCGTCGTCGCGTTCGTGCTGGCCCGCGGCGTGGCGGTGAGCTACGCCGTCGGTGAATGGGCGCGGGTCTGGCCGCTCGAGACCATCTTCAAGTCGTTCGGGTCGTACTTCATCCGGCGCCGCTACCGCGAGCCGCTGTACCACGCCGTGCTGGAGCGCTACGTCCAGCTCATCACGCGCAACGGCGTGACCCAGGGGCTGTTTCCGGAGGGCGGCCTGTCGCGCGACGGGCGGTTCCAGCCCGCCAAGATCGGCCTCCTCGACTACATCGTCGGCAGCCTCCGGGAGCCGGGCTTCGATCGGGACATCTGGCTGGTGCCCGTGGCGCTGAATTACGACCGCACCCTCGAGGACCGGGTCCTCATCCAGGAGTGCCTGGATCCCGAGCTCCGCCTCTCGCGCGTGCGGCAGGCCTCCAGCGTCCTCCAGTACCTGCTGTTCAACACCGCCCGCTTCGTGACCGGCCGGCTCAAGCGCTACGGCCGGGCGGCGGTCAACTTCGGCACCCCGCTGTCGGTCCGGAGCTGGCTGGCGGCCCAGGCTACCGACGTCCTCGCCCTGCCGCGGCCGGAACGGCTGCCCCACGTGCAGCGCCTGGCGGACGATGCGATGGAGCGGGTGCGCATGATCGTGCCGGTGACGCCGGTGGCGCTCGCGTCCGCGGCCCTGCTGTCGTTCGAGCGGCACGTCGTCACGCTGCCGGAGCTGCTCGAGCGGATGCGCGAGTTCCGCGACCGCCTGCTCGAGGTCAACGCCAAGGTGGTCCGCGCGGACCGCTCCATCGAAGCCACCTGGGCCATCGCGCGGCGGATGTTCCGGATGCGGCACGTGGTGCTGGCCACGGGCTCCTCGATCGCTGTCATGCCCAGGCAGCGGCCGCTGCTGGAGTACTACGCGAACTCTATCGGCCATCTGCTGCCCGAGGCGGAACCGGCGACTCGGCGGATGACGCCCGCGGACGACCGGGACGCCTCGCTGCACCGGCTCAAGGAACCGCGGAGCCGAAGGCGGTTGTAGGTAATGGGTGGTGGGCTGTGGTCCCCACCACCTACCACCCACCAACGGCCAACCGCCATATTCACTCCATGCCCGCCCCCATCTCGATCCCCGACCTCGCCGTCGGCGCCCGCGTGGAGGGCGCCTTCCTCGTATGGGAGGTGGATCAGCGCACCCAGGCGGACGGCAGTCCGTACGTCATCCTGACGCTGTCGAACAGCACCGGCCGGGTGAAGACCGCGCCGTTCTGGACCTCTGACCTCCACAAGGTCGAGGGCGTCCAGAAGGGGGCCGTGATCAGCGTCGTCGGCGAGCTGGGGATGTACCGGACCGATCGCCAGCTCAAGGTGGTGAGCGTCCGACCGGTGCCGCGCGAGCTGGCGGACTGGTCGCGGCTCCTGCCCTCCGTCGGCGACGTCGCGCCGTGGTGGGCCATCGTCGAGAAGTGGCGCGGCGAAATGGCCGAGGGACCGTGGCGCCGCGCGGTCTCGCTGTTCTTCGAAGATCCCGACTTCCGGGCGCAGTACGAGCGCTGCCCCGCCTCACTGGCCAACCACCACGCCGAGCTCGGCGGTCTCCTCAAGCACACGGTCGAGGTCGGGGCGATCGCCCGTCCCATGGCCAAGGCCTGCGGCGCCAACTGGGACCTGGTGCTGTCGGGCGTCCTGCTCCACGACATCGGCAAGCTCGAGGCCTACCGGTGGGACGGGCTGTTCGAGATGACCGAACCGGGCAGCCTGCTGGGGCACGTGGCCCTCGGGTCACTGATGCTGGACCGTCGGCTCGACGAGCCGGAGACGCCGGTGACCAGCGAGGGCGAGCGCCTGCTGCTGCAGCACCTGGTGCTGAGCCATCATGGCGAGCTCGAGTTCGGCAGCCCGGTCCGCCCGATGACGCTGGAGGCGGAGGTGCTGCACTACGCGGACATCGCCTCCGCGGCGACCGCGAACCTCGCCGCGGCCCTCAAGGAGACGGGGAACTTCGCCGAGGGGGAGTCCGTCTCCAAGCCGATCTGGTCGCTGGAGCGGCGACGCGTGTATCGCGGGCCGTCGTGAGCGAGCTCAGGCTGGGCGCGGTGCTCTACCCGCGGGAGGCCATCGCGGCCCGGGTGGCCGACATCGCCGCCGAGCTCAACGCGCGGTTCGCCGGCCGCTCCCCGGTGGTCGTCGCGGTCCTCAAGGGCGCGGTCGTCTTCCTCGCCGACCTGCTGAGACGGCTCAGCTTCGACGTCGCGGTGGACTTCGTCAGAATCGCGTCCTACGGCACCGGCACCAGGCCCGGCGAAATCCGCTTCATCAAGGACGTCGAGCTGCCGCTCGCGGGACGCGACGTCATCGTGGTGGACGACATCGTGGACAGCGGCGCCACGCTGGCCCGCCTGCGACGCGCCCTCGAGGGGCATCGCCCGGCCTCCGTCACGACCGTCGCCCTGCTGCGGCGGGCGCCGAAGCGACGGCTTCCTCCGGAGCTCGACCTGGTCGGGTTCGAGCTGGAGACCGACGCCTTCGTCGCCGGCTACGGCATCGACTGCGGCGAGCGGTTCCGCGAGCTCGAGGCGATCTACGCCGTGGAAGGAGCGGACTGAGCGGATGGCTGCGACGACCGACCGGCGCACGGCCGAGGAATTCGCGGAACGGCCCGACGCGCTCGCCGCGTTCCTCCGTGCGGCCGGCAGCGCGCCGCGTCTCATCACCGTCGACGACAGCGCGGGCTGCCCGCTCTACCACGCCCTGGCGGCGCTGCAGTGGACCGGAGAGACCGGCCTGTTCCAGCCGTCCGACCGCCTCCACGCGGCGTGGTTCGCCGCCGAGACGGGCGTGGCCGTGATCGAGCGCGTCGTCGACGACAAGCCCGTCTACCGCTTCCTCGGCCCGCGCATCGAGGCGCCGCAGAAGCCGCCGGTCGAAGGCACGCCGGTCGTCGACGAGGCGTACGTGCTCGGCTACGAGTTCACCGAGCGCTGGAACGCCATTGCGCACTTCCTGGTCACCACGCAGGGACGCGGCGCCGTGATCGCCCTGTTCGCTCCCCGCGCGCCGGAGCTCGACCACGTCCGGCGATGGCTGCTTCAGTTGTTCAAGGGACCGGTGCCGGAAGGCGCCGACCACCTGCACGCGGCGTGGTTCGCCACCACCAGCGCCGGGTTCCTCTTTCCGCCGACTACCCTCGCCGACCGCCGCACCCGCGGCTGGGCGTACGTCGAGCTGGGCAACACGCGCGAGGAGTAGCGCCGCCGAGGAAAAGGTCGCCGGAAACACGACGGCCCGCCCGGGTCTCCCCAGTCGGGCCGTCGCCGAAGCAGCTACCCGGAGCCGAAGGATTGCTCCCTCGTTTTTCTTCCGCCAGCCACCGGTTGTCTGTTGTCAGGTTCCCGGTAGGGCTGTCAGAAGCTCCGGCTTCGATCCCCAACGCGGCGTGGCCGCGCCACGTGGTTCACCGCTCCGAGCGCTTCGAGTCCGGCCGGATCGCGTACCGGCCTCTCGCAGTGCACCCCGCTGCGCCATGGCAGGGTGAGTGAGGCGCGCGATTGGCCTCACCTGCCCGAGTCAGCGGGTGCCCTGGGATCGACGGGCGCCTGTGCCCTTGTTGCATCGGCGCCCTCCCCCAAGCTGCCGCTCGGGCCCGTCAGCAGGCGTAGACCAAGCATGGCCCGATCCCTTCCCCGCCGACGACGCTGCGAATATATCGCTGGTAATTCGTGATGCAAGTGCCGGATTTGCTTCGGGTTACGCCACTCGCCTGTGCGATGGATGTGGACTCCAACCGCACGCTCCGGAACGAGTTCCGCCGCCTGTCCCCACGGTGTCGACATGTGGAATGGAATACGATGTGGAGTCCGGCGGCTTGCCATGAGCCGCCGCTGTCGGTACGGTAGGCGCTTCACGCCACTCCTGCCCGAAGGACCGGCGCCCGTGTCTCGAACCTCGACCGTCGTCGTCGCCGCCCTCCCGCTCCTCCTCTGTGCGGCGGGGTCGGCTGCTGCGCAGCAACGCGCCACGCCGGCGTCGCGGCTCGCCGCCGCGGTGCGCACCGACGCGCTCTGGGCTCCGCTCGTCTTCCTGTCGGACGACAAGCTCGAGGGCCGTGGCACCGGTCGGCGCGGCGCGGAGCTGGCGGCGCAGTACCTCGCCGCCGAGTTCATGGCGCTGGGCCTGGAGCCGGCCGGCGACAGCGGCGGCTGGTTCCAGCGAGTGCCCATCGTGTCGCTCGATCCGTCGCCCGCCGTCGCGCTGTTCGCGGGCGGCGCCGCGCGGGACCTGCGTTACCGCGACGACTTCGTGGCCTGGTCGGAGCGCGCCGATACGCTGGTGCGCGACAGCGGTCAGATCGTCTTCGTCGGCTACGGCATCGCCGCGCCCGAGTGGCGATGGGACGACTACAAGGACGCCGACCTCCGCGGCAAGATCCTGCTCATGCTGGTGAACGACCCGGGCCTGCGGAACGCCGCTCTGTTTCGCGGCCCGACGCTCACCTACTACGGCCGCTGGACCTACAAGCTCGAGGAGGCGGCGCGGCGTGGAGCCGCGGGCGTGCTCCTGATCCACAACGACACCATGGCCACGTACGGCTGGAGCACGGTGACGAATTCGTGGACCGGGCCGCAGACACGCCTCGAGAACGCGCCGACCTCGCTCGCCTTCGCCGGCTGGCTCACCGAGCGGGCGGCGGCGGAGCTGCTTGCCTCGAGCGGGCTCGAGCTGGCGCGCCTGATGGCGGCCGCCGAGCGGCGGGACTTCCGTCCGCTGCCGACCGGCGTCGACGCCGCCGTGACCGTCCGCTCGACCCTGCGCCGCCTGACGACGGCGAACGTCGTCGGACGGCTGCCCGGTCGGGACGCGGGGCTCGCCAGGCAGGTGGTGGTGGTCAGCGCGCATTACGACCACCTGGGGATCGGGCTCGCGGTGAACGGGGACTCGATCATGAACGGCACGGTCGACAACGCGTCGGGGGTCGCAACCATGCTCGGCGTCGCCGACGCGTTCGCGCGCACCGGCCTGCGGCCGCGGCGCTCCATCCTCTTCGTCGGCATGGCGGCCGAGGAGGCAGGCCTGCTGGGCTCCACGTGGATGGCCGCGCATCCGCCGGCCGGGGCCGTGGCCGCGGACCTCAACGTCGACGGCGCGAACCTGTTCGGCCGGACGCGCGACATCTCCGCCATCGGACTCGATCAATCCTCGCTCGGAGCCGTGTTCCGGCGCGCCGCGGCAGCCGAAGACCTGCGCGTGACCGTGGACTCCGAAGCGCTGACCCACGGCGCGTTCTTCCGCTCCGACCACTTCCCGTTCGCCAAGAACGGTGTCCCGTCACTCTCCTGGGGGAGCGGGCACGACTACGTCGGCAGGCCGGCAGGATGGGGCAGGGAGCAGGAGCGGATCTACGTGCGGGAGCGCTACCACCAGCCTGCGGACAATCTGCTGCCGTGGTACACGGCGGACGGCATGGTCCAGCAGGCTCGCGTGCTGGCGCGAGTATCGTGGGCCGTCGCCGAATCCGGCGCATTGCCGGCGTGGTCGGCTGCGTCGGAGTTCGCCGGCGCCGGAGGGCGCCGCTCGCGCTGACCGACGCAGCGCTCCCCGCCCGAGCCCGGGCGAGAGCCTCTCGGCCCTCCGGAATCAGCTCGGCGCGGCGCCCGCGAAAGGCGGATTGGTGGGCAGCGCCGGTGGAGGCGACAAGCGCCTCCCGGATGGCAGCAGCCGGTTCAGCGCGTTCACGAAGGCGCGGTCCTTCTCGTGGACCTCGCGCACCTGGGCGTAGAATTCGTGGTAGAAGTGGCGGGCCGCGGCCTCGTACTGGTCGCTCCACGGGGTCCACCGGTCCGGCGCCTCGATCATGCTCGCCACGTTGTCGCACTCTTGCGTCGCGACGCTCTTCGTGAACGCGGTGTCCAGGTCGGCGAGGGCGTGCTGCAGCACCAGGTCCTGCCCGAGCGCCTGCCGCAGCGGGTCGACCGCGGCGGCGTAGGTAGTCAGATCCCAGTACAGGTTCCGACAGCGCGACCAGCGATCCCGCTCCCGCTGCGACAGGGTCGCGGGACTGCTCGCGCCGATCATCGGCTGCCCGGAGGTGTTCCTGAACGTGGTAACCAGGGTGACGATGGTCGAATCCAGCATGTGTCCGAGGCGGCCGGCGTAGTCCAGCGCGTCCTGGGTGGTCGCGCCGGAATACGGAGGCATCGCCAGACCCGCCGTGTAGGCGGGCGCCGACGCCGCGACCGGTGCGGGCCGCGCTGCCTGGGGCGTGACCGGCGCCGCTGCCTGGGTCGCCGGAGGGGTGGCTGCCGCGGGCTGCGTCGCCGGAGCCTGAGCCGGGGGCTGCTGGGTCGCGGGCTGCTGCGTCGTCGAAGGCTGAGCGGCCGGCGGCTGGGCCGAGGCCGGCGCGGCCGGCGGCTGCGGCGCCGGCGCCTGAGAAGCGGGCTGCGGCGCCGGTGTCGTCGGCGGGAGCTTGCCCCCCGTCGTCGGCGCGGTTGTCGGCTGGCTCGGGTGCTGCTGGGTCGACGACGGCGGAGCCTTCTGGGCCTGCAACGGCGACGCCAACGCACCGGCGACGAGGACCGCGACGAGCACGACGCATGAGCGCATCATAGAAGCACCTCGACGAACTCCATTCTCCACACGATAGCCGCGGCGCGTGCCTCGAGCCACGGAGCAGCAACGGGACGGCGCGCGCCGCAACGCTCCGGCGGCGACGACGGACGACCCCCCGCTATCCTAGACGCGACGCGCGGTGGGGCCCGCCCGGCGGATGCCACCCGAGACCGGGCCACCGCTCGCGTGCGGCTCGTCCCCACCGCGCGTCACCCACCACCCAGCCCCCGACGATTCGCTCTACGTCGCCCGGTCGCACGCCCTAGTGCCGGTGCTTGCCCCGCGCGGGCTTGGAGTGGCCGCGCTTCATCCGGCTGACCGGGTGGCTCTTCTTGGCCGCCTTGTGCTTGTGACCGGCGACCGCCTTCCCTGTCGAGTGACGACCCCGCATCGCGCGCTCCGCCTCCCGCTTCCGCTCCTCGCGGGCCGCCTTGCGCGTGGCGGCCTTCTCGGCCTTCACTGCCGCCGCACCCTCGATCTCCGCCGTCACACGATCGCCCTCGTCGCTGCCGATCAGGCCGCGACGCACGGCGTACCGGATCAACTCCCGCGCATCCTGGATGCGGAATTCGCCGACGCCCGCCGCTGCCCGCGATAGGTTCACCATCGCGTCAGCGACTGGACTCCGCAGCACATGAGCGATGCCGGGAACGGACTCGAGAATGCTGGAGATGGCTCCGCTGCTCAACTCGGTTGCCACGGCGATCTCCATGTCCCCCAATGCGTTAGGCTACGCGCCGCCATCGGATGATGACGCTCGCTGCCCGCTGTGGCGGCTGGCGAGGGCCAACCTACCGAGCGGGTGGGGCTTCGTCAAGGATATGGAGCACACTTCTCGCCGCCAACCGCTGACGTAACAAACGGCCCAGCAACGACTTGCGGTTGCTGGGCCTTTCAGCCGACGCGGCTTGGGGCGCCCTTCCACATCACGCTGCACTTCCCCGATCGGGCGCAGCCCGGCGCTCGCCTCCTCCTACATTCTCGCCCGCACCATCAAGGCCGCGTTCCAGCCGGTGAAGCTGAATGCCTGGGTCGTGGGATTGCCGTTGGCGCCGAGGGCGTTCTCATTGCCGGTGTCGAACCGCACCGACGGCAGCAGGGCGATGCGGCCGTTGAGGGCCATCTCGTACTGAACGCCGAGTGACAGGAGCTTGCCGGCGCTCGCGAGGGACGAGTCCCCCAAGGTGTGAATCCGGAACTCGATCTGCGGCCGCAAGATGTTCGGCCCCAACTGCACCGAGGCGGCCGTTCCGAAGGCGAGGACGTTGCTCTTCTGCGTGGACTGTGTCAGGCCGAGCAGCTCGGTGCCCGGCGAGCGATACATGTCCCACGCGTAGACCTGCAGGCCGGCGTTCCCGATGGGGAAGCTCCAGGAGCCCTGCCCGATGTAACGCTTGCCCGACTGGAAGATCGGCGAGCTGCCGAGATTGTCGTCGCCGAACGTGGAGAACGTGAGTCCGAGCGAGATCCTGCCCTGGCCGACGAGGCGGTCCGCGCCGAGGCGCAGCCGGAACTCGCCGCCGGCCTTGTAGCTCGAATCTCCGGTCGTGAAGCTGCCGTTCACCCGGTAGCTGCCGGCCACGCCGAGGGCCCACCCGCCGACCGGCACGGCGAGCGCGACGCCGGAAGTCAGGTTGAAACCCGAGCCGAAATTCGCCACCGGGTATGGCAGCAGGTCCGAGGCGATGGCGCCCGCGGTCAGCAGCTGCCCCCCGGTGAGATTCGACTTCCCGGTGGGAAGGTTCGCCGAGATGGTCAGGGCCACGAGGTCGGGGACGATCTGGTAGACGCCCCGTGCCTGGATGTCGGTCAGCCCGGAGATCGTGGCCGTGGTGTCGAGTCCCTTGCGGGTCGCCGTCGCCCACCGGCCGCCGAGGTCGAACGTGAGACGCGGGTTCACCGGATAGAGCAGCACGAAGGGAATCGACACCTCGGACACGCTCTTAACGACGAAGCCGGACTGATAGGTGACGCCGCGCGCCTCCACCCCCGTGATCCCGGTGGGGCCCTGCGCGACCAGCGCCGTCGGCCCGAGCAGCGCGATGGCGGCCGCGCCGGCGATCAGATGACGGGCGCTCACGACGGCCTCTTGATGATGATGACGACGTTACCCGTCACGCGCTGTCCGCCCAGGGTGCCCGTCGCATCCGGCAGCGGGCTGCGCTCCGTCGTCGGTTGCTGGGTCGTCGTACCGGTGGACTGCGCCGTGTTCGTGGCGTTGGTCGGGGCCACGGTATTGGTGGCCGTCGTGAGTGCGTCCTGAGTGGGCGGCGGGGGCGTCGGGCCCTGGATGGTCGAGTTCTGCGACACCACGTTCTCGACCTGCGTCACGGTCTGTTGCGATGCGGCCGAGAGATTCGTCGCGGTGGCCGCGCTCTGACTGGCCGCCCGGAAGTTCGGGTCGAGGGCGGAGGCCTGGTTGAAGTCCGCACGCGCCGCGGCGAAATCCCCGCGGTCCTGGGCCTCGAGGCCGCGGCTGTACAGCAGGAAGGCCTGCAGGTTCTGGGTCGGGCGCTGCTGGATGGCCTGCTGCTCGGCCGGCGTCAGCTGGATCCCCATATTGTTGAAGAGGTTGAGGGCCAGTTGTTTCTCGAGGTCGAACAGCTGGGTCAGCCGGTCCTTCTGCTGCGCCGTGGCCGTGACCGCCGCACTGGTCACGTCGACCAGGGCCGCGTTCACCTGCAGCTGGTTCCCCGGCAGACCGGCGACAGCACCCTGCACGACGCGCGCCGCCCGCAGCAGATGCCCGCTTCGCAGCGCCGTCGATGGATCCGTTTGCGCCGAATCGGAGAGCTTGAGCTCGCTCAGGATGGCCTGCATCCGCTCGCGCTCGAGGACGCGGATCTGGCGCGACTTCGCCAGGTCGGTCACCAGCAGCTGGGCGAGGCCGCGACCGACGGGCCGGATCGTGGTGTCCGCGCCCGTGTACGTGAACGGCATCACCGCCACCGTGTTGGATTCCGGCGGCATCGCCGCGATGGTCCCCTCGTTGGCCAGCGCCTGTCGCGCCTGATACGTCACCTCGTTGCGGTCGACCAGCGCCAGGCGCTCCCGCGCGGTCCGCTTCAAGTCGCTGCTGGTCGCGACGCCGATGTAGCGCTGATAGGCGGCCCTCGCCGCGGCGAAATCGCCGAGTTGCTCGGCGGTCATGCCCAGGTAGATCGCGGCGACGCCGCTCGTGGGATCGCCCGTGACCGCGGTGTCGAGCACGGGGCGGGCATCCTTGTACCGGCCAGCCTTGAAGTACGCCACGCCGAGACGGGTGAGGGTGTTCGCGTCGTGAGGCCGCTGGCTTCGCTCCGCCTCCAGCGTCTGGATGGACTGGGGGGTCACGTCGCTCACCCTCATCGGCCCGCCGGTGGCGCACGCGCCACAGGCAAGAACCAGGGCGAACCGAAGGACCCTGTTGCCGCGAAGCGCAGGCCTCATCACGCCATACCTCACTTATGGAGTGTGCGTCAGACGGGACGCGCACAAGTATGCAGGCGACAAAAAACGCCGGCAAGCTCTCGCCGCCAGATCCCGGCCAGCCAGACTACCACGCCCCCAGCGCTGTTGCCGTGACACGAGTCACGCCCGGGTCAGAGGCCGCGGCCTCGCCTGGGAGGGGAGCGCCACCGCATCACCTTAACCTCAGCCTGCGATAGGATTTCGCTCAATACCTTCTTGGTGCGCGGATCGACGGGCCAGTCGATGTGCATCTCGAGGCGATACCCCGAGCGGTCGGTCCCGTGACCCTCCAGCACGAACCCCTCCGGCGTGGCGCGGACCTCCTCGATCGGGACATCGGCGACGAGGTCGTAGCCATCGCCCGTTGGCTCTGGGACCATACGGAAGCACCTCCCGCCGGCAGACTTACTCCGGGGCGGGAGGTGCCGCAAGCCACGGCTGGAGGGCCTACTCGACCGTGATGACGCCCACCATCCCGAGCGCCCGATGGGGCAGGCAGAAGTAGCTGTACGTGCCCTTGGGCGCCCCGGTGAATGCGATCGTGTACTTCTCGTGCGCTGCGGTCAGGAACGGACCCATGAGATCGCCCTGCCGGCGCGCCATCTCCTTGTTCAGGATGTCGCGCGCTCCCGCCGGAATGTGGTCCTTGTCGAACGCCACGTTGTGCGGCCCGCCGGAGATGTTCTCGAACTCCACGATGTCACCGGACTTGATCGTGAAGTTGGCCGGGACGAAGAGGTACTTGGCGCCCTGCTGCACCAGCTGCACGTGGTGCGTGACGGGCGGCGCGGCGTGACGGGACGGCCCGGCGAAGGCGGCGGCGCCGAGCGCGAGGAACGGGACAGCCGTGAGCGACCAGCGGTTCATTGCGACCTTACTCCTCACAGTGGGGGACCACTTCCTCGAACGGCCGGGTCGTACCCCGCCGTTGCAGCGAAGTGGCGATTGCCGAGTGTTGTGAATGCATTCACAATGTATCGGGAATTCGCAAGGCCCTGTGGGAAACCCCTTTGCGCCGCTCCGAACGGGCGGCTAGGTTAGGGGGCCGCGGGAGGAAGCCGGCCCGGCGGCCCATTCAGCCAGAGGCAGGTTCGGGACGTGGCAGGCGACGCCATCCAGATGATGGGCACGATCACGGAAGTGCTCCCCAACACGACGTTCCGCGTGGAGTTGGAGAACGGCCACCAGATCCTGGCCTACGTCTCGGGGAAGATGCGCAAGAACTACATCCGGATCCTGCGCGGCGACAGGGTGGCGGTCGAGTTGTCGCCGTACGATCTGACCCGCGGCCGCATCACCTACCGCTACAAGTGACCGGCGTTGCGCGTGCCCTGATCTCCCCCTAGTGAACAAGCAGCTCGGCGTCGTTTTCGCAGTCGTCTTCATCGATCTCCTCGGCTTCGGAATCGTCCTCCCGCTGCTGCCCACGTACGCGGCCGTCTTCCACGTATCGCCGGCGGCCATCGGCTTCCTGGTCACCAGCTTCTCGCTGCTGCAACTCGTGGCGGTACCCGTGTGGGGCGGTGTCTCGGACCGGTTCGGCCGCCGGCCGGTGTTGATCGTGGGACTGGTGGGCTCGACGGCGTCCTACGTGCTGTTCGCGCTGGCCGGCAGTTACTGGGCGCTGCTGGTCTCGCGCATCGTCGCCGGTGCGATGGGCGCCACCGTCGGCGTGGGCCAGGCCTACATCGCCGACATCACGCCGCCCGAGCGTCGCGCCCACGCCATGGGCATCCTGGGGGCGGCGTTCGCCATGGGCTTCATCCTTGGCCCCGCCCTGGGTGGCGTTCTCTCGATGCACAGCTACAGCAGCGCCGGCGTCGTCGCGGCCGTCCTGTGCGCCGCCAACGCCGTGGGGGCGCTGCTGTGGCTCCCCGAGACCCCGAAGCACGGCGACCGTCGCTCGGAGCGCGGGCCGCTGCGCGCCATGGCCGCGCCGCTGGCGGCCAGCTTCCTGTTGACCGCCTCGTTCGCGGTCATCCACGTCACCCTGCCGCTGTTCGGCCGCGACGTGTGGGGCGACACCACCCGGCAGATGGGCATGCTGTTCGCCTACATGGGCGTCGTCTCCGCGATCGTGCAGGGCGGCGTCGTGGGCCGTCTCGCGCCGCGGTTGGGGGAGGGCCGGGTCGCGGCGGCGGGAGCGCTGCTGCTTGCCATCGGCCTGGCCATGGTGCCGGGCGTGTCGGCGCGGCCGCTGCTCTACCTGGCGCTCGGCGTGCTCTCTGCTGGCTCAGCCCTGGCGACGCCGAGCGTCTACGCCTCGGTGAGCCGGCGCGCCTCGGCTGCGCAGCAGGGAGCCGCACTCGGCATCACCCAGACGGCGTCGACGCTGGGCCGGATCGTGGGACCGACGCTGGCTGGGTTCCTCATCGGTGCGTCGGGACTGCACGCGCCGTTCTGGGCCGGGGCGGGGCTGGGGCTGCTGGGAATGGGGGCGGCGCTGGCGCTGGCTCGGCCGCCGCAGGCGGAGCCGGTGCGGCCCTAGAGCGGCCGGTGCCCGATGCGCCCCCAGCGGATGGCCGTCAGAAACGGGAGCGCGTGCCAGGAGTCGTGATCGAACGAGTAGTAGATGAACATGGGCCGCCCGCGGATCACGGAGCGCGGCACGAACCCCCAGTAGCGTGAGTCGTAGGAATTGTCCCGGTTGTCCCCCATGACGAAGTAGCTGTCCGGCGCCACGACCAGCGGGCCCCAGTTGTCTCGGGTGGGCCGGTAGGTGTCGCGGCTCACGCTCGGGAGCAGGTGGTCGAGCTGCCAGTCGCGCATCCCGGGGTCGCTCGGGTCGTCGGCCGAGTCCACGTGCTCGACGTAGTTCTCGAGCTGCGCGACGCCGTTGCGCCACAGGACGGCGCGCTTCATCTGCAGCGTGTCACCCGGCATCCCCACGATGCGCTTGACGACCTTGACGCCGGCCTCGGTGCGGGAATCGAACACCACGATGTCTCCGCGCCGCGGCTCGCGGATGGCCGGCAGCCGGCTGTGGATCAGCGGCACCTCGGCGCCGTACAGCGCCTTGTTCACGAACAGGAAGTCGCCGACGAGCAGGGTGTGCTCCATGCTGCTCGAGGGAATGCGGAACGCCTCCACCAGCAGCGTCCGCAGGACGAACCAGATGCAGAGCGCGACCGCCAGCGACTTGACCCACTCCCAGGTCGAGTGACGGAGACTCCTCTTCGGCTTCACGGGCTCCTCGGGCTGGTCGGCCTTCGCCTGCGACGCTTCACTCATGCTTCTCCTGTCTCCGTTTCACTCACCCCTGGCAACCGCTCGCACTCGACGTCTCGCAACCAGTCCTCAGGGTACCCAGTCCGCGATGAAAATGTTCGTTTCGTGCGGCTGGCTGCCGTGCCGGTTGGAAGCCCAGATCAGCTGCTTCCCGTCCGGCGAGAACATGGGGAAGCTGTCGAAATCCGGATTGGTGGTCACCTGCTCGAGCCCGGTCCCGTCGAGGTTGACCAGGAACAGGTCGAAGTTCCCCCCGCGCGGGTCCTTGTAATTCGAGGCGAAGATGACGCGGCGGTCGTCGGGCGTGAAGTACGGTGCGAAGTTGGCCCCGCCCAGGTGCGTGATCTGATGCCGGTCGGAGCCGTCGGCGTTCATGACCCACAACTCCATTTCCAGCGGCCGCACCAGGTGCTGCGCGTACAGCTGGCGGTACGTGGCCGAATCCGCCGCCGTCGCGGGGTGGTAGGCCCGGTAGACGATCTTCGTGCCGTCGTGGGACCACCACGGGCCGCCGTCGTACCCGAGCTCGTGCGTGAGCTGGCGCACGTGGGTGCCGTCGATGCGCATCGTGTAGATGTCCAGGTCGCCGTTGCGCGCCGACGTGAACACGATGGACTTGCCGTCGGGCGACACGACGGCCTCGGCGTCGTAGCCCGGACTCTGTGTCAGGCGACGGCGGTGGGAGCCGTCGACGTTGGCCGTGTAGATGTCGAAGTCCTCGAGTGCCCACACGTAGCCGTGCGAGTAGTCCGGCGGCTTGGGGCAATCGGCGCTCACCGCCGTCGTCGAGGAGAAGAGCACCTTGCGGTCGTGGTCGAAGAAGTAGCCGCAGGTCGTCCGGCCCCGGCCGTCGGAGACACGATGGACGTCGGAGCCGTCGACGTTCATCACGTACTCTTGGTCGCACGGGTGATCGCCCCGGGTGCTCTGGAAGACGATCTTCGTCCCGTCGGAGGAGAAGTAGGCTTCAGCGTTCTGACCGCCGAACGTGAGCTGGCGGATGTTGGCGAGGTGGACTTCGCCGGAATCGGGCTGAATGGACCGCGCGGCCGGCCGCTGTTCCTGGGCCGACAGGGAAGGCGACAACGCCGCCGCCATCACGGTGAACATCGCGGATGTCTTGAGGAACATGGCTTCAATTCTAACCGGGCGTCCGGACCGTCACCAACTCCGTGCCACTACGGACACTGCGGCGGCGTGGCGCTCGGCCGGCCGATCTCGTCAGCGGGACGCAGCGCGAGGCATCGCCACCAGGCCGCTCCGGAGTCGCGCGCCGCCGAGCGCCGCGCCAACGCCGGCCGGCAATATCGCCCGGGCGACGCTCACCCCGGCCCCGCGGCGGAAGCGCCGTACACGCGCCGGTACCACGCGTGGTTGGCGTACACGCTTCGGACGTAGTCGCGCGTCTCGGCGATGGGCAGGCGCTCGATGAACAGGTCCGGGTCCCGCATCTCCCTCCATTGACGCCACTGGATGAAGTGCTGCGGACCGGCATCGTAGCTGGCGATGACGGCGTACAGCGGGAGCGAATCGCGCTCCAGCCGGTCGCGCAGATAGCGGGCGCCGAAGTGGAGGTTGAAGTCCGGCACGTAGAGCAGGTCCGGATCCCAGGGCCCGAATCGCCTGCTCATCTGCCGCGCCGTGAGCGGCAGGAGCTGGCTCAGTCCTCTCGCCCCGGCCCGCGAGCGCGCCCGGAGCTGGAAGCGCGACTCCTGCCGCACGATCGCCGCGAGCAGCATCGGATCCACGCAGTGCTCCCCGGCCTCGGCCTCGATCGCGGCGCGGTAAGGGAGCGGAAAGAGCGCCTCCGCCACCCCCCGCGTGATCGGGGCCCGGGCGCGGGCGGCGACTCCCAGGAAGATCGCCTCCTGCGCAAAGCCGGCCCTGGTGGCGGCGGCCGCCGCTGCAGTCAACAGCTGAACCGGGGCGCTCGTGTCCCTCGTCCAGCCCAGGGCTTCGGCCCGCGCTTCCGTCGTCAGACCGGCGGCAGCCAGCAGCTCGATACGGTCCGCGGCGCGGGTCGGTGAGAAGCTGCCCTGTGGCGCCGGGGGCAGCGTCGAATCCGGCCCGAGCGGCAGCGAGTCGCCGAGCAGCTCGCGCGCGCGAACGCCGTAGTAGCCGGTCGGATCCTCCGAGGCGATCGCGCCGAGCTGCGCCGCCGCCGCAGGGTCGTGCCGCTCCAGGCCGAGTCGCGCCGCCCAGTACCTGGGCGCCGGCCCGAGGCGGCGTGCCGTGTCGGCGGCGACGACCGTGGCCAGACCGGCGGCCGCCGAGTCCGCGGAGCCCTCGGCGTAGGCCGCGAGCGCGAGGCGGAACCGGGCGACGGCGGCCGCCGGCGCGGCGGGGAACCGCGTGACCAGGAGATGGTACCAGCGCCGCTCGGCGTCTGGCGCTCCGCCCCAGCGCTCGTGGTCGGCCAGGGCGAGCGCCGCCGAGGCGACGGCGCTGTCGCCCGGATCGGTCCGCGCGAGCCGCGTCACGAGCGATTCGGCCTCGATCCACCGCCCCGCCGAGCCCAGGACCTGGACGGTCGTCCTGGCCAGCGTGGTCCGTGCGGCGGCCTGTCGCTCGAGTCGCGCACGCGCACGGGACAGCGCCGCGCCCGCGGCCCCCGGCCGATGCCGGGCGGCGTCCACCTGTGCCAGCTCGAGCCACGCCACGGCGCTGGTGTCCCGCGCCTCCGCCGCGCGCCGCAGATACCGCTCCGCCGACCTCAAGTCGCCGTGCGCCCGGTAGGCGCGTGCGATGCCCAACAGCTCGTCCGGAGTCGGGCTCCTCAGCTCTTCCTCGATGAAGGTGGCCGCGGCCAGCGCGGCCGGCCGAGCGGGGTCGGTCGCGAGCTGCGCATCCGCCTGGAGACGGGCGACGTCCGGACGGCCGAGCAGGATCTCGACTCCCGCGGCGTCGAGCACGCGGCCGCGCCGCAGGTAGACCGTGAGCGCGCCGTGCAGATTGCCCGCCGCGACTCGGCGGCGCGCGACGAGGTCGTCGGCGGCCTCGGCCGCGCCGGGAGAACGCACGTCGGCGACCGACGCGAAGGCGGACGTGGTATCCGGATCGAGCTCTCCCCGGCGCACCGCGAACCAGTCCGCGAGATCGGGAAGCCTCTGCGCCGCCCGGTTCCACGCGTCCGCCGCGGAGTCCGGCTCGTGCAGCGCCTCGAAGGCGACGGCCATGCGCACGACGGCGGCGGCACGCGCCGCCGGCCGGGCGCCGGCCAGCGCCGTCAGCAGCCGTTCCCTCGCAATGGCGGCGCGCCAGCGTCCGGAGCTCTCGTCCTGCCGCGCCGCCAGGGCGAGCAGCTCCGGGATCGTGTCCGCCCCGGACACTCGCGCGAGCACCGCGTCCGCGTCGGGCGCGCGCCCGAGGCCTTCCTCGATGTCGAGGTGCAGGACCGCGGCCTGCGACGGGTACGAGCGTCGGACTCCGGAAAGGCCCCCCGCCGCGCGGGTGGCGTGCCAGTAGCGACCGGCAGCGACCAGGCTCTCCGGCGCGACGCGCTCCGGCTCTGGACACGATGTGGGCGCGGCCTGGGCCGCGGCCGGCGCGCCGTCGCCGAGCGCACCACACCCGAGCGCCAGCGTCGCGACGAGCAGCCTGCGCCAAGTCACGAGTGCGATCGGCTCAGCGCTTGAGGAGGCGCACGCCACGGGCACCGGCCACCACGGCCACACTGGCCATGCGCAGGAACAGGCCGTCCTCCACCACGCCGGTGCGCCTGGCGAGCGCGCGGGCCAGCCGGGCGGGATCCGCGATGCCGCGCGGGAACCGGCAGTCCACGAGGTAGTTGCCGTTGTCCGTGACGAACGGCCCGCCGTCGGACGAACGGCGCAGGGCCGGCTCGGCCCCGAGGGATGCGAAGAAAGGCAAGAGACCGCTCCATCCGAACGGGATGACTTCGACCGGCAACGGCACGCGCGTGCCGAGCCGGCGCACCAGCTTCGACTCGTCGGCCACCACGACGAACCGCTTGGCGGCCGAAGCCACGATCTTCTCGCGCAGCAGGGCGCCGCCGCCGCCCTTGATCAGGGCGAGGTGGGGACCGACCTCGTCGGCACCGTCAATGACGAGGGAGACGCCGGGATGTTCGTCCAGGGTGACGACCGGGATGCCCAGCGCGCGGCACCGCGCCTCGGTGTCCGCGGAGGTGGGTACGGCGACGACGTCTGTCACCGCGCCCTGGCGCAGGCGTTCCGCCAGGAGCTCGAGCAGCGGGCGCACGGTCGTGCCCGTGCCCAGGCCGACGACCGAGCCGCTTTCGATGAACTGGACAGCCCGTTCGGCGGCCGCGCGCTTCAGCGTTTCGACGGATGCGGACATGGTCGCACCACAAGATGGCCGGAAACCCGGGTCACCGTCGAGTCGGAGCCGCTCCCCGACGGTGACGCCGTGGGCCGAATCTGCCTCGGCCGCTCGCCCGGCGCGAGGCGGCGCACTGACTGACCGGCTGGAACTGCAGCCAGTAACCGAAGATCGAAGCGCTCGGGAGCCGGTCGGTGCTCGCATGCGCGCCTGCTACATGCGACGATCCGGCCGGAGCCTCTGGGCGGACCGGCCGGGAAAGGGGTCCCGGCCGCGGTTATATTGCTGCCACACCCGATCGACATGCCGCGCGACCTGCCGCTTTCCAACGGGACGCTGCTCGTAGCGTTCGACCTCGAGTACCGGATCCGCGACGTGTACTTCCCCCACGTCGGGATGGAGAATCACGTCGTCGGCCACCCGTTCCGCGTCGGCGTATGGGTCGACGGCCGGTTCGGGTGGCTGGACGCGAGCTGGGGCCCGCAGCGCCGCTACGCCGATCCGACCCTGGCCACGAGCGTGACGGCCGCCAGCGAAGCGCTCGGCGTCGCGCTCCAGTTCACGGACGCCGTGGACTTCTACGAGAACGTGCTGGTGCGGCAGGTCCGGGTCACCAACCGCGGCGCGACGCGGCGCGAAATCCGCGTCTTTTTCCACCACGACTTCCATCTCAAAGAGAACGACGTCGGCGACACGGCGCTGTTCTCGCCGGAGACCGGGGCCGTCCTGCACTACAAGGACGACCGCTACTTCCTCATGAACTGCCTGGCGGGCGGCACTGTCGGCGTCCAGCACTATGCCTGCGGTCAGAAGGAGGTCGGCGGCGCGGAGGGAACCTGGCGCGACGCCGAGGACGGCGTGCTCGAGGGGAACCCGATCGCGCAGGGCTCGGTGGACTCGACCATCGGCGTGACGCTCACCGTCGACGCGGGCGAGACCGGCGAGTTCTGGTACTGGATGGCGGCCGGCCGCGACTTCCACGAGGTCGCGACCATCGACGCCGTGGTCCGGGACAAGTCACCGGGCGAGCTGCTCCGGCGCACGCAGCACTACTGGCGGCTGTGGGTCACCCGCGAGGGACGCGATTTCGCGGACCTGCCGAACGAGGTCGTGGACCGGTACTGCCAGAGCCTCCTCATCATCCGCTCCCAAATCGACGCGGACGGCGCGGTCCTCGCCGCGAACGACACGGACATCGTCCGCTTCAACCGCGACACCTACTCCTACGCCTGGCCGCGCGACGGCGCGCTGGCCAGCGTCGCCCTGCTGCGCTCGGGCCACGCCGTGGCGGCGGAGCGGTTCCTCGAGTTCTGTGCCCGCGTCATCTCCCCCGAAGGGTTCCTCCGGCACAAGTACAACCCCGACGGGACGCTCGCGTCGTCGTGGCACGGGTACGTCCGCGAGGGCAAGCCGGTGCTGCCCATCCAGGAGGACGAGACCGCGCTGGTCGTGTGGGCGCTCGGCGAATACTTCGAGCGCTCGCATCGCGTCGAGACCATCGGGCCGTTCTACCGGCCGCTGGTGACGCGCCCCGGGGACTTCCTGACGAAGTACGTGGACGAGCGCACGGGGCTTCCGCTGCCCTCCTACGATCTCTGGGAGGAGCGGTGGGGCGTGCACCTGTTCACCGTCGCCGCCGTGATCGCCGGCCTGCACGCGGCCGCGAGACTCGCCGCAGCGTTCGGGGAGGACGAGCGGGCGGCCCGCTACCGTGGCGTCGGGGACCGGATGCTCGCCGCGATGCGTGCCGTGCTGTGGAGCGAGCGGGACGCGCGCTTCCTGCGGATGGCGACGCCGGGGCCCGGCGGATACCAGGGCGACGCGACGATCGATGCGAGCGTCTTCGGCGTGGTGGAGTTCGGCGTCCTGCCGCCTGACGACCCGCAGGTCGCATCGACGATGCGGCAGGTGGAGGAGCGGCTCCGGGTGCAGACCGACGTGGGCGGGCTCGCGCGGTACGAGAACGACCCCTACCAGCAGGTCGAGAAGCAGGACACGGCGCGGGTGCCGGGGAATCCCTGGTTCGTGAGTACCCTGTGGCTGGCGCGGTACCACCTGATGCGGGCGCAGGCTCCGGACGAGCTGGCGCGCGGTCTCGAGCTCATCGGCTGGGCCGCCCGCCATGCGCTTCCTTCGGGCGTCATGGCCGAGCAGCTGCATCCGCACACCGGCGAGCCGCTGTCGGTGTCGCCGTTGACCTGGAGCCAGGCTGCGTTCGTGTCGGCGGTGGAAGAGTACCGCGACCGGGCGCACCGGCTCAGCGCGTGCCCGACCTGCGGGCAGCCCCGTCCCGCCACCGCGCAGGCGGTGATGTGAGCGTCCCCACCCTTGAGCTCCACGTCGAGCCGGCCGCGCGTTTCGCCGCCGCGGCCGCGGAGTGGATCGCCGCCGCGCTCGAATCCGATCTCCGCGGGTCGGGGCATTGCGCCATCGCCCTGTCGGGCGGCGGGACGCCGCGGCCGGTGTACGAGTGCCTTGCGGGGAACCCCCGCGCGTCCCGCATCCGCTGGAGCGACGTGGACGTCTTCTTCGGGGACGAACGTGCCGTGCCGCCGCACGATCCGGACAGCAACTACGGGATGGCCGTGGCAGCCTTCCTCGGCAGGGATCCGGTCTCCGCGTCCCGGGTGCATCGGCTCGAGGCCGAGCGGCCCGACCGCGATGCCGCCGCGCGGGAGTACGCGGCCGCGCTGCCCGATCGCCTGGACATCCTGATCCTCGGCATGGGGGCCGACGGCCACACCGCGTCGCTGTTCCCCGGCTCGCCCGCCTGCGCGGAGCGTGTCCGGCGCGTCGTCCCGGTGACGGGGCCCAAGCCGCCCGTCGACCGCCTCACCATCACGCCTCCGGTGATCGCCGCGGCGCGCCGGATCGTGGTGCTGGTCGCCGGCGAGGGCAAAGCGGCCACGCTGGCGCGGGCGCTCGAGGGACCGCTCGAGCCGCGCGACCTCCCGATTCAACTGGCCCGCGGCGGCGTCTGGTTCGTCGACCACGCGGCCGCCGGGCGACTGAGGAGCACGGTACCGTGAAGGTCCTGGCCGGAGACGTCGGCGGCACCAATGCACGGCTCGCCGTGGTGGAGGTGACGGGCGCCACCGCCCGTATCGTTCACGAGCAGCGCTACCCGAGCCGCAGCGCCCCGACCCTAGGTCCGATCGTGCGCCGCTTCCTCGACGAGGCCGGGCCGCCGCCCGAGCGTGCCTGCTTCGGCATCGCCGGACCCGTGGTCGACGGCGAGTGCCGGACGTCGAACCTGCCGTGGACCGTGAGCGCCCGCGCGCTCGCCGGCGAGATCGGGATCACCGCCACGACGATCATCAACGACTTCGAGGCCGTCGGCTACGGCGTCGGCCTGCTCGGCCCCCCCGACCTCGTCACGCTCCAAGCCGGCGTGCCGGCGCCGCACGGCACCATCGCGCTCATCGGGGCAGGCACGGGCCTCGGCCAGGGGTTCCTGGTCTGGGACGGGGACCGGTACCGCGTGCACTCCTCCGAGGGAGGGCACGTCGCCTTCGCCGCGCGCGACGCGATCGAATGGGGCTTGCGGAACACGCTGCTCGACGAGTTCGGGCACGTCTCCTACGAGCGCATCCTGTCCGGCTCCGGCCTCGCCCGGGTCTACCAGTACCTTGCCGCGACGCGCTTCGCAGCCGAGCAGTCGCAGGTGCGGCGCGAGATGGAGGCGGAGGATCCGGCCGCCGTGGTCACGCGGCACGCGGTCGCGAAGGACGATGCCCTGTCGGTGAAGGCGCTGGACATCTTCGCGTCCGTCTACGGCGAGCAGGCCGGCAGTCTCGCCCTGACGGTGCTGGCGACGGGCGGGGTGTACGTGGCAGGGGGCATCGCTCCCCGCATCGTCCCGAAGCTCAAGGACGGCGGCTTCATCGCTGCGTTCCGCCACCAGGGACGGCTCTCGGACCTGGCGGCGCGGATCCCCATCCACGTGATCACGAGCCCCGACGTCGGCCTGCTCGGTGCCGCGGCGTGCGCCGCGCGATGATCACGCACCTGTTCTTCGACGTCGGCGGCGTGCTCGGCAGCAGCGGGTGGGGCGCCGAGGCCCGCGCGCTCGCGGTGCAGAAGTTCCGCCTCGACGGGGACGACTTCGACCGGCGGCACCGCGAGGTCGTCGGCCGCTGGGAGGAAGGGCGTCTGTCGCTGGACGAGTACCTGGAGTGCACGGTCTTCGACGTGCCGAGGCCATACGGGCCCGTGGACTTCAAGGCCTTCATGTTCGCCCAGAGCCGCCCGAACCCCGAGACCGTGGCGGTGGCGGCCGCACTCGCCGCCACGGGGCGCTATCGCCTGGCGACGATCAACAACGAGTCGGCGGAACTGAACGCCCACCGGCTGAGACACTTCGGTCTGGCGCCGATCTTCACGGCGTTCTTCAGCTCCTGCTGGCTGGGAGTCGCCAAGCCGGCGCGCCGGATCTACGAGCTGGCGCTGGCGATGTCGCAGGCGGAGCCGGCGCGCGCGGTGTTGATCGACGACCGCGAGCAGAACCTGCCGCCGGCGCGCGCGCTCGGGATGCGCGCGATCCGCTACACCGGCGCCGGGCGGCTCCGGCAGGACCTGGCCGCGCTGGGCGTCGCCGTCTGATGGAGGAGCACGCATGAGACCCGGCCCGATCGCACCGTCGAGGACATCGTGACCGCTCCTTCCCTGGCGGTGCCGCTGCGCCTCAGCGAGAAGCTGCCGTCTCCCGCCGAGCCCTTGAAGAAGGGCGATCCCTGTACCGCCGTCATCCTCGGCGCGGGGGGCGATCTCACGCGCCGCAAGCTGATGCCGGCCCTGTTCCACCTCCTGCACGACGGGCTGCTGCACGACGACTTCTCGGTCGTCGGCGCCGCCCGCGAGGAACTCACGGACCAGGGCTTCCGCGACAGGATGCGACAGGCGATCGCCGACTCCGAGGAAGTCGTTCACGTGCCGGACCAGCGCTGGGACCGTTTCGCGCAGCGCATCCACTACGTCCAGGGGGACATGACCGACCCGGCGTTTTTCGCCGCGGTGAGCGCGCGCGTCGCCGAGTTCGAGCGGGAGAGCGGGCGGCCGCGCGGCAGGCTGTTCTATCTGGCCCTGCCGCCGTCGGTCTACGGCACGGCGGTCGAGCACCTCTCGGCCACCGGCCTCGTGCCGCGGATCGAAGACCCCGCGCAGCGGCCCTGGGCTCGGGTCATCATCGAGAAGCCGTTCGGCTCGAGCCTCGAGACCGCGCGCGCCCTGAACCAGGTCGTGCTGAAGCGCCTGGCCGAGCATCAGGTGTACCGGATCGATCACTACCTTGGCAAGGAAACGGTGCAGAACCTCCTGGTGCTGCGGTTCGCCAACTCGATCTTCGAGCCGATCTGGAACCGCCAGCACGTCCATCACGTGCAGATCACGGCCGCCGAGACCGTGGGCGTTGAGCACCGGGCGGGCTACTACGAGCAGGCCGGCGTGGTCCGCGACATGTTCCAGAACCATCTGCTCCAGCTCCTCGCGCTCACCGCCATGGAGCCGCCGGTGGCGTTCCGCGCCGAGGAGGTGCGGGACGAGAAGGCGAAGGTGCTGCGGGCCATCCGCCCGATCACGCCGGCCAGCGTCGACGAGTTCGCGGTGCGGGGCCAGTACGGGCCCGGCGCGATCGACGGCACCGCCGTGCCGGGCTACCGGCAAGAGGACCGCGTCGCGCCGGACTCTGCCACGCCGACCTATGCGGCCGTGCGCTTCCTGGTGGACAACTGGCGCTGGCAGGGCGTGCCCTTCTACGTCAGGAGCGGCAAGCGGATGGCCCGGCGCGCGACCGAGATCGCGATCCAGTTCCGCCGCCCGCCACACCTGATGTTCCCGAACGGCGGTCGCTCCTTCACGGCCAACTCGCTGGTCATCCGCATCCAGCCGAACGAGGGCATCTCGCTCTGCTTCGAGATCAAGGTGCCGGGCGTCGACGTGAAGACGACGTCCGTGCAGATGGACTTCAGCTACTCCAGCGCCTTCGGCGCCACCGACCATTCGGCCTACGAGACGCTGCTGCTCGACGCGATGGTCGGCGACGGCACGCTCTACGCCAGGAGCGACCAGGTGGAGGCCGCCTGGGCCCTGGTGGACCCCATCGTCCAGACGTGGGCCTCGGAGCCGCCCGCCGACTTCCCCAACTACGTGGCCGGCTCCTGGGGTCCGGGGGCCGCCGACGCGTTCATCGCGCGCGACGCCTGCGCGTGGCGCCAGCCGTAGCCGCCGCACCACCCCGCCGTACGCGGCGGCACGCGGCGGCCGCCATCCCGATTCGCTCGCCCGGAGCTTGACCGTGTGACGGAAGCCGCTGGCCCCGGGGTCTACCTCCCGGGACCGTGGCGCCGCCGGTCCGCCTTCGCCCACCGTCCGCGCCACCGGGAGCGATCATGAGCCGTTTCCGTTCGTTCGTCGCCGCTGCCGGCCTCGTCGCAACCGCAGGCTGCGCCGAGCCCGGTGCCGTCACCGGGCCGATCGCCGGCCTGCCGCGCGACCTCACGCCGTCGGAGACGCAGCTCGTCTCGCGCGGCAACGACTTCGCGTTCAGACTGTTTCGCGCGGTCGCCGCGCGATCGAGCGGCGACTCCAACCTGTTCATCTCGCCGCTCAGCGTGGGGATGGCGCTCGGGATGGCCTACAACGGCGCTGCGGGAACGACGCAGGCCGCGATGCAGAGCGTCCTCGGTTTCGACGGCATGTCCCTGAGCGAGGTGAACCAGGCATATCGGGGCGTGATCGACCTGCTGCGCGGATTGGACCCGCGCGTGGACTTCACTCTCGCGAACTCGATCTGGTACCGTCAGGACTACACGTTCCAGCAGGCGTTCCTCGACACCTGCCAGGCCTACTTCGACGCGGCCGTGCGCGCTCTGGACTTCACCTCGTCCACGGCGGCCTCCACGATCAACGGGTGGGTGAGCGCGCAGACGCGGGGCAAGATCACCTCCATCGTTTCCGACCCGATTCCCGACGGCATGGTCATGTACCTGATCAACGCCGTCTACTTCAAGGGCGCGTGGGTGACCGAGTTCGACCCGAGCCGCACGGCGCCGGAGACGTTCACGCGCTCCGACGGAAGCGCCGTGTCCGTACCGATGATGCGGTACGCAAGCGGGGCCTGGGTCCGGGTCGCCGGAGACGCCGCCGTACAGGTGCTCGACCTGCGGTACGGTGGCGGAGCCTACAGCATGACCATCGTCATGCCCCGGGACGCCGCCGGCATGGATTCACTTCTCTCCGGCCTCACGCTCGAGCGTTGGGATGCGTGGATCGCCGGCCTCGACTCCGTGAGGACCGAGGTCGTCCTGCCGAAGTTCAAGATGCAGTACGCGCTGAAGATGAACGACGTGCTGGCGGGCCTGGGGATGGGGGTGGCGTTCGTCGGGTGTCCGGCCGTTCCCGATTGCGCGGACTTCACGAAGATCCGCGCGGAGCGGGACCTGTTCATCAGCGAGGTGAGGCACAAGACGTACGTCGAAGTGAACGAGGAGGGGACGGAGGCCGCAGCGGCCACGTCGGTCGGCTTCGGCGCCACGGTCGCCCCTCAAGCCATCGTCATCGACCGCCCGTTCCTGTTCGCGATCCGGGAGCGGTTCTCGGGCACGATCCTGTTCATCGGCCGGATGATGGATCCAGCAGCGACCTGACCCGGCCGCGCTACGGCCAGGTGCGCCGGAGCGGGTGCGCCTCGGTGTTGAAGACCACCGCGTCGAAGTCCAGGGTGGACGGCGGCGCGAAGAGCAGGTACGCGTACTTCAGCGTCTCGGCGAGGAAGTAGCTCTCCATCCGGTCGCGGCGCTCCCTGGTCACGACGCTCGCCAGCGCCGAGAATCCGGTCTCCGCGCGGGTGTAGTGGAACAGGCTGTCCAGCATCGTCCTCGCCATCGCGCGGTACCGCGCGTCGCCGGTGATCCGAGACAGGTAGTACGCCGACTCGAGTGCCTCGGGCCGCAGCTCGTACCCCTCCGACACCGGCCGCATCGTGACGTAGTCCAGCTCCTCCGGCTCGATGCCGAACGTCGTCCACATCCGGAAAATCGAACCCATCAGCCTCCCGGCCCGCACGGTGTCGCCGCTCTTGGCGAGGACGGCGGCGAAATAGGCGTCGAGCGCGCCGTAGTGCGTCGCCGTGCGCGCGCCGGTGTCCATGTCCGCGTGGCCGTACCACAGGCCGTCCGGGCGCTGGTCGGCGAGGTAGCGGTTCACGGCCGCGATGCTGCTGTCCCACATCCGCCGGAAGTCCGCGTCCCGGAACAGCAGCCACGACTTGAGCAGGTACTCGTAGTACGAGTCGATGCCGCCGCTGACGTGGCTGTCCGTGTCGATCCACGCGCCCGTGCGCACGTCGATCGTGCTGCCCACCAGACCCACGGGCGAGCGGCGCCGGTACAGCGCGACCATCGCGCGCTTGGCGGCGTCGTAGAACCGCGGCTCGCCCGTGAGCCTGGAGAGCGTGCCGAACTCCAGCATCAGGGTGCCGACCTCGGCCGGATTGCTCACCGGCCCGCTCACGGCGCCCGTCCGCAGATTCACGAACCGATACGGCATGCCCGTCGGCGAGCCGAACGCCGGCAGGAGGCGATTGCCGAGGTCCCGGGCGAGAGCCAGGAACCGCGGGTCGCCGTCCATCTGGTGGGCGCTGAGCAGTCCGCCGAGGAGCCGGATCGTGATCTCGAAGACCTGGACGGAGAAGTCGCGGTCGAACGAAAGCGAATCGAGGATCAGCGTCTTGGCGCGGGCCGCCTGGTCCGTGAGCCCCATCAGCAGCATCGTGTCGTAGGCATCGACCGGCGTCATGAGCAGCGACGCCGGATGCCAGTCGCGATGGCCGCGCGAGAGCGGCAGCAGCTCGTCGTGGCCCCACGCGTAACGCTCGTAACCGTTCCAGGCGTGCAGGAACGCCTCCCGGATCACGGCCGCCTCGCGCTCGGGCGGCTCCTGCGCCGTCGTCACGCGCGCCGCGGCGGCCACCAGCACCAGCAGCCCGACCGCGGGCAACCCGGCGCGGGCGGCGCGTCTCACCAGCCCATCCGCTCGCGCAGCCCGGTCACGTGCGCCGTGTGGTGGCGGCCGTGCCAGGCGTACATCGCGACCACGTCATCGAGGGTCATGGGGCCGTTCTCGGGATGGTTGAGGCGCCGCGCGAAGGCCTCCGGGCCGATGCCCCGCAGCAGCAGCGTCCATTTCTCGTGCAGCGCCGCGAGCAGCGTCAGCGACACCTCGATCGGGGCGCGGGTGTCCGGCGTCTCGGCCCATTTCGCCTGATCGTAGGGCTTGATCGTCGGCACGTCTTCCGTGAGCAGGAGCTTGACGCGAACGTACGCGTTCATGTGGCTCTCGGGGACGTGGTGCACCACCTGCCGCAACGTCCAGCCGCCGGGCCGGTACGGCGTGTCCAGTTGCCGTTGGTCGAGTCCCGCCACGGCGCGTCGCAGCAGGCCCGGCGCCGCCGCGATCTGCTCGATGCACTCGGCGCGCTGCGCCGGCGCCAGCGTGGTCGGCTTGGTGAAACGGCCTACCGGGTATTGCAGGTCGGGCATCGGGGTCTCCGGGTCGGGGGGAGCCGCACGTCGCGAAACCTAACCGGGCGGGCGACGCGGCGGCTCCGCCCGGAGCCGCGGGTCAGGAAGACGCCTCGGCATCTCCTGGCGCAACCATCGGGAGCCACGCGGGGCCACCCATCCCGCTCAGCTCCGGCCGTCGAGCAGGACCTGCCACGGCTCCACGCGCTCGATGCGGAGATGGCCGGAACGGTGCCAGGGATCCGCGCCCAGGCGGGACCGAAGCTCGCCCTCGCTCCCGGCGGCAATCACGAGGAGCACGGCTTCGTCCCCGGCCAGCGGGCCGCCCAGCGCGATGAATCCGTCCGCCACGAGCTGGTCCATGAACGCCGCGTGCTCGGCCCATCCGGCCTGGGACCGCAGGGGCAGCGCGGCGTCCCACGCCGGCCCGTGGAGCAGCCGCACGGCGAAATGCCGCTGCGCCGCGGAGCGCCGGGGCACTGCGCGAGAGCGGTCCAACGGAATCACGCCCGCGCTTCCGGGGCGCGCCGGATCGTCGTCGCCCGGCCCGTTCGCACCGGCGTCGCGCACCTTGGCGCTCCACTCCTCGATTTCCAACGCCACCATCGCCGTGGCCTCGAGCTGCGCGGGCGTCGGGGCCTGGTAGTCCACGCCAGGTGTGCGGCCCGGGAAGTACCGCGCGATCATGGCCGCGAGGACGCGCTCCCGCTCCGCCTCGCCGGGCTGCGCGGAGGACGCGCGCGCGAACATCACCACCGACCGGTAGTTGACCGAGTGGTTCAGCGCGGTCCGCGAGTACACCAGGCCGTCGAGCTCGGTGACCGTCACGCACACCGGCGCCCCGGTGGCGAGGTGCTTCATCAGCCGCCCGTTCACGCCGCCGTGCAGGTACAGCCGGCGCGGCTCGTCCGCGGAGAACTGATAGGTCATCGGGATCACCACGGGCCGCCCGCCATCCATGAAGCCGACGTGCGCGACGAACCCGGCCGCGAGGATGCGCGGCGCATCCGCGGTCCGGTCGCGCTCCGGATGGGCGACAATGACGGCATGGGCGGGCAGCGACGCCCGGTCTGCGGACGGGTTCGCACTCATCGGCTCACATCCTCCGGCTTGGCGCGGGCTCTGGTGACGACGGCCGACCGGGTTAAGTTAGGGTTCATGTGGTACTACGAAAAGATCCAGATTCGAACGTATGATGGTACCAGCACGATGGCCTCCCGGTGAGTCCGCGGCTGGCCTCGAGCGCCCCGGCGACGCTGGTGCAGGTGGATAGCGGGACCGCGGCGCCCGCGTACCGGCAGATCTGCGACTCGCTTCGCGAGGCGATCGTCGGCGGGCGGCTGGCGCCCGGATCGCACATTCCGGGCACGCGCGTACTCGCCTCCGATCTCGGCGTCTCGCGCAACACCGTAAACGGCGCTCTCGCCCAGCTCCGGGCCGAAGGCTACGTGGTCGCGCGGGCGCGCACCGGGACGTTCGTGAACGAGCGGCTTCCCGACCTCCCGGTCCCGGCGGCCCGGACCGGCACGGCGGCACCGCCTCGCAGCGCGCGGGAGCGGGCGCGGGCGCGGTCGACGCCGCGCCCCGTTCCGGTATCGGCGCGCAGCGCGCTGCTGTCCGGGCTTCCAATCGCCGCCGGCCGCAGCCTCGTGGAGCCGGCGCGTCCGTTCCAGACCGGCGTCCCCGCGCTCGACGCCTTTCCCTGGGGCTTGTGGGCCCGGCTGTTCGGCAGTCGTGCCCGCCGCGCCGGTGCCGCGCTGTCGGGCTACGGGTCCGTGCACGGCTATCGCCCCCTCCGCGAGGCCATTGCGGCGTACGTCGCGGCGGCGCGAGGTGCGCGCTGCACGGCACCGCAGATCGTGGTGACGGCGGGCGCCCAGCAGGGACTCGATCTCGTGGCCCGCGTGCTGATCGATCCGGGCGACGCGGTGTGGCTGGAGGATCCGGGCTACCCAGCGGCCCGCGGCGTCTTCGCGGCCGCCGGCGCCCGGGTGGTCCCGGTCGGGCTCGACGCCGAAGGGCTGCAGCCTGCCGCCGCCGGGACGACGGCTCCCCGGCTCGTCTACGTCACGCCGTCACGCCAGTACCCGACCGGGATCACGATGAGCGCGGCGCGCCGCCTGGAGCTGCTCCGCCGGGCCGCCGGCGGCGGCGTTTGGATCGTGGAGGACGACTACGACAGCGAGTTCCGCTACGCGAGCCGGCCGCTGCCCTGCCTGCAGGGCCTCGACGACGCCGGCCGCGTCATCTACGTCGGCACCTTCAGCAAGACGGTGTTTCCGGGGCTGCGGCTGGGCTACCTGATCGTGCCGGAGGAGCTGGTCGACGCGTTCGGCGAGGCTCGCGCGCTGTGCGACCGCCAGCCGCCCGGCATCGAGCAGGCGGTGCTCACGGATTTCCTCGCGCTGGGTCACTTCGCGCGGCACGTGCGGCGGATGCGTGCCCTCTACGAGGAGCGGCGCGACGCGCTGCTGACCGCCAGCCGCGAGCTGCTGGGGGAGCGGATCCTGTTCGGCGACACGGCTGCGGGGATGCTGGCCCTGGCGTGGCTGCCGCCCGGGGTAGACGACCAGGCGACCTCGCGGCGCCTGCTCGCCGAGGGCGTCGAGGCTCCGCCGCTCTCGTCGTACGCAATCCGGCCCTTGCGGCGCGGCGGCCTGCTGCTGGGCTACGCCGGCTACCCGCCGCAGGCGCTGCGGGCCGGCGTCCGCCGGCTCGCCGCCGCGCTGCACGCCGGCGGCCGTCAGGCGGCGCCGTGACTCACGCGCGCGCCCGCCGCCCGAGCGCCGCGTAAGCGAGGGGTCCCGCCAGGCCGAACACGGACGCGACCGCCACCCCGACGAGGCCGACGGCGCGGCTCCGGACCTCCAGGGCCACGGCCGCGCCCAGGACCAGGGCCGGCAACGCGGCCAGTACCCCGAGCGCCGGCTCCCCGAGCGCGATCCGGAAGGCGCCCCGCAGCGCCGGCTCGCGGCGCCTCAGCGCGATCAGCGCCGCGAACTCGAGGACGAGCGCGGCGGTGTAGAGCAGCACGTCGGCCGCGAGCAGGCCACCGAAGGACAGCAGCGCGAACACCGAGTAGCCGACGGCCGACGCCACGACGGCGCGGCGCGGCGTGCCGCGCCCGTCGGCCGCCGCGAGCCCGGCCGGCAGGAAGCCGTCCCGGGCGAGGACCAGCGGGACGCGCGAGTACACCAGGAGCAGCGCGTTGAAGAGGGCGAAGGCGCTGACCATGCCCGCGAGCGCGATCCAGCCGGCCAGCCACGGACCCGCCACCGCGGCGGCGATCGCAGGCCACGCACCGTCGGTCCAGGCCCGCCACTCGGTGACCGCGAGCGCGGGGATGACCGCGATCAGGTAGGCCGCGGTCACCAGCGGCAGCGCGCGGAGCAGGGCGCGCGGGTAGGTCGCGCTCGCATCGCGGATCTCTCCACCGATCGTCGAGGCGTTGTCCCAGCCGCTGTAGTTCCACACGCTCTGGGAGATCCCCAGGCCGAGCGCGCCGAGAAACGAGGCCCCGGCCGCACGGAACGGCTCGTGGCCAAGCGCGGCCGCGTGGCCCGCCGACATCCACCGCGCCACGGCGACCGCCGCGAGCACCGCGAAGGGCGCCAGCACCGCCGCGGTGAACCAGCCCGACGCCGCGCCTACGACGCGCGTGCCGCGGAGATTGAGCCAGGTCGCACCCCAGATCAGGGCGAGCGCCAGCCCCCACGACGTGAAGCGGCCGAGTCCGCCGACGAAGAAGCCGAGGTACTGAAGGAACAGCACCGGGTAGATCGCCATGTCGATCAGCGAGTACATCCAGCTCAGCCACCCGTTGGTGAAACCCCAGAAGCGCCCGAACGCGCGCGTGACCCAGACGTAGTAGCCCCCCTCGGCGGGCAGCATTGACGCCAGCTCGCCGATGATCAGCGTCTCCGGCACGCTGTAGAGCAGCGGCGTCGCCACGAGCAGCACGACGGCAAGGCCCGGGCCGACGCTCCCCACCAGTCCCTCGACGCCGAACGGCCCGCCGGAGACGTTGAAGAACATCACCGCGACGAGCGGCCCGAGGGTCAGGGCCGCGCGGTGGCGGGAGATCAGAGGGGCACCAGCTCGGTCGTCGTCGCCTTCGATCGCGGCCGGCCGAGATCCAGGGCGTAGCGACGCGAGCCTCCAGTCCCGTACTTGGCGAGGTAGGCCCGGTCGACGGCGCGCTTCAGTCGCTCGCTCCGCGTGCGCACCGCGCGGACGGCGATGGAGCGCCCTGCGACCCGGATGGCTCCACGCGGGTCCTGCTCGAACGTCCGCCACCAGCTGCGCGGCTTGAGGCTCCACGACCGCACGAACGCCCGGTCATCCACCACCACCACCCAGATGCCGATGAAGCGGTGCGCGCCGCCGGCCCGGATCTCGAGCGTCCTGCCGTCCCGCAGCGCCGCCACGACGTCGCCGGCGAACCGGCGCCGGGACGCTCCAGCCGCCGGCCGCGACCGCTTCGGAACGGGCATCGCTCCCCGCAGGTGTGGGATCCGGTGCAATTCTGGCGGTCCCGCCGCGCGAATCAAGGGCCCCGGGCCACTTGACGGCGGCGCCGTTCCCTGCCGAGCGTGTCAGGCCCCTTACATCACGTCCGGGAAGGTCCGATGACCGCGAGGCGGTTTCTGGTGCTCGTCTGGGTCGTGGCGTGGTCGACCACGTGCCGCTCCGAGCAAATGGCGTCCGCCGGCACCAAGGTGCCGATTCCATCCGGGATCTACGTGTTGAACGATCCGAGCAACGAGCAGTCGACCGCCACGGCCTACGCGGCGGGACTGACCGCATCCGAGGCGTACCTCAACGACGTCACCGGCGACGCCGTCTTCGTGCCCATCGCGAAGATCCTCCCGAGCGTCACGACCTGGGGCCAGTTCACCTGGACCTGGGGATACCTCGACACCCTGGTGCAGACCGCCCTGTCGCACCAGAAGAAGTTCTCGATCGAGCTGGAGACCGGCTACCAGTCCGGCAGCACGTACCTGCAGTCCCTGCCTTCCGGCTTCGCGGCGACTTGCGGCGCCGGCTGCGCGCCGCTGTTCGACGTGTGGACCACCGGCGGTGCGGCCGATCGCTGCATCAGCGCCTACGTGCTCCTCCCCTGGGTGCCCAACGTCAGGGCGTTCTGGAGCGCTGCGGCCACTGCGCTCGCGGCCCACCTGCAGGCGATCGGCGCCTACGGATCCCTTACGCTGGTCCACGTGCCCGGGCTCAGCGTGTACGACGAGGAGATCCGGCTCCCCACCGGACGCCCGCAGCCCACCACGGCGGACACGCTGGCCTGTCCCGACGGCAGGCCAGCGTACCCCGCCGTCATCTCCGACGCCGACACCGCCAACTGGCGCACCCTGGGCTACTCGGACACGGCGGTCGTGAACGGATTCACCGCCATCGCCGGCGCCTTCGCGCGCGCCTTCCCCGACCGCTTTCTCGGCCTCAGCCTGTTCAATCCGGCCACGACCGGCATCGACTTCCCGAACCTGACGGGCGATGCGCCGGGATACGTCGCGTCCCAGATCGTCCAGGCGGTCTCGCGCGTCGCGCCGGGCCGCGTGCAGCTGCAGGCCGACTTCCTCGACACGCAGGCGATCCTGCCCGAGGTCACGAGCCTCGCGACCCAGTACGCCGATTCCGTGGGATGGCAGTCGAACAAGCACGGCGGGACGGGCGCGGGGTGCAACGGCAACGGCGCCGGATCGTGTGGCCCGGACGGGCCGGCGAGTCCGTACTTCATGCTGCTCGAGGAGGGGGCGCAGAACCGCGGCGAGTACGTGGAAGTCTGGTCCGCCGACGTCGTGGCGTATCCCTCGAGCTTCGACGCGGCGAAGGTCGCGGCCTTGTATCCCGTCCGCTGAGGCCCGGCGTTACGCCGGCGCGACGGACTTGGCGATCGTCACGCCGCGCTGGCGCAGGCCTTCCATCATCCGCCCGAAGAAACGGTCGTCGCCGGCGAGGCGCTCCGGGGGCTGAACCCCCGGGCGCCTGAGCTCGCCACTGGCGAGCAGGCGCGCCGCGATGGCGCACGGGAACCCGGTGGTGCGCGCCATCGAGTGGAAGCCGGTCGCCTGGTCCGCTTCGTCGTAGAGATCCCAGATCCAGGTCTGCCGCGCTCCGCCCGACGTCCCGGTCGCCTCGACGCGCATCACGGTGAGATCCACCTCGCCCTCGGGGAGGCGCCAGGCGTCGAACAGCAGCTTGGTCGTCACGTCGTAGGGCCGGACCCGGGCGCCGCGCACGTCCATCGCCTCCAGCGACAGGAAGCCGGTCTCGCGCAGCATCCGCATCTTCTCCACGTGACCCGGCCAGCGGAGCGTCTTCTCCTTCATGAACGGGGCGCGCAGCGTCTTGGCGAGGCTGCGGAGGCCGTCGGTGTTGAAGGCCTCCACGGTGCCGACCCGCGGCAGGTCGAGGAGCTCGACGTCGCTGAGGGCCGGTTTGGTCACGATCTGCCCGTGCTCGACCCAGCGGGCGGGACGCGTGTACTCCTCGATCACGTCCACCGCCGAGAAGACGACCCGGTACTCGAACGGCCACACGCGGTTCTTCGGCAACCCTCCCACCAG
>Ga0187778_10000076_pt1 | contig 59641 bp, 49 predicted proteins | sample 1015_Q2_SP5_20_M_FD_132418 | JGI IMG/M metagenome (GOLD analysis project Ga0187778, IMG submission 132418) | Tropical peat soil microbial communities from peatlands in Department of Meta, Colombia - 1015_Q2_SP5_20_MG | ecosystem: Environmental > Terrestrial > Soil > Wetlands > Peat | place...
CTGAACAAGATTGCCTTACGGCTCAATCAACGCCCGCGGAAGACCTTGGGATTCGAAACCCCGGCCGATAGACTACGAGCGGTGTTGCAGTGACCGGTTGAACTCACCACCCAAAGCGGACATTGGGCCGCCGCTCACGCTCGCACACTCAGCCTATTCCAGGTGCGAACTTCTGCCAGTAGGATCAATAAAACTATTAGACCAACGGGAGGAAAAAATGGATATGCCGCGTCGTCTTGGAGCCGAGTTCTTCGGCACCTTCTGGCTGACATTCGCTGGTTGTGGTAGTGCGGTGCTCGCCGCGGGCTTTCCGTCTCTGGGCATCGGATTCTTGGGGGTGGCCTTTGCCTTCGGACTCACCGTGCTGACCATGGCGTACGCCGTCGGTCACATTTCCGGCGGGCATTTTAATTGCGCGGTCACCGTCGGGCTCTGGGCCGGAGGTCGCTTCAAGGCCACCGACGTTCTCCCCTACATCCTCGCCCAGGTAGTCGGCGCCATCGCGGCGGCTGCGGTACTTTACGCGATCGCTTCCGGCAAACCGGATTGGGTCCCCGGCGGGTTTGCGTCCAACGGCTATGGCGATCTCAGCCCCGGCAAATACAGCCTGACATCGTGCTTCCTGATCGAAACTCTCGCGACCTTCTTTTTCTTGTACGTCATCATCGGCACAACCTCGAAAGGCGCGGCGGTCGGATTTGCCGGGATACCCATCGGGCTTTGCCTGACGCTCATCCACCTCTTCCTGATCCCGGTCACCAACGCTTCGGTCAATCCGGCGCGAAGCACGGGGCCGGCGCTATTTGCGGGCGGAGCCTACATCGCGCAACTCTGGCTGTTTTGGCTTGCGCCCATCCTAGGCGCGACAATTGCCGGCCTGGTCACCCGCTGGCAGCATGAATTGCCCGACGCATCTACGGCCACATAAGGCGCATGCGTTGGCGGTTTTCACATGTCTGGTTTTGGCACTTAACGGACATCCCGATGTCCTCAGCCGACGTCCGCTTTTGGGCGAATAGCGGACATGGGCCAGTCGGGGTATCTGCTAGGATTGTGCTCACCCTGTGTTAATACCACGACCTTCAGGCGTCAGCTTTTGCGTGCATGGTGCATTGGCGGGGTCTCGGACTAGGGAAATCCCAACAGGAAGGAGCCGCCATGAGCTTTTACGAGAAAGGCCCTGTTCGCATCCATTTCGAGGAAAAGGGTTCTGGCTTCCCGCTGCTAATGATTGCCGGCGGCGGGCTGAATTCCACCATCCCAAATCTGTCCGCGCCCTATTCCCCCTTCAATGCGATGGACGAGTTCAAGTACGAATACCGCTGCATCGGCGCCGACCTTCGCAACGCTAATGACGGCCAGTCCACGGGTCCCCTTGAGATCGATCGCCCCTGGGATTCTCATACCGACGACCATCTCGGCCTGATGGATCATTTGCGCATCGACAAGTTCATGGTGCTGGGATTTTGCATCGGCGGTCCCATGATCTGGAATCTGTTGAAGCGGGCGCGCGACCGGATCGTTGCGGCCGTGCTGGCGCAGCCCTCGGGCTCGCGGCCCGAGATGCCCGACCTGTTCTACGACAACAACATGAAGAGCTGGGGGCCGGAGCTTGTGAAGCGAAGGCCCGACATCTCGATGGAGCAGGTGGAAAAATTCCTGACCAGGATGTATCGCACCAACCCCGACTTCGTGTTTACGGTGGCGCGCGATTTCGTCCGCAATTGCCGAACGCCAGTGCTGATCCTGCCCGACGACATCCCGGCGCATCCTTATGCGGTCGCGATGGAGGCCGCGATGCTAGCGCCCAATGCAGAGGTGAGCATGTTCCCGTGGAAGGAGCCTGGGGAGCGGGTTCCGCTCGCGGTGCGGCAGATCCGCTCCTTCCTCCGCGCACATCGGCCCGCGGCGGCGTAAAGGTGTCATTGCGGGTACGAATGTCTGCTTTTGATGCTCTGGACGGCTCCTCCACCGGCACGTGAGTGCCATGGAAGTGGGGGCTGTTGAGGCTCCCACGATTTGGAGGAGCCAAACATGCGAACGATCAAGACAACCGGTCTCGACATTGCGAGTCGGTGTTCCAGGTCCACGGCGTTGACGCTGATCCGGCGTGGTCGATGCTTAATCCGATGCAGAGTTCATCAGGCCAGGCTGTTTCAGGAGTTCCAACGGGCCGATAACGCAATATCGCCTGGCTTACTCGCGAGCGTGATGAGGTTACGCCGGAACTTCTCGGGTGCAGAGCTAATCGAGCTAGGTCAGTGAACTAGTGCCCAAAAATATGGTTAACCAAATGTAAACTCGAATAGGCTTCTTAGGGCTCGCAATACCGGATTGAGTCGGGGAGAGACTCATGAAAGCCAACATACTGCGGCCCGTGGCCTTGGTGGGGACGGTGGCAACGATACTTATCGGAACGACATTGCTGTCGCTTTCTCATCATACTTTTTCCCTGAGTGGCGTTGGCAGCTTGAAGTGCTACGCCACGGGCGGAACTGAAAAAGCCTGCTGAATTTGGCGGCTCGCCGATACAGTCAGATCGATGCGCGTTCAATCGATGAACAAGCGCACACCATAAACCACTAGGCTGGAGAGCAACAGCACGAACGGCGCCGCACAACAAAATGCGGCGATGACTGAAGCCGAGACGCGCAGCATGGGCCGCTGGTGCACGATATTCGATAAATAGGTCATCTGACGCTCTCAACATCCGCAACGTCAGGCGGGCATTGCCGCTTCTTCGTGCAGATTTCGTTTTCAGATCCTGACCGTATCAGATTCGGTCGCTAATTTCGGCAGCGCGGTGCTTCCATCGGCAAATATTCGTTCACTGTAGCAGAAATGTCATAGACCCTTCGGCGACGCGATCTGTTTCTGCGCGTCAGTTGGTACCGTGCCTTGCTGTGAGTAGGCCGCGACCAAGTGGAAGGGGTACGGCAAAATGCCGGCCGCGCCCGCTTGCGGCTTTTATTCACCGTCGGTTCTCCGAGGGCTAAGATCGCTTTGCAGATCGCGCTGGTTGGACGTCTGTTTTGGGAGAGAGAAAGAAGAGCAGGGAGGAGCATTCCAACGACACGTTCCGAACTATTGCATAAGAGTATGTCGCTATTTATCTTGAAGCACTCCCGTCGCCTCGCCTAACCGCGCTCCTGGTCTGCTCTATCGCCCGCTTCGCTGCGACGCGAGGGCGGATGCGAGGGCGTATACCTCCACGGTCTGAAATAGATCAAAACGCGCGATCCAGAAGATCCGGATTCGGCCGGGCGCCGCTTATTGGTGAAGACGCAAGCGCCGTCGCTTAAAACGGTGCCGAACGTCACCAGTATGGGCATGGCTTGGTGCGCGCCGTCCGTCTGTCCCGTCCTCGATGTTCGCAGCACCGCCGCGGAGGGGTCATGGCACTGGGAGCTTGGTTCACAACGAAACCGCGACGCAGCGAGGCCGCTGCGCTCAACGCGCAGGCACTCGCGTTATCCCGCCAAGGCCGCTATGCCGAAGCTAAGCCGCTGTACCAGCGCAGTCTGATGATCCTCGCCGCGGCATCGCGCGCGCTTGCGGCGGGAACGATAAGCGGGCAGGCTGCCGCAACGTCGAAGAAACGCATCGGTGGGGAGAGAAACACATGGCCGATCAAGTAGCCGATCGCGGCGCCGTCCAGGCTGCCGCTCCGAGCACGAGCCGCATCGGCAGCGCCGCCGCGAGCCGGGGCCGCTGGTATGTCCTGCTCTTAATCAGCGTGATGTACCTCATCACCTATCTCGATCGCGTCAATATCTCGACCGCCGCGCCGCTGATCAGCAAGGAATTCAGCTTCGACAAGGTCACCACGGGCGTGATCTTCAGCGCCTTCGTATGGGCCTATGCGTTGTTTCAAGTTCCCGGCGGCTGGCTTTCGGATCGGCTCGGCGCGCGCGGCGTGCTGGCCGGCATCGTTACCTATTGGTCGGCGATGACGGCTGCGACCGCAGCCGCGTTCAGCTCGGTCTCCTTCATCGCCGTGCGATTTCTGTTCGGCGTCGGCGAAGCGGGTGCGTTTCCCGGCGCCACGCGCGCCATGCAGCTCTGGTATCCGCAAAGCGAACGCGGCCTCGTGCAGGGCGTCACCCACAGCGCGAGCCGGCTCGGCGCCGCGATCGCGCCGCCGCTCGTGGTACTGATCATGAGCCAATTTGGCTGGCGCGCCGTGTTCCTGATTTGCGGCGCGATCGGATTGCTGTGGTCGCTATGGTGGGGCCTCACCTATCGCAACTTTCCGGAGGATCATAGGCTCGTCAATCGCGCCGAGCTCGAACGCATCCGCGGCGTCAACGACAAAGGGGAAATCAATCCGCCGCCGGTCGCCAAGCAGACCGAGGTGCCGTGGGGCACGCTCGTTCGCTCGCCCAATATGTGGGCGATTATGGCCGCTTATTTCACTTACGTTTATTGCCTGTGGATTTTCCTGAGCTGGCTGCCGTCTTATCTGATCGAGTTCCGACATTTCACGCTGCTCAAGGTCGGACTATATGCATCGCTACCGCTCTGGGCCGGCGTGGTCGGCGATACCGTGGGCGGCCTCGCAACCGACTATCTCCTAAAGGTCACCGGCAGCGTCAAATTCGGCCGGCGCGTCGTAGCGATCGTCGGATTGCTCGGCTGCGCCGTCTTCATCGTGCCGGCGGCGCTGACCGACGACGCTCTGACCGCCGTCTATTGCCTGACCGCGTCGATGTTCTTTCTGGAATGCACCATCGGCCCGTCCTGGGCGGTACCGATGGATACCGGCGGCAAATATTCCGGCACGGTCTCCGGCATGATGAACATGGCCGGCAATATCGGCGGCGCCATTTCGCCGATCGTGTTCGGTCTGCTGGTGCAGATCGGCAATTGGCAAGCGCCGTTCATCGTCGCCGCCGCTCTGTTGGTCGTCGGCGCCGCGGTCTGGGCGTTTTTGCTCGATCCCGACAAGCAGATTCTGACGGGCTAAAAATTCCGATACCCGATCATTCCCGCGCAAGGGGGAATCCAGACGGCGGCAATAGTTTCATTAAAGCGCTGGGCCTCCGCCTTCGCGGTGACGAGCGGATGACCGCAAGCGTTACCCCGGCTCGCTTTCCCCCATCGCAACGCGGGCGAAAGCCGAGAGGATATTCCTGGCGGCCTTGAGCGAGCCGGTGAGTGAGCCGGCAACCTTCGATTGGCCGCCATGCCGGCGCCGGTAGGACACCGGTACCTCGCGCACGCGCAGATGAAGCCGCGCGACCCGCATTTGCATTTCCAGATTCCAGCCATAGGTCATTTCGCGCATGCCGAGCGCAAGCAGCGTGTCGCGGCGGATGCCGCGGAACGCGCACATATCGGTGTAGTGCACGCCGTAAAGGAGCCACATCAGAAAGCCGGCGATGCAGCCGGCCAGAAGCTGATGCCAAGCCATGCTGCCGGACTCGCGCTCGCCGCGCGCGCGCGAAGCGATGACGAAATCGCACGCGCCGGCTTCGATCGGCGCGATCAGCGCCGGGATGCCGGCCGGATCGTCGGCGCCGTCGCCATCCATGAAGACGAGGATATCGGTACCCTCGGCCGCTTGCGCGCCGCTCCAGCAGGCCAGGCCGTAGCCGCGGCCGACCTCGATCACGTCCGCGCCCGCCTCGCGTGCCCGCTGCGCTGTGCCGTCGCTGCTGCCGCCGTCGGCGACGATGACGCGATCGACGATCGCACGCGGCAATTCGGCAACGACCGCGCCGATCGATTCCGCCTCGTTGAATACCGGAATGATAACGGCGACGGCGGGCTTCGCCGATTTCGCTTCAGGGGAAGGGAAAGTCTCGGGCGCGCGGATCAAATCCGTTACAGGCTCCAGCGCAGGCCGCAGCTTGCACAAGCTTCCGGGGGCGCATTCGACTTAAGCGCCTTGCGAAAATCGCGATAGGCCGACCCATTCCAAATCTCGCGCAGTGTCTGCTGCGTCGCATCGCCGAGCGTGTAATTCTCGTAGCCGCGCTGCGAGAACGGCGCGATGCAGCACGGCAAGGCGCGCCCGTTGGCGGTGAAGTACATCACCGTCCAAGGCCGCCGGCACAGCGACCACGGCGAGCCGTTGTCGCTGCGCTTGAGGCTAACGCCCGGCTCGGAAGCGCCGCCGGACGCGCTGAACGTGATCCCGAGGGTCTCGGCCAGCGCGGCGGCCTGGTCGATGTGGACCGCTTCGTCGGCGGAGAGGCGCTCGTAAAGCGCCTGATCGGGGCGCGCCTTACCGATCGCGTTTTCGGTGAAGAACACCAGCCGCTGCAGGTGAACTTCCTTGACGCCGGTCTCGGCCGCAACGCGGACGAAATCGGGCAATTCCTCGATGGTTTCGCGCAAACCCGTAAGCCATGCCGAAACGCGCGGCTTAACGTGGCCCTCGCGTTCTTGCAGTTCGCGGAACGCGCGCACGTTTTTCAGGATGCGATTGAAGTAATTTTTGCCGCGAATGACGCGATAGGACTCGGCGGTAGCGGCGTCGAATGACACGCGCAGCTCGTCCAGCTCCGCGGCAATCAAAGCGCGGCCGTTTTTCTCGTTCAGCACCGTTCCATTGGTATTGAACAGGACATAAGTGCCGCGGTCCTTGAGATACCGGACCATGCGCGGCAGATGCTTGACCAGCATCGGCTCGCCGACGCCGTGCAGCACCGCCCGCTGCAGACCCGGAATTTGATCGACAATCGAGGTGAACAGCTCCCAGCTCATGTCAGCGGGCGGTTCGAGTTCTTCATAAGTTCGCGGGCATGTCGTGCACAAGAGATTGCAGCGATTGGTCGTCTCCAAATAAAGACAAACCGGATCGTGTTCCGGAACGTCGTCCCCGGTCGGGACGTTTTCAAAATATCGTGTCGGATCCACCCGACCGTTCGCCGCCGCCCTTTGCATTATCGACCCATCCATCCCTTGCCGTTGAAAAATTGATCGTGCGGCGCCGCTCAGGCGCGCGCTTCCTCGACCTGCAAGATACGAGCCGGCGAACCGACGAAGTCGCGGCCATGCGCGAGCTTTCGCATCAGTTTCGCCGTTTGCTCCGCACGATGCGGGGTTCCATCAGGCCGCTGACTTTCCAGGTCGGTCCCGCAAATCTCACCGTGAAGGCGGCGCAGGCCGTCCACGTCGTCGACGTCGTACCAGGCCGGTAGTACGTGAATTTCAAGGTCGATCTCGCGGGCGCGCTGCAAAGTCTGTCCAGCCACCCGCTCAGTGCTCCAAGCGACGTCCTCGAACATGTGGCGGTGCGCGGCTTTGAGCCCGAGCAGGTAATATCCGCCGTCGGTGGACGGACCGAGCACCGCGCGATCCCCGGGCCGCGCCAAGGCTTCGGCCGTTTCCACCAGGAACGACGGCGGCAAAGTCGGGCTGTCGGAATTGAGCACGACGGCGGAGTCGTGGCCGCGCCGGAGAATCTCACGGATGGTGTGGAAGAGGCAGTCGCCGAAATTCGGCAGCCACGCTTCGAGCAAACCGATCGAGCCTGGCAGTAGCTTGCGGAAGAAATCTTCCGACCCCGGCGGCCCGTAGGCTGCATAGCCGGTTATGGCGGCGTGACGGGCAACATGACGGGAAGCAAGCAACAGGTTTTCGGCAACGTCCTGCAAAAAGGCCGTGTTGAGCTCGGCGGCTTCCTCGAAGGTCAGCGGCGGCACCAGGCGCGTCTTGGTCCGCCCTGGCGCCGACGCCTTCGCCATAAACGCGATGCCGCAGGACGCCCTGCAACGATCGCCGATCGAAAGCGCGTCGTCCGCAACCGAATTTCCATTGAATCGATCCACGCGATTCATGCGATGCCCCCGCGATTCAGCCAGAAACGCAACAGACTGACTGCCAAAGCGCTCCCCAAAGCGCCAATCACTTACGTCACATCCGTTACAAGCCTCGAAACACCAAAAAGTTATCGGCTTCACAAATTCGTGATCTCATCGTTGCGCTCAAATTGCACGACGGGCGCGAGCATGACGCGGATCATCGTCACAACCGCGGCATGACGGCAACGGCGCGATCAAGCGTTCAACGCGACTTTGTGAAGCTTCTTTTGTTGCGAGGAATTTTGTTGCGGGATTACAGTCCCGTTCGAACCGGCATGCTTGATCGCCAATGCCAAAGTCGGCCTCCGCATCCGTCAGTCGTAAAATCGGCCGCCTTCACCCGCTGCCGGTGCGGATCATGCATTGGATCAATGCCATCGCTATTTTCATCATGATCGGCAGCGGATGGAAGATTTATAACGACGACATCATTTTTAGCTTTCTGCGCTTCCCCGACAGCATCGTGATTGGAAAATGGGCGCAATACGGACTGCAGTGGCATTTCTTCGGTATGTGGATTTTCGTGGTCAACGGGCTCGCTTATCTCTGTTATGGCATCGCCACCGGGCGTTTTCGGCGCAAACTGTTCCCAATCTCGGTTCGTGAAGTTTTCGTGACAATTGGAGAGGCATTGCGGTTTCGCCTGCGCCATGACGATCTCACGCATTACAACGCCGTCCAGAAGGTTCTCTATCTCGGCGTCATGGCGGTCGGAATATTGATCGTGGTATCGGGACTAGCGCTGTGGAAGCCGGTACAATTTTCCGAGCTTGCGAATTTATTCGGCAGTTTTCAGAGCATCCGCCTCGTGCATTTCTTCTGCATGTCCGCCATCGTGGTGTTCATCGTCGTCCATGTGACGCTCGCTTTGCTGGTGCCGCAAAGCCTCCTCGCCATGTTGACCGGCGGTCCGGCGGTCGGCGACGAGACCGCGGGCCTCTCCATCGCACCGAACACCGAAACAATGCGCTGAGGAGAGCAACACGATGGCCACTCGCACCCGCACGCCTTCGATCTTTCGGCCGCGTCAGCCGATCGATCAGGGCGTTCTGACGGAAAATCGCAAGCTCGTTGACGATATCAATCGGCGCGGCCTCTTGCGCGGCGCGGTCAGCCTCGGCGCGCTGACGATGTTGACCGGCTGCGATGTGAGCGAAATCGGTTCCGTACAGAAGGCGTTGCGCGCGGTTTCGGCGTGGAACGACGGCGTTCAGGAGACGATCTTCCGGCGGAACCATCTGGCGCCGACGTTCAGTCCCTCCAAGGTCGCCAAGCCCCCCCGTTTCAATGCCTATTATCCCATCGAGGACGTCAAACCGGTCGACGGCGCGACCTGGACGCTGGAATTGGCCGGCCGCATCGAAGACAAGCGGTCATGGACGGCGCAACGGCTTTACGATCTTCCCGAGGAGGAAATCATCATCCGCCATGTTTGCGTGGAAGGATGGGATTATATCGGGCAGTGGTCCGGCCCGAATTTAAGCGACTTTCTGCGGCGCATCGGCGCCGATTTGACCGCGAAATACGTCTATTTCGTCTGCGCGGACGACTACACCGAAAGCATCGATATGCCGACCGCGCTGCATCCGCAGACGATCCTCGCCACCAAATATGCCGGGCAGATCATTGGTGATCCATTCGGCTATCCGCTGCGGCTGCGGACGGCGACCAAGCTAGGCTACAAGAACGCCAAATGGATCAAGGCAATCGAAGTCACGAACGAATTTCGCGAGACCTATTGGAGCGAGCGCGGTTTCAACTGGTACGCTGGCATCTAGGACGAAAGATTACTTTTTCAGATCATGCCTTAATGACCCACTTTGTCCGCTGGACTGCACGCCGCACGCACATAAATGCGCCACCTGCCATCGCGTTTTTCCACAAGACGATAGTCGGCGCTCGCTGCAAACGGATCGTTGTTCCAGGCACCATCCTGCGGAACGACGACGGCCACATCGCAACCGTATTTGGTCGCGAGCTCATCGATGTCCTGCGGCGTTCCTTGTCCGGCAAACACGCGAATGAATTGCGCGGCGATCGCCTCGCGGCGATCCGGCGGCAGCGGCGTGAACGCTATCGCCAATTCGCGACCGGCAAAGCACGAACTGCGGTCGGCGATAAGGGCCCAGGAAATATTGACCGGCCATGGCGTCAAGTCTTGGAGGAACAGCGGATTGTTCGCGACCCGTGCACTCGCCGGCGCGTATCGCCGGACCGCGCTCCATAATTCCGGGGCGCGGGCGAAGACCGGCGCGTCGGCGACGGCGGCGCCGTTCACATTGGAAAAGATCATCGCGACGGTATCGGGAACGCTGAGCGCAAGCGCGCCGATCGCGATGGCGGCGATGACGACGCGGCGCGGCACGGCGCTCATGGCGACGGCGGCGGCCACGATCAGAATCATGACGGCGGGCAACACGGCGCGCAGGCCGAGATCGTTATTGTCGCCCAAGGTGCTCACAAGGAGCCAAGATATCGAAAGCCCCACCGCCGCGAGGGCAACAAAAAGTTTCACCGCGGTTTTTCCCGGGCCAGGCTCTCCGCTTTGCAGCATGACGACAAGCGAGGCCGCACCAGGGATAAAAGTCGCCGGAAATTCGACGGGCAGTAGGATCAGCCAATAGGCCGGAGCGTCGAGGATGCGGCGCAGCGATTGCGGAAACATTTCGCCGAGCACTTCGAAATGGTGCACGACAATCGGGCTTGCGCCCTCGCGCGCCGCGACGGTGCCGAGTTCGTCGTGAATGAACGGAGCGGCAAGGCAAAGCGCGAGCACGGCGGCCGCGGCCAAGCCCGCCGCGACGGCGCGCCGCCGCTTGGCGTCGATGTCGCCCAATAACAGCGGCGCGCCGACCACGATCGCAATCGCGAACGTCAGCCCGCCGACGAAGGTCGAGCTTTCGAAGCCCGCCACCGCGACGAGACCCAAAACTGCGAGCCGTGTCAGGCTTGGCCGCTCCGCGTAATGCACGATGAGCAATATCGCGGCTATCGTGCATGATGCCGACATCAGGTGTTGCGGCACCCACGTGGATTGGAACAGCCAGCCGGCAAAGCCGGTTGGTTGCCGCAGGAACGGTTCGAGGCTGTAATTGCCGAATAAAGGCCGCAGCGCCTCGCGCAGCGAAGCGGCACTGGCGAACGCCAAAACCCAAACCGCGGCGCTGGCGCGTTTGCCGAGCCACACGGCAACCGTCATCATCAAGCTCAGCGAAGCGAAAGCGGTAAACCAGGTCAGGCCGATATCCGCTTCCCATCCGCTTGGGCCGAGCGGCAAGGCCAATTCGGCCGCACTGAAGTGCCAGAGATAGTAGTAGGCAAGCCGGCCCGCGGCGCCGGCGGAGCCGAATACCGGATTAACCGGAGGCAGTCCTTGCCGCATCATCGCATCGACGATCGCGATTTTCGAATGATCGAAAATCGGGTCGGCGAGGTGAACGCCGTACGCGGAATATTTGGGAAGGATGGCGGACGCCGGAACAAGCGCGACGATCCCGGCAACGGCAAAGCACCACGGCTTTATTCCGAGCTGCGGCGTACCTTCCGCCGGCTCCGGCCGAAGGAGTAACGAACCGCTGGCAATCGCAAGGCAAAGCGCCGCCAAACCACCCACCGCAACAGCGGAAAATCCGATTGCGGTGAGGACCGGCAGCGTCGCCGCGCTGAAGACGGCCCAGCCGAGGACCGGCGCCGCGCCGAGCGCCAGCGTGCGCGGCAAGACGCGGCGGGCAAGCGCATGGCCGAGTACGGTGCAAAATGCGGTTGCAAGCAACGCGCACAAAGCAGCATTGACCGGCGATGCCATGAAAGATCCGTGCGTTGCTCGCGAATCGTACGACCGGCTGCGGCGGCGCTATGCCGCCTTCATGAGCAATTGCAAAGCTGGCCAGAGATCGGGCGCGAGATTTCTAAACGGGGCCCAGTCGCTCGCGGTCATCCGGTCGACGATGGCGGCCTTGACCGACGGCCGCTCGCGCATTCGCGTCCACCAATCGCCGATGGTCGGATAATCATCCCACATGCCGCTCAGCTTCAAAAGTTCAGGTCTCATGACATGGGGAATGACGGCACAGTCGGCATTGGAAAAGCCGTCGCCGGCAAGATACGCCCCGCTCTGCAACGATTGATCCATCCAGGACAAGAGTTTCTTATGCTGCGCAACGGCTTCCGACGCGAGACCATGCTCGATGACGCTGCGCTTATATTCGGCGCGGCGTTTCAGCGGCGTCTTGTCGATCTCGGCAAGCCATTCCTCGCGCGGCATTTTTGTAAAGTTCGGCCGGAATGCCGTAGCGAAGGTCAATATCATGCACGAATTGTGCACGTATTCGTCGATCAGCTTGTTGTAAAGCCACACGCGGTGGCGCTGCGGCGGTGCTTTCGGCATGAGCGGCGGATCAGGGAAGATCTCGTCGAGATAGTAGAGGATCAGCGCGGATTCGACGATCGCTCTGCCGTCGTGCACCAGGGTCGGGACAACCCCGTCGGGATTGAGCTTACGATAGGCCGGATTGTGCTGATCTCCGCGCAGCGTTAGAAGATGCTCTTTGACGTCGATCCCCTTTTCCGCAAGCGCGATACGCACCTTTTGCGCGCAGACCGAATTGACATTGTGATAGTGTTCAAGCACGCCGTCCTCCCCGACTAAGACCGGTTGTGACGATGATGATTTCGTTCATTGCCGAAGTCGAATAATTCTTTCGTTACCGGGCTCGTAACCTCGGCGCACCGGCCGCGACATTGAGCCGGATATCAATAGGCTTCTTGGGTATAGATCGGATCGACCGAACCGCGCCACGGCCCGTGAAACTTATCGAGCAATTCCTGCGCCGGCGTCGTGCCGCGAGCGAGCCTATCGTCCAGCGGATCGAGATATCGGGTTTCGTCGCAGCCCCCGGCGTCAAAGCGCCTCCGGCGCGTCAATCCGGCATGGGCGAATTTGAGAACCTCCGCCGCGATTTCAGAAACGGTGCGGCCGCGAACCGCGGCGGCAAGACCCAGTTTCGGCACAGTATCGCGGAGCGATTGGCGGTCTTCGGCGCTCCAGCCTTTCACAAGGTCCCAAGCGGCATCGAGCGACACGTCGTCATAAAGAATGCCCACCCACAGCGCCGGCAGCGCCAGCAAATTCGGCAACGGGCCCGAATCGGCGCCACGCATTTCCAGATAGCGTTTGAGCCGCACTTCCGGGAATATCGTGCTGAGATGGTTGGCCCAATCCGAGATGGTGGCGCGCGTGCCAGGCATCGCGGCCAATTTCCCCGCAAGCAAATCGCGAAACGATTGGCCGGCGACATCGACATAGTCGTCGCCGTGCTTGATGAAATACATCGGCACATCGAGCGCATAATCCACCCAACGCTCGAAGCCCATGCCCGACTCGAAAACCCACGGCAACATGCCGGCGCGGGCATTATCGGTCGCGCGCCAAATTTCCGAGCGGAACGACAGGTAGCCGTTGGGCTTGCCGTCGGTAAACGGCGAGTTTGCGAACAGCGCGGTCGCGATCGGCTGCAGCGCGATCGACACGCGCAGCTTCTTGACCATGTCGGCTTCGGACGAGAAATCGAGATTGGTTTGCACGGTGCAGGTGCGATACATCATGTCGAGGCCGAGCGTGCCGACTTTCGGCATGTAAGCGGTCATGATCCGGTAGCGGCCCTTCGGCATTTTCGGCATTTCGGCGCGCGTCCAGTCCGGCGTCATGCCGATGCCGAGAAAGCCGATATGCAGCGGCGCCGCGACCTCGCGGACTTGGGCGAGATGCGCCATCAATTCGCTCGATGTCTGATGGACGGTTTCAAGCTGCGCGCCGGACAATTCGAATTGCCCGCCGGGCTCCAGCGAGATCGCGCCGCCTCCGGTCACGTCGAATAGTCCGATGACGTTCGGCCCTTCCATGATCGGCTGCCAGCCGAGCAGATGCTGCATTCCCTCAAGCAGCGCGCGAATGCCGCGGCGCCCCTCGTAAGGCACCGGACGATGGCCTTCGAGCGTGAAGGCGAATTTTTCGTGCTCGGTGCCGATGCGGAATTGCGATTTCGCTTTCACGCCCTGGGCAAGCCAATCGACGAGATCCTCGCGGCGCTCGATCGGCTTCAAATCGACTTGATCACGCGCCATGCAAGGTCCTCGCGGCGTTATGCGCAGCGCATGTCGGGGAGCAATATGCGTTCATGAATTATGCGACGGCCTTGCGTTTTTCGGGTGCGAAACGGCCATAGAATGTCTCGCCCTTCTTCGCCATGTCGAGCAGAAGATTCGACGGCTTAAACCGCTCGCCGCAGAGTTTGGCGAGATCGCCGCATAATGCGACAAAATTATTCACACCCATACCGTCGATATAGGAAATGGTGCCGCCGGTGAAGGGCGCATAGCCGAACCCGAGAATAGAACCGACATCGGCTTCCCGCACATCGGTGACGACCCCTTCCTCGACGCAACGCGCGGATTCCAGCGCTTGAATGACGAGCAGTCGGTGCTTTATCAAATCGACGTCTAGGGCGTCGGGGTCGAGCCGGCTCGGTTGCAGATCGCGCAGCCCGGGCCACAATCGCTTCGGGCTATTTCGCGGGTAGTCGTAAAAACCCTTGCCGTTTTTGCGGCCGTAGCGCGCGCGCTTCTCGACCATTTCCTCGAGCAGCGCCTTTTGCTTGGCGTCGACCATTGCGGAACCGAGATCGGCCTCGGTCGCTTTTAGAATCTTCCAGGCCAGATCCACCGCCACCTCGTCGGTGAGCGCAAGCGGCCCGACCGGCATTCCGGCCATGCGGCCGACATTCTCGATCAAAGCCGGCGGCACGCCTTCCGCGAGCATCAGATGGCCTTCGCGGATATAGGTGCCGACGACCCGCGACGTATAGAAGCCGCGCGAATCGTTGACCACGATGGGAGTCTTGCGGATGGCGCGCACAAAATCGAGCGCCACGGCAAGCGCGGCATCGCCGGTTTCCTTGCCCATGATGATTTCGACTAGCATCATACGCTCGACCGGCGAGAAGAAATGAATGCCGATGAAGCGGGAGCGGTCCTTGAAGGCCGCCGCGAGCGAGCTGATCGGCAGCGTTGAAGTGTTGGAGCCGAAAATCGCCTGTTCGCCGATCACGTTCTGCGTCCGCGAAATTACCTCCTCCTTGATCTTGCGATCCTCGAACACCGCCTCGACGACGAGATCGCAATCCTTCAACTCCACGAAATCCGCCGTCGGATTGATGCGCGCCAGCAACGCATCGCGGTCGGCGGTAGTGGCGCGGCCGCGATTGACGAGGTCGGTCATTAATTTGTGCGAATGGCCCTTGCCCTTTTCGGCTGTTTCCGGATCGCGATCGATAAGCACGACCTCAAGGCCGGCCAGCGCGCTGACATAGGCGATGCCCGCGCCCATGAACCCGGCGCCGATCACGCCGATTCTTTTCAGGGGTCTCGCCGGGACATTGGCCGGGCGCCGCGCTCCTTTGTTGAGCTCCTGCATGGAAACGAACAAGGTTCGGATCATTGCGGCGGCTTCGTGCGAGCGCAAAATCTTGGCGAACCAGCGCGACTCGACCTGTAATGCCTGATCCATCGGCAGCTGCAGGCCCTCGTAAACGACCTGCAGAATGGCCCGCGCGGCCGGATAATTGTCGTAAGTCTCGCGGCGATAAATGGCGTTTGCGGCGGGGAAGACCGTCATGCCGGCCTTCGAATAAACCGGGCCGCCGGGTAGTTTGAAACCGTCGGTATCCCACGGCGCCTTGGCCGCACCGCCCGATTTGATCCATTCCTTCGCCGTCCTGACGAGATCGGCCTTCGGCACCACGGCATCGACGAGCTTCATCGCCTTGGCGCGATTAAGCTGCACCTGCTCGCCCTTGAGCAGAAACTGCAAGGCATCGGATGGCGGCAGCATCCGGGCAACGCGCTGCGTGCCGCCGGCTCCTGGCAACAGGCCGATCTTGACCTCGGGTTGGCCGAGGCGCGTGCCGGCATTGTCGGCCGCAACCCGGCGGTGGCAGGCCAGCGCCAATTCGAATCCGCCGCCAAGCGCCGTGCCGTTGATCGCGGCGACCCAAGGCTTGCCGCACGTTTCGATGCGGCGGTAGAGCAGCGACAGCTTTCGGCTCTCCTCGAAAAAGCGCGCGGTTGCCGTCTCCTCCCCTGCCGCGGCGGCAAGTTCGGCAAAGGTCCGGCTGAGCGTTTCAAGCATCGCGAGATCGGCGCCGGCGCAAAACGTGTCCTTGCCCGAGGTGATGACGACGCCCTTGACGGCTTCATCCGCGGCAAGTTCCTCGACGATCGCCGAAAGCTCCTCCATGACCGCCGCGTCTATGACGTTCATCGTGCGGCCGGGCTCGTTCCAAATCACGAGCGCAATGCCGTCGCCGTCACGCTCGACGGTGAAATTGGTGAAAGTCATCGTTGGCACTCACGCATAGGAATCGCCGTTCTTGTGCGTAAAGCGCATGCCCTTCTCGTCACGCACCGCGACCAAATCGACATCCGGATATTCGACGCGCTCATGTTTCGAGCGTGTGCCGATTTCGAGATAGACTGCATTGCGTGTCGATTTGTTAACGAGATGGTGGCCGTTACCGCTATTGGCTTTGAAGCCCGCCGCGTCGCCGGCCCTTAGTATGGTCTCGCCGCCGTCCTCGACCAGCACGAGTTCGCCTTCGAGCACATAGATGAACTCGTCCTCCTTTTCGTGCCAATGCCGCAGCGCCGACGCGGCGCCGGGCCTGAGCGTCGTCAGATTCACGCCGAATTGATCGAGACCGGCCGCATTGCCGAGCCGCTTGCGCTCGCGGCCGCGCACCACGCGGTCGAACGGCGCCGGATAAGGGGTGCGGCTATCGATCGCAAGCCGCGCGATGTCGATCTTAGGCATCCGCTTACAGCCGCTCGATGATCGTGGCGGTGCCCATGCCTGCGCCGATGCAGAGCGTGACGAGCCCGGTTGTGAGATCGCGCCGCTCGAGCTCGTCGAGCAGCATGCCGAGAATGATGGCGCCGGTCGCGCCCAGGGGATGCCCCATGGCGATGGCGCCGCCGTTGACGTTGACGTCGGCGGTGTCGAGTTCGAAGGCCTGCATGAAGCGCAGAACCACCGAAGCGAAGGCCTCGTTGATCTCGATAAGATCGATGTCGGAAAGCTGCATGCCCGCCTTCTTCAGCACTTTCTTGGTGACGTCGATCGGACCGGTCAGCATCAAGGCGGGATCCGAGCCGATATTGGCGAAGGCGCGAAGCCGCGCGCGCGGTTTCAATCCGATCTTATGGCCGGCTTCCTTGCTGCCGACAAGCACGGCCGCGGCGCCATCGACAATGCCGGAGGAATTGCCGGCGTGGTGAACGTGATTGATGAATTCGACTTCGGGATGGGCCTGAATGGCGACCGCGTCGAAGCCGGCCATCTCCCCGATTTGAGCGAACGACGGCTGCAGCGCGGCGAGCGACTGCATCGTCGTTCCGAGGCGCATGTGCTCGTCCTTCGCCAGGATAGTCAGCCCGTTGACGTCTTTGACCGGCACGACCGAACGGGCGAAGCGGCCTTCCTGCCATGCCGTCGCCGCCCGCTTTTGACTTTCGACGGCATAGGCATCGACGTCGTCGCGGGAAAATCCGTATTTGGTAGCGATCAAATCGGCGGAAACGCCTTGCGGCAGGAAATAGTGCGCAACCGCGATCGAAGGATCGACGGCCCAGGCGCCGCCGGCGGACCCGATGCCGACGCGGCTCATGGATTCGACGCCGCCGCCGACCGCCAATTCCTGCTGGCCGGACATGATTTGAGCGGCGGCGAAATTGACCGCATCGAGACCCGACGCGCAGAAGCGATTGATCTGCACGCCGGCAACACTGTCGCCGTAGCCGGCGACCAGCGCGGCCGTGCGCGCAATGTCGGCGGCGGCCTCGCCGACCGGATCGACGACACCCATCACCACGTCGTCCACCAGAGCAGTGTCGAGATTGTTGCGGCTTTTGATCGCGCCGAGCGTTTGGCTTGCCAGGTTGAGCGCGGTAACTTCGTGGAGCGCGCCGTCGACTTTGCCGCGGCCGCGCGGCGTGCGCACGTGATCGTAGATGAAAGCTTCGGACATCCGAACTTCTCCTATCCCTCTCCCACGCGTAAGTGCGAAGAACGGCTAGAACGCATCTGCAGGGAGCGCCATCGCGCTTGCCGCACCCGCCTTGATGCGCGCAAGATGCGTAGCCGTGGCGGGCAGCATCCTTTCCATATAAAAGCGACCGGTCATCAACCGCTGCGTCATCCGTTCCGCCGTGCCGTTACCTGAAGTCGCGGCCTTCGCCATCGCTGCCTCGGCGATCAGACACCACATATAGCCGAGCGCGACCAAGCCGAAGAGATGCATATAGTCGGTCGCGCCGGCGCCCGCATTGTCGGGATTGCCCAGCGCGTTCTGCAAAAACCACATGGTTGCCTGCTGCAATTCGCCGAGCGCCTGATTGAGAGGCGTGACATAGGGCGCCATCGCCGTACCGGCGCCGCGTTCTTTGACGTAACCCGTGATCTCGGCGAAAAAAGCCTGCAAAGCCCGGCCGCCATCCTTCGGCAGCTTGCGGCCGACCAGGTCGAGCGCCTGCACGCCGTTGGCACCCTCGTAAAGCATGGTGATCCGCGCATCGCGCACGAATTGCTCCATACCGTGCTCGACGATGTAGCCGTGGCCGCCGAATATTTGCTGGGCGATGACGGTGTTGGCAAAGCCTTGATCGGTGAGAACGCCCTTAATCACGGGCGTGAGCAGCCCTAAATGGTCCTCCGCGACTTGACGTTCCTTGGCGTCCGCCGAACGGCGCGCGACATCGCTTTTGAGCGCGGTCCACAACACCAGCGCGCGCGCCGCTTCGTTGAAGGCGCGGATGCTCATGAGCATCCGGCGCACATCGGGATGAACGATGATGGGATCGGCCGGCCGTTGCGGGAACTTTGCCCCGGTCAAAGCGCGGCCGGCGAGCCTTTCCTTGGCGTAGGCGGCCGCATTTTGGTAGGCGACTTCGGACATCGCCAAGCCTTGCAAGCCCACGCCAAGACGCGCCTCGTTCATCATTGTGAACATGGCTTGAAGCCCGCGATTGGCCTCGGCCACGAGCCAGCCGGTGGCACCGTCGTAATTCATCACGCAGGTGGCGTTACCGTGAATACCCATCTTCTCTTCGATCGAACCGCAGGACACCGCATTGCGCGCGCCAACGCCGCCGTCCGCCGCCGGCACGAATTTCGGCACGATGAACAGGGACAATCCCCGCGTGCCTTCCGGGGCACCTTCGATGCGGGCAAGAACAAGGTGGACAATGTTCTCCGCCAGATCGTGCTCGCCGGCCGAGATGAATATCTTCGTCCCCGAAATCTTGTAGCTGCCGTCGGCCTGAGGAGCCGCACGCGTACGCACCAAACCGAGATCGGTGCCGCATTGCGGCTCCGTCAGGTTCATAGTTCCGGCCCATTGGCCGGCAACGAGCTTGGGCAAATAGATTTTTTTCTGTTCGGGAGAGGCATGCGCCACCAGGGCGGCTAGTGCGCCTTGCGTCAGCGCGGCATACATGCCGAACGCCATATTCGCCGAGCAGAAAAACTCGCTCACGGCTTGGGCGAGCACCACCGGCAGGCCCTGGCCGCCGAATTCTACGGGCGCGGCGACACCGATCCAGCCGCCTTCGGCGAGCCTCCTATAGGCGTCTTTGAATCCGCCCGGGGTCGTCACGCTACCGTCGGCATTGCGGCGACAGCCTTCCCTGTCACCGACGCGGTTGAGAGGCGCGAGAGCCGCCTCGCTGAATTTCGCCGCCTCGGCGAGGACCGCCTCGACGACATCCGGCGTCGCCTCGGCGAAGCCCGGCAGGTTGTTGTGGCGGTCGAGATGAAAGACGTCGCTCAAGAGGAACGTCATTTCATCCACGGGAGCTTTATAGACCGGCATAAACTCTCTCTAACCCGACACGAGCCTCGCTCGGACCTTATCCTGGGTCCTTATGGGCCTCTATCTTCGGCCCCTGTCTCGGGCCCTTTCTTGGGGCCGGTCAGCGCCATAGCCTAGCCGATTTTACACCCCTGCTACGACGGCGAAATGGCGCTCGCGCCGGCCTTGCTCCAAGTCTCGGGCGCGTCGCGGGGCGCGGCATTAACGGCTTGTTTACGGTAATCCGGAAAAGTCGGCGTCGAGGACAGTAGGCCGCGCCCGCTTGGTCCTCTGAGTAAGCCTCGGCTCAAACAGGGCGATAGACGCATTCCTTCCCGAATTGGCTTGCCCGCAATGAAATCCGGCGGTCCGTGGAACCTCAGAGGCCTCCGCCCACAAACACACGAAGCCGCCAGCGATGCGGCGCGCCGCGCCGGCATGTCGGTCGGCGAATGGCTCGACGACCTCACCCAACAAAACAACAACCATAACGGCGGACTGATGCGGAACGCTGCCTGCGAAGAAGAAACTGACGGCAATGTCGCCAAGCCAAACGAACCGCTTCAGCTTGGCGATCAAGAGACAAGTAGGCAACGCCCGCAACGGCACGGCCGCGAATACGATCGCGAGAACACGCTGGCGCGAGAAGCCTCGCTGGCGCGCGAAGAATTCGACGATGTTCATTCTCGTCTCGATCGATTGACATACCAGCTCGAACGGATGGCGCGCAGTAGCGATCCGCTCCGTAACGCGTCGCCGCAGCCGCAATATCTCGGCGCCGAACAAGACGCGCTCGTCGAGCGCCAGCGCGCACTTTTCGGCGCACCCGCCTCGGCAAGCTCTCCCGTCCGCGCCGGACTGCCGATCGATCTTGCGAGCCTCGAACAGCAACTGCGCCAGCACATCACGAACCAGATCGAATCGCTGCAGCCGCAGCGCGATGTTGCGGAACTCATCGCTGCGTTTCGCGGCGATCTTTTTGAAATAGGCCGGCAAATGACCGAAGCCTTGCCGCAACAAGCGGTCGAGTCGCTCAATCGGCACGTTGAGGCGCTGGCTGAGCGGGTCAAGCAGACGCGCCAATCCGGCGTCGACCCGAATGTCCTTGCCGCCATCGAGCGCGGACTGGCGGAGGTTCGCGACGCGTTACGTAGCCTGACGACGGCCGAGAGCCTGGTCGGCTTCGATGAATCGATCAAGGCTTTGGCGCAGAAAGTGGATCTGATCATCGCCAGGCAGGATCCGGCGACGCTCGAACGGCTGGAAACTGCGATCGGCGCTTTGCGCGGGGTCGTGTCCCACGTCGCATCCAACGATGCGCTGGATAAAGTGGCCAGGGACGTTCGCGCTTTCGCCGCTAAGGTGGATGCCGTCGCCGGCAGCGCGGCGAGCGGCCGCGCGATTTCGGCGTTGGAAAGCCGAATCGACGCCCTCGCCAGCGCGGTCCAGGCATCCGCCGAAGTCGGCCATGCGGTGCCGCGCGAACTGGAGAAGCTGCTTTCGGTCCTGATCGAGAAGCTTGACGGGGCGAGGCTCACGCAGACCGATCGCGCCGTCCTGCGCCGTCTCGAGGAGGTGATCCCGCAATTCATCAAACGGCTCGATGCGTCCGATGTTCGGCTCGACAATCTTGAAGCCATCGAGCGGGGCCTCGCGGACCTGCTCGTCCATATCAATCGCTCGCGCGGCGAAAGCGGCGGGGACGCAAGCGGCGCCGGCTCCGAACCGGCGGCGGTCGCGGCGATCGCACGCGATGTCGCCGAGATCAAAAGCGGCGAGCAGCGTACGCAGGATTCGCTTGAGGCCATCCATAGCGTCGTCGAACAGCTCGTCGATAAGCTGGCGATGATCGAACGCGATGTTCGCGACGCCACGACGCGTAGCGAATCGCCGAACCGCTTATCCGGGCATTCGGCGAACGAGCCCGCGGCAAAATCCGCCGCCGGGCCCGCTGCATTGGGCGGGCCTCGCCCGATTCCCACGAACGTTTCCGCGTCTCCGGCGCTTTGGGATTTTGCGGCGGCCCGGTCGGATACCCGCCGCGCGCCGATCGACCCAAAGCTGCCGCCCGATCATCCTCTGGAACCCGGCTCGGCAGTCGGGACCCGTTCGCCGTCCGCGGCCGAACCTCTTGGCGCATCGGAACCGGCGATCGGCGCCGCCGAGCCCGCTACTCCGGGCGAAACGTCGGACAAGCAAGATTTTATCGCCGCCGCCCGGCGCGCCGTGCAGGCTGCCGTCGCTCCGGTCGAGCGCGAAGTAAAGTCCGAATCGCGACGCCGAAGATCGTCCCGAACGCGCGCCGAGAAGCAGGAAAAGCAAAGGCGTCCTTCGTCCGTGCGCAAACTGTTCATCGCCGGTCCGGTTATGCTTCTCACCGTGGGGTGTTTGGAAATTGCGTTGCATATGTATCAGGACAGTCGTCCGGCGGCTGAAACGCCGGCTATGTCCGCAGGACCGTCGCCGCCGGCCGCGTTATCTGAAGTCAGGTCAAGCCTAGCTCCAGCGCCGACCGCCCCGGTGACGCCGACGGTCCCGGCCGCGCCGTTAAACGCCGTACCTGCGACGCCGTCCGCCAACGCCGGCGCGCCCACCGTTCCGACCCCTGATACCGCTCCGCCGGCGGCGCTTCCTCAAGCGTCGTCCTCCGCGCCGGAATCGGCCCCCACACCGGCCCCTATAGCCGCACCGGCATCTGCATCCGCGCTTTCGCCTGCGCTTTCACCCACGCTTGCGCCCGCGGTGACGGCGCCTGGATCGACGACACAAGGGCCTGCCGATATCACGGGCTCGCTTACAAGCCACACGGCACTGCCATCGCCGGCGACATCGATGCCGGCGCCGCCTCCACCTCCACCGTCGGAATCCGACAGCCCGAAAAGCCCCGAACCCATCGTTGACAAGTTGCCGGTTACAATCGGCGGCCCCACCTTGCGCACCGCGGCGATTGCCGGCGATACCGCGGCGGAGTTCGAAGTCGCCATGCGATATGCCCAAGGTCGCGGCGTTCCGCAGGATCAACAGCAAGCGGCGCATTGGCTCGAACTCGCGGCGCAGCAGGGACTGGCGCTAGCCCAATTCCGTCTCGGCGGCTTCTACGAAAAAGGCATCGGGGTGAAGAAGGACCTTAGCCAGGCACGCAAGCTGTATCTGGCGGCCGCCGCCAAGGGCAATGCGAAGGCGATGCATAACCTTGCCGTGCTCTACGCGGAGGGCACCAATGGCCCTGGCGATTATCGCGCCGCAGCGCTGTGGTTCCGCAAGGCCGCCGAGCACGGCATCATCGACAGCCAATACAACCTTGCGATCCTTTGCGAGCGCGGGTCAGGCGAACCGCAGAGTTACGCGGAAGCCTACAAGTGGTTTGCCATCGCGGCGGATCAGGGCGACAGCGAAGCAGCCGCCAAGCGCGACGAAATCGCCTCGCGGCTCGATGAGGAAACGCTGCAAGCCACGGACCTCGCCGTCAAGAACTGGAAGCCGGAGCCGCAGCCTGACGATGCCGTCAACATCAAAACCCCGCCCGGCGGCTGGGATGCGCCGGAGCGCGTCGCTAAGGTCAAGGTGCCGCTGCCGATCGCCAGGCCTGCGACGGCGGAATCGACAATCAAATAAGCTTCAATCCGACAAGCAACGCGCCGCGGGAATGGCATAGAGCCGCCCGTCGCCGAGAAGGTGGGTGGTGAACGAGAGCGCCCCGAACAGGGCGACAATGGCGCGATCGCGGATGTTGAGGCCGCCGGCATAGGCGCCGAAAGCCGGCATCACCAAGCGCTTGCCGTCGACGGCAAAACATCGGCGGCTGACGCCGCGCCCGCGACGGGCGACGCGTGCGAGCGGATGTAAATGGCCGGCGATCTCGCCATCGCACGCCTTCGCCGAAGGTTCGTGCCGGAAGATCAGCGAACCGATCGACAGCACCTCGGCGATCCGGCCGCCGATATCGCGGGGCAGGTCGGGATCGTGATTACCCGCGATCCACAGCCAATCGCGGCCGCGCTGCAACGCCACGAGCGCAGCACGCGACGCGTCCGCCATCCGCGCGGGGCCGCCGCCGTCGTGGAAACTATCGCCCAGCGCCACGACCAAGCCCGGCCTATATCGCTCGATCAGTCTTGCCAGCCGGGCCAAGGTTGTCGCCGTATCGTAGGGTGGCAGCAGCACTCCGCGCGCCGCAAAGGCCGATCCTTTCTCAAGATGAAGGTCGGCAACGGCGAGCAGCCTTTCGTCGGGCCAATAGAGCGCGCCGGCCGGATCGGCGATGAGCGTGGCGCCGGCTATGGCGATCACGTGGTCTTCGTGGCGCGGCGCGAAAACGCCGGCATGGGAGGCGTCGCGCACGGGGGTCACGGCGAACGGCACGGCTCTTTCACGCCTTCGTTGCGGCGATCCGGTTCGGCCTTTGCCCGCGACGCGCCCGTCCGGTTTGTCACTGCATCGCCTCCTTCACCAGCTCCGCCTCGGTCTCGGCAAGAAGCGTATCGGCCGCCTCGCCGTAAACCTGCTCGCGTCCGATCTCGAGCATGATCGGCACCGCGAGCGGCGAGACATGATCCAGTGCTTTATGGACGATTCGGCCCTTGATGCGCGAGAGCATTTCGCCAAGCCGGCGAACGTCAAGCAGCCCGGCCGCGGCGTCGGCCCGCGCGGCGCGTAGCAGGACATGATCGGGCTGATGGCTGCGCAATACGTCGTAGACGAGGTCGGTGGAAATGGTCAGCTGTCGGCGCGATTTCTCCTGACCCGGGAAACGCCGCTCGATCAAGCCGGCAATGATCGCGCAATTGCGGAAGGTGCGCTTCATCAGCGCGGATTCGGCAAGCCACGCTTCCAGATCGTCGCCGAGCATGTCTTCATCGAACAAGCGGCCGAGCGAGAATTCGCCGCGCGCCATGCGATGCGCGATATCGCCGAGGCCCCATACCGCCAGCGCGTATTCGTTGGCGACGAACCCCAAGGGCTTTAATCGCGTGCGCTCCAGGCGGCGCGTCAGCAGCATGCCGAGCGTCTGGTGCGCAAGCCTGCCTTCGAAAGGATAGCACACGAGATAATGTTTGTTGGCGCGCGGAAAGGTTTCCACCAATAGTTCGCGCCGAAGCGGCACTTGCGACCGCCATTTTTGGATTTCGAGCCATTCGCGCACTTGCGCGGGCAACGCGCGCCAGGCTTGCTGATCGGAGATAATGCCGCGAATGCGGTCGGCGAGATAAGTCGAGAGCGGGAACTTACCGCCCTCGTAAGCCGGCACTTTGGGATCTTCGGCGACCGTGCGGGAGACGTAAACTTCGTCTTCGACCAGAGCTTCGTATTTGAGGATTTCGCCGGCGAATACGAACGTGTCGCCAGGCACCAGCGTTTCGATGAAATATTCCTCGACCTCGCCGAGAAGCCGGCCGCCGCGTGGGATCATCTTCGAGGCGCGCGAGCGAACAAGCCGCACCTTCAACATGTCCGCTTCGACGATCGTGCCGACATTGAGCCGGTAACGCTGCGCCACGATCGGATGCGCGATCCGAAAACGACCGTCCTTGTCTTGGCGGATGCGGGCGAAACGCTCATAGGCCTTGAGCGCATAGCCACCGGTTGCGACGAAATCGACGACCGCGTCGAAATCGGCGCGGGTCAAGGCCACATAAGGCGCCGCTGTCTTAACCTCGCGATAAAGTTCGTCGGCAAGAAAAGGCTCGCCGCAGGCGCAACCGAGGACGTGCTGGGCTAGCACATCGAGCGCGCCGACGCGCGCCGAAGGGGTATCCTGCGCATTCACCGCAATCGCATCGATGGCGGCGCGGCATTCTAAGACTTCAAAGCAATTGGCCGGAACGAGCACACCCTTTGACGGCTCATCCATCCGATGATTGGCGCGGCCGATCCGTTGCAGGAGCCGGGACGCTCCTTTCGGCGCGCCCACATTGACCACGAGATCGACGTCGCCCCAATCGACGCCTAGATCGAGCGACGAGGTGCAAGCGACCGCGCGCAAGCGGCCGGCGGCCATCGCGGCTTCGACCTTGCGGCGCTGCGCCACGTCGAGCGAGCCGTGATGAAGCGCGATCGCAAGATTATCCTCGTTGAGATGCCACAGGTCCTGGAAAATCCCTTCGGCCTGGCTGCGCGTATTGACGAATACAAGCGTGGTGCGGTGCGTCTTGATCAGCCCGTAAAGTTCGCCGAGCACGTAGCGCGCCGAATGGCCCGCCCAGGGAAGGCGCTCCTCGCTGTCCAGCATCGTAACGTGCGGCGGTGCGCCACCCTCCGCCACGATCAGATCGGCGCGCGCTTGTGGAGCGTCCTGCGGCACCATGAAGCGGCGTAGATCGTCGGGCTCGGCGACGGTGGCGGAGAGCCCGATGCCGGTCAGCGAAGGCGCAAGCTGGAACAAGCGGGCAAGACCGAGCGACAGCAAGTCGCCGCGTTTCGAGGTGACCAGCGCATGCAGCTCGTCGAGCACGATGCGCTTGAGCGCGCCGAACAAATAAGGCGCATCGGCGGACGCGAGCAAGAGGGCGAGTTGTTCCGGCGTCGTCAACAGCATATCCGGTGGATCGCGGCGCTGGCGCTGGCGTTTTGAAGCCGGCGTATCGCCGGTTCGCGTCTCGATGCGGATCGGCAGGCTCATTTCGGCAATGGGCGCTTCGAGGTTGCGCGCGATATCGACGGCGAGCGCCTTCAACGGCGAAATGTAGAGCGTATGCAGGCCGCCGGCACGGCGCACGGCGCGGCCGATGGAAAAAAGTTGCCTGCGCGCCGCGTGTTCACCGCCAAGTGTCGCAGATCGCGGGCGACGCGCGCGCGTTGCGGCCGCGCTCAATTCCACCAAACTCGGCAGAAAGCCGGCCAGTGTCTTGCCGCCGCCGGTCGGCGCAATCAGCAGGACCGAACGGCCGGCCTGCGCCTTCGCCAGGAGATCGAGCTGGTGCGCTCGCGGTCGCCAGCCCCGGCCGGCGAACCAGTGCATGAATGGCTCCGGGAGGAGCGGTGCATTGCTCTCGAGCAGAGTCACCGCGGCAGCCTAGGGCATGATCCGGGAAAAAGCTTGCGCCGGACTTGATCCGGGGCGGGAACCGGTTTCCAGTCGCGCGAGCGGCCGTAGAGCGCGGAATTTACGCGCTTGCGACGAGAACGAGGCCCTGCACCGGCGCACCCTTCTCGGTGCGGATCGCGGCTTTTTCCAGTTTGAGAAGCTTAAAGCCGGCTCCCGTTATGGCATCCCGCAAATAGGGCTCGCCATAAGCGAAGCGCAGCGTCGGCAAAAGTTCGATGCCGGCGCCGGAATACGTTTCCACCGTGAAGGCGAGAATTCCTCTCGCCGGGATGACGCGTGCGATCGCGGCGATGACCGCGGCGAGGTCGTTGACATAGACAAAAACATCGGCGGCAATAACGAGATCACGGGTCGCGCCGCTCGCGATCTCGTTGGCGAGGAAGGTCGACAAACTGCTGACGATGAGGCGATCGTAGAGACCCTTCGCTTGCGCGCGTGCAACCATCGCGGCCGACAGATCGACGCCAACGAGGCGCGCAGCAAAGGAACGAAATACCGCTCCGGCCAGTCCGGTGCCGCAGCCCAGATCGAGCAGCGCCTCGAACCACATCGGCCGTCCAAGACGGTCCAGCGAGGACTTCACCGCTTCGCAAAGAAGCGCCGGGCCGCGATAATGCAACGTCTCGGTCACGGCCGCATCGTAGCGTGCGGCATACTGATCGAAGAGCCGGCGCAGATAGGATTCGGTCATCGCGGGAGCCGCATCGCCGGCGCCGAGCCGCGCCAGCTGCAAGCGCGCGCCGTGATAATCTTCAGGGTCGGCGCGGCTCGCTTCGGTGAAGGCCGCCACGGCGCCTTGCCGATCGTTGAGACGACCGCGGATGGCGCCGAGCGCGAACCATGCCGCGGCAAAGCTTGGCTTAGTCGAGACGGTCTGCGCCAAGATATCCGCCGCTGCCGAAAGATCCCCGCGGGAGGCGAGATCCATCGCCGCGTTGTAACGGCGATCGGCAATGAGATCGCCGGAGGACACAAAAAGCGGGCCGGTATCGATCATCAATTCTCTGCCCATCGACCCCTCCTCTCCAAGGATTTATGACACTTGGGGCGTCCGCGCGGGCGGTTATGTCGGTTACAACTGGCAGTTCAGCCCGACCTGGGTTGGCGGCGTCGAAGGTGATGTGGCTTGGGCCAACGACAACCAGACGCAACTTGGCTTACCGGGTTGTACGTCTCCAGCCGGCTGCGTCGCAGGGGCGGTTGTGTCCACAGGCGGACTCCCGTTTGGCGGCGATACGACCAACGTGAAGATGCTCTGGGACGCGAGCGCACGGGGCCGGTTGGGCTATCTCGTTACTCCTGATTTGCTTCTCTACGGGACTGGCGGTGTCGCCTTTCAAAGAATCGACGTGTCTGGGCAGTGTGGCCCTCTGGTCAATTCTATTTATTGTTTCACTTTGGTCGGCGGCCCCCCTCAGGCACAACGCAGAGCACGACGCTCGTGGGATGGACTGTGGGGGTTGGACTGGAGCATCACGTATGGGGAAATTGGCTGTTACGGGCGGAATACCGTTTCTCCGATTTTGGGTCCTGGAACACCAATTTCGCGTTCCCTCCCCCTGCGCCGGGAACGGGAAACAACACATATCACTTTAGCAACTCTATATACACGACCTCTTCAAGGTTGGCCTTGGCTATAAGTTCTAGCTTCGGGAGACGACGACAGCAGCGAGCCCGATGGACGCGTTGCAAAAGCCAAGTCGCATGACGGCGGTTTGTTGGTTCCGTGCAGCATTGCCGGCTGATCAGGCTGCGCCGCTAGGGCGTGATCCGGAAAAAGCCTGCCCTGAACGCGATCCGGGGTCGAAACTGGTTTTCCGAAAAGATCATGCCCTAATCGTCTGAATTTACTGGCGCCGTCGAGGCACTCGAAAGCCTGCCTAACGCGATTATTTACTACGCGTGATGCGTCCCGAAGACATACTCGTACCCTCGCCGTCCGGCATTTGCTGCATGCTCGGCGGATTTCACATCGATCCGACCCGGCCGGTGGAGCGGGCGGTGATTACGCATGCCCATTCCGACCACGCCCGCGCCGGGCACGGCGCCGTGCTGGCGACGCGGGAGACGCTCGATCTCATGCGGCTTCGCTGCGGCGAGAATTTCGCCGGCGCCACCCAGGCGCTAGCCTATGGCGAGAGCGTGAACCTTGACGGCGCGAAGATCACATTGCACCCGGCGGGTCATGTGCTCGGCTCGGCCCAGGTGGCGGTCGAGGCGAATGGGCTGCGGGTCGTTGCTTCCGGAGACTATAAAAACGTCGCCGATCCGACCTGCGCGCCTTTCGAGCTCGTCCGCTGCGACCTGTTCATCACCGAAGCGACTTTCGCGCTGCCGGTCTTTCGCCACGGCGATCCGGATGCCGAAATCGCCAAGCTATTGCAATCGTTGACGCTCTTTCCCGAGCGTGCGCATCTCGTCGGCGCCTATTCGGTCGGCAAGGCGCAGCGCCTGATCGCGCTTCTGCGTAAGGTCGGCTATCGCGCACCGGTCTGTCTGCATGGCGGGATGCAGGCCATCACGGATTACTATATCGAACGCGGCATCGCGCTTGGCGAACTGCGGCTCGTGCGCGGTGCCGGCAAGGCCGATCTCGCCGGAACGATCACGCTCTGTCCGCCGTCGGCCCTGAATGACCTTTGGAGGCGGCGGTTTCCCGACCCGCTTACCGCATTCGCCTCCGGCTGGATGCGTGTGCGCGCCCGCGCGCGCCAGCAAGGCGTCGCGCTGCCGCTCGTCCTATCGGACCATGCCGATTGGGACGGATTGACCGCAACGATCGCCGCCACGGGCGCGAGCGAAATCTGGGTCACGCATGGCCAGGAAGACGCGCTGGTGCATTGGTGCGCCACGCGCGGACTGAAGGCGCGTCCGCTCGACATCGTCGGTTACGGTGACGAGGACGAGGAGACCCCCGCTGTGGAGGCGAGCGAAGCGAGCGCTTTGCCGCTGGGCGCGGGAATTCGTGACGACGGCGGCGACGCATGAATCGTTTCGCCGAACTGCTCGATCGCCTCGCCTATGAACCCAGCCGCAATAACAAGCTGCGTCTGTTGACCGACTATTTTCGTTCGACCGCCGACCCCGAACGCGGTTGGGCGCTGGCGGCGCTCACCGGCGCGCTCAGCTTTCCCCACGCCAAACCGGGCCTCATTCGCAGTCTCATCGCGGAGCGAACCGATCCGATCCTGTTTGAATTGTCCTACGATTACGTCGGGGACCTTTCCGAAACCGTCGCGCTGATGTGGCTCGCCAAACCGCTTTCCTCCCCACAAAGGACGGGGGAACCCGTCACGACAGAAAACGATCTGACGCTCACGCGCGTGATCGAAACGCTGGCGACGCTCGGCAAAGCGCAATTGCCGCGGCAGCTCGCGCGCTGGCTCGACGCGCTGGACGAGACCGGCCGCTGGGCCCTGATCAAACTCGTCACCGGCGGCTTGCGCATCGGCGTGTCGGCGCGCCTCGCCAAGGCCGCGGCTGCCGCGCTCAGCGATAAGAGCATCCAGGACCTCGAAGTGATGTGGCCCGGCCTCGCGCCCCCCTATCGCGAGCTTTTCGCTTGGCTGGAAGGACGCGCGGATCGGCCGACCAGCGCTGACCCGGCGCCGTTCCGGCCGCCGATGCTTGCGCAAGCGCTCGACGATGCGGATCTTGCCGGACTTAACGCCGCCGATTTCCAGGCCGAATGGAAATGGGACGGCATCCGCGTTCAAGCCGTGACGGGAAGACGAAACGGCGATCCGGCGGGCGCGCTGGTCGCGCGGCTTTATTCGCGCACCGGCGAGGAGATTTCGAAAAGTTTTCCCGATCTCCTCGATGTGTTGCGATTGCCCGGCGCGATCGACGGTGAATTGTTGATCATGCGCGAGGGACGGATACAGTCCTTCAATGTGCTGCAGCAGCGGCTCAATCGCAAAACCGTTACCGCCAAGCTCATGTCGGAGTTTCCCGCCCATCTTCGCGCCTACGATCTCCTCGCCGACGGCGACGAAGATTTGCGCGAGCGATCCTTCGCCGAACGGCGGATGCGGCTCGAAAGTTTCGTGGCCCGGCTCGGAGACACGCGCATCGATTTATCGCCGCTGATCGCTTTTCGCGGCTGGGACGAACTCATCGCCGCGCGAAAAAGCCCCGCGGCGTGGGGCGCCGGTCCCGATGCGGCGGCGGTCGAAGGCGTCATGCTCAAGCGGCGCGACGCTTTGTATCTGCCCGGCCGGCCGAAAGGGCCGTGGTGGAAGTGGAAACGCGACCCTTTCGTCATCGACGCGGTATTGATGTATGCGCAGCGCGGTCACGGTAAGCGCTCGTCTTTCTATTCCGATTACACGTTCGGCGTCTGGACGCGCGGCGAGCGAGGCGATGAGCTCGTGCCCGTGGGCAAGGCGTATTTCGGTTTTACCGATGAGGAGCTTGTGCAGATCGACCGTTTCGTGCGGCGAAACACCATCGAGCGTTTCGGTCCGGTACGCGAGGTCGTGCACGAAGCCGATCGCGGTCTGGTCATGGAAGTTGCTTTCGAAGGCCTGCAAAGGTCGTCGCGCCACAAATCCGGTCTCGCCATGCGATTTCCCCGCATCAGCCGGCTGCGCTGGGATAAGCCGCCCGGAGAGGCCGACCGGCTGGACCGGCTGGAAACCATGCTTGGCCGGATCGAACAGGGGCATTTGCAGGGGCAAATAGCGTGACGCGATATGCGGCGCGATCCCGGCCGGCTGTCAAGCTCCGCCAGGGACGCATCAGCGACCTCGATGCGCTCGTCGAGCTGGAGCGGGCGGTCTTCACGACCGATATTCTGTCGCGGCGAAGCTTTCGCCGCTTTCTCACCGCATCGACCGCCACTTTGCTGGTGGCAGAAGCCGGCGGCGAATTGGCCGGCTATGCGCTCGTGCTCTACCGGCCGCGGTCGAAGTCCGCGCGGCTCTATTCCATAGCGGTCGCCCCGCACGGCGGCCGACGCGGCGTCGGACCGCTGCTTCTCGCCGCCGCCGAAGCCGCCGCGCGGCGCCACGGCCGGCGGGTCATGCGGCTTGAAGTCCACACGCGCAACAGCCGCGCCATTGCGCGCTACGAAAAAACCGGTTACCGGCTGTTCGGTTGGTATCGCGCCTATTACGACGATCGCGCCGATGCGCTGCGCTTCGACAAGATGCTCGGCGAAAAATCACGGAGACGTTGAGTCTTTTTGCCCCACCACCCCTGACTCCGGCCGGCGAATCGGATTTATGGTGGACACCGCACGGGGTGCAGTCGCCATCGCTTTCAATTCAGGCTATGACGCAACAGTGCCGTGCCGCGTCTGACATGGAACGCATGATCGGCCTGGTTTCACATTCTGGCCTCGACTCGAAAGGGACCCACCCATGACCGGCTGGGTCATCCTCGTCGACCAGCCCCGCGACCTGCCGAACGCCGAGACCCCTCACAAGGTCATCACGACCAGCGAATACCTGGCGCGCCCGCGCTTGTTCGAAATGGGGCGGCCGAAGCTCGTCAATCTTGCCCGCTCCTATGCTTACCAATCAAAAGGCTATTACGCTTCGCTATTGGCCGAGGCGCGCGGCCATCGCGTCGTTCCGACCGTGGAAACCATGCTCGAACTGCGCGAGCAGAAGCTCTACGAGCATGCGCTGCCGGATCTTGAGGAAGAGCTGAACCGTTGCGCCAGACGCGCCGATTTCCAGCATGACGGCGAATTCAAGCTTCTGGTTTGCTTCGGCATCGCGCGCGACAACCGCTTCGAGCCGTTCGGACGGCTCCTATTCGACTGGTTCCGCTGTCCCGCGCTCGAAGTAATCGTCGAAACCGGCGGGAAGTGGCTGTCGATCGACCGCATCCGGCCTCGCGCGATCACGCGGCTCGCCAATGGCGAAGCCGAATTCTTCCGTCAGTCATTGCACAATCACACCAAGCGGGAATGGCGCGACCCGAAAGCCCGCTCGGTCGCCAAATACGATCTCGCCGTGCTCTACGATCCCAACGAGAAGACGGCGCCGTCCTCGCCGGATTCGATCAAGCACTTCGCTCGCATTGCCGAGAAAATGTCGGTCGATATCGAGCCGATCACGAAGCGTCAGCTCGCCGAACTCGCCGAATTCGACGGATTGTTCATCCGCGAGACGACATCGATCGACAATCACACCTATCGTTTCGCCCGGCGCGCCTGGCAGGAAGGCATGCCCGTCATCGACGATCCGATCTCGATGATCCGCTGCACCAACAAAGTCTTCCTGATGGAGCTGTTGCAGCAGAATCAGATACCGACGCCTCCCACCGTCATCATCGCCGAGGACACCGACCTCGGCAAAGCCATCGACGAGCTCGGGCTGCCGCTGGTGGTGAAGATCCCCGACGGCTCGTTTTCGCGCGGCGTGCACAAAATCGCTTCGGCGACCGAATTCAGACGTATCTGCGACGAGTTATTCGAAGAAACCGATCTCTTGCTGGCGCAAAAATTCCTGCCGACCGATTTCGACTGGCGGGTCGGCGTGCTCGCCGGCGAACCGCTTTTCGTCTGTCAGTACCGCATGGCGCGCGGGCATTGGCAGGTGGTGAAATATCGGCCCGACGGTTCTTCGCATGAAGGCGGCTTTCGCGCCTTCGGGCTCGACCAGGCGCCGGCCGAGGTGATCGACATCGCCGTCCGCGCCGCACGGCCGATCGGCGACGGTTTCTACGGCGTCGACCTCAAACAGACCGCCACCGGCATCGTCGTCATGGAGGTCAACGACAATCCAAGCCTCGAACACGGCATCGAAGACTCGGTCGGTAAGGACGAAATCTGGATGCGGCTCTTGCGCTGGTTCGTCGAACGTTTCGAGCAATAGCTTTACCGCGCCGCAGTCTTCTCCCCCACGCCCTTCGTTACCTGGTCGAGCGGCCAGCGAGCGCGCGGCGCGGCATCGAGCGGATCGGTCAAGCCGAGCGCGAGGCGCTCGGCACCCGCCCAGGCGATCATCGCGGCATTGTCCGTGCACAGAGCCGGCGGCGGCGCGACAAGTTCGGTGCCGATTTCGAACGCTACGCGATGCAGCACCTTGCGGATCGCTTGATTGGCGGCTACGCCACCGGCGCAAACCAGCGCGCTTGGATTGCCGAAGCGAAGACGGAACATGCGCAACCCGCTCCGCAGCCGGTCTTTGACGACGTCGCCGACCGCCCGCTGGAACGAGGCGCAGAGGTCGGCGACATCGTCGTCGCTCAGCGGCGCGATTCTTTCCGCTTCGAGGCGCAGCGCCGTCTTCAGCCCCGACAGCGAAAAATCGGCGTCGCGCCGCCCCATCATCGGCCGCGGCAACGCGAAGCGCGCGGGATCGCCGCGGGCCGCTTCTTTCTCCACCAGCGGCCCGCCGGGATAGCCTAAACCAAGCAATTTCGCAGTCTTGTCGAATGCCTCCCCGATCGCGTCATCGACCGTGCCGCCAAGCCGCACGTAGTCGCCAACGCCGCGCACGCCGAGAATCTGGGTGTGCCCTCCGGAAGCGAGGAACAGGCAATAGGGAAACGGCGTCGCGTCGGTGAGCCGCGCGGTGAGCGCGTGCGCTTCGAGATGATTGACCGCCAATAGCGGCTTATCGTGCGCCAGTGCGATCGCCTTTGCGGTCGTCAAGCCGACAATAACGCCTCCGATGAGGCCGGGGCCGGCGGCCGCGGCAACGCCATCGAGCGCTGCGAAGGAGGTCTGTGCCTCGGTCATCGCTTTGGCGATGATGCGATCGAGCGCCTCGACATGAGCGCGGGCGGCGATCTCCGGAACGACGCCGCCGAATTCGGCATGCTCGCCGATCTGCGACAGCACGACATTCGACAGGATGCGGCCGCGTCCGTCGTCGCCACGGCTCACCACCGCTGCGGCCGTTTCATCGCAGGTCGTCTCGATGCCAAGGATGATCATCGGTGTATTATAGCCGTGCAATGGCCCAAACCTCGACCCCTACATCCGTTCTGCGCATCGGTTCGCGCGGGTCCTCGCTGGCGCTGGTGCAGGCTCGCGAGGTGCAATCCCGTCTCGCCAGAGCCTGCGGTTTCGACCCCGCCGAAATTAAGATCGAAGTTATCCGCACGACGGGGGACAAAATCCAGGATCGGCCGCTGGCGGAGGCCGGCGGCAAGGGGCTCTTCACCAAGGAAATCGAAGAGGCTTTGCTGGGCGGCGCCGTCGATCTTGCCGTGCATTCGTCGAAGGATATGCCGACGGTTTTGCCGGCCGGCTTGGTGCTGTCGGCGTTCCTGCCGCGCGAGGATGCGCGCGACGCGCTTGTGAGCCACAGGGGCAAAAGTTTGCACGAATTGCCCGCAGGCGCGATTGTCGGCACTGCATCTTTGCGGCGGCAAGCTCTGCTCAAACGGCTGCGTCCGGATTTGAGCATCGTGCCGCTGCGCGGCAATGTCGAAACCCGATTGCGCAAAGTGGAGGCCGGCGAGGTCGAGGCCACAGTGCTCGCGCTTGCCGGCTTGAAGCGGCTCGGACTTTCCGCCGCGGCGACGGCCGTCTTTGACGTCGAAGAATTCCCGCCCGCCGTCGGCCAGGGGGCGATCGCGATCGAGACCCGCGTGAACGACGAAAAGACCCGCGGGCTCGTTGCCGCCATCGGCGACGCGGATACCGCCGTCGCGCTCGCAACCGAACGGGCGTTTCTCGCCGTGCTCGACGGTTCGTGCCGCACGCCGATTGCGGGCCACGCGCAGGTCGAGGGGGACACTGTCCGCTTTCGCGGCATGATCGCAAAGATCGACGGCAGCGAAGCGTTGGATGTTTTGCGCGCGGGCCGCCGCAGCGACGCCGCAGAGATCGGCGCCGATGCGGGCCGCGAACTCAAAGCGCGCGCCGGCGCCGGATTTTTCGGCGGAGATTAAGCGGTGCGGATTCTTGTCACCCGACCGCAACCCGGCAACGCGCAAACCGCTGTCGCTCTGCAGGAGCGCGGCCACGAGCCGATTATGGCGCCGCTGTTTGAGATAGAAATTTTATCGGAAGTCGATCCCGACGCCGGACCGTGGAACGCGATTTTGCTCACCAGCGCCAATGCGCTTCGAGGGCTTGCCGGCCCGCAATGGCGCGAGGCGGGGCGGGGCACGCCGGTTTTCGCGGTCGGCGACCGAACCGCCAAAGCGGCGCGCGATCAGGGATTCACCGAGGTCGCCTCCGCCGGCGGCAATGTCGACGATCTTGTGAATCTCGTCGCCGCGCGTCTCAAGCCGCCGGCGCGGCTTCTTTACCTTGCTGGTCAAGAACGCTCTGGCGATCTCGCCGGCGCATTACGGGCGAGAAATTTCATCGTAGACGCCGTTGTGGTTTATCGGATGCTGACGGCGCGCACTCTCTCGGAGCCAGCCGCCACGGCGATAAGGACCGGAGTCGACGGCGTATTGCATTTTTCCCGCCGCAGCGCTGAAGCGTTTGTGCGGGCCGTAAGCGATGCCGGCCTGCTTGAAGCCGCCGTGACCAAGCCGGTCCATTATTGCCTTTCCGATCAAGTGGCCGAGCCATTGCGACCGGCCGGCGCGGCGAATATCCGCATCGCCGCTCACCCGGACGAGGATGCTTTGCTCGAACTTTTGTGACGAAGCGCATTCTGTCCCATTATCGGACATGTTGCCGCTGCCTCTGCCAAGTACTATGCCGTGACTGACGTGAGCCGGCTTTGAGGACAGCATGACGAGCGAGCCTGACAGCCAAGCAGGCCGGCGGCCGCCGACCATCGAATTGACGGCGACGGAAGTCGGAAACTCCGCCGCAAGCTCGGCATCGGGCGGCGGCGAGTCGACTAGCGAACGCGCCACAATCCATGAGCCGCCTGGCGAGACCGCGGCTGCGTCAAATACAAAGGATCGGCCAAGCTCCGGACATTCCGGCGCACGTCTGACGTCGCATGTTTTAAGCGCGCTCTTCGGGGCAATCGCGACGGCTGCGATCGTCGGCGGCGTTTGGCTCGCCGGCTTTATCCCCTCGCGTAACGCCGGGCCGCTATCCGATACGACGCCGCCGGTTTCGTCCAACGCGACCTCCGGCGCCGCGACTACAACCCGCGCATTCGATGCCGGCATCGCGGCGCGGCTCGACAAGATCGAGCGCACGATCGAGGGTGAGCGGGCGGAACCCGCGCTCGGCAATCGGATGGCGGCGGTCGAAGCGCAGGCAAAATCGCTCGGCAACAGCGTCGCCGCTCTGAGCGGTCGCATCGATGAAATCGCCTCGACGAGCCAAGGCGCCGTGAAACAAGCGGAGGCCGCCCACGCGGCCGCCGAGGCAACGAGCGCTAGCCAAGCGATGGGTCAAGCGACACAAGCGGCCAGTCAGGCCGTAAGCCAGAACGCCACGCAGCGCAGCGACATCGAGGCGCTGGCTAACCGGGTGGCGGCGCTTGAAAACGCCGCAAAAGCGCTTGCCACGGCCGCTCCGCAACCGGCTGCGCAAACCGACGATCGGCTGGCGCGGCTTTCCGTTGCCGCTGAAGCGCTTCGCGCCGCGGTCGAACGCGGCGCGCCCTATCAGGCCGAGCTCGCTGCGGTGCAGGCGCTTGGCGTCGATCGCACGGCGGCGGCGCCGCTCGAGCCGTTCGCCAAAAATGGCGTTCCAAGCGCCGGCGTGCTGGCGCACGAACTCGCCGCGATAACGCCGGCATTGCAGGAAACCGTCGAACCGGCTGTCGCGGACGGAACTTTTCTGGAACGCCTGAAAGCCAACGCACAAAAACTCGTTCGCATAACGCCGGTCGACGCGCCGGCCGGCAACGATCCGGCGGATATCATCGCCCGTATTAAATTCGATACGGCGCACGGCGACATCGCCGCGGCTCTGGCCGCGATCGGCCGACTACCCGAAACGGCAAAGACGATCGCGGCCGATTGGACCAAACAAGCCGAGTCGCGCGACGCCGCCATCGCGGCCAGCCGGCAGATCGCCGCCAATGCGCTCGCGGCGCTCAGCAAAACGTCCACCCAATGATCCGCGTCGCCCTTTATCTGATCCTGGTCGGTGCAGCCGCTTACGGCGTCGCATTTCTCGCCGATCGGCCGGGCGATGTCGTCGTGACCTGGCAGGGCCTGCGCATCGAAACGTCGCTCCTGGTCATGGGCTCCGTTCTGGTTGCGGCATTCGCCGTCCTCGCTTTGATCCTGAGCCTCATTCGCGCGATCGCGCGGTCGCCGATCGTGCTGAGCCGCCTTCTTCGCCATCGCCGCGGTACGCGTGCCTATGAGGCGATCTCCAGCGGGCTGATCGCGGTGGGCGCGGGCGACATCGCCGCGGCGCGCAGATTTACCGCGGAGGTCGGCCGCCTCGCGCCGGGGGAGCCGCTGGTGCTGCTGTTAAGCGCGCAATCCGCTCAGCTCGCGGGCGATCGCGAAGCGGCCGAACGCGCGTTCCGCACCATGGCGGGACGCCCCGACACCAAGGCACTCGGTCTGCACGGGCTCTATATCGAGGCGCGTCGCCGCAATGACGCGGTGAGCGCACGCGCCTACGCGGAGGAAGCCGCGCGAACCGCGCCTTCGCTCGCCTGGGCGGGAACGGCGGTTCTCGAAGCGCGATGCCGCGAGGGCGATTGGGCCGGCGCGCTTTCTTTGCTCGAGCAGAACATGCGCATGATCGACAAAACGCGGTACCGGCGGCAGCGCGCGGTGCTGCTCACGGCGCGCGCGCTCGCTGTGGAAGACACCGACCGCGACGCGGCAAAAGAGTTCGCGTTCGAAGCGAACAAACTCGCGCCGGGTCTGGTGCCCTCCGCCGCCTTGGCGGGCCGGTTCTTCGCGGAAGGCGGCAGGCTCCGCAAGGCAAGCCGGGTGATCGACACCGCATGGCGCGCCAATCCGCACCCCGAATTGGCCCAAACCTATGCCGAATTGCGTTCCGGCGAATCGGTGCGCGAGCGCCTTAAGCGCATCGTGGGACTTGCCGATAAGGTGCCGGGCCACATCGAAAGCGCGCTGGCGGTGGCGCGCGCGGGGCTCGACGCACAGGAATTTGCCAAAGCGCGGACCGCGCTTGCGCCCTATCTCGACAAGCCGACCAAGCGGGTCTGCTTGTTGATGGCCGCGCTCGAACGGGCGGAGCGCAACGACGAAGGCCGCGCGCGGGAGTGGACGGCACGCGCGGTCAATGCCGCACCCGATCCGCAATGGACGGCCGACGGCCACGTATCGGATCGCTGGCTGCCGATCTCGCCGGCGAGCGGACGGATCGACGCGTTCGAATGGCGGGTACCGCTCACTGGAATGATCACAGCGTCGATCATCGAGCCGGAAGCGCCCAAACCGATCGAAAGCAAGCCAATCGAGAGTACGTCAATCGAGCGCAAGGCATTGCCGTTGCCGGTTGACAAAGCCGGGGGCGCCGCGCCGTCGCGCCGCCGCCGCGCCTCCCCGCCGGTCAAGCCGGAGCCGGTCATTCCGCTCGTCCACGCGCCGGACGATCCGGGACCCGCGGCGATCGAAGACGATAATCCGGCTACGCGGCAAGAAAGCCCCGGCTGGGGCAAGATTTTCGAATAGGGCGCGCTGCCGCGCTTCTTGCCTTTGATCGGCCGGCATGCATGATGCCATATGCATTATAATGCATGAGACCTCGCCGCTGTGGCCGTCGCCAAAAAATCCAAAGCGCAGCGCAATGCGGCCAAGCGGAAAACGCCGTCCGACGCGCAGAACAACGGCCGCGCCGCGGCCGCTTTCCTTGCCTGCATCGGCCGCGAGGTGCGGCGCCATCGCGCCAAGCGCGGCATGACGCGCCGCCAACTGGCGCAAGCCTCGCACACGTCGGAACGGTATTTGGCGCAAATCGAAAGCGGCGCCGGCAATCCATCGGTGACCGTGTTGCGCGCGATCGCACAGGCGCTCGACCTTCCGACCGGCGCGCTTCTCGGCGAGCCGAGTGCGCGTAGCACGGCGCACGCCGCGTGTCTCGATCTCATCGCCCAGCTACCGGAGCAGGAATTGCCGGAACTGACGCAATTGATCGAGCAGCGCGTTGCGCTTTCGAATCGCGCCGACAAAGGTCGGCGCATTGCGCTCATTGGTTTGCGCGGCGCGGGTAAAACCACGCTCGGTCGCATGCTCGCCCGTCATCTCGGCTGGCCGTTTATCGAGCTCGATCGCCTGGTCGAGGAGGATTACGGAGCCAGCATCACCGACATGATCGAAATGGCCGGCACGCCCACGTTCCGCCGTCATGAGCGCGCTGCGCTCGACCGTGTGATCGCCGGACACGAAGCCGCCGTCATTACGACGGCCGGCGGCATCGTTGCCGATCCCGAAAACTACGCATTGCTGCTGCGGCGCAGCCACACCATTTGGATCAAGGCGCATCCGCAGGACCATATGAGCCGAGTGATGGCGCAAGGCGACTTTCGTCCGATGGCCCAAAATCGTCAGGCCATGGGCGATCTCGTCGCGATTCTCGAAGCGCGCCGCGCCGATTATGCCCGCGCCGAGGCGGAACTCGAGACGTCGGGAGATACGCTGGAACGAAGCTTTGCGAAGCTGGTTCGGATCGTTACCGGTTTGCTTGGACCGTCTGCAATGCCGTCTTCCGCCCGCCTGCCAGGCGAAGAGAAAGCGAAAAGCCGCGATGTTGTCCGATAGAGGCTTTCTCGATTTGCCGCCGATGCGGCTCGAATATCGCATGATCGGCCCGCATCCCGATGCGGCGCCGACTATCGTGATGCTGCACGAAGGGCTTGGCTCGGTCGATCTGTGGGGACAATTTCCCGACCAGATCGCGGCGGCAACGGGCGTCGGCGTCTTTGTTTATTCCCGCGCCGGATACGGCAAATCGACGGGCGCTACGCTGCCGCGGACGACAACGTTCATGCAGGAGGAGGCGTGCGCGGTGCTGCCGCGCATCCTCGAAGCGATCGACTTTCGGCGCGGCTTCCTTTTGGGCCATAGCGACGGCGCATCGATCGCGGCCATTTACGCGGGCAGTGTCGAGGATCATCGCGTGCGCGGCCTCGTTCTGCTCGCACCGCATTTCTTCGCGGAAGAGATGGGTCTTGCCGAAATCCGGCGCGCCGGCAAGTCGTTCGCCTCGGGTGCTTTGCGGGAAAAGCTCAAGCCCTGGCACGCCGATGTCGATTGCGCGTTCCGCAGCTGGAACGAGCCCTGGCTGCATCCCGATTTTCAAAAATGGGACATCACCGAGGCGCTCGGCTATATCCGCGTACCCATCCTGATCGTTCAGGGCGAAAACGATCAATACGGCACGCTCAAGCAAATCGAAGCGGCGCAAGAGGAATGCTTCTGCCCGGTCGAAACGCTCGTCATCCCGGGGATTCGTCACATCCCCTATCGCGAAGCGCCGGACATCACGCTCAAGGCCGTGGCCGATTTCATCAACCGGCTCGTGCGCGACCATCACGAGGGGGACATTGCGCCCCAGCCGGGGATTGCTACCCCATGAATTATAATGCATATAAACGGAACCTGGCCGCGCGGCTATGCATTATAATACACGATCCGGGAGGGTCGCGGCATCGCGACCGGGACGCTCATGAGCGACGTCAAGCAGGCCATTGCGCAGCCGCCGCCGGACCGCATGCGGATCGATTTCCAGACCGAGCCCGCGCGCTATCGCCATTGGAAGCTCAAAATCGACGGCGAAGTCGCAACCCTCTTGATGGATGTCGATGAAAAGTCGGGCTTGTTCGAAGGTTACGACCTGAAACTGAACTCCTACGACCTTGGCGTCGATATCGAACTGGCCGACGCGATCGAGCGCTTGAGATTCGAGCATCCGCAAGCGCGCGTTCTCGTGCTGCGCTCGGCGAAGCCGCGGGTTTTTTCCGCCGGGGCCAATATTCGCATGCTGGCCGGCGCGAGCCACGCCCACAAAGTGAACTTCTGCAAGTTCACCAACGAGACCCGCAACGGCATCGAAGACTTGAGCGAGAATTCGGGGCTGAAATCGATCTGCGCGATTAACGGCACGGCGGCCGGCGGCGGCTATGAGCTGGCGCTTGCCACCGACTACATCCTGCTGGTGGACGACGGAGCAGCGTCGGTGTCGTTGCCGGAACTGCCGCTCTTGGCGGTGTTACCGGGAACCGGCGGGCTCACCCGCGTCTCCGACAAGCGCAAAGTCCGCCGCGACTATGCCGACGTGTTCTGCACCACCGAAGAAGGCGTCAAAGGCAAGCGCGCGGCCGAATGGCGGCTGGTGGACGACGTCGTGCCAGGATCAAAATTCGACCAGGCGGTCGAGGCGCAGGCGCGACAATTCGCTTCGCAATCGCGCCGCGCTGCTTCGGATGCGGGAGTAAAGCTTACGCCGCTGCCGCGGAGCTTCAACGCCAACGGCGTCGAATATGGTGCGCTTTCCGTCGAATTTCAGCGCGGCGAACGAATCGCAACCGTCGCTGTGCGCGGCCCGAGCGCGCCGCCGCCCGCGACCGCGCAAGAGATGATCGCGCTCGGCGCCGGCTTTTGGCCGCTGCAGCTTGCCCGCGAACTCGACGACGCCATTTTGCACATTCGGTTCAACGAGCTCGATGTCGCCGCGATCGTCTTCAAATCGTCGGGCGAGACCGACCAAGTGCTTGCTTACGATCGTTTCCTCGATGCCAACAAGGACCATTGGCTGGCGCGCGAAATCCGGCTGTTTTGGAAGCGCGTGCTCAAGCGCATCGATCTCACCTCGCGCTCGCTCGTGAGCTTGATCGAACCGGGCTCGTGCTTCGCCGGCACGCTCGCCGAATTGCCGTTCGCCAGCGACCGCTCCTACATGCTGATCGGCCGCCGCGACGGCGACAACAAACCGCCCGCGACGCTTGCGCTCGGCGACGCCAATTTCGGCCCCTATCCGATGTCGAACGGGTTGACGCGGCTTGCCAGCCGTTTCCTGGCCAATCCGGCCGATCTCGAAGCCGCCGAGGCGCAGCGCGGCAAATCCATCGATGCCGAGACCGCGCAACGGCTCGGCCTCGTCACCTTCGCGCTCGACGACATCGACTGGGACGATGAAGTGCGCGTGTTTCTCGAGGAGCGCGCGAGCTTCTCGCCTGACGCTCTCACCGGCCTGGAAGCCAATCTGCGTTTCGCCGGCCCGGAGACGATGGAATCGAAAATCTTCGCGCGGCTGACCGCGTGGCAGAATTGGATTTTTCAACGCCCGAACGCCATCGGCGAGGAGGGCGCGCTCAAGCGCTACGGCACCGGCCAGAAGCCGGTCTTCGACACGCGCCGCGTATGAGAGAGGAGCCGGTCATGGCGATCGATAACATCGATTACACAACCAAGATCCCGAACAACGTCAACCTTGCCGAGGACCGCCAAGTGCTGCGTGCGCTGGAAAGCTGGCACCCCGGTTATATCGACTGGTGGATGGATATGGGACCGGAAGGGTTTCAGCAGTCGCTCGTCTATCTGCGCACCGCCGTGTCGGTCGATCCGAAAGGCTGGGCGAAATTCGACTATGTACGAATGCCCGAATATCGCTGGGGCATCCTGCTCGCACCGAAGGAGGAAGGCCGCAAAATTCCGTTTGGCCGCCACTACGGCGAGCCGGTCTGGCAGGATGTGCCTGGCGAATATCGCGCCGTGCTGCGGCGTTTGATCGTCATTCAAGGCGACACCGAGCCCGCTTCGGTCGAGCAGCAGCGCCATCTCGGCAAGACCGCACCGTCGCTTTACGACATGCGCAACGTGTTTCAGGTCAATGTCGAAGAGGGACGGCACCTGTGGGCGATGGTTTATCTCCTGCAGAAATATTTCGGCCGCGACGGCCGGGAAGAAGCGGCGGAGCTTTTGCAGCGCCGCTCCGGCGACGCCGACAAGCCGCGCATGCTCGGCGCGTTCAACGAAGCAACGCCCGATTGGCTGTCATTTCACATGTTCACCTTCTTCACCGATCGCGACGGCAAGATGCAGCTCGAAAGCTTGGCGCAATCCGGCTTCGATCCGCTGTCGCGCACCTGCCGTTTCATGCTGACGGAGGAGGCGCACCACATGTTCGTCGGCGAAACCGGCGTCGGCCGCACCATCCAACGCACGTGCGAGGCGATGAAAGCAGCCGGGATCGAAGATCCAGGCGAGATCGATAAGGTGCGCGCGCTGGGCGTCATCGACCTGCCGACGATACAGAAGAAGCTCAATCTGCATTATTCGTTGTCGCTCGATCTATTCGGCTCGGAAGTTTCGACCAACGCGGCGAACACGTTCACCGCGGGCCTCAAAGGCCGCTTCCAGGAAACTAAGATCGACGACGATCATCGTCTCGAAAATGCGACCTATCCGGTACTCAAACTGGTGGACGGCGAGATCAAGCGCGTCGACGAGCCGGCGCTGACCGCGATCAACATGCGGCTGCGCGACGACTACACCGCCGATTGTCAGCGCGGCCTCGATCGCTGGAACAAGATCGTCGACAAGACCGGTATCGCATTCAAATTGGAACTGCCGCATGTCGGCTTCCACCGCCAGATCGGCGAGTTCAAGGACGCCAAGGTCACGCCGGCCGGCAAGCTCATCGACGGGACGGCGTGGAACCGCGACAAGAATCAATGGTTGCCGTCGAAGGCCGACGGCGATTTTATCGCGAGCCTGATGCGGCAAGTCGTCGAGCCCGGCAAGTTCGCTAGCTGGATCGCGCCGCCGCGCATCGGGATCGACAACAAGCCGGGCGATTTCGAATACGTGAGGATCGCGGCGTGATGATCCGCGCCCTAACTCTGCAGCGGCCCCTCGCGCAGCCGGGCGAGATCGAAGCGGTCGATTTCGCGCAATAATTCGACGAAGGCTTGAGCGCCTTGCGTCAAGGCCGCCTCGCCCTTGCCGGCTTTTGCCAGTGTCGCATCGCCGACCGCGCCGGTCGAGTTGAGGTCCTGCGTCATCCAGGCGAAGCCGGCCGGGCGATAAGCGCCGAGCCATTTGAACTCTTGCGCCATGGCTATGGTTTCCGGAATCGCGCGACGCGCTTGGTCCATCCGCACCTTCTCCGGGACGGCCGCCAGCATCAGCGATGTTTCGATGTCGCCGCCGTGAATGCCGTGCTTTTTTTCTTCGCTGGAGAAGGCGCCGTCGGGATAGCCGAAGCGGTGCCAGCCGACGGTGACCGCGAGCATGCCGAACCGCGCGCGCAGTTCCCGCGCCACCAGTTCCATCGCGGCGACATTGCCGCCGTGGCTGGTGACGAGGACAAGCTTGCGTATTCCGGTTCGCGCCAGGCTCTCGCCAAGTTCGGTCCAGGCCGCGATCGCGGTCGCGGCCGAGAGGGTCAGCGTGCCGGGATAGGACAAATGCTCGACCGAGACGCCAACGCGCTGCACCGGCAAGAAGGTCACCGGAAGGTCCGGCGGGAGAATGTCCCGCACCCGCTGTAAATAGGCGTCGGCGATGAATGCATCGACGCCGAGCGGCAGATGCGGCCCGTGTTGCTCGACCGCGGCAAGCGGCAGGACGGCGATCCAGCCCGCCGTCGAAGCGCCGGCAAGGTCCCGCCAAGTCATTTCCATCCAATCGCGTTTCGGCAGCGTCATTCGTTCTCTCGTCGCAGCGTCGGTCTGACTTTAGGTGGTGGATGCTCTATTGTCGCGTCCACGGCGGAGAGGAGCAACCGATGGCGTCGGCAATTCTGCGTATCGGCCTGACCGGTCTTGCCCTCGCGGGCGCGGCAATGTCGCCTACCCCTGCGCAGACGCCGGACAAGGTCGCGTTCGGCACCAATTGGGTCGCTGAGGGCGAACATGGCGGATTTTATCAGGCGCTCGCGGACGGTACCTATCGGAAATACGGCCTCGATGTCAGGATCGTGCCGGGCGGACCCAACGTCAACAACCGCATCCTGCTGCCGGTCGGCAAGATCGATTTTTTCCTCAGCGCCAATACGCTGCAGGCTTTCGACGCGGTCGAGCAGAACGTGCTGACGCTCGAAGTGGCGGCCTTGTTTCAAAAAGACCCGCAAGTGCTGATCACGCATCCGGACCAGGGCATCGAGAAATTCGCCGATTTGAAGAAGCTCACACTGTTCATTTCCAAAGAAGGCATTGCCAGCTATTACCAATGGCTCAAAGCCGATTACGGCTTTACCGACGCGCAGGTCAAACCTTACACGTTCAACCCGCAGCCGTTCCTCGCCGACAAGAAGAGCGCGATGCAGGGCTACGTTACATCCGAGCCCTTCGCCGTCGCCAAGGCCGCGAACTTCACGCCCAAAGTGTTTTTGCTCGCGGATCAGGGATTTTCCGCCTATTCGACGCTGATCGAGACGCGACGCGATCTCGTGGAAAAAAAGCCGGACCTCGTGCAGCGCTTCGTCGATGCATCGATCATCGGCTGGTACAATTACCTTTATGGCGACAACGCCGCAGCCAATAGGTTAATCAAGCAACAAAACCCCGAGATGACGGACGAGCTACTCGCCTATTCGGTCGCGGCGATGAAGAAATACGGCATCGCCGATTCCGGCGATGCTCTGACACTCGGCATCGGCGCCATGACCGACGCGCGCATGAAAGATTTCTTCGACGAAATGGTGCGCGCCGGCGTGGTAAAATCGGGCCTCGATTACCGTAGAGGTTACACGCTGCAATTCGTCGACAAGAAAGTCGGCCTCGATCTGCGGCCGAAGCAATAAATCCGGCGATGCCGCCCGCGACAACACCGCTTTCCGTTCCCCCGCTGCTCGTGCTGCGCGGTGTGGGCAAGACCTTTCCCAACGGTACGCTCGCGCTTTCGGGTCTCGATCTCGACGTACGCGCCGGCGAATTCATGTCGCTGTTAGGCCCGTCCGGCTGCGGCAAATCGACCGCGCTGCGGATCATCGCGGGCTTGAGCGAACCGAGCCGAGGCTCGGTGGAATGGCCGGTGCAAGGTCCGACCCGAGATCCGGTCCAAGGTGCGGACCAAGACATGCACCCCGACAAGGCGAGCCGGATCGGCTTTGTGTTCCAGGAGCCGACGCTGATGCCCTGGAGCAGCGTGTCCAGGAACGTGTCTCTGCCGCTCATGCTGAAAGGTCTCGCCGCCGACAAAGCCGCCGCCCGGGTCGCCTCCGCAGTCGATCGCGTCGGGTTGACGAAATTCGCGCGCGCCTTTCCCCGCGAATTGTCCGGCGGCATGCGCATGCGCGTTTCGATCGCGCGCGCACTGGTTACGGAGCCGCAGTTGCTCTTGATGGACGAGCCGTTCGCCGCACTCGACGAGATCACACGCTTCAAGCTCAACAACGACCTGTTGCAGCTTTGGCAAGCGACCGGCACGACCGTCGTGTTCGTCACGCATTCGGTGTTTGAATCGGTCTATTTGTCGAACCGCGTCGTGGTGATGACCGCCCGGCCGGGGCGCGTTTTCACCGTGCTGCGAATCGACGCGCCGTATCCGCGCGATCAGAACTTCCGCACGTCGCCGGAATATGCCGCGTTCTGCCGCCGCGCCTCGGAAGCGCTGGCGCAAGTCATGGCGGGGAACCCGTGACGCCGCGCGCATCCAGCCGGGAGCGGCGCGAGCGCCTGCTGCGCATCGCGCTCCCTGTCGTCGTCCTGGCGCTGGTGCTCGCGCTCTGGGAGACGATCGTGCGGATTAAAAATATCCCGCCCTATGTGCTGCCGGGCCCCAGCTTGATCTTCCATACGCTGATCGACGATTGGGCATTGTTGTCGCGATCGCTTCTCGTCACGCTCGCAACGACTGTCGAAGGCTTCCTGCTGGCGGCGATCGGCGGGGTTGGGCTGGCGGTCCTGTTCAATCAATCCCGCCTGCTCGAATATTCGCTCTACCCCTATGCCGTCATCCTTCAGGTCACGCCCATCGTCGCCATCGCGCCGCTGTTGCTGATCTATCTGCCGCAACCGCTCGCGGTGCTGGCTTGCGCCTGGATCGTCGCGTTCTTTCCGGTATTGGCGAACACGACGCTCGGCCTGCGCTCGGTCGACCGCAATCTGACCGATCTGTTTACGCTCTATGGCGCCTCGCGGCGCCAAGTGCTGTGGCACCTCAAGTTGCCATCGGCCTTACCCTTTATCCTGGGCGGACTACGAATCGCCGGCGGCTTGTCGTTGATTGGCGCCGTGGTCGCGGAGATCGCCGCAGGCTCCGCCGGCGCCGGCTCCGGCCTTGCTTATCGCATCGCCGAATCCGGTTACCGTCTCAACATTCCACGCATGTTCGCGGCTTTATTGTTGCTGTCCGCCGCCGGCATCGCGATTTTTTACGCGCTCTCGCTCGTCAATTACCTGGCGCTGCGGCGCTGGCATGAAAGCGCGCTGGAGAGCGAGGCTTAATCAAGCTTACCGAAGCGCCGCGGCCAGCACGCGAGCGACATGCACGGCCTCCCGGCCGGTCCCGTCGCGGATCTGTTGCCGGCACGACGTTCCGTCGGCGACGATGATGGCGTCGCCCGGCGCCCGGCGGACGGACGGCAGTAGCGAGAGTTCGCCCATCGCGCGCGAAATTTCGACCGTGTCGGCGCCATAGCCGAACGCACCGGCCATGCCGCAGCAGCTCGATTCGATCGTCTCCACATCAAGACCGGGAACGAGCTTGAGCACCTTTTCCACGGCCGACATCGCGTTGAACGATTTTTGATGACAATGACCGTGCAATAAGACGTCTTTAGCGATCGATGCAAGGTTGATCTTCAGTCGTCCCGCGGCCGCCTCGCCAGCCAAAAATTCCTCGAAAAGGACGGCGTAGTTTGCCGCACGCTTGGCCGCATCGTTTTTGAGAAGAGCCGGAATTTCATCGCGGAAGCTGAAAATGCAACTCGGCTCAAGTCCGATCACCGGCATGCCACGGTCGACAAAGGGCATCAGCGCGGCGAGCGTGCGCTCCGCCTCACGCCGCGCCTCATCGACTTTGCCGACCGCAAGGAAGGTGCGGCCGCAGCATAGCGGCCGGCCGCCGCCCGGCGCAGCGCCAAAATGAATTCGGTAGCCGGCCGCGTTGAACACCGCGATCGCCGCATCGATGTTCTCCCGTTCGAAATAGCGATTGAACGTGTCGGCAAAGAGAACGACTTCGTTCTTTGTCGGGCCGGCGTGTCCGGCCTCGGGCTCCATGAAATAGTCCGGGCGCCACTGCGGCAGCTTTCGTCTTGCGCTAAACCCAACCAGTGCTTGCGATAATCGCGCCGCGCCAGGCAAGCGATCACGCAAATTCATCAGCGATGAATAACGCGCCGCAAAAGGCGCATAGCGCGGCAGATAACCGACCAGCCGGTCGTGCAGCGACAGCCGGAATTTCCTTTCGCGCGCATTGAGGACCTCGATCTTCATGCGCGCCATGTCGACGCCGGTCGGGCATTCGCGCCGGCAGGCCTTGCACGAAACGCAGAGCTTGAGCGTCTCCGCCATTTCGTCGGATGTGAGCGCGTCCGGGCCGAGCTGGCCGGTGATGGCGAGGCGGAGCGAATTGGCGCGCCCGCGCGTGACGTCGCGCTCCTGGCGCGTGACGCGGTAGCTCGGACACATCACGCCGCCGTTGAGCGCGCGACAGGCGCCGTTGTTGTTGCACATTTCGACCGCGCCCTGGAATCCGCCGCCGGCGCCGGGATAAGCCGACCAATCGAGCGCGGTCGTCATCGGTAGACCGCGATAGAGGGGGCCGAAGCGGAAATAGCCGCGGTCGTCGAATTTCGGCGCGCGCACGATCTTTCCGGGATTAAACAGATCCCGCGGATCGAATTTGTTCTTAACCTCTTCGAAAGCGTGCACCAGTTCAGCCCCAAACATCGTCTCGTGAAACTCCGAGCGCACGATGCCGTCGCCGTGCTCGCCGGAATGCGATCCTTTGTAGTCGCGCACCATGGCAAAGGCTTCTTCGGCAATGGCGCGCATCGCCCGCACGTCCTTGTCGAGCCGCAGATTGAGCACCGGCCGCACATGCAGGCAGCCCACCGCGGCATGGGCGTACCAGGTGCCGTGCGTGCCGTGTCTTTCGAAGATTTCGGTCAGCCGAGCCGTGTAGTCGGCGAGATGTTCGAGCGGCACGGCGCAGTCCTCGACGAATGAGATGGGTTTGCCCTCGCCTTTCATCGACATCATGATATTGAGCCCGGCGGTGCGGACTTCGCCGATCGCGCTTTGCAGCTTTGGATCGAGCACATCGACGACGCCGCCCCATTTGGCGCCGCTTTTGTCCCAAGTCACGCCGAGATCGCCGATCAGCGCGGTAAGCGCTTTGAGCCGGCGCGCGTTTTCGGCGTCGTCCTCGGCGAACTCAACGAAGAGAATTGCCTCCGGATCGCCGCGCAAGAAGGCCTCGACCGTCGGCCTGTACATCGCGATGTCGCACGCCAATCCGAGCATGGTGCGGTCGATCAATTCGACGGCGATCGGTCGGAGTTCGACGATGTGCTGCGTTGCAGCCATGGCCTCCTGGAAGCTGCCGAAATGGCAGACACCGACGGCGCGCCGCCCCAGAACTGGCGAGAGTTTCAGTTCGATCCTGCCCGAAAAGGCGAGCGTGCCTTCAGAGCCGACGAGCAAATGGGCGAGGTTGATATCGTTACGGCCGGGGACGAGCGCGTCGAGATTGTAACCGCCGACCCGGCGCTGCACCTTCGGAAACCGGCGTTCGATTTCGGCGGCTTCACGCGCGGCAATGGCGAGAAGATCGCGAAGCAGGCCTTGCGGCACGTCAACACCCGCCTCGCCCAAGCGGCCGAAATGCGCTCTCGCGCCGTCCGCGAGAATGGCATCGATCGAAAGAACATTTTCTCGGGTATTGCCGTAGCGCAACGAGCGCGCGCCGCAGGAATTGTTGCCGACCATGCCGCCGATCGTGGCGCGCGAGGCCGTCGATATATCGACCGGGAACCACAGCCCCGTCGGTTTAAGAGCGCGATTGAGCTCGTCGAGCACGACGCCCGGCTCGACCACGCAGCGGCGGCCAGTGGCGTCGATTTCGAGGATGCGATTGAGATGCCGCGAGCAATCGACGATGAGGGCTTCATTGACGGTCTGACCGGCTTGGGACGTGCCGCCGCCGCGCAGCGTCATCGGTATGCCCGCGGAGCGGCAAACAGCGAGCGCGCGTTCGGCCTCCGCCAGCGTGCGCGGCGCGACGACGCCGAGCGGCATGATCTGATAGTGAGAGGCGTCGGTGGAATACCGGCCGCGCGTAAACGCATCGAAGCGCACGTCCCCGACCCGCTCGGCCGCAAGGCGCCTTTCGAGATTTTTTTCGAACCCTGGTGCGAGCCGCGCCGGCACGAAAATCTCCGTCAGCAGGTGCGCGCATCGTCCGCAAGGCGGACGGTTGAAATTATCGGCGCGGGCACGTCATTATCCATAGCGGTGCCTGTATTGATATTGACCGGTTCTCGCAACGCGCGGGGGTCGTGATGCAGGTTCGGGGCTTGACCCGAATGTCGCATTCGCTATTCAACGCCACAAGCCGCGAGCGCCTCGGACACGCGCCCCCTGGCCTTGGTGATTTGTCGCAATTCTAATCGTCCCAAGGAGTGCAGAATATGCCGCAGAATGCTTCGCGCGCCGCCGGGCGTCACTTCCTGCAAATTCCTGGACCGACGCCGTTGCCCGATCGCGTGCTGCGGGCCATGGATACGCCCATCATCGACCATCGCGGCCCGGAATTCGCCAAGCTCGCCAAGCGCTGCCTGGAGGGCATCAAAACCGTCTTCAAGACCACCAATCCGGTGATCATTTACACCGCGACCGGCACCGGCGCCTGGGAGGCGGCGCTCGTCAACACGCTGTCGCCCGGCGATCGCGTGCTGATGGTGGAAACCGGCCAGTTCGCGACGCAATGGAAGACCATGGCGCAAAAGCTGGGATTGAAGCCCGAATTCATTCCCGGCGACTGGCGGACCGGCGCCGACCCGGCGAAGATCGAGGAACACCTGCGCAAGGACAAGGGGCGCGAGATCAAGGCGGTCTGCGTGCTGCACAACGAGACCGCAACCGGCTGCCTTTCCCCTATCGAGCCGATCCGCAAAGCGATCAATGCCGCGGGCCATCCCGCTTTGCTCATGGTCGACACCATTTCGTCGCTGGCCTCGACCGATTACCGGCACGACGAATGGGGCGTCGACGTTACCGTTGGCGGCGCGCAGAAGGGATTGATGCTGCCGCCCGGAATGTCGTTCAACGCGATCAGCGACAAGGCGCTTGCCGCGGCCAAGACATCGAAATTGACCAAATCGTTCTGGGCCTGGGACGAGATGCTGAGCATGAACAAGCTCGGCTTCTTTCCCTACACGCCGGCGACGCAAATGCTGCAAGGGCTGGCGGTATCGATCGAAATGCTGCACGAAGAAGGCCTCGATAATGTCTTTGCGCGGCATGCGCGCCTTGCCGAGGCGACGCGCCGCGCAGTGCGCGCATGGGGGCTCGAAATCCTCTGCCGCGACCCGAAATATTACTCGCCGACCATCACCGCAGTGCTCCTGCCCGAGGGGCATGACGCCGATGCGTTCCGCAATCTCGCGCTCGATACGTTCAATATTTCCTATGGCGCGAGTTTCGGTCCCTACGCCAAGAAATATTTCCGCATCGGCCATCTCGGCGACGTCAACGATGGATGGATGATGGGCGTGCTCGCCACGACCGAAATGGCGCTGGCTCTCGCCAGGATACCGCACAAGAAGGGCGGCGTTCAGGCGGCCATGGACTATATCGTGTCGGCGCATTCGGGCGGCGCACGCGCGGCCGCCGAATAATCGATCTCACGTCAACGGCACGGCCGCTATGTGATCTTTGAATGCTTGCCGCGCCGAAATAGCGCCGTACCAGCGCTCGAAATTCGGCAGCGCCGGCCGCTCGGGCACGAGCTGGCGGTAACGATAGGCGATGATGCCGACCGGAATATCGCCATAGGAGAAATCGTCGCCGGCGAGAAAAGCGGTCTTGGCCAGATGCTGATCCATCATGGCGACGGCGGCGGTCGTCTTTTTCTTCGATTCTTCGATTGCCCCGTGATTGCGTTTTTCGGGCGGCGTGCGAACGAGGCCCCAGAAGCACTCGAAGATCGCCGGCCCAGCGACGGAGAGCTGCCAATCCATCCACTTGCTGGCGAGCGCCCGCCGTCGCAGGTCGGCCGGCTCGAGCACCGCCGCTTTGTGCTTGGCGGCGAGATAGCGAACGATCGTGTTGGACTCCCACAATAGGAAGCCGTCTTCTTCCTCGAGCGTCGGAACCAGACCGTTCGGATTCATAGCGAGATAGGCCGGATCCCGGTTCTTGCCGAACGGCCCGCCAATATCGATGCGCTCGTGCGGCAGGCCGATCTCGCCGACGGCCCACATGACCTTCTGCACATTCGATGAGGTTTTACGGCCCCAGATTTTGATGATGTTTCCCTCCCGAAACCCCTTTTTGGTCATTGGCGGACTTGATCCGGCAATCCATGCGGCTGAGCCGAATTTCAGTCCAGCCAGCATGGACCCCCGGGACGAGCCCGCGGGTGACGAGGAACGTCAATCGAGCCGGCGGGCTTCCTCGGGCAGCATGATCGGAATCCCGTCGCGGATCGGATAGGCAAGCTTCGCGGCGCGCGAGATCAATTCCTGTTTCTGCGCATCGTATTCGAGCGGCGTCTTCGTCACCGGGCAAACCAGAATTTCGAGCAATTTGGGATCGACGCTGTCGGCCGGACGATCCGGCGGGGGATTGGACATGTGGAAAGCTCCGCTTCGGGGTCAGGAAACTCTTATCGCGCCGGCAATCGCGCGCCAACGGCTTCTTCGTTTCGATCACTGCAGCGGCGTTTCACCCGGCGTCTTGCTCTTGGCCAGCTCGATCTCGGTTACGGCGACAAGGATTTCTGCTCGCGTTTTGAGGTCCGGCGCCTCCAGCATCGCCTGTTTCTCGGCAGCGTCGTAGGGCGACATCATGGCGAGCGCGTTGACCAGCGCCTCGTTGGGCGCATTCTCGATGCCCTCCCAATCCGCCTTGAGGTTGTTGGCTTTGAGGAACGCCGTCAGCGCGCGCAGCAGCGCCTTGCGATCGACCTCCTCTTCTCCCTTGCGCGCGACGAAATCGTCGATGAACGGCTGATAGGTCACCCGGCACTGCCGATAGGGCGTGGCAACGGCCAATTCCTCCTCGATGCGAAAGCGGGCAATGCCGGTGAGCTGGAGCAGATAGCGGCCGTCGCCGCTTTCGGCGAATTGGGTGATGCGGCCGACGCAGCCGACGTTGAACAGATGCGGCTTGTTCGCATCCGGTCCCGGATGCGCGGGGTCGGGCTGGATCATACCGATCATGCGGTGTGGGGAGCGCAACGCGTCGTCGGTCATCGCCAGATAGCGCGGCTCGAAAATATTGAGCGGCATCTGTCCCCTCGGCAGCAATAGCGCGCCGGGAAGCGGAAATATGGCAATGACATCGGGAAGCGCATCGGGCGACTTGTAGGTCGTGTTCATCGGCATGTCGCACTCCACTCCGCGACGGCACCGAAATTCATTCTCCCACGGCGTGCCTTCCGGTTGATCTTAGCCGAAAATGCCGGCGCGGGCCTTATGCGTTTAAGAAAACAGGATCGACGACAACCGCTTGCGCCCTTCGACCGTGGCTTCGTCGGTTGGGCCCCAGGCATCGAAAAACTGGACGAGTTGCTTGCGCGCGCCGTCATCGTTCCACTTGCGATCGCGCTTGACGATGGCGAGCAGATGTTCGAGCGCGTCGTGCCGGCGGCCTTTGCCGTTGAGCGCCAGCGCAAGATCGAAACGAGCCTGATGATCGAGCGGATTGGCGGCGACCTTCTGTTCGAGATCGGTGACGGGCCCGACGGTCTTGGCCTGTTCGGCGAGTTCGAGCGCGGCGCGCGCCGCGGCGGCGGCGGCGTCGTTCTGCTTGCCGTTCGGAATCATCGCCAATGTCTGCCGCGCGCGATCGAGCGCTCCGGTCTGCACGTAACAGCGAACGAGCCCGGCAAGGGCTGGGACGTTCGCGGCGTCCTCGGCAAGAATCTGCGCATAGATGTCGGCCGCGCCCGCAGCATCGCCGGCGGCGAGCGCTGCGTCGGCCGCGGCCAGCAAATCCTTCGCCTCGCCGGCGATCTTGTCCTTGATCAGCCGTTCCAGAAACGCGACGACCTGGCTCTCCGGCAACGCGCCCATGAAGCCGTCGGCCGGCTGGCCGTTGACGAAAGCGATCACCGCGGGGATCGACTGGATGCCCATTTGGCTCGGGATCGAGGGGTGCTCGTCGATATTCATTTTGGTGAGCTTCACCTTGCCCTTGGCCGCTTTCACGGCCTTTTCCAGAACGGGGGTGAGCTGCTTGCACGGCCCGCACCATGGCGCCCAGAAGTCGACCAGGACCGGCTGGCGCTTCGATTCCTCGATGACGTCTTTGACGAAGGTTTGGGTGGTCGTGTCCTTGATCGACGCGTCCGCGGCGGCCGTTCCAGCTGGTTGCAACATCATCCCTGTCCAATTTCGCCCGCGATCCCGGCAGGCGCGCATGACCCTCTCTTTGCCCGATTAAATGGGAAGAAACGGGCCGAATGCAATCGGGTTTATTGTTCCGCCGGCCCGGAAAGCGGCTCGATCCGGGGAAGGTGACCCGTGCTCTCCAGAAACTTGAGGAGACCCTCGCGGGAAATGGTCGTGGTCCCGGTATTCACGAGGGGATGAAAGTTGAGCATCGCGTGCGCCATCATCGCGGCATCGAGGACGACGGTCACGCGCCGGTCCTTGTCGTTCATGACGGCGAACGGCGTGACCGAGCCTGGCGTGACGCCGAGAAGTTCCCCCATCAGCTCGGCCGAGCCGAACGAAAACCGTCCGGACGCGCCGAGCACGCGATGCAGCGAGCGAAGCTCGATGTCCGCCTCTTCGGCCGCCACGACCAGATAGGCCGCGCCCTTCTTGTCACGCAGGAACAGATTCTTGGTATGCCCGCCCGCGACCGCGCCACGCAGCTCACGCGCTTCCCCGACCGTGAACACCGGGGGGTGGGTGACGGTCTGGTGCGCGATGCCGAGGCTATCCAAATAGCCGAAAAGCTCGTCCGGCGTGGCAGGCATTTGCCCGCTTCATAGGGCCGGATTGGCGCGGTTGCAAAGCCGGGCGCCGTTTGGCATAGCTTGGGGGTGGCATCCGCGATGCGGACGGCCGCCTTACCCTTCTCGGACGCGGGTGTAGCTCAGGGGTAGAGCACAACCTTGCCAAGGTTGGGGTCGAGGGTTCGAATCCCTTCGCCCGCTCCAAAAATCTCAATGGCTTAGGCGCACTGGACGCTAGCGCATTTCCTGCCTAGCTAGCACATAGCCAGCACGAAACTTCCAATTCGATCCTGAGCGACACGTGGCCGTCCAAATCAGAGACACCCTTTGAGCGCGCATTAAGTACTGCAGAAGCCGAGTCCGTCACGCCGACGACGACGGCGATCATTGGCACAAGCCGCAAGACGGCGAATTACAAGCCAAATTGACTGATTTCCAAAGGGCGATTTCATGCCACCAGTTCATTCATAGCGCCGACGATTCGCACGGCCAGCGGTTCCTCTCGTCCGCGTACGGTTACCTCGCGCAGAGGAAACCCGCTCATTTCGACGCCGGCTGTGGCGGCGACGACGTCGGACACAACGAGTTGACAGCCATACTCTTTGGTCAGCTCCTGAAGACGTGCAGCTACGTGTACTGAATCGCCGATTGCCGTCAGGAGGAAGCGATCCCGATAGCCAAGTTCACCCAGGATCACGCTGCCGGCGTGGAGCCCGACCCCGATTGCAATTGGTTCTGGCAACTCGTCGGCCAATGTTCGATTCAAGTCGGCGAGACGGCTATGAATGAGTTGCGCCGCAACCAACGCTTGGGAGCAAGCCTCATGTGGCTCCGCGTGTATGCCGAAGATCGCCATCATGCCGTCGCCAACGAATTGGTTGGGCATGCCGCCGGCGTCGACTACCGCACCCGCCACGGCATCGAAGAAATGGTTGAGCAGGAAAACCACGTCGTAAGGGAGGCGCTTCTCGACCAAGGCCGTTGACCTGCGGATGTCCACAAACATGATCGCGACGAAACGTTCGATGTCCGAAGCCTCGGAATAATCACGTCGACGCGATTCGCGGGCGCCGATATCTGGCGGCAATAGCGGAAGCACCGCGGTATCGCTGCGGGGATGCAGTTGACAAGCCAATCGTACGCTTGGACCGGCGTGCAACCGAGTCAGCGACGCTTGCTCGGATGCGCTAGGCGGCGGCAGCGTGTCGACCCCACGCAGCACGCGGACGCGGCAGGTCGTACAGCGGCCTCGTCCGCCGCAAATCGCGGCATGTGGAATACTGGCGCGGCGGCTGGCATCCAGTACTGCGTAGCCGACTGGCACGCGAACGACACGGCCGCCGGGATAAGTGATGTTGACCAGGCCACGGCGGCGCTCAATCGCCCAGCGCGTCGCCCGAGCGACGAAAACGAGCGCGAGGAGTACAGCATAAATCCAGTAAAGCTGGACTTCGAGATTCCAGCTCGGCCCGCCTACAGCTGGATCGCGCATATGACCATCGCGTACGGTCATCTGCAGCAACTCCGGGTGCAGTTGCCATTGCGCGAGCACATGGCGCGTGCCCTGCCAAATCCCGAGCAAAGCGAGCACTGGCAGGAGTGTGGCCGAGGCGAGCAATACGGGAGCAAATTTGTGATAATTAGATCGTGCACGTAGCCAGTAATGCACGCCGAGACATCCATGCGTCCAAGCGACCAGGAGCACAGCGACTTGCCGCCACCCCCAGAACGGAACGAAATAAAAAAAAGAGGTGAGGGTTACATCGTAGCGGCGCGTCACGTCAAAGGCTGAATAAACGTACCGCTGGGCAGCAAAGTGATGGAACAAGAGAGGTAGAATGGAAAAACCGAGAAGAAGTCTTACCGATTCGCCGGCACCCATCCGAAAGCTCCGGCGTGCATAAAGGGCGCATAGCGCAAGAGTAAAATGGAGTGCGAGCGCACCATAGAGAGCAATGGTTCCCGGCACGCTGTGCCAAATGAAATCGTGAATTCGAGTGCCCCATTGCATTGCCTCGAACGAAACATTGCCGAGCGCGTGCATAATAAGATGCAGCGCGAGATAAGAGAGCATGATCAGACCGGCTGCGAGGCGAAGTCGCCGGATCGTCATCTGATCGCCGAAAATGTTGGAATCTACCATCGAAGGTCGCCCCCGCTACCTCATGCGCCAAAACAGCGGGCGATCCTTAATCGCGACACGCCTCAATATGCATTCCGCTGAATTGCACTCATAAGCGTCTCGGGCTTATGGCTCCTACAGTACTTTTCGACTACCTTTCTATTGCGTTCGAAGCGAGCCAAATCAACCATACTTTGATTTCGCGCCGCGTTAAAATAACCGCTCATCCAGGCCGCTAGCACATCCTGGTTGTCGCGACTTTGCTCCATGTATTGGCCGCAAGTAATCATGGTCAGATCGAGCACGACCTGAGCATTCGCCGGGTTGCTCAATGCCGCCAGCGGTAGCGCGCAAGCGGCAATGATTGCGTGCCGCAATAAATTTGCAGATGTTCTCATGATACTCACTGCTTTTCCTTTGCGGTCGCCCACTTGAGGCCAGTCATTACGGTCTCGTTGGGATACGAGGCGCACCACTGCTTCATGTTTGCGATGTTACGTGCGTACGCACCCAAATCGACCCAGGCATAGCCTAGTTTCTGGTTGAAGTAGCCACTCATCCACGCCGAAAAGGTGCGCGACTGATCCGGCGGCATCGCCAAATAATCTGCACAGGTAACCTTTGACATGTCGATCATCACTTGCGCGTTTGCGAGCGATGGCAACACTGCTCCTGCAATAGCTAGATAGCAGGGCAGTATGAGTGACGTCCGTTCTATTGGGAAAAACGCTACGCCGACAACCCGGCTGGCCAAACCATTGATCCAACATTTCATGTTTGACCCCATGTCAGCTGCTGCTGTGCGCGCGCTTACCCGTAAATGCAATTAGTTCTAACGCTGTTGATCTAAATCAAAAATGCAGTTCACCGCATGCGTTTAAACAGCTGCAGACTTTGCAAGCCATGCAATCGAAGTGCAAATCATGTACTACGCCGATAAACCCGATTCTCCCGGAACATGGCGCCACTGAATGAATCCGCTCGCGCTGTCGTCGGTAATTTTCGTATCAACCCTTGGGGGGATATTTCTCGGAACATTGCTTCGCCGGGCATTACCGAAACATCACTTAAGCAAGGATTCGCAAGATATCGTGAAGTTGGGCGCGGGACTGATTGCGACGATAGCCGCGCTGGTCCTTGGCTTGCTCATCGCAGCGGCAAAGAGTTCTTTCGACACGCAAAATACTCAAATCAAGCAGATCACCGCGAACATAATCCTGCTCGATAATCTGCTGGCGCAGTATGGACCGGAGACCCGTCCGATTCGCGAACAGATGCGAAGTACAATCGGTCCGTTTGCCGATCGGCTTTGGCGCGAAAAAGAAGGAAGCGCCACCGGGAGGTTTGAGGCGAACGCGGCGGGCGAAAAAGTGTATTTAGAAATTCAAGCCTTGTCGCCGCAAAACGATCTCCAGCGATCGCTTCAGGCTCGCGCCGCACAAATCAGCACCGATTTGGCCCAAACCCGTATCTTGCTATTCGTGGAATCAGACAATCTGATTCCGGCGCCATTTCTGGCGATTCTTGTTTTCTGGCTCGTCATCATATTCGCAAGCTTCAGCCTGTTCTCTGAGCTGAACGTCACAGTGTTCATTTTTTTATCTCTCTTTGCGCTATCGGCGTCGTGCGCCATTTTCCTAATTTTGGAACTCAGCCAGCCTTTCTCAGGTCTCATGATGATATCCAGCGCGCCGCTACGTAACGCCCTCGGCCCCCTGTGACACTGCGCCTACGGTGCTTTCTATTAGCAAAGGAATGTGGCTGCCTACGTCGCCTTTGGGTCAAAGCCGGACGTTTTGGCATATCCGCATGATGTCCGCTTTGCCCCTGGTGACAGACTCGAAGCGGGCATGGCCGGATGTCC